>Ga0209109_10002397_pt1 | contig 10283 bp, 10 predicted proteins | sample Rifsed10ft2_FD_184004 | JGI IMG/M metagenome (GOLD analysis project Ga0209109, IMG submission 184004) | Soil microbial communities from Rifle, Colorado, USA - sediment 10ft 2 (version 2) | ecosystem: Environmental > Terrestrial > Deep subsurface > Rock core/Sediment | place: Rifle, Colorado... | reverse complement strand
CATCGACATCGAAGTTCCGGGCACGGGATTGGCCGCGAACAGCATTGTCGTGAGCAACGCCTTTGTCCTGCCCGCAGTCTTTGCCCTGCAACACCGGCATCTGGTCGGCTTCGACATCGAGATGGCGCGCACGGGTGAGGCCGTCGCGGCCTCCCTATACGTGGTGCCGTTCTTCTGGAATGTCAAGGCGCAGCAGTACATTTTGGGCGCGGTGCAGCAAGTAGTCTTCGGCGGCGCAACCGCTACCTTTGGCGGCTGGAAGCAGCGCGTGCTGTGCGCATCTGAGGCCAAGTTTGTGGGCCTAATGGTCGCCAGTATCGCCGGAACCGGCGCGGCAGTGACCATTTACCCGGTGGTTCAGTAATCCTCCATGATGGAGGAAGTATGGCCGCAAAAGTAACGGCTGAGGACAGGAAAGAGCATGCCGTAGGCGATCACGGCGACTTTCCAATCAAGAACGAGGCACAGGCGCGCAGTGCCTTGCGCATGCGTGGACATGCGGGAACGAAGGCGCTCCGACGGAAGATCATCCGCCGTGCCGCCCATTTTCTTCCGGCCGCGGCGAAAGCGGCCTGGGAAAAGGACAGGGCCAGCGGCGCAATCTAGGTTGTTTCATGCCAATAGGCGTGTACTGAAGTTCACATTCACATAGGAGACCACGATGGCTAACGAAGATCCCACCGATACAACCGCAGGCGGAACCGCGAAAGGCGCTCCGGCTCCGGGGATTGACTGGGAATCCGAAGACAACATCTACAAGAAGAAGTTTGTCGGCTTGCAGCGCACCTTTGAGAAGTTGCACAGTGAGAAGGAAACGCTCCAGACCAAGGCCTTTGACCTTGACACAGTCTACAAGGCTGTCTTGGGAGAGAAGGAATCTCTTGCCCTGGAGAAGAAAACCATCGCTGAGAAGCACGACACAGTTTCGGGCGAGTTGGACGTGCTGAAAGAATCGCTCGGACGCCTGAACGTCATTATCGCCGACTACCCCGATCTGCTGGACTTTGAGAAGCAGGGGCTGCTTCCAGACGGGGCCGGCGACGAGCTCAAAACCAAGCTGGGCAATTTCAAGACAGCCCTGACAGCCCGCGGCACTGCCGCGGTTACAGCGCAGTTGCAGGGTGCTACACCGCCCGCGCCTGCTGCACCACCTCCCGTGAAAGGGCCTGAAGACATCAAGGCGGCGGCTTTTCAGGCCATGCGCGAGGGCAGGGTGGATGACTACAACAAGGGGATGGACGAATACTGGAAAGTGGCCTCCGCCAAATAGGAGCAACCTATGTACAACCCGGAACAGGTGGCCGCTACCCACTTAGAAGCCGACGGTCTTGGATACGGCGACTTCGTGAAGCGGTACGCCTTCACCTATGCAGACATGATATCAAAAGTTTTCGGCGTGCCCGTCGATGCGGGCTCGCTCGTGGTCTCCGTGCGCTTTCTGGTCACGGTGGCATTTGAGGGCGGCGGGGCCGAGGACCTGTCGGTCGGCGACAGCGCCGGCGCCGCAAACTGGCTGGGCACGAACGATCTGGCCGCGACGCAATACTCGTTCGGCAACTCGATTGCCGGCGCCGAGACCAATGCCCCTGGCAAGTATTACAGCGCCAAGGACTACATCATTGTAACGGCGACCTCGACCGGCGCATTGACGGCCGGTGCTGGCATCCTGGAAGTGGTCTACGGCGGTTATGGCATCGGGCCTGATCGTGAGCAGGTGACCCCATAAGGAGCTATGAGCCATGACCACCCTTGAAGCCTATTACGACCTTTCTCCCGTGGGGGTGCTCGATCAGAACCAGTGGGACGAGCGGCGCGCAGAAGTTCAACTGAACTTCCGACGCAACGCGATCTACACGCCCCTGATCACCTGGCAGGCCTCCGGCCCGGCCCAGAACCAGTGGGAATACGATCTCATTCCGGGTGACGTTGACTCGGACGAGATCAGCATGACAGCAAACTATATCGACACGCCTCAGTCGTTCGACACGCGGATGCGCAAGTACGTGGTCAAGCGCTGGGGCGACAAGGTGCAAATGCACAAGTCGGATGCCCGGTTCAACCAGTTCATCGCCAACGGAAGCCGCGACTGGCGGCCGCTGCTGCGCGGCGCTCTGGGCGACAACATCCTGCGCAAGCACGAAATCCTGAGCCGCAACGTGTTCATGAACGGTCCCAAGACCTACTGGACGTTTGCGGACGCTGCCGGAGCCGGACACGACGCCATTGGCGATCTGACCAGCTCGGACGTGTTCAGCCCGTCCATCGTGAACGCCTGGAACCTGCGGCTGGGGAACACGGGTAATACGTTCATCCCCGGCGCGGTCGCCAACGCGAAACTGGCGATCATTCCCCCGGGAGTGAAGTTCGACCTGTTCGAGGCTCTGCCCGCCGCATCCGCCAACGAGGCGGCTCTGTGGCGCGATGTGATGATCTACGGCAGCCAGACCCCGATCCTGAACTACGAGATCGGGACGTTCAAGAACGTGCGCTTCGTGGAAGCGCCGAACGACGACTACGGGATCAACCCGAACGTGCTGTACAACGCGGGTGCGATCTCGTTCCAGCATGCGGTGACGGCTCCGATCAAGATGGGCGACGGCGCTCCGGATCCCGAGACGACCGCGGTGGACGGGATCTTCTACGTGGGCCAGAAGGACGTGACCCACTACATCCAGCTTGAGGCCTTCGGCGCCTCCGACTATGTGGTCGGCGACATCGTGACCATCCACGTCAAACGCTCCAGCGCATACGGCGTGACGAACGGCGTGGACCCGCTGGACGGCAAGCTCATCCACCGCCGCATTGTGGCCATCGACGCCGGAAACGACCGGCTGTCTTTCGACCGGCCCATCATGCGCAACCTGACGGCGGCGTTCTACGATGCCGCTGGGTCGGTGACGACTGCGGCCGCTGGCACGTTCTACGGCTTCGTCACGAAAGCCCGGCACATCGGCTTCGTGCTCGTTCTGGGCTCGAATGCAGGAGTGGTCGGGAAGGTCGTGGAGCCTATCCAGTTCCACAATCCTGCGCCGGTGGACGACTTTGAGTCTGTCTGGCGCCTGACGTGGGACGCGGTGATGGGGTGGAACGTGAAGGATCCCCATTACTTCGAGTGCCACTTCTGCGCGGTGTCTCTGCCCAAGCCGGGCGGGATCATCGCTCCATAAGTGAGCTGAGTAACCTGCCATGAGTACATCCTGGAAGTCTCTGAGAGATCGGGTCCTGCGCGTCCTGGACGACATCGAGCGCGACGACGAGTCGGCGGTGTCGTGGACGGACGCGGACATGCTGGACTACATTGACGAGGCTTTGGTGGCGATTGCCACGCACACGGCAGCCGAACAGGTGTACTCCGGTACTTTCGACGACGAAGTGTGGTCCGTGACGCTGCCGGACGACTTCATGGCGCTTGGGACGGTATCAGTGATCGGGACGGAGCGGGTGCTGCTAACACCGCGCCCGCTCTCTCCCGGCGCATCCGTGGCCAGCGTGGGTTCCTCCATCGTTGGAGGCGTGATGACGGCCTACGACGTGTACTACATGTACCCGAGAGGGACGATCAACTTCCTGAAGCCTATCCCGGCTGGCGACACGGTCCAGGTGGACTACTGGAGCTACTGGGAGCGGGTGGAGGGGGTTGAGGACACCTTGAAGGTGCCGCGCTGGATGGAGCAGCCACTGAAGTGGTACTGCCTGCATCTGGCGATGGCAAAGCCGTCCATCGCGGCGGCCAAGCTAGGGAACTTCAAGACCAGGCAGGATTCAGGTGACCCGGAGCACAACCCGCAACTAGAGCTGTCTCGGTACTTCAAGCGGCGCTACGATGAGCTTCTCTCTGAGCTGCCGCCCCAGGACCGCAGTGGCTGGGAGGCCTAATGGCTGACGAGCACATCTCTGACAAGATCGCCGATGCGTTGGTTCTCGATCTCAAGGACACGTTCAAGGAGATTGAGGCCTTGGAGGATGCCGGAGTCATCAAGGCTGGCAGGCTCCAAGCGGATCCGGTGAAGCTGCAAATCGCCATCATGGTTCACATCGGTGATCCCGAGGACCCAGACGGCTGGCCCGACACCCATGAGGCCTACAACCCGACGACGGGCCGGAAGATGGATGTTCCACCGACCGAGGTTGGCGGCGGCAGTTTCTGGTGGAGGCGCGGCACCGTCGAGTTCCAATACTTCGGACTGAAGGGGAAGAAGGACAGGGACGAGGCGCGGCGCATCGCCAACGTCACGCGCGGACGCATCGAGAGAACGATCAACAGCTCAACGCGCGTGCCGGGAACCACGGACAGTTTTGGCGAGATGGCCATGCAGTCCATGTCTACATTGTCGCGGGTATCCGAGGGCGGAGGCCCGCCCAACAGCTTCATCTGGCGCGGCGTCGTAAGGTACCAGGTGCGCACTTATCGTGACGTTTAGTGTGAACTAGAGTTCACTAAGGAGTTCCTATGTCTACTACAGGCGCTGCCGGCGTTCTGAGCTACGGAATGCAATCGGCGAAAGGCGCTGTCGCAACAACGTTTTACCGGCACAGGGCTGCCGATGTGAACTATGGCCCTGTGCAAGATCTACGGACGCTGCCTCTAGAAGTGGGCGGCATCCCGACGCCCACCGGCGCGTACAAGGCCGGTGTCTTCCTCGCGGGCGGAGCCACGCTGCACCCGCGCATCGAGGGCGACTTCGGCTGGCTGCTGAAGGGACTGATGGGGGACGTGGCTACCTCACCGGCTGGCACGCTCGACCCAGACGCTATGGTGCTCGCCGGCTCCTTGACGGCCCTGGCCAACCTGACCATCATCGACCCCACGCCTCCAGCCATCCAGAAGTTGGCACTGACTCCCAGCGCCAGCCTCTCCGACCCCGCGACCGTCAACATCTCGGGTTACAACGCCTCCGGGCCGATCAGCGAGGATGTCACGGTGTCTACCCCGAGTGAGACGGTGATGACGATGAACTCGTACACGGGTGTGTACAACATCGCCGTCACTGCGGTCGCAACGACCGGCACACTGGACGTGGGTTGGTACACCGGCGCACCCTATGTGCACCAGTTCAAGTTCCAGGCCGACGGCATCACTTTGCCGTGGCTGACGGTGCGCAAGTTCATCCCAGGCTCCGCCACCCTCGGCGAGATCGGGCTTGACAACAAGGTCACGAGCGTGCGCTTCCAGATCCCGCAAAACGGAGTGGTTCAGGCGCGCACGGACTTCGTGGGCCGCGAGCCCACGTGGGTGGAAGCGCCGGCCTGGACCTACGCAGATGCCTTCGAGGGGCCTGACAGTATCCCAGTTTCCTGCGTTGTAGAGGGCGGCGTGCTGTTCCCGGTGGCGGGCGGTGAGCTGCCTGTCGTGAATGCCAGCGTCGTGATGACGAACAACTGCACCACGCCTGCGCAGGAGGGCATCATCGGGACCCCCTTCCCCGACGACATCACGCCCATCAGCCGCGCCATGACGATCCAGGCGCTGCTGAAGTGGAACAACCCGGATATGTACCAGCAGATCCTGACCAACGCTGCTGCGGGTTTGGCCTGGGACCCTGCGCCTTACACGACTGACTTCCGCATCAAGGTCGCGTCGTCCAAGGTGGTGTCCGGCTCAACCAAGTACCTGCTCCAGATCGACGCGCAGAGCGTGATGTGGAACATGCAGCAAGCGCCCGTGCTCGCGGGCGGCGACATCGTCATGCTCCCGCTGATCGGGACCGTGATGGCGCCCGCATCCGGCGAATACTGCACCATCGAGCTGACAAACGCGCAAGTCAACTACACCTAAAACAAGTGAGTGGGAGGCGGCTTTATGCCGCCTCCCCTCCAGATCACCACAGGAGTGATGAAATGCCGAAACCGATCAGTACCCCCCTTGAGAAACAATTTAGACTAGACAAATTCGATCCTGATGGCGACAGCTTTGTGACCATCCGGCAGGCCAGACAGTGGCAGCACGAGAAGAGAGAAGACTTGTTCGCCGAGACCTCCCGTGTCTGGCGTGAGGGCGACCTTGGCGAAGTCGAGATGAAGCAGCGCGTCAGCTTCTCCGAGGTCATGCGCACCGAGGTCTACCTGACCATGGTGGACAGCAACCTGGTCATCCAAGAGGTTGTGCGAGACGGCAATGGCAATATCGCCGCCGAAAGTACAAAGCCCGCCTTCCAGTTCAGCAAGGGCTCGGATGGCCGTCAGTTCATGAGCATGACGACTGCGGAGTTTGCGTACGCCTGGGGCATGCTGGAGCCCGAGCTGTGCCGCGAAATCCACCAGAAAGTGTTTGAGGTGAACCCCATGTGGAAACGGGGGGAAGCGTAGTCCCCAAAAAGCAGCAGGAAATTCTCGACGCCTTTTTGGGGTACCTCGCCGGCTTCAAGCTGGCCTCTATGGGCAATGACGACGGTGTGCCGCCAGAATGCCCTGACCAATTCCTCTGGAACCTTTACAGCCAGATGGAGCGCACGGGCAAACTGCCAGAAGCGGGCGGCTTGCTCGATCAGCCCTACATGCTGATGGTCGAACTGGCGTCTGTTAGTGACGCAGTGGAGATTCAGAGGCCTAAACAACCCCTCAATGCCACATAAGAAACCCACCATTAGTAATACGGAACGCCGCAAGAGGCAACGCGAGTCAATCCTCAGGTGGCGGAAGGCTAACCCGGAGTATGAACTCGGGTGGCGTGCAGCAAATCCCGAGAAAGTCCGAGAGAGGGCTCGCAAGTGGCGCGCTGTACATCCAGAGAGGGCCCGCGAGGCGAGCCGTAAGTACCGGGCTACTCACCTTGTGAAAGCACGCGAGGCTGTCCGTAAGTGGTATGCAGCCAACCCCGACAAAGTTCGTGCCATCAAACAACGGAGACGTGCGCGCAAGGCCGGGAATGGTGGGTCGTTCACGGCCGAGCAATGGCGGGCTCTCTGTGCCCAATACAACAATCAGTGCATTGGGCCGGGACCGCACGAGGGACCCCTAACTGCGGATCATGTCATCCCAGTCGGTGAGCCCGATAGCACGAGCAATATTGAGAACATTCAGCCCCTGTGTGGACCCTGTAACACCCGCAAGGGCCATAGAACCATTGATTACAGATATATAGAACTAACCCACCCCATTCCTCCATGATGGAGGAGGATCTATGGCCTCGCCACTCGACTTTCCAGGCTTCAACGACACACTTCTAGGCCTCCTAGAGGATCTATACGGCCCGCTGGCGACGATCAATGCTGCTGAGCTGCTGCGGCAATCGGGCGGGTTCGGCAATCTGTTCCACGACCTGAATAGCATCAGGTCGCAACTGCTTTCCATGACGCCGGACGCGCGCCAGAGGGCTGTCGCGGAGTATAGGACTAACTTCTCCAACCTGCCTGTCACGCCTCCGCAGCAGGTTACGGCTCCGGCCATCGAGGACTTTGGCACTCCCCAGGAGCCTCTACAGCCGCAGTACGCGACGACGCCTCAGCCGGGCCAGCGGTTCGATCCCAACTTGCAGCGCCAGATACAGGCGCTGAATGCCGCGCTGGTCTCCAAGCTGGGCTACGTCAACCTCACCTTTGTCCCACAATCTACGGGCATCGCGGGCGGGCGCATCAACGTCGGCGGCTCTAGTATCGACTTCACGCTGGGCGTGAACGCCTCCGGGCAGTTGCTGTTCAACAACAATCCCGTAACCGAGCTTCAGGGGTTGTCGCCGGTAGAGCGCGTCGCAGGGTTCCTGGGGCAGGTGACATCCCGCGCGCAGGCATCGCCAATGGCCAACAGGTCTGTGCCGCTCGAAACCGGCGCGCAGGCGGCCCGGGCAACCACAGCCCAGTTCTTTGGCGAGGGGCCACTGCTCACAAGCCTGAGCCCCGGTGAGGTGGAGGCGGCTCGTGCGCGTGCACGCGCTGCGGGCTACGAGTTCAATCAGAGGAACCTCCAGGAGCACCCAGAGTGGTTCAGACAGGGGATAAGCACTGACGAGGCCGGTAGGGCTATTGGCACGGGTGCGCACCTGTATGCCCGTGACCGCGGCAAGGTCACCGGCTATTCCATCGAGGACGTGTACGCGGCCGCGCACGGGGCCATGGTCACGCAGACGCCGCAGGGGCCAGCCTTCTACAACTGGAAGGGCAAGCCGGCCATGCTGCCAAGTGGGCAGCCCGATCCTGGCGTTCTAAGCAAGTTCAACAAGGCTCTCCAGGATAGTGGTGTACAGGATGTGACGCGCCTGCGCTACAGCGACACCGGCCAGATGCTGCCGGTGGTGCGCAGCCCATTTGCGCAGGAGAATGTCCTAGGTCAGCGCATTGCGCCTGACGAGTTCCAGCTTGCGCGTGTTGCGTTTACGACAGGCAGAATGCCGGCCGGGATGGGGATGACGGCCGGCCGCGCTCTGGAGACCGTGGAGCAAAGGCCCTATACGCTTCAGGGAAAGATCGGGGAGTTGACACCCCAGAGCGTCTTCCAGGGAGAGATTGAGGGCCGACGGCAGGCTTACGCGCTTGCGCCCGGATACACGCGCGAGACCGGCGACTGGGAGCGCACGCGGGTGACGATGGTTCCGGGCTCGTACCAGGTTGACGAGACCGCGGGCATCGCGCAGGTACAGGTCACGATTGAGAGGTCTATCCCATCTGAGGGTTCCACGCGCTGGAAGTCGGGCGGGCACAAGGCTTACCTGGCCGGTCAGGCGCCCTACGGCGCATTTGGGATACCGGGCGAGGAGCGGCGTGATGTCTATGCGGGGGGCATGCGCCTGGGAACCCTGCAAGGTGAGGGAGCCAACATCATCACAGCCTGGGAGAATGTCAAGAACATCCCCGGCCAGATACAGATGGCCATGGGGGCATGGCTACTCAGGCACCCAGAGGATGTCCAGAAATACGGGCTGGCTACGAATGAACATGGTGAGGTTCGATGGACAGAGGGGAATCTATCCGGTCTGCGCTCGCTGAGTAAGGCCATGGCCTTTAGCCCAGAGAGCTACCTGGGCGAGACCTTTGCGCCCGAGATGATGATGCAGGGCAACCGGGTATGGGCAGACAAGCGCACGCGCATTGGGCCAGAGATGATGGCCAGCATCCGAGAAACCGATCCACAGGCCTATGCCCGTATCGCCGCCGAGAGTGCGCCTACTCAGGACATTTACCAGCAGGTATTGAGAGGCGGGATGTATGCCGCTGGCCGCGATGTCGAGATGGGCGGGACGCGGGCATTGAGCGAGGTCGCGGCTGGGGCAATGGGGGCCGCGGGTGCGGGTGTGGGTGACATCGGGCGCCCGAACGTGTCTGCGATCCTTGGCGGCTTGCGTGTCGCGCAGGAGCAGATGGGGATCGACGAGCGCACGATGCTGACGGCCGAGTTCAAGCGCGGGCGCGGCGTTGTGCGAACGGCCACGTCACTGCGCGTCCTGGAGTACGTCTCGGGACAGGCGTTCCAGGACGATCTGGCGGGCATCGAAGACGACGTTGTGCGAAAGTCTTTGGAGGCCAAAGCCTCGGCCTTCACCAGTTCCTACGCCAAACTGATCATGGCACAGGCCTCCGGCCTCAAGGACCCGGGCGTGATTCTGGACCAGTTCCTTGGCGCCCAGAACGAGCTCCTACGGGCGCGCGAGATCTACCGTAATGCGATGAGCTTTTATCCCAGGCAGGCTGTCAGCTCGCCGGTCGGCGGTGATTACGGTTTGCCTAAGAATGTCTATGCCCTCTCCGATGTACACCTGAAAGCATTGGCCATAGTGGGTGGGGCCGAGGGAACCCCAGACGAACTTGCAAGCCTGGCCGACTATCTGGGCAGAAAGTCTGTGGGCGCGCATGTCTGGCGCGATCCCAGCATCTCTGGATCACAGATGGCGATGATGCGTGTCCGCACGGTGCGCGATTTTGCGGGCAGTATGCAGGCCACGCACTCCGACAAGGATTTCCTGCACCCAGCGATCATGGGCGGGCCATTCAAGGGTGACTTTGACTCTGACCGCGTGGCAGCCGTATTGGCCGAGATGGGCATCAAGTATGACAGGTCTACCAAGACGTGGTCGGGCGGTGCAGAAGCGCCAAGCGAGCAAGAGTTCATCGGCGGCATCATTGCCGAGAACAAGCGCATGGGCAAGATGCTTCTGAGTGACCACGTCAGGCAGGTGCTTGATCGGGTCGAGACACGTCTGGCCACCTTCACCGATCCCAAAACCGGGCGAACGATCACGGGACCGGCCGCACGCTTTGCGCAGGAGAGTGGGCTTCTGGGCACCTACGGCGCGTTTACGATGCCACAGATTCAGGGCAACCAAGCGCGCGGAGTGACTCACCAGGAGTCGATGG
>Ga0209109_10002395_pt1 | contig 10284 bp, 12 predicted proteins | sample Rifsed10ft2_FD_184004 | JGI IMG/M metagenome (GOLD analysis project Ga0209109, IMG submission 184004) | Soil microbial communities from Rifle, Colorado, USA - sediment 10ft 2 (version 2) | ecosystem: Environmental > Terrestrial > Deep subsurface > Rock core/Sediment | place: Rifle, Colorado... | reverse complement strand
CTAGCGTAAGTAATGCGCATTCAGCGCCGGTTTTGTTGTATCAGATGCAATTTTGCACGGTCGCTGGAAGCCCAAGGGCAGTTGGATGGCCGGTACGCCATGCAGCGTGAAGGCGGCGCCGGGCAACGCACTGCGCGGGCCGAACAGGACGCTGGTGCCGTCGTCGGTCTGTTGCACGAGGGCGGCCGAGTTGGCCGCCACCCGGACTAAGGCTTTGGGACTGCCCAAGGTGCGGGTCAGGGTTGGCGTGGGCGCGGCGGCGCAGTCGGCGAGCCAGGGCTGACACCAGCGCACGACGTTGGCCGCCAACCCGCTGAAGAGCACTTGCAAGCGAATGCCAGCGGGCGAACGGCTCATCAGATGCTGGACGAAGAAGGTGCCGTTCATTCCCCGCAAGGGGGCGTGCCTGTCTTTATTGCCGGCCTCAATTGTCTGGCGGGCATTGTAGTGGGCGAACCACTCGGCCAACTTGGGCGCTGAGCCAACACGCACCAGCGTGGCGTACTTGAAGGTCCGACCCAGCTTGAAGCGTTCCACGGCCACCGTCAGCGGATAGGGACAACCATGCAGTTGATGTTCACCGATCAGCACCATCTCGGCATTGTCGCCCACCTGCTCCCAGGCCGCGCCGCGCGGCAAGTGCGCGCGCAAGGCGGAGGTGGTCCGACCGTTGGGCGCCTTGGTGTTAGGGGCGTAACCCATCTCCAACAGCCAGGTCAGATTCTCGCCCGACGCAAAACCGGCATCCATCCGCGCGTCAATCTCGGGCGCGTTGGGGTTGGCCGCATTGTCGGCGGCCAACTGCGCCTGCCACGTGTGCAGGTTGACCAATTCCGCTTCTTGTTCCGCCAGCCGCGCTTGATGCGCCGCCAACACCCGTTGGGTCTGAGCGATCTGCTCACCCAAGCGTGGCAGCCGTGTCTGCCAACTATCGGCCTGGGCTTGCAAACGAGCCTGTTTTCCCGAGGAAATTGGCCCGTTCAGGACCTGTTCGGCGTGATAGCGTTTGCCGATCAAGGTCGTGCGCGTCTGCTGCAACCGCTGAAGCTTGGCCTGTTGCTCATTGGCCAAGCGACGCGTGCGCGCGATGACGGTGCGCTGTGCCTCGATCCGCTGACCGACCAAGTCGGGTCGGCGGTGGGGCCGCACCCCGGTCTGTGCCTCGGCGGCGTGCACCAGTTCCTGCAAGCAGGCACTCGATACCGTGTCGCCGGGGTGGTGAAACCCGGCCAGCCAGATGCGTGCGCCCGCGGGGGGCGTCAACGACACCCGCGCCAACTGATAGCCCAGGCGCCCCTGATCGTTCATCCATCCGAAGGCGGCATCTGGGTAAGTGGTGCTGGTCGAACTGACCGCCTGGCCCATCAAGTCGAAGTCGTACACGAGCCGCTGACCGCGCCGCAGCAACTCATGCACCGTCGTCTCAATGAACGGCCGACTGAAAGCGTTGATGGCCGCTTCAGCCGCCGTCACCGTCTGGTCATCACACGCCGTCAGTGTGCGGCCGACAGTGGTGTAGTGGGCAAAGCCTTCCAGTCCCCACGCTCGCGCCACCGTGGTGTCCTGGGCCAGCGGGCGCGGTCCGTGGTTGAGGTCTTGCAGGTGTTCAATACCGCTCATGATCCCAGCCAGAAACTCAATCAATTTCGCCTGCGGCACGAAGTCGTGTGTCTTTTGCGCGATTGGCACTCGCCGCAACCGCTCCAGCAACCCATGTTGCTGCAAGAACTCCCCAAAGGCGACGAGCATCCCACACCTGCCCCACCGCCAGGTGCGGGTGTTCGGTGTTAGTGATCGGCCAGTCCGGCGACGATGTGCTCACAGGCGGTCCCTCCGCCTACGAGGCTACCGCCGCTCGGTTGGGCCGTGCAAAATTGCATCCGATTCAACGAAAAGCCGCCTGAATGCGCATTCGTTACGCTAGAAAAGCACCTGTCCATGACGACCAACAGCTTGTGGCACGTCGTCCGGTTCCAGCGACACGCCTACCAGGCTCGCCCGCCCAGCCCAGTCTTGTCGGCACCCCGGCGTGAAAGGCGTCGACGTCGTCGGCCAGACCAAAGGAACGTGTGACCAGTTCCGGACCCACCTATTTAGCGGACCGATCCCGGCGCCAGCGGCTCAATTCGCTTGAGCACCGGCCCCTCGGCTTGCCGCGCTTGGTACAAGTCCCACCGCAGCTGCAGGCTCATCCAGAAGCTGGCTGGCATACCCAACAACCGCTCCAGCCGCAAGGCCGTGCCCGGTGTCATCCCGCGCCGGCCGCGCACGAGCTCGTTGACGCGTTGATACGGCACATGGATGGCGCTGGCCAACTCGCGCTGCGTCAGCCCCATCGGCGTCAAAAACTCCTGCAGGAGCATTTCCCCTGGATGCGTCGGGGCGCGATGTGTTGGAATCCGCACCATCGTCATCTCCTTCCAGTTCACGTCAGTGGTAATCGACAATCTCAACTTTCTCTGGACCCTGGTCGCTCCACCTGAAGCACAGGCGGTATTGATCATTGATCCGCAGACTATGCTGCCCCTTGCGAGCGCCGCTCAAGGCTTCCAGGCGGTTGCCGGGCGGGACGCGCAGTTCCCGGAGCGCCGTCACCGAATCAAGCTGATCAAGCTTTCGGACGGCCACCGGCCACAGGTTGGCCGGGCATGTGCGGCGCGCGGCTGGTGTGTTCTTGCCATTGAAAATATCCTCCGTGCCCACCGTGGCGAATGAGCGGATCATGCTGCCTATCATGCTAGCACGGAACCCGTGCTATTTCAAGCCCGCGCAATCCGCGTCTGGTGGATTCCTTCAAGCGGATTGGGCGCGGTGTTGCTATCAGCTACAGCGGACAGTTGCGGAACGGCCGTCTGCCGCCAGCTATCGCCTCAGCAGCGTCGCCAGCGTCAGTGTCGTGTAGCCGGGCGGGCCAACTGACCTGGACTTGGTGCAGTTGGTGGTTGCGGAGGAGAATCGGTGCCAGCATTCATTCAACTTGAGCGAGTTGCTCATCCTGGCACACCTGTGGCGGGAACGCATGATCGATACGGCAGCGGCTGCCAGGCTCAACCAGCGATCTGACGCTGAGGCGCGCGCCTGTCTGCAGGGCCTGGTGGAGGCCGGGCTGGTCGAGCGGCGAGGCGAAGGTCAGGCGCGCACTGACTTACTCAGCGCCAGTGTTTACCGCCTTCTGGGTCGACCCGAAGCTTATGTCCGGGCACGTGGCTTTGAGCCGGAGCAAGTGAAGCAGATAACCGGCCAGTACACCCGGGCCCATGGTCAGAACTTGCGTAAGGAAGTCATGCAGCTTTGCAGGGTAAATGGGGTCCCACCCCCGAAATTAGGGCCAGGTAGAATGCAAGGATCTCCACCAGGAGATCCTGATGAAACCCAAACAGTTCGCACCCGAGCAGATTGTCGCTATTCTTCGAGAGGCTGAGGCCGGCACGCAAACCATCGCGGAAGTGTGCCGTCAGCACGGTATCAATGAGGTCACCTTCTACCGGTGGCGCCGGCGCTATCAAGGCATGACGGTCAGCGATGCCAAAGAACTCAAACGGCTGGTTGACGAAAACGCGCGCCTCAAGAAGCTGCTGGCCGAGCGCGATCTCGAGGTCGATGCGCTCAAGGCCGTGCTGGGAAAAAAAGCCTGAGTGCCGCCGAGCGCCGCGATGTGGTCCACCAACTGATGCGCGCCGGACTGTCGCAGCGCCGCAGCTGCGCGTTAGCCCAAATCAGCCGCTCGTGCTGGGCCTATGCCAAACGCACCAACGACGATGACCAGATCATCGCCTCGTTGCGCGACTTTGCCCAAACCGAAAAGCGCGCCGGCTACTGGCGTGCCTATCGGGCGCTGCGCGACCAGGGTCTGCGCATCAATCATAAGCGCGTGCAGCGGCTTTGGCAGTTGGCCAAGCTGCAAGTGCCACCGCGCCGCCGGCGCAAGCGGCGCCGAGCGGCTTCCCAGGCCGTCCCGCTGCAGGCCACCTACCCACGCCACGTGATCACCTACGACTTCATGGAAGATTCGACTGTCGATGGGCGCAAACTGCGGTGCCTGACGATCGTGGATGAATTCACCCGCGAGTGCCTGGCCATCCGAGTGGCCCGGTCCTTCCGCTCCGCTGATGTGATCCGGGTGTTGGCGCAGGTCTTCGCCGAATATGGCCCACCCGCCTTTCTCCGCAGTGACAACGGGCCGGAGTTCATTGCCTTCGCGCTGTGCGCCTGGCTTCAGCAACAGGGCATCCGGACACATCACATCGATCCTGGGTCGCCCTGGCAAAATCCATATGGCGAGTCCTTCAATGCCCGTTTTCGCGACGAATGCTTGAGCCTGGAGGACTTCCTGACCGTGCTGGAAGCCCAGGTCATCGTGGAGGCCTGGCGGCGCAGGTACAACACCCAGCGCCCACACAGCAGCCTGGGCGACCTGCCGCCGGCCGAGTTCTATCGACGCTGGCGGGCAGACCAGGCCCAATCCCGGGGCGCTGCCCCGGACCCCGGAGTTTAACGCTTTGGGCATTGCAGGTGGAACCCAGCACGCAAAAGGGCAGGCGCTGAACGCCTGCCCTACCTGCAATGGCCGCGCGGCGCTCGGGTCGGTCTCCACCGGAGCCCTATCCTCCGCGCTGGCGAGAAGAAGCTTACCACAACTGCTATACTCAGCGGCAGCTTACCCTTTAGCCGGAGAGACTTGCATTCCGAGTGGCCCTATGAATGGGGTCGGACCAGTTGTGGATTGAAATGCGCCGCAAGGATCGTCGGGGCTGTCAGGGGGCGGAGGCGGTGCCCTTGCGCCGCTCCTCCTCCACCTGATGATAGACCGTCAGCCAGTCCGCCATCTCGTCGCGCTGGCGGGCGGCCTCGGTCGCCTTTTTCCGGCTATTCTGCGCCTCGATCCGGCGATACACGTCGTTCTGCACCCCCACCGGGTCGAAGACACCCTCAAAGCGGAACTCGGTGTTGGCCACCTGGGCCACGACAGTGCCGAAGTTGAGCGCAATGCCTAGCAGCCCGGGGCGGTCGTACTTGAGACTCAGGATGTTCGCCAGCGGCGCGCTCTTCTTGGTCTCCGCGCCCAACGGTTTCCTGGCGATGTCGAAGATCTGGTCGTCGGTAATCATGTAGATGTCGTTGCGCCAGTCCACGTATTCATACACGCACCAGCCCGCCAGGGGGATGAGTACCGTCAAGCCCACCAGCAGCACGGCCACACTGGGCAGACTGACGAGGAAGCCGCTGGCCAGCAAGTTGGTGATCATGAAGACCCCCAGCAGCCCGAGCGCCGGTTTCCATGTGCGGCGCACGAGCATGTACCAATGCTTGCGGTAGATGACCGAGTTGCCCTGCTCAAACCGCACTTGCAGGCTGAAGATGTTGGCCAACTGCCGGCCCAGAGGGACGGGCGGCTTGAGTCCGGCCGCCGGCGCTGCGGCGGGTCTGCGTGCCGGCGCTACGCCGCGTGGGCCGCGGTCCAGCCGTTCCTTGAGCGCGCCCCGCATCTGGTCGAGCTGCGATTCGCGCTCGCGCACCTTGGTCCGCTGCCAGTGCTCCTCGATGGCCGCCGCCAGGATGCCGGGGTTGGCGATGGCCTTGAGGGTGATGGGGCCCGAGAAAGTGCGCACCACGATATCGCCCATGCGGAAGTAGCGCTGGATAGGGTCGTCGGTCTGCACGTCCACCGACATAATGGAGGCCAGGGGCGCCTCCACCCGGCTGTCGTAGATGGCGACGATCTTCTCCAGGTGCACCAGCCGCTGGTTGGTGATGATATAAAAGTCGTTGCCCCAGTCGATGAACGTCCACAGCAGCCAGCCGGCCACCAGCGCCTCCAGCGCCGCGCCCGTCCACGCGATCCCCATCTGCTGGTACAGGACGGCCGCCCAGATGGCGCCCAGGCCAATCAAGCCGCCCAGGAACAGCGGCGCGACCCAGGCCTGGAACAGCAGCAGCCGGTGCTTGCGAGCGATCAGGTACACAACTTCATTGTCGCCCAGCCACCTGAAGCGGAGGCGGTGGAACAGCTCCAGGCTTTCGGCCGTCAGCAGCAAGTTGGGCCGGATGGCAGGGAAACGCTTGAGGAGCTTGTCAAAGGCTTCCTTGCTCAGCCGCAACAGCTCGACCTCGGTGAGCGCCTCGATGGTGGCCGAGCGCTTGCGCCCGTACAGCACCGCGTTCTCGCCGAAGAAGTCGCCGGGCACGAGCACGGCCACCTGCTTGGCGACGCCGCCGCGCCCCCTGCGCAGCACCTTCACCTGCCCCCGATCAATGATGTAAAAGGCCTCTCCGGCCGCGCCCTCCTCGAAGATGGTCTCGCCCGCCGGACGGCGCTCGACGTCTAGCTCCTTGGCCACCTCGATGATCTGCTCGTCGGTGAGGCCCCGGAACAGGTGGATGGGCTTAAGTCGCCCCAGGTAAATGGACGGATCGTCCATAAGCCTGATTCTAGCACTAACTGGGCTTTAGCCGCGCGTGGGCAGGCAGGCGCATGGCTGTGTGAGAAAGAGCCAGGGCCACGTCATACGCGACGGACGCGGAGAAGTGGGGCGATGTTATGCGCTTGAGAGCGCCGTCTGCAATGACTTACGCCTCGTAGCGCGGGCGGCTGCGAAGCGTCCCCCGCGACGGTCATGACGGCCCAACGGGCTGCGGCCGCCTCTGCCGCCGAACCCCGCTGGGTCTGGTAGGCGTACCTCATCTAGAAACTCGCAATAAGTCTTCGCCGTGATCCGATAGTCAAGCTGATCTGTGAAGGACCCATAAAGGCCGCCGCCTCCACTCGCTGTCAAGTCAGAATCTTGGGGAGCCGTAGGAGCGCGCCTGCCCTGGAACGGAATTGCACGCGCGATGTGAGAGCCAAAGGCAACCGAGTCCCCGCCCGATCACGGCGCCCGATCACCGAAGCGCGCTCCAATCAGCGTCCGCGACCGGCGCCAATGGATCGTTATAGACGACGGGCTTGCCGCGCAGCGGGTAGAGCCCGCCAGGTGCTGCTGGCTCGCCTTGAACCAGGATGATGACCTCCACGCTCGTCCCAGCCTGCAAGGGCAGGTCATTGAGCGTCAGTGAGCCATCGGGCTCAATTGTGGCTTCGCGGCGATAGGCTTCCATTGACCTGTCCTCCATGCCATCTCAACCTGGCTCAATTATGCTGCCCTGCCCAATGCCCGCCTGAGCCACTCAACCACCTCCCCCGCATTCCCATCCGGCGGAAACACCGGATAGAACACCTTCTCGACGACTCCCTCCCGCGCGATCAACGTCAGCCGCCTGATCAGCCGCATACCCGCCGCCTCGAACGTCGGCAGCCGCAGCGCCGCCGCGAATGCCAGCTCCTCGTCGCTCAACAACTCATACGGCAGGTGCAGCCGCCCAGCCGCCTCGCGCTGATCCTCGCTGGACTGCGCGCTCAGACCAAACACCTGCGCGCCCAGCGCCTCCAACTCGCGGTAGTGGTCCCGAAACGCGCACGCTTGCGGCGTGCAGCCGCGCGCCCCTGGAATCTCGTTCCAGCCAGGGGGCGGGTCTTCGTCCGGCTTGCCCGTACGTGGATAGCAGTAAACCACCACCCGGCCCTGCCGGGCCGATAAATCCACCCGGCGGCCAGCCGTCGAAATCAGTGCAACCGCCGGCAGCCCGCAGCCCAGGTAAGTACGCGCAGGCCCCGTCGTCCACCGGGACCGGCAAATTCGGCGGCAAGCTGTGGAGGTCGTCAGAACGGGACATGGTTCAGTCACGATTGCCGGTGGTGGTCGGCGGTCCGCAAAGGTGTTCGTAACGTCAGGCCCAGACTAGGGTGGGCGCAAGCGCTTGCGGAAAAAGATCTCACCAACGCCATTGTCATTGAGGCCAGCGATCAGGCCGCACTCTTCAAATCCCATATGCCGATGCCAGGCCTGGGGTTCGGGCTCGTCGGCCTGCGAGGAACTGGAAAGCGCCAAATGGCCCTGAGCCCGCAGATGGGCCTCCAGGTGAGCCAGCAGGGCTCGCCCCACGCCTTGGCGACGATGTTCGGGCGACACACGGATGAGGGCAATATACGGCTCGATGGACCACAGATACTCAAGCCGCAGGTAGCCCGCCGGTTGGCCGCGGACTTCGGCGATGAGCACTTCGTGCGCTTCAATCTTCCGAAGCACAGACTCGGGCGGAAGGTACCCGTCTTGCTGTGTAAATGCGAGGTCGGCTGGGGTGGCTTGGCGCACGCTGATATTGATGCCGCTTGACACGGGACTCATCCCCACCATCACAACTCGAGCTAAGGCTCAGGCCGCGCCCTCGGCAAAGCTTGCCAACGACATCGCCACCCGCGGAAAGGCCCTCAGCACCTGCCTATCCCTGGTCACCAGCGGCACGCCCAGGTCTTGCGCCACGGCCACAAACTCGCAGTCATAAGCCGAGCAGCCGCTGAGGGCGGCCAATTGCAGCACCTGGCCGGAGTCCACCACGTGTTCCCGGCCCGCCATCAGGTCGAGCGCCGCATCCATGATCTGCTGGCTGGCAGCCAGGGACAGCGCCCGTTGGCGCACATACCGCGCCAGCACGTTGCGCAATTCACTCCGCCACAGCAGCGGCGCGGCCCATTCCGAGTCCCGGCGCAGCACTTGTTCGGCCAGGGCAGAATGCTCGCTCTCCAGGAACAAGTAGCCGATCAGGTTTGTATCCGCGACGATCACGGCCGCCCCGACCGTTTGGCGGCGGTGAAGGCTGCCTCGGAGATCGGCTGCCGCCGGGTGTGCCGCCGCAGGCGACGGGCGCGCCACAGCAGGGCCTCCGGGTCAATTGCCGGCGCACCGACCCCCTGCTCGATTAGGGTGATGATTTCACTGTTCAGGCTGCGCCGGTTGGCGGCGGCCGATTGCTTGAGCCGGTCGTACAGGCCGGCGGGAATGTTCTTGACCGTGATGGATGGCATGCCCTGACTCCCAATAGTTCCGATTTGGAACCATTATGATACCATCCCGCCTGGGCGTCAAGCGTCCAGCGCCGCCTCCACCGCGAACGGCGCCTCCGCGTGCGTGAAGTAGCGCAGCACCTCGTTCTCCACCTTCACCCGCAGCGCCAACTCCCACCCGCGCGCCGTGAACTGCTCCACCAGCGCCTCCGGCTCCTTTGCGCGCGGGATGGCCCCCAGGATCTGCCCACCCTCACCCCGTTCGCGCAGCAGTCGCGCAAACACATCCTCGCCCTCCACCGGCTGCGCCAGCACCACCTGCGTCTGCTTGAGCGTCATAAACGCCAGCCGCGCCCGCGACCTCGCCCCGCTGCCCAGGTCCGTCAGCGGCACCTCCGCCTGAGGGATAGGCGCGGACTGAAATTTCTGCCAGTGCGGCAAGGCGGCGTCCAGATCGGCCACGAGTACATACAGCTTGCGGATATCGGTGATCAGGCTGTCGGCGGGCAGCTTGTCAAAGGCCAGGTGGTCGCCCACCCACGTGCCCGGCTGCGCCAGCCGCAGGCTCAGCCGCGGCGAAAGCCCCATCGGAAACTCCACCACCTCGATGGAGGTCTTCAACGTCTGAGCCGTGTCGGTGTACCCGAAGTGCGTGGATACAGTACTCGCCAGCATGTTCGGCATCGGCGGCACCGGCACTGGCCCAGCCTGCACCCCAACGTTCGTGCGCGCCTCCTGCGCCAGCGGAAAGCCCAGCGCCTCCAGTTTGCGCGCCGCGTTCGCATAGCTCGCGCTCCCGCGGTCCATCACGAAGTGTTGGAGCCCCGCCCGGTGCCGCCGGTCGAGATATTCCTGATACAGCGACTGCCCGCTGTTCGGCTGGATGATCTCCAACTGCATGTTGCCCACCCACGTCAGCGCCAGCGACATGGTGAACGGTTCGGCCTGGCCGCGCAGCGTGGTGTTCAGCAAATGCGGCGGCTTAAAGCCCCACACCTTGAACGCCCCCAACCCCAGCGCCTGGCGCACCTGCGCGATCGCGGGCCGCAGCTCCGGCGCAATCACGGCAACCTGATGGATGTCATTGAGGAAGTTAGTCGTCATGCCGCGATTATAAGCGGACTGCCGCATGAGCGTGTGCGTGTGACAAAACCCATCCGCAGATGACACAGATTGACACAGACGAGTATCCCCGCCATGGACACCGCACCGCCCGCAGAGAAAACCATCCTCTCGCCTTTCTCCGCGTTCTTTGCGTACTCCGCGGTGAAGAATGCACGCAGCAGGCACTTCGAAGAAGCGATGCTGACTCTACTTTCCGCTAAATGCGCCTTTGGCGCCACCTGTGGCGGGTCGAATCCATCGCGAACCCCAAGCTATGGCGGCAAAACCCAGGTTAGCGGAAA
>Ga0209109_10002393_pt1 | contig 10289 bp, 6 predicted proteins | sample Rifsed10ft2_FD_184004 | JGI IMG/M metagenome (GOLD analysis project Ga0209109, IMG submission 184004) | Soil microbial communities from Rifle, Colorado, USA - sediment 10ft 2 (version 2) | ecosystem: Environmental > Terrestrial > Deep subsurface > Rock core/Sediment | place: Rifle, Colorado... | reverse complement strand
TGTCGAGGTCGACACGATGGTGACAAGGGCGACGCCGCAGATAAAGGCCACGCGGTGCGAGCGTGTCGTCGAAGATTGTGCCAACTTTCGTGGTGACATGGGTATCTCCTGGAGACCGGTGCGAAGGGAGGCGATCGACGCGATCCTATCGTTTCTCCCGGCGCCTGTAAAGCTGCACCGCCCTATGCCGACCGGGGACCTGGCAGCAGGCACGAATGTAGTATGTCGGACCGGGAGGTACCCTCAGGGTCTGGTTAGCCCAGTTCGGCAGGACGTTAGGCAACAGTAGCCACGCCGGCCCACACCACGCACCAGGGAGATGAAGATGTCAAGCCAGCCACTGCGATACATCGCGTTGGCGCTGTTGGTCGCGTCCTGCCGCTCGCGACAGGAGACACCAGTGGTCGATACCAGCGCAATGATGATGGACTCGAGCATGAAAGGCATGGCCGGAATGCCCGGGGACACCGCCATGGCCGGCTTGATGGCGCGCATGGAAGGACACATGAGGATGATGGATACCGCCAGCGCGGCTACGCTGCAGGCAATGCTTCCCATGCATCGACAGATGGCTGACAGTATGCTGACAAGCATGAATGACGAGATGCGGCGCATGAACATGACGTCCACTACGGAGTGGATGGCCACGGCGGACTCGTTGCGGCAAGACCTGACCCGGCTGGCCGGCATGAGCGCGAGCGAACTCCCGGCGCTCATGCTCGCCCATCGCGACCGTATGATGCGGCTCATGCAGTTGCACCGCGCCATGGTTCCGCGTCCGCCGGCAGGTTAGAGCGGGTCCGCATCTGAGCGAGCACAGCCTCCAGCGTGTCAGCAATTGTCCCACACGGCTTCGGCTGTCGTCGGACTGTACGGCCCGACGTGTCGTGCCAGGATGATCGTGCAGTGTGCGCGAACGGTCGGCTGACAACCTGATCCGGCTGGGAATTCGCTCGCTGAAGGAGCGCGGAACTCATGTGGAGAAAGTCAATTCGAGGCATCGCGGTTGGCGGAGCCATCGTCGTCGGCGCGTGTTCCGGCAGGGTTACTGCTCCCGTCACGGACGGCGATCCCACCGTCGTGCTCAGCGTCACCCCCGCGAGCAATGCCACCGGTGTCAGCACATCGTCACCAATCACCATCACCTTCAGCCACCCGATGATGGCGGGCATGGAACTGCTCGTCGCCCTGCACGAGGGGACGATCGTCGGCCCGCCGGTCCCGGGAAGCTTCTCGTGGTCGTCCGACCGCACGTCGCTGACGTTCGTGCCCGCGGAGAATCTCAGGCCCGGGACAACCTACGTCCTGCACCTGTCGCCGAATCTCCAGGATGACACTGGCCGGGGCATTGACTTCGCCGGCTGTGCGCAGCGTGTCGGCGGTCAATCGGTGTCTCCTGGAATGATGACAGGCGGCATGATGGGCGGAGGCAGCGGAGCCGGCATGATGGGACCGGGCTGGCAGGCCGGTGCCGGCACGTGGGGATACGGGATGAGTTTCACGTTCACAACCGCCTGATCGCGGGATAGGAGCATCTCATGGTCGCGGAAACGAGCCGCTATGGCGTCGGCACAACGGTCGCGTTGGACTTTGAACGCGCCGTCGAGAGTGCCAAACAGGCCTTGGCCGCCGAAGGATTCGGAATTCTCTGCGAGATCGACGTTGCGGCAACGATGAAGAAGAAGCTCGGCGTCGACTTTCGCCCGTACGTCATACTCGGCGCCTGCAATCCACCATTGGCGCATCGCGCGCTGACGGCGGAGCGTGACATCGGGTTGCTCCTGCCGTGCAACGTCATCGTGTATGCCGACGACACTCCCGGACGCAGCGTAATTGCCGCAATGGATCCCGTTGTGGCCCTCGCCGTCACCGGCAACGACGATATGCGCCCGTTGGCCGAGGAAGTTAAGTCACGCCTGATTCGGGCACTCGCCGCGGTGGAGACGAACGCACCGGTCAGCGAGGGCGTTACGCCCTGACGCATCACACCAGATCGCGCAGAGACTCGCTGTCTGCTACGGTGCTGGCGATCCTGGTTGAGGACAGGCCGTCTCGTGAGTGGCCGGGGGACAACAATCGCGGCCGCTCCCAGCGATCTGCACCGGCGGACAGGGCGAGGACCCGTACGAGCAGAATACGCAACAGTCTCCAGCCTTAGGCCGAAGCACGACGCCACACCCGGCACACGGGTGGAAGAACACGCACGCGTCGGTGGGCATATCGAGCAACTCCGAGTGGCCACACTCCGGGCAGCGGAGCTGCGAGGTAAGAACCGGCGTCGTCACGGCGAGAATCTGCTTGGCAGCGTGTACATAGGTCCTGATCCTGTCCTTCCGGTTCTGGCGCGTCCTCCTCACCAGCCGCACCCGCGCGATCAACGGCCCGCGGGGCAATCATCTACATCGGACGCGTTCGCGCGGTCGATGTTAATCGCCTGTCGAGCGATGCCCGCGGACGTGGCTGCTGGCCCGCGATGCGAAGCGCGTTGAGGGTGACCGCAAGCGATCCTCCCAAGTCCCCAACCAGGACCGCCACCGCCAGCGATACCATTCCTGCTACGGCGCCGGTTGCCAGAACCAGCTTGAGGCCGATCGCCAGCGCGATGTTGAAGCGTATGGTGCGCTTCGCGCTGCGGGCCAGATGCACAGCGTACGGAAGTCTGCTGAGGTCGTCGGCCATCAGCGCTACATCGGCGGTCTCGATCGTGGCCGGCGAACCCGCTGCTCCCATGGCAATGCCAACCGATGATTCCGCCAATGCGGGTGCGTCATTGACACCGTCGCCCAGCATACCGACCACCCCGTATCGCTCCCGCAGCTCCCGAACCACATACACTTTTTCTTCTGGCAACAGCCGCGCACGGTACTCGTCGACACCTACTTCCTTCGCGACCAGTTCCGCGGCTGCGGCGGCGTCACCGGTCAGCATGACGATAGGCCGGATTCCCGCGGCATGGAGGGCACGGATGGCGGGGGCGGCGTTGTCGCGCCGTTCATCCCGCAGGGCAAATACCGCCTCGCTCCCGTCGCTGGCTGTGCCGTACACCCGCAACGTCCCGGGATCAGGAGCCCCCCATCGTGCCGCGACGTCGGCGCCGACCAGTTCCTCCGTCCCTACGGTGAACTCAACGCCGTCCACGCGCCCGACGATCCCCCGCCCGGGCGCCGCCGCGAACGATTGCACCGTGAGGTCTACGATGTCCGCATTCGCTCGACCGTATTCCACCAGCGCTCGTGCGACGGTGTGTTCGGAACGCGACTCCAGCGACACCAGTCGGCTGAGGAACTGGTCTCGTGACATCGGCCCGGTGTGACGGAACTCGATCACCTCGAGTTCCCCTTTGGTCAAAGTCCCTGTCTTGTCGATCGCCAGCGCGCGCATTGAGCCCAACGTTTCCAGGTAGTTCCCGCCCTTGATCAAAACGCCGTGTTTCGCCGCGCTGGTCAGCGCGCTGACCACGGTGACCGGCGTCGCGATCACCAGGGCGCAGGGACAGGCGATGACCAGCAGCGTCACGCCGCGGACGAACCACTCCAGGCCGTCACCGCCGAATAGCAGGGGTGGAACGGCCATGACCACGATCGCGACGACGGTGACGAGGGGCGTGTACACTCTGGCGAAGCGCTGAACGAATTGTTCGATCGGGGCACGGCGCGCTTCGGCAGCGCGGACAACCTGGACGATGCGGGCCAGCGTGCTGTGCTCGGCGTCGGCCGTCGCCACGAGATCAAGCGAGCCGTCGGTATTCAGCGTGCCGGCGTACACGGTGTCGCCGGGCCGCTTGGTACTCGGCAGCGACTCGCCGGTGATCGTCGCTTCGTTGACGGCAGAGATGCCATCTTTGACTCGACCATCGGCAGGAATCCGATCGCCGGGTCGTACTCGCACGACATCGCCTGTGCGCAGCTGCGAAGCCGCCACGCGCTCCTGTGTGCCGTCAGGCAGAATTCGCTCCGCTTGCTCCGGTGCCAGCTCGAGCAACCGGGTGATCGCCCGGCGGCCACGATCCACGGCATACCGTTCGAGTAGCTCCGCCCCGGAGAACAGGAAGGCGATGGTTGCCGCCTCGAACGACTCGCCGATGAGGATGGCGGCGGCGATCGCGCCCGACATGAGAAAGTTCATGTCCAGCCGGAGCGCGCGCGCGGCACGCATACCGGCCGCGAAGAAGTTCAGCCCGCCGATGACCGAGCTGGCCAGGTACAGCAAACCCACGGCGTCGAGTCGCACGTGGAGCAGGCCTGCGACATCGGGGCTCTGCGTGAGCCAGCTCGCGAGAACGCCTGCGGTCCAGAAGGCGCCGGCGAGGTAGGTGCGCCGGGCGAACGGCGTGCGCCAAGGCGACGGCGGTTTGGCGATCATGGCGCGACCGGCGTTAGGTGCGGTTTCCGGCGGCAGGCGCACTTCAGGCGACCGTCAGCCTGGCAGGGCCCGAAACATGTGCACGCACGATCGCGCGGTGGCCGTCGCCATCATGACGCCCTCGAGGTTGCGATCCGACCGCGTGTTACTCTCCGGTCCAGGATCGCGGACCACTCCGGCCACCGCTCTTCCAGCCATTCGTAAACCACCGGCAACACGATCAGCGTGAGCAAGGTGGACGACACGAGTCCGCCGATCACGACAGTCGCGAGGGGACGTTGTACTTCAGATCCCGGGCTCGTCGATAACGCCATCGGAATGAACCCGACGCTCGCGACGAGCGCAGTCATCAGCACGGGTCGCAGTCGAAGTTCGGCACCTTCGCGCACCGCATCGGCCAGCGTCTTGCCGGCCTCGCGGAGCTGGTTGATGCAGGCCACCAGCACGACGCCATTGAGCACCGCGACGCCAAACAACGCGATGAAGCCCACCGCGGCGCTGAGGCTGAGGTTCAGTCCGCGAATCCACAGCGCCGCGACGCCGCCCACCAACGCGAACGGCACATTCATCATGACCAGCACGGCCTGGCGCGCGTTGCCGAAGCTGGCGTACAACAGACCGGCGATCAGCAGCAGGACGAGCGGTACGATCAACGCCAGACGGCGCATGGCACGCTGCTGGTTCTCGAACTGGCCGCCATACGTGACGAAGTAGCCGGCCGGCAGCTCCACCTGTTGGCCCACTGCGCGGCGCACCTCGGCCGCAAACCCGCCAAGATCGCGTCCCCGCACGTTGCTCAGGACCGTGATCAGGCGTTCGCCGTTCTCGTGATTGATGAGTTCTGGCCCCTCCACCGTGCGGACCGCCGCCACCTGGTTGAGCCTGATGCTCGCACCGGACGGCGCCGTCAACAGCAGGCGACCGATGGCCTCTGGCGTGTTGCGATACGCCTCGGCCAATCGGAGCACGATCGGGAAACGTCGCCGGCCGTCGATCACCTCGGACGCCTCAACTCCACCCACGCCTGCCTCAACCGCGCCACGCACATCGGCCACGTTGAGGCCGTACCGGGCCAGCGCAGTCCGGTCGAGGGCCAATTCGATCTGCATGGCGCCGGCGCTGACATCCACCGATACGTCGGCGGCGCCCGGAATCCGCGCCACGATGGCCCGGATCTCCTCCGCCTTCTCCTGCAGGACTTCCAGGCTGTCTCCGAAAATCTTCACGCCAAGCTGCGTGCGCACTCCCGAGATCGCCTCGTCGAGACGCATCGCCATCGGCGCGGTGAACTTGAACTCGACCCCCGGCACATCCCTCAACGCCGAGTCCATTCGGGAGATGAGTTCGTCCACCGAGCCGGCAGTCCATTTCGCCCGTGGCGCGAAGAGGACGTACACATCGCCGTCATACAGGCCCATGGTCTCGGTTGCAATCTCGGGCCGACCGAGCTTGGTCACGATGCTCTGCACTTCCGGGAATTTCAGCAGCGTGCGCTCAATGTCCCGCGCGATCGACATTCCCTGGGGCAGCGAGACGCTCGGCAGCCGGCGCGTTTCGATCAACAGTGAACCCTCGTCGAGCGTCGGCATGAATTCGGTGCCCAGCAACGGCATCGAAGCAAGTGCCAACCCGAATGGTGCCGCAGCCGCGATCATGACCCGCTTCCGGTGCGCGAGTCCGTAGGCGAGGTCTTTCCGGTAGCGAGTGCGGAGGCGCTCGAACCACCGCACCGGCCGTTCCTCGATGCGCTTCACCAGGATGGATGCGGCCATGGGCACGTAGGTGAGCGCGAGGAACAACGAGCCGAGCACCGCTACGCAGACGGTAAACGCCATCGGTGCGAACATCCGGCGTTCGAGTCCTTCGAGCGACAGGACCGGGATGTAGACCGCGATGATGATGCAAACGCCGAAGACGACGGGGCGGCCGACCTCGAACGCCGCTTGGCGCATCAGGTCGCGTCGCTCGTCGGCGGACAGAGCGCCCGCATGGCCGAGTCGCCTGACGTAGTTCTCGATCATGACGACGGCCGCGTCCACGATGAGCCCGAAGTCCAGCGCCCCGAGGCTCATCAGATTCGCGGAGACGCCGAAGCGCCGCATCAACAGGAACGCAAACAGCAGCGAAAGAGGAATGAGTGATGCGGTGATGAGCGACGCGCGGGCATTGCGGAGGAAGACGAACAGGACGAGGGTCACCAACAACCCGCCCTCGAGCAGGTTGGTGAAAACCGTCCGCGTTGTTCGATCGATCACGTCCCCCTGATTGTAGAACGTTCGGATCGTCACGCCCGGCGGCAGCAACGGCTCGATCTCGGCCAGACGCGCGGTCACGCGCGTGACGACATCCCTGCCATTGGCTCCCTTGAGCATCACGATCATTCCCGAGACGGCTTCACCGCGATCGTCACGGGATACGGCCCCTTCGCGCGGCATGGCGCCCACGGTGACATCCGCCACGTCGCTCACAAACACCGGAATTCCGCCGGCACGCGTCGCGACGACGACGCGTGCGATGTCGGCGGCGTCCGCGAGTCGCCCGAGTCCCCGCACGGTGAAGCGTTCGCCCCTCGCCTCGATGAAACCGGCGCCGAAGTTTCCGTTGTTCGCGGAGAGGGCATGCTCGACGTCGGACAGCGTCAGGTCAAAGCCGGACAGCCGATTGGGATCGGCGAGGACGTGAAACTGGCGAACGAGACCACCCCACGAATTCACCTCGGCCACGCCCGGCAAAGTCCGGAGCATCGGCTTGATCGTGTACTCCTGCAGCGTCTTGAGGTCGGTGAGCGAGAGGCTGTCGGATTCGACGAGATACTGGAATACCTCACCCATCGGCGTCGCTGGGGGACCCAGCACGGCTTCGCTGCCCGGCGGCAGGGAGCCAATCGCATCCTGCATGCGCTGCTGGACCTGGGCGCGCGCGAAGTACAGGTCCACTTCGTCCTCGAACGATACGGTGACGACCGACAGTCCGGCTTTCGACAGCGAGCGCACACTCTGCGTGCGCGGCAATCCCATCATCACCGTCTCCATCGGGTAGCTGACGAGATTCTCCATCTCGCCGGGCGACAACGCCGGGGCGGTGGTGATCACCTGCACCTGATTCGGTGTGAGATCCGGAAACGCGTCGGCGTTGATCGTCGCCAGAGCCCATCCGCCAGCGACAACCAGCAGAAGCACACAGGCGACGACCGCAACACGGAAACGGAGTGCGGCGTCGATCAGACGCTCGATCATCAGTCGCCCTCCTGCGCCATCCTGGCCCGCAAGAGTTCCGATTTCACAAGGAAGGCCCCGTCCACCACGATGGTATCGGTGGCAGCGAGCCCACTCAGCACCTGGCGCATGCCCCCTTCGCCAGCCCCGAGGTCCACGAAGCGGCGTTCGAAGCGCGCGGTTCCGCCGGTGTCCGCGTGCACGACGAAGATGGCTGGCTTTTGCTCGATGAGCTGAACCGCGCGATCCGGCACCATAACGACCTGGCGAGGTTCGCCGATGTCCAGCCACGCCGTGGCAAACATCGCCGCCCGCAGTCTGCGGGAGCGATTGTCGACGATCGCCCGCACCGGAACAGTCCGCGTCGTCGAATCCAGCGCGCCGCCGATGCTGCGTACGCGGGCCGAGAACGTGTCAGATGGGAACGAGCCCACCGTGAAGCGAACCACGGCGCCGCTGCGCAGCGCGGCCGCGGCACCTTCCGCCACGCCCACTTCAAGCCACAGCGTCCCCGGATCGCTGACCGAAACGAGCAGGGCACCGCCATCCACCGTCATTCCTGGCTGAGCCTCGCGGCTGAGCAGGATACCATCCATCGGTGAACGGACGACGATCAGTCCAGGGGCCGAGTCGGCGCCGAGCTGCACGAGCAGGTTTTGTGTACGCGCCAACTCGGTCTCCGCCTGTGAAACGGCGGCGCGAGCCAGTTCATCATCAGCCTGCGCCCGTTCCGCCTCCTGGCGCGGCATGGCCTTCGCGGCCACCAGCCGCTCGGCGCGCTCCCTGGCAGTTCGTGTATATGTCGCCGCAGCGCGACGAGACAACAGTTCCGCAACAGTTTTGTCGCGGTCCGCTTGTGCGGCGCTGGCTTCAGGACTCAGCAGCGTGACCAGCGGTGCGCCGCGAGTGACGCGATCGCCCTGTTGGACGGGTACTGCCAGGATGCGGCCGGAACCGGGTGCGCCAAGACGCGCGGTCCTGTCGGCGTTTGGCACTAGCTGGGCTGGCACTTCGAGCACCGTGGATGCCATGCGCGTTTCCACGGGTGCCCACGTGACTCGACCAGTCCGAATCTGCGCTGCGGTGAGCACGACGAACCCGCTGGTGGAGTCGGCGGTGGAGGGCGCTTCGGTTTGGTCCGACGCCGCGGTGCACGCGATCAACCCAATCGCCATCACGACTGCGCACCCACCGCGGAGTGCGCGCGAGGGAAGTCGCCGTGGGATCACGAACACCCTCATGGTTGACCTCCGTCTCGTGAGGCAGAGATGAGTGAAGCGGTGTCGTTTCCGGCCCCCGGTTCCAATGGGGTGAGTGGGTCGGCGCCGGATAGCACGTTGAGCTCCAACTGGCTCACGCGATGAGCAAACAGGGTGCGGTAGTACATGAGGCGTGCCTCGGTCAGCGTCCGGGCTGCGTCAATGACATGCAGAAGCGGCGCCACTCCATCCTGGTACGCGGCGAGGGTCACTTGCTGTGAAGTCCTGGCACGCTCGAGGAACCGCGTTCCAAGCGCCGCGACCTGATCGGCCAGGATCCGTGTGACCTCATGTGCGGCGGCCAGCTCGGCGACCACACGACGTTCGATCCAGACTGCCTCGAATTCGGCAGCGTCCTGCTCGGCACTGGCTCGTTGTATCTCTCCGCGATTCCGGTCGAAGAGCGGGAGTGGCGCGCTGATCCCGGCCAGCATCGTCTGCGTGCCGGCAATGTTCTTGGCGCCAAACGTGGCGCCGATCTGCCGGATGGTCAGCGTGCGCTGATATGCGGTCTCAGAGCGAGCCGCCGCGGTACGTGAGCGCGCCGCCAGCAGCTCCGGTCGCAGTCGACGCGCTCTCGCGATGTACTGATCCAGATCGCCGACCGTTGTCACCGCGGTTTCGGGTTCGACTGTTACAAGGAGGGATTCGCCGGCCACCGCTGCGGCCGACTTTCCCAGAAACGCCGCGAGTTCCGCTCGTGCACGAAGGAGTTCGACACGTTCCAGTGTGGCCGCGGCGGCGGCGCGATCACGCTCCACCTCGACGCGGATCAGGTCGCCCTCCGCCGTCACGCCTTCATCGACTCTTGCGCGGTTGTAGAGGATCAATTGCTCCAGTCCGTCGCGCCATTCCAGAGCGCCGACCACGGACAGCTGCGCGAGAGCGACGCGGAAATAGGCGCGCGCCGCGTCGAGTGCGACGTTACGGGTCGCCGCTATCACGTCGGCATCGGCGGCGCGGACATCCTCGCTCGCGCCGTGGACGCGCGGCCAGCGCTGGAAAAGCGGTTCCAGCGGGAGTGTCGCGAACACCGAAGTTTCGCGTTCGTCGCGGAGGATCGCGGCAGACCCTGGCCATCGGGCGTTTTCAACCTGATAGGTGACTACCGGGTCAGGCAGGGTACGCGCGGTCGTTCTCATGCCGCGTGAGGCACGTGCGCGCGCCCGTGCGGCGTCAACGAGCGGATGCTGCCTTTGAACGGCGGTCAGGACTTCGCTCAGCGACAGTGGCGCGTTGACAGAAGGAGCCTGCGCGAGTCCGCGTTCCGCAAGCAAGACGACGCAGGCGAGGCCGAGGATGAGACATCCGCGATGGCCATGCGCGCAAAACCGGGCAAAACGATGCTGGGGCATTCGAGTGTCATGGTGTGGGCACGTGGTAGCGCCGGAGCGTCCAGCGGGACGCCGGCAGCCACGCGGGTCTGCGTCGGCGGAATGCCTCGCGACCGCGG
>Ga0209109_10002391_pt1 | contig 10292 bp, 5 predicted proteins | sample Rifsed10ft2_FD_184004 | JGI IMG/M metagenome (GOLD analysis project Ga0209109, IMG submission 184004) | Soil microbial communities from Rifle, Colorado, USA - sediment 10ft 2 (version 2) | ecosystem: Environmental > Terrestrial > Deep subsurface > Rock core/Sediment | place: Rifle, Colorado... | reverse complement strand
TTATCAGGTGGAGACAGATGCACCAGGGCTACGTCCAGGGGCAGGTAATTATTCTTGAATAGGAGGGTAAACTCCGACAGAAGCACCGGAGTAAAATCAGCGCGTCCCGCCTGCACTGCCTCGCGAATATTCGAACTGACAAACATCGTGTTAACCCGCAGATGGCCTGCCATATCCGGACTGACATAGTCCGCGGGGCCGACAGATAGCGCCTGGACGACTTCAACGTTTTGTAGATGCGGAGCGTAATCAACGAGAGCGGAAAGAACCTTTTGAGGCACCGAACAGTTCCCGGTCAAGAAAACCCGGTCCCCGGAATTAATCTTTCGGACTGCTTCTTCTGCAGTGACGACACGCGATTGATAAAGCTTTTTGAAATCCATAGTTTTCTCTGCTACTTCGGATTCAGCCGTGAGATATTACGTAGTTCTCCGCGATGCACTGCAGTGCCGTGTTCAATCGCCGGATTGTCCGCGATGGCTTTTTCCGGTCCTTTATCGGCGATTTCTAACACAAATGGAAAGGCCGCGTTTAGAAAGGCATAGGTTGAAGTTCTGGCAACAACGCTGGGGATGTTCGGAACACAGTAGTGAATGACACCTTCTTCGATATAGGTGGGGTGTTCATGGGTGGTTGGCCGAGAGGTCTCGACACAGCCGCCTTCGTCGATACTGATATCCATAATAATCGAACGTGGCTTCATAGCACGCACCATCTCCCGAGTAATTACGATGGGAGGCGGTTGTCCGGGAATGAGAACCGCACCGACAACTACATCGGCGTAGGCACAGGAGCGGGCTATATTGTGGGGTGTGGAAACTAAGGTGACCACGCCAGAATTCCAATCGAATATGCCTTGGAGGGCATTTAAGTCACTATCCAGCACAGTAACATGTGCGCCCATGTCCTTAAACGCTCGCGTCGCACAAGAACCCACAATGCCTGCTCCGATCACGACAACTTCCGCGGGTGGGACTCCCGCGACGCCTTCCAGAAGTATGCCTTTGCCGCCGGCGTTATTCTGCAGCAACCTTGCCGCAATCTGAGCCGCCAGACGACCACCAATCTGACTCAACGGCCGCCGTACGGGGACCGTTCCGTCTGGCAGCTGGATCTGCTCGTAGGCAATGGCAGTAACATTCTTTTCAACCATTAGATCCAATTTGTCCTGTCGAGCTGAACCGAGGTGCAGCAGACCAGCGATGGTTGTGCCGGGACGCAGCCAGTCAATTTCCTCTTTCAAAGGTCGGGCAACTTTGAGTAATAAGTCGGCGCGTCCGAATACCTCATGAGGCGAATAGACGATCCGGGCACCGGCTTGCTCATAATCCTGATCGCTGAATCCAGCGCCCAGACCAGCGTGATGTTCAACGTGGCATACATGGTCGTGCTCATTAAGAATGTGGACGCCCGCTGGGGAAATACCAACCCGGTATTCAAAGGGACGACGTTCCTTCGGGATGCCTATGTTCATAGGATTACCTTCTTTCCCCAATAATTATGCTGTCTGGAGATCCCTGGTCTCTCCAATCAACCGGACCAGAATAGCTTTCTGGGCATGCATGCGGTTGTGTGCCTGGACGAACATGACCGAATGCGGCCCATCCGCGACTTCATCGGTGATTTCTTGCCCTCGATGGGCTGGTAGACAGTGCATTACGATGACATTTGTTTTGGCTTCATTCACCAGGACGCTGTTGACCTGATAGGGGGGGAAAACATCTTCCCTTCGCCTGGCCTCCTCTTCCTGTCCCATGCTTGTCCAGGTATCCGTATAAATTACGTCTGCGTCTTTGACGGCCTCATGAGGATCAGATAAAAGTCGGATAATGCTTCCGCTTTCCGCTGCAAACATTTCTCCCAGCCTGACCGCTTCTGAATTCAGTTTGTATCCCTCCGGCGATGCGATGCTGAAATTTGCGCCCAGCTTCGCGCAAATGTGCATGAGTGAAACAGCGACGTTATTGCCATCTCCGACATAGGCGACGTTGAGACCTTTTATCCTTCCAAGTTTTTCTTGGATGGTCATGGCGTCCGCCAACGCCTGGCAGGGGTGATTGTAATCGCTGAGCCCGTTGATCACCGGAACGCTTGACCATTTTGCCAATTCGAGGATGTGCTCATGATCAAAAACCCGCGCCATGATGGCATCAACGTAGCCGGACATGACCCGGGCTACATCGGCAATTGACTCGCGTTGACCGAGGCCGACTTCGGCAGGGGACAGGTAGAGGGCATCGCCGCCCATGTGGCGCATAGCCATGTCAAAAGAAACCCGGGTTCTCAGGCTTGGCTTCTGAAAGATCATGGCGAGGACTTTGTTCATGAGCAGTGGTCGATTGCCGACACTTTTCCATTCCGCCTTTAATCTGGTCGCCAGATCCAAAAGTGACTGAAGTTCACCTGAGGAATGATCCGCGATTGCTAAAAAGTTTTTCACGTTAACAAACTCCTGGCACGTTTTGTAGGGCCCCTGGAGTATATCATAGGTAGAAATAGGGAGATGTAGAATTAATCTTGGGACTGTTTTGTCAGGCGATCCGGTAATCCGGGAGAGTGGAGCCAGCTCAACCAGCCACCTAATTGGCGTGTTTGTGAAAAAGGCTTTTCAAACAATACTAAGGATAGGCTCAGGATCAGCAGGGATGCTCCCAGCCACTGAGCAAGGGACAATCTTTCGCCCAGCCAGAGTTGGGCAAAAAGCACGGTCACGAATAGTTCACCCAGACCCAGGAAAGCGGTCTGCATACCACCGATGTGTTTTACTCCGAGAAACAAGGCGAGCCGGGAGAAGAAGGTCACCAGAGTCAGTCCAGCAAGCGCCCACCAGGCCTGGCCTGGTAGCACAGAAATCCAACCAGCGTACGGCGGGATAACCGGAATCGCTTTGCCAACTATGGAGGCGGGAACCACAACAGCGCTCATTGCCAGCAGGGTATACAGGGTAACGGTAGGTGCCGGTACATCATATAGGACGCGCTGATTGATAGGAAGATGCAGGGCATAAAGTAAGGCAGCCGCCAACATCATCGCGACACCCACACCGTCCAATTCATTTTTCGGGGTCTGGATCAGCAAGTAAACGGCCGGAACAGCCAAGAGCAACCGGAAAAAAGTTAAGCTACTCGATTTTTGGCGGTCAAGCCGGAACCATAAAATGGTGAAGAGCGGGTAAAGAGAATAGAGCAATTGGCCCAATCCGGCATCAATGCGTCCAAGTGCAGTGTAAAAAAGCAGTGAACCGAAGCCGTTCAAACCACCCGCCAGAAGGCATCCAAAAAAGCCGACGGGATATATATACAGATAGGCGCGCTGAAAAACAATCATGACGCCTAACAATAAGCTGGCCGCCAGGACAGTGCGAAGCGCTACCACGGCGAGTGGCGGCATTCCCAATAGTATTGCCTGCTTTCCAAACACCGGCAAGAGCCCTAAGAAAAGCGCTGAGGCCAGCGCAGCACGAAATCCTCTCGTCCTGTTTACCATTGGATTAAGTTTTCACGACATTTCGTACTTCTTCCAAGAGTTCGTCGCTTAAGAACTCCCCCTTTTGCATCAGCGCATGAATCTGTCCGTGCAGACTCCTTTTCTCTTCCTGCGTAAGCTCCTTCGCGGTGACCACGATCACCGGTATTGGAGCGGTATTGGGGTTTTCTTTCAGAGCGTTCAGGACAGAAAAGCCATCCACCTCGGGCATCATGAGGTCTAAGATTACCAGGTCCAGTTTTTCCCGGTTCGCCAGCTCGATGGCGGCGCGACCGCTCTCAGCTTCATATAGGGTAAAGTTGTCGCGTGCTTGTAAGATGCGGCGGATTAAGCGGCGCGCGTCCGGATTGTCGTCAACGATAGCCACGCGAGGAAATCGTTCGGCGCTCAATTCACTTAATGCAGCGAGCAGACCTTCGACGGGGGTTTCCTTCATCGAATAAGATGTCGTAGACAAATCGCGCGCGCCGCCATCGCCTAATATCATTTTTTCGATGGGCATTGTATGCCCACTGCAGTTTACAACGACGACGTCGTCTGGTTTCACAAGGCCGGCGCGGGCCAGTTTTATCAGACCAGCGAAAGCAACCGCAGCAGCCGGTTCCACCGAGAGCCCTTCCATCTTAGCAAGGATGTGCAGGGCGCGAAAGGTTTCTTCATCTCCAACGCTTTCGAAGACACCTCCATGGGTTTTGGCAGATTCATAGAGCAGACTGTACGTCCGGCCAGGGTCGCCGGTGGAAAGGGTAGTGATATGCGTGCGCGGAGAACTTATCGCCTGTGCTTCGTTTCGGTTTTGTCGCCAGGCATTGACCATGGGAGCGCAGCCCTCGGTTTGAATGCAGGCGATTGCCGGGATACGATCCACTAACCCCATCTGGTACAGTTCGCGGAAACCCTTTTGGACTCCTAAAGGACCCAAACCACCGCTGACCGCTTGAATATACCAATCGGGCGATCGCCACTGGATTTCCGGTCTTCCGGCTGTATTCTTTTGTGCAGGATGCCCAAGCCACTCCGTCAGCTGCTCGGCGATTTCAAAAGCGATGGTTTTCATCGCTTCCACGGAAGGAATGGAGCGAGCGCCCCTCTCAAGGTAAAGACTGCGCTCGCGGGCAAATGCAACGGCAACTTGCTTTGCTTGGTCGTAGGTGCCGGTAACTTTGACCACCTGCGTGCCGTAAAGAGCCACTTCACGCATTTTTTCCTCAGGCACAAGGCTGGTCAGAAAAACCCATAATTTTATCCCGGCGCGCACCGCATAGGCGGAGTAAGCGATGGCAACATTGCCCGTCGAAGCCAACACCATCTCCGAAATCTCAGCTTCTTTCAATGCGGCGATATTGACGGCTGCCTGGCGATCCTTAAACGAGGCCGTTGGACCCTGCCTTTCATCCTTTATATAAACGTGGTTCAACCCCAGCATCATGCCAAGATTTGACGCTTGAACCAGGGGAGTGCCGCCCTCACCCAGAAATAAGTTTTGATCGAATTGATCTACCGGTAAAAGTTCTTTGTATCGCCAGAGGTTGAACTGGCGCCGGCTCAAATTGGACGGGAGTGAAAACCCCAGTACTTTGTAGTCGTAATTGGCCTGCAGCCACTGGCTGCCACAAGTCGAGCAGGCAGTGGCGTTAAGATTGAAAACAAATTCACTACCGCAGTCCAGGCATCGCACGGATAAGTTTAAGGACAAAAAACCCTCCCTGGCTATTGTTTCACGTCAATTTTGTGAAGAATTTCAGCCAGATCGTCGCCCAGGATCGGCTTCGTTATATACGCGGTTGCCCCCAGCTTAAGACCAGTTTCTCTTTCATCCAGCATACTGCAGACGATTACGGGTATCTCGCGTGTTGCCGGATCATGCTTTAAAGCTTTCAGAATCTGCCAACCGTCCTCTTGCGACCAGAGCACGTCCAACGTAATCGCATAGGGCTGCGATTGGCGCGCCCGGTCGACGGCCTGAGAAGGATCGGTAAGCGGGATCACTTCAAAGCCATGATCGGCCAGTTGGTGCTTGTAATACTCGATGACTTTCATGTTCGCATCGATGGCTAAGATGACCTTGTGGTTATTATTTGACCCCGTTGTAGCCCTTAAAAATGAATCCGGGCTGCAGACGGGGAGGGTAAAATAAAAAGTGCTGCCTTCCCCGACTCTACTCTCCAATCCAATGTGACCCTTGTGCATCTCGACCAAAGCGCGGCAAATGGATAGCCCCAGCCCGCTGCCGTCTGTACTTCGCGTCGGCGAGGCATCGACCTGCGAGAAGGGTTGGAACAATTTAGCCTGGTCTTCAGGAGCGATGCCCGGCCCCGTGTCGGTGACGCTGATCAGAACCTCGTCTGTGCCGGCGGTCTTTTGCCGCTGGGCTTTTATGGTTATCGATCCTTCATCGGTGAATTTTGCTGCATTCGACAGCAAATTTAATATTATTTGCCGAACCCTGGTTGGATCGGCTCTGACAACGGGAAATTCCTCCGGGATGACCTGAAAAAGTTTTATAGGTTTATCTTTTACCAAACCCGCAGCAGTGGACATTACACTTTTGATCAGATCCGCCAGGTTAACATCTTCATAGGAAATTTCCATCTTTCCGGCTTCAATTTTGGACAAATCGAGGACATCGTTGATCATGTTTAGCAGATGTTGGCCGGAATTGTAGATCGCCGTCAAGTCTTGTTGCTGGAGATCGGTGATGGGGCCATCGATGCCTTTTAAAATAACTCGGGAAAATCCGATAATTGAGTTCAACGGAGTCCTCAGTTCGTGCGACATATTGGCGAGAAACTGCGACTTTAGCTTATCCAGCTCTCTCAAACGTTGTGCTGTTTTGCGTTGTTCTTCAAATAGCTGGGCGTTTTCTATGGCGACGCCAACTTGTTGACCGATTGATCTCATTATGGTGAGGTTGATATCCGTTAATGTTTCCCCTGAAAGGCTGAAGGCGCATAAGGTCCCCAGTATTTTGCCTTTTGATTCCAGCGGGACGCCAAGGTACGATCTAAATCCCGTTCCCAGCAAGCTACCGGTGCCGCGATGGGTTACTTTCGAAAGATCTTCAAGCTGGACGACCGTCCCTCGGCGGTAGGTCTGTTCGCAAAGCGTCCCACGCAGCCCGGATTTTTCCATCTGGTGAATAATCGGCTCCGGTAATCCAGAATGGGCACTCAAACGGAGCATACCATCGTCTTGATTTGCAATGCTGATCAGCCCGCCATCGAAGGCCGTCGTGCTAAGCACTTGGCTTAGCGCTTCTTTGAGGATTTCTCCCAAATTGAGGGACCGGCTGGCTGCACTGGTGATCTTGTTCAGAACTGTCAGCTCTTCATTGCGGCGACGAGTCTCATCGAGGAGCCGGGCATTTTCGATGGCGATGGCAGCCTGGTTGCCAATCGAACTCAATAGATCCCGGTGGTTTTCATTGTACAGGCGTGGGGCACTTTCACTCTGCACGGTAATTACGCCGATAACCCGGTCACCAATCATCAACGGTACCCCTAACCAGGAGTTGACACCGCCGGTGCCGACCTCAATGTAATCAATGTGCTGCGCTGCTAACTGCTCGAAGACATTTTCCTGAACCAGAAGCGGTTCTTTTGAGCGGATCACGTGTCCGGTCAGGCCCGAAACTGGCTGCGTTGCGCTCCATGATTGCCATTCCGGATGGTCTTCAAGAACCCTCTCTCCATCTGCAATAACTAGCGGAAAGGAAATCTCATTCGATTCCTCATGGTAAAGGGCGACGTAAAAGTTATATGTGTCCATCAGGCGAGAGGTGTACAGGTAGATTTTTTCCAGCACTGCATCCACGCCCAAATTGGAAGAAAATGCTCGACTCATTTCGTTGAGTAGAGCCAGTTCCCTGGCCCGCGCCTGGGCATCAGCCAGGGCAGCCTGGGTTTGCCTGAAAAGCTCAGCGTTCTCAAGGGCGAGCGATAGCTGATCGACGACCTGGTCGACAAGGCGTTTCTCACCCTCACTCCAGGGATAACCGGCATTCTCGTTAATCACCTCGATGAGGCCTATGGGTGTATTTTCGACTTTTACCGGGATGGCGAGCGTTGTTTTGCCATTCATTTGGGTTTGGAGCGGTTTGCGCGAGGCATTGATTTCGCTGTCCGGTTCAGGTCCGGCGCGCCGGTCGAAGCGTTTTTCTCCTTCTGTCTGGATAACCTGGGTGAATCCCCTCCATGCACCCTGCCCGGAACCATTTGCCCCAGGCGTGCTCAGAAAGTTTACGCTTGTCGAGACCATCCTCCCGTCGCGGGTGACATAGCTGGCTTCAACAGCATGAGGAAAAGAACTAGACGCCATTTGCGCCTGAACCATGCGGGAAGACTCTACTGTTAATCGGAACTCGGCAAATGGCCTACCTACAAAATCCTCCGGTTTAATGCCTAATACCTTTTCTACCTCCGCGCTGCAACTCGCATAGCAGCCACCCTCATCACATTCCCAGGCCCAGCCGGGCAGCGTTTGTTCGTCGACAACATCCGGGGTCGATGCTTCTTGCGCGATTTCAATGAAAAGATTTTCTAGCCGATCGTACAGTTCTTTTATCATGTTTAAGTCTCAACTGACGATAACAACTCATTAGCATCATTCGACCGGAACCGGACTTTGATCTGATCCGAAGGGAAGGCGAGGCGCAGCTCATCGAGCGCGGTTTGCAGAATCTGATCCCGGTCATTGGAAGCCCGGATCCGCGTGGTTATTTCTCCAACTAACCGCTCCTGTTCAGCCTTAAGTTGGGCTTCTTCCAACAGACGGGAATTTTCCAAAGTTAGAGCAACCTGCCCAGTTAGGGTCTTGAGCAAGGTGATTTCTTCATCCGTCCAATTCAGAGCGGGATCCTGTCTCTCGAATTGAACAAAACCAATTGCTTGCCCATGTACCATGATGGGTGCGATGATGTAAGGTTCAGACCGGGGACCACCGTTCTTATTTTTGTCCGAAATAACGAGTTGTCCTCTGTTGAGCTGTTCTATTGCTTCGGAGCTCAAGTGCTTCTTATCTGCCTGGGAAACTTGCACGCGATCGTAGGCGAAAGCGACGGTCCTTCTTTGCGCGCTGATCTTCGACCAGGCTTCCCGGCTGTAAAGTTTGTAGAGATTTTCTGTTTCTCTTAAGTTGTTTTGCAGTTCCTGGAACAGGCGGGCATTATGGATGGCGACGGCTACCTGGTCGGCGAGGACCTGGAGGACCTCGATGTCTTCAGGACTAAAGGCGGATTCGATTTCGCTTTGAGCATCGATCACGCCCAGCAGCTCTTCACTGGCCACCAATGGAAGCGCCATCTCGGAGCGCGTGTGCGGTAGAGACGGATTCTGAAAATGGACGGCGTCCTCGCCCACATCCAGTGCAATGCGCGGTTTTTGAGTACCGGCGACGTAACCGACGATGCCTTGCTGACCTGCTCGCAATTTGTGTCCATTTGCGAGCATTTGCTGCCCACCCTGGCTGTTGGCGGCCTTCAAGACTGCATACTCCTGGGCATCATCGAGCAAGAAAATACCCACGTGATAGAAGTTGAATCGCTCGCTGATCAGGTGCGTCACCTGGTTGAGCAGTTCTTCGAGGTCGCGCAACGATGCGGCTGCATGTCCTACGTCTGCAGCAGCCTGCAGCTGACCGGCGCGCCGTTCCAGCTCCTTGGTCCGATCTGCGACACGCCCTTCCAGCTGGCTCACCAGATCGTGCAGCTGCCTGGTCATGCCGCCGAAGGCGCGCGCCAGCACCCCGATTTCATCATGCTGATTCTCCGGTAAATTCACTTCCCAGTTGCCTGATCCAATCTCTTCGGCTGCCGAAGCCAGCTTTCGGATGGGGTTCAGTATTTGGTTGGTAATTATTAAGCCCAGCAGGATGACCAACCCGTAGATTATGCCGCTCACCGGAAGGATGCGAGTGAACAGCAACGATCGGGTGCTCGACTCCATGTCTTGGTTAAGAGTATGGAGAGATTGAAGCACCTGGCCAACTTCAACTACGCTGGCCAGGCTCCATTTCGCACTTTGGACGGGAGAAAACGCAACAAAGAGTTCTTTATCACCAACCCGGATCGTCTTAAAGCCGGTTTCACCCGCTAACATCGCCTTGATAACTGGTTTAAAGGTGGCGTTTGAATTGGTCAAATCTGTGCCAAATTCATCTGGCTCCGGAGAGCGCCCGAGCATGTCGAGATAGCCTTGCGCCGGAAGCGCAAGCGCGCGTCCGGAGTCGTCTATGAGAAATGAATATCCACCCGGAAGGAACTCCTGCCCCTCAATGCTTGATTTCATCTCGGTAAGTGTGACGTCGATGCCGACGACACCGATGATCTCGCCTTGGGAGTCTCTGGCCGGCGCGGCTGCCGTGGTCACGACGCCGAGCCCCGTAGCATCCAGGTAGGCAGGCGTCCACCAGGCGTCGCGTCGAATGGCGCCCTTTTCCATTGTTCCGGCATACCATACTCGCCTGGTAGCCCGAAAATCCGCCGGCAGAACCGCGCCCAGATTTACATTCGGATAGTAGCGAACCACATCTCGAGGGGTCGCGAAATAAATTGCCTCAACATTGGGGTTACTTGCCAGAGTAGGTTTTAGAATCAGATCCAGGTAAGCGCTGATTTCTATGTCTCGAATGACTTCAGGAGTAATTTCTGTGGTGAAAGGAACGAAAACGCTGCTAGTATCCTCTGCTCCGTTGACAAATTGACCATCGGGACCTGTGCGCATATGTTCCCATATGGACCAGTAGACGGGGTTGTGAAAATCATCCGGGTCCGAGAAGATCTCTGCCGCGTAGGCTGCGATCTTTCCGGC
>Ga0209109_10002389_pt1 | contig 10294 bp, 8 predicted proteins | sample Rifsed10ft2_FD_184004 | JGI IMG/M metagenome (GOLD analysis project Ga0209109, IMG submission 184004) | Soil microbial communities from Rifle, Colorado, USA - sediment 10ft 2 (version 2) | ecosystem: Environmental > Terrestrial > Deep subsurface > Rock core/Sediment | place: Rifle, Colorado... | reverse complement strand
GAGCCGGTCGGCCATCGTGTTGAACTGGACGGCGAGCTCGCCGAGCTCGGTCGCGCCAGCGCGCAGCTGCGCCGCCGGCACCCGGCTCGAGAGGTCACCTTCCGCCAGTGCCCGACTGGCGTCCGAGAGCTGGCGGAGTGGCGTCGTGAAGCGTCGCGCGAGGGCGGCCGAGACCACGACCGCGAGACCGAGGGCGAACAGGGCGATCGCCGCGAGGAGGCCGGTCACGTTGGCGATCGCGGTGGCCCGATACGTATACGGGTTCGCCAGCGTCACCTCGACCGTGTAGCGGGCCAGCGCCGGCCCGCCGCCGTACGCCTCGGTGACGGTCGTCGGCTCGCGGGTCTGGCCGGCTGCCGGCGGTGCCTGGAGCGGCATCGTGAATTGTCCGTTCGGAGACGGGATGAACAGGTTCGGCGCATCGCCCGGCGTCGTGAACCCGAAGCGGACGGTCACGTCGGCCTGGCCGAGCCGGTCCGCGATCACCCGCCGCTGCAGCGGTAGGTTGAGGGCCTGGATCGCGTCGTCGTCCACGAGGCCATCCGCCCCGACGACCGGGCGCTCGCCGACGGCGGCCTCGGCGAGGGCCTGCACGTAGCTGCCGACGGTCGCGGAGCGGACCTTGAGGTCGGCGGTCTGCTGGCTCGTGAAGTAGTCGTCGAGACGATTGAGGACGAGGACCGTGACGAGGATCAGCGTGAGCGCGATGACCGCGACGAACGCGACCGTGAGGCGTCCCTGGAACGTCCGCGGCATGAGCCGCCGCGCACGTCGGACGACGCCGAGCTGCCCCGAACGCGGGCGCTCAGCGCTCGGCGAATGCGTACCCGACACCGCGGACCGTCAGGACGAAGGCCGGCACCGCTGGGTCGTCCTCGATCTTCTCGCGCAGATGGCTGACGTGCACGTTGATGGTCTTCTCGTCCTGGTCGAGCGCTTCGTAGTCGCGGAGCAACTCCAGCAGCTCGCTGCGGGTGTAGACCCGGCCGGGACGCGAGGCGAGGTGGCGGAGGATCTCGAACTCGGTCGGTGTCAGGCTGATCCGCCGCTGGCCACGCTGGACGCGGCGGCGCTCGAGGTCGATGACCAGGTCGTGGTGCCGGATCACGCGGCCCCCCGCGGCATCGGCGAGGTCGCCGTACGAGCGGCGCAGCAGCGCCTTGATCCGGCTCATCAGCTCGCGCAGGCCGAACGGCTTGGTGAGGTAGTCGTCCGCGCCGAGCTCGAGACCGATGACCTTGTCCACCTCGTCGTCGCGGGCGGTCAGCACGAGGATCGGCATCTTCGCGCCGGACGCGCGGACCCGGCGCAGGACTTCGAAGCCGTCGATGCCGGGCAGGCGGACGTCGAGCACCACGAGGTCCGGGGCCTCGCGCGTGGCGATCTCGAGGCCCTCCTCGCCGGAGCGCGCCACGCCGACGTTGTAGCCCTCCTGCTGGAGGGCGTACTGGATCCCCCGAGCGACGGCGTGCTCGTCCTCGACGATCAGGATGGTGGCAGTCACGGCGCGGATGCTACACCGATACCGGTCGCCGACCCGGTCGCCCGCTCGCGGCGTGGTAAGGTATGGCCCGCTCCGGGCGCCTCGCCACTCCGGCTCCGCCGGCGAGTCGCAGCCCGAACCCTTCCAGATCGTCAGATCCCGAACCCGACATCCTGAGGTCCCGACCATGTCCACCGCCCGCCCGACGCTGGCCGCCGAGCACCGTGAGATCACCGGCAAGGCCGTGAAGCGCCTGCGTGCCGCCGGCCGGCTTCCCGCGGTCGTCTACGGCCATGGCGTGGCGTCGGCCAGCGTGACGGTCGACGCCCACGACTTCGACCAGCTGCGCCGACACACCGGCCCCAACGCGCTCGTGGACCTCTCGATCGACGGGGCGAAACCGGCGCCGGTGCTGATGCACGCGGTCCAGATCCACCCCGTCAACCGGCGACCGCTCCACGTCGACCTGTTCCTCGTCCGCATGACGGAGGAACTGACGGTGGACGTCCCGCTCGTCGCGGTCGGCGAATCGCTCGCCGTGACCCAGCTCAACGGCACGCTCCTCCATCCCAACGAGACGGTCAAGGTCAGGGCCCTGCCGGATCGCCTGCCGCAATCGATCGAGTTCTCGGTCGAGTCGCTCGTCGACTTCGAGACCTCGATCTACGTCCGCGATCTCGCGATCCCCGAGGAGGTCACGCTGCTGACCGACGGCGACGAGATCGTGGCCAGGGTCCAGCAGCCTCGGATCGAGGTCGAGGAGGTCCCGGTCGTCGAGGAGGAGGCCGCGGAGGGCGAGGCCGCCGCGGAAGGCGCGGCGCCGGAGGGCGGCGCTGCCGGCGAGTCGACGACCGCGGAGGACGGCGAGGGCTGACCCTCAGCCCGCGGCGGCGCCAGGCAGGATCGTCCCGACCCCGGCCAGCACCTCGAGGAACCCGGCCACCGGACCGCTCGGTGGCCCAAGGTCGCGCCGACGGATGGCGACGATCCGGCGACGGATCGGTTCGGCTCCAGCGATCGTGACGTGCCGCAGCCGGCCGTCGGCCAGCTCCGCCGCGACGGCCGTGTGTGGAAGCAGCGCGATCCCCAGGCCCTGGTCGACCATCTGCTTGGCCGCGTCGATGTTGTCGAGCTCGATGACCCCACTCGGCGCGACGCCGGCTTCGCGGAAGAACGCGTTCGTCAGGTCGTAGTAGCTCGACGTCCGGTCGAACAGGATCAGCCGGACGTCGGCGATCTCGTCGACGGCGATGACCCCCCGATCGGCGAACGGGTGCCCGGCATCGACGACAAGCACCAGCTCGTCCTCGTACAGGGGACGGCTCTCGATCTCGGGGTGGCGGAGCGCGCGCACGAGCCCGAGGTCGATCTCGCGCCGGAGCGCCAGTTCCAGGATCTCCTCGGAGTGCCCGGTCCGCACACTGAGACGGACCTTCGGGTGCGCCTCGGTGAAGCGCAGCAGCAGGGGCGGGAGCACATACGTGCTGACCGCCGGCGCCGCGCCGAGGACCAGCTCGCCGGTCGCGCCACGGCCGAACTCCGCCAGCAGGCTGGTGCCGTCGTCGAGGGCGGCGAGGGCGCGCTCCGCATACGGCAGGAACGCCCGCCCGGCGTCGGTCAGCTCCATGCCGCGCCGGCCGCGTACGAACAGCGTCGTGCCCAGCTCGGCCTCCAGGCCCTGGAGCCGGGCGGTCAGGGCCGGCTGCGTGACGTGCAGGGCCTCCGCGGCACGGCTCAGGTTGCGTCTATGGGCCGTCTCGACGAACCCCTCGACCTGCGAGAAGAGCATGACGGCGATGATACTCCATTGACATCAGTGTGGTTGATGGATAGCATCATCATATTCGATTGGACTGATAGTTGCGGTCCGGCTAGCATCCCCACCCACACGTCGAACCGGCCCAGCCACCGACGAGGAGCGCGATATGAGTCCGACCGCCGTCCCGACCCGCATCACCATCGATTTCCGCGATTCGGTCCATCCGTCCCGGACCTGGATCCTCGGGCTGGACGCGCAGTCCGCCGGGTCCGCCGGCCGCCGCGTCGAGCTGCTGGCCTTCGAGGGGCCCAGCGCCCCGACGCTCGGCTCGCCGGCCGCGGCGCTGCCGGCGGTCGTCTCCCCGGTGCACCCGACCGCGATGGTCGCCGAGTGCGGCTGCCCGGAGTTCTGCGAGCGCGACCACGCGAACGAGTGAACCCGCTGCGATGACCGCGCCTGCGCTTCCCGAACCCGTCGTGACCGACGACCGACCTGCGCTCGATCAGCGGATCGCGGCGATGCAGGCCTGGTTCGACCAGCCGCGCTTCGCGGGGATCGTGCGACTCCATACCGCCCGGGATGTCGTCGAGCAACAGGGGACGCTCGAGGTCGACCAGTCGGTCGCCAGGTCCGCCGCGGTCGCGTTCCATGAGCGACTGCGTGCCCTCTTCGCGCGGGGCGAGCAGATCACGACCTTCGGACCGTACTCGCCGGGCCAGGCGGTGGCCATGAAGCGGGTCGGGATCGATGCGATCTACCTGGGTGGTTGGGCCACCTCGGCGAAGGGGTCGGCCGATGAGGATCCCGGGCCGGACCTCGCCAGCTACCCGCTCAGCCAGGTCCCGGACGAGGCGGCGGGTCTGGTGCGTGCCCTGTTGACGGCCGACCGCAACCAGCACTTCCTGCGCGCCCGGATGACGCCGGAGCAGCGGCGCGAGACCGTGGAGGTCGACTACCGGCCGTTCATCATCGCTGACGCCGACACGGGCCACGGTGGCGAGGCCCATGTCCGGAACCTCGTCCGCCGCTTCGTCGAGGCGGGCGTCCCCGGCTACCACATCGAGGACCAGAAACCCGGGGCGAAGAAGTGCGGGCACCAGGCGGGCAAGGTCCTCGTCGCCCAGGACGAGCAGAACAAGCGGCTCAACGCGGCCCGCTTCCAGCTGGATGTCATGCGGGTGCCGGGCATCGTCGTGGCGCGGACGGACGCGGAGGCGGCGACGTTCCTCGAAAGCCGCAGCGACGAGCGGGACCAGCCGTTCATCCTGGGCGCGACGAACCTCGCCGTGCCGAGCTACCGGGTCGGCTACCTGGCGATCCTGCGGCGACTCCACCAACAGGGTCTCGACGGGATCCGCGGCCATCTCCTCGTCGCGGTCCCGGAGCGCGACTACGAGCGGGCCGAGGCGTGGCTGGAGCGCGTCGGCCTGCTACCGCTCATCGACCGCAACGCAGCGGCGATCGGCTCGGGCGGACCGTCGGAGCTGCTCCTCGACGCGATCGATGCGCGATACGCCGAGGCCTGGCAGGCGGACGCCGGGCTCATGACCCTGGGCGAGGCGCTCGGGGAGGAACTCGAGTCTCGCCGCTCCGAAGGCGTGTCGATCGACATCACGACCGAGGGATGGCGCTCCTTCGCGCGCAACGCGTCGTGGACGGAGCTGCGTGAGCGCGCCCGCGAGCTCGGCGTCCGGATCGACTGGGATCCCGAGCTCCCGATGACGCCCGACGGCTACTACCAGGTCCGCGGCGGGATCGACTACGCCATCGCCAAGTCGCTCGCCGCGGCGCCCTTCGCCGACCTGCTCTGGATGGAGACCAAGACCGCCGACCTCGACGACGCCCGGACATTCGCTGAGGCGGTCCACGCCGTCCACCCCGACAAGATGCTCGCCTACAACCTGTCGCCCTCGTTCAACTGGGACACCACGGGCCTCGACGATGAGGCGATGCGGCGCTTCCCGGAGGAGCTCGGCAAGCTCGGCTACGTGTTCAACTTCATCACCTACGGCGGCCACCAGATCGACGGCCTTGCCGCCGAGGAGTTCGCCTCGGCCCTGCGTGACGACGGGATGCTCGCCCTCGCCAGACTCCAGCGGAAGTTCCGGCTCCTGGAGTCGCCCTACCGCACGCCGCAGTCGCTGGTCGGCGGGGACCGGCTCGATGCCGCGCTCATGGCGACCTCCGGTCGGACAGCCGCCACCAAGGCGATGGGCAAGGGCTCGACCCAGCACCAGCACCTCGTCCAGACCGAGGTGCCGCCGCATCTGCTCGAAGACTGGCTCGCCGAGTGGTCAAGGCACTGGGGTCGTACGGACGCCCTGCACGTCGAGCTGCGACCCCATACGGCCGGTTCGGACGTGCTCGAGCTGCGCGTGGTCGATGGCGACGGCACGGTCGTCGCGGACGTCGTGTTCGCGAGCATCCAGGATCGGCGCGGCCGCAGCATCCTCTCGATCCGGGATCAGCACACCGACCCATCGCTTCGCCGCAGGCGGTTGATGACGCTCAGCCAGCTGTTCCTGATCCACCGCTATCGCGCCGACTCGGTCCACTACCTCACGCCGACCGCCGACAACGAGGCGCAGGCGGACCGGATGCGCGAGATCGGGATCTACGGAGCCGTGGCCACCGAGGTCGGCCGGATCATCGTGGCCGATGTCGACCGGCAACGGATCGACGACCTCATCCGTCCCGATCGGGTGTCGCTCCTGGAGCTCATCGGCGCGGCCGCATCGGCACCGATCCCGGCCTGACCGGCGCGTCCTCCCAGGTCAGGCGCCCGAGCGGCGCCCCAGCGCGTAGACGATCTGTGCCCGAAACACCATCTCGTCAGGGCCAAGGGCGAGCAGGCGCTCGCGCAGCGTGGCCAGAAAGCGCCGTCGCTCCGAACGGTCCATCTCCCCGAACAGGCTCTCCTCGTCGAACTCGACGAGGAAGCCGATGTACGACTCGACGCTGAACTCGTGCTCGAGGAGTGCCGCCTCCGCGGTCACGGCCCGGAAACCGGCGCTCCGCAGTTCCGCGGTGGCCGTCGAGACGCTGGGGATGTCGCCGGACCGGTCGTCGCCGTCCCCGTCCTCGAAACCGTACTCGTCGAGGAGCGCATCGAAGATCCGGTCCGGGGCGAACGAGCGAGTCTCGCGCAGCCAGGTCACGTAGCCGAGGGTGCCGCCCGGTCGCAGGACCCGGCGGATCTCGCGCAGGGCCCGAGCGCGGTTGGGGACCAGCTGCAACACGAACGACGAGAGTGCAGCGTCGAATGACGCGTCCTCGAAGGGCAGCTCGGCCGCGAGGGCGACACTTGCCGCGAAGCGGTCATCGCCGTCGGGACCGAGCCGGCGGCGCGCCTCGGCCTCCACGGCACGGACCATCTCACGAGAGGCATCGATCCCGTGGACGCGCACGGCCGGCCAGCGCTGCAGCGCCGCCAGGGCGAGGTTGCCGGTGCCGACCCCGATGTCGACGAGATCGCGCGCGCCGCCGTCGATGACCGGGTCCACCCGATCGAGCAGCGCGAGGGCGCTCGGTGCGAGGACCGGCGCCCACCAGCGCTCGTAGCCTTCCGCGACCCGGTCGTACCGCTCGGCCTGATCCGTCACCCGATCATGGTGCCACGTGCGACGGACCAGGCGAGCGTCCGGATCAGGCGACCGGCGTGACGTCCGGGTCGCGGCGCCGGGCGAGCATGCCCGAGCGGCGCACGACCCAGGCCACGACCAGCGCCACGAGCCCGAAGGCCACGAGGACCGGCACCCAGACGATGACGAACCAGATCCCGGCGCTCGTGAGCGCCTGGACCATGCTCACGAGGCTGGCCGAGGCCTCGTCGACGACCGCCGCCGGGTCCCAGCCCTGCTGGGCCACCTCGACCGCGACGACGGGGACCTGGAAGGAGGCCGTGAGCGTGGCGAAGGCCGCGCGGTTCTCGAGGTCCGCCAGCTGCGCCGACAGCTGCTCGATCTGGCCGCGGACCGCGGTCAACTGGGCCTGCACCTCGAGGACGTCGCTGATCCGGACCGCCTTGCTGGCGATCTCCTGGAGCGCGACCTCGCTGGCCCGCAGGTTCCTGATCCTCGCCTCGAGGTCGATGACCTGACCGGTCACCTCGACCGCCTCGGTCTGCTCCGCGACGACCTTGGTGGTCAGGCCGTTGAGACCGCGCAACAGGTCGAGCGCATCCTCCCAACGGTCGGCGGGGATGCGGTAGGTGATATGCGCGAACGGCCGGTCGCCGTCATTCCCGGTCGACGACGCCCCGACGTAGCCGCCCATCGCCCGGATCCCGTTGCGGGCGGCCTGGAGCGACCTTGGGACGTCGCTGACCTCCAGGTCGATCGTGCCGGTCCGGATGATCTTCGCGTCGTCGGCGACGGCATCCACGCCGGCGGCGCCTTGCTCCGGCGCCGCGCTCGGGGCGGCGGCCGCCCCATCCTCGTCGACTCCCATGCCGGCGCCCCTCGCCGGTTCCCCGACCGGGGCGCCGACCGTGCTTAGGACGGCCGAACCGCCCGCGCAGGCGGCGATGACGATGGCGAGAAGCGCGAGCAGGGTGATCGCGCGGAGAGAACGGATGGTGCGCATCGGAGGTCCTCCGTGATGGGCCACGACCGTGGCGGTCAGTGGCGCCAGCCGGCAGACGCCGGACCCCATAGGCCGGTTCCGCGGACGGTGCGACGCCACACCGTCGCGTGCACAGGCGTCGGAGGCCCGAGCGCCGGCGTCGTGCAGCCCGACCGACCGGCCACGTCCGGAGGTGGCATCCCGTGGATCGTCATGGTGCCCGTCGACTCCTGCTCGTCGCCGTCGCGATCGGCATCGCCGCCGAGGTCCTGCTCTACGGGCCGGCCCTCGGGATCAATGTCCCGCTGATCGTGGCGGCCGTCCTCGGTGCGGGCTGGGTCCTGCGGCGACGCGGTCGTGCACCGGATCCGCTCGATGCCTGGCTGCCACCGGCCGCGCTGGTGCTGGCCTCGCTCGTCGCGATCCGCGCCGACCCGTTCCTGGGGCTCCTGGACATCGCCGCCGCCGCGGCGCTGACCGGGGCCGCGCTCGCGGCCTTCTCCGGATTGCCGGTGACCCGACGGTCCGCGTCCGTCGTCGTCGCCACCGGCGCGTGGGTGTTCGAGAGCGCACTGGGCGGCATGGCGCGCGTCCTCAGGGATGCCCGTCCACCACGTGACGCCGACGCGCCACGCCGCCCGCCGGCGTGGGCCGCACCGGTCGCTCGCGGCCTCGTGCTGGCGGTGCCGCTGGCGCTCATCTTCGCGGTGCTCTTCGCCTCCGCTGATCCGATCTTCCGTCGTGGGTTCGACGACGTCCTGGGTCTGCGGATCGATCTCGGCGACCTCCCCGGGCGGGTCCTGTTCGTCGTCGCCGTCGCCTGGCTCGTCGGTGGGCTGCTCCGCGTGTCGGCGGTTGGGATCAGCGAGCTCGAACGAGCCTCCCTGGGTGCCGCTGCACGCTCGACCCCCATCGCATCAGGCCGGCAGCTCGGTCCGACCGAGGCGATCACCGTGCTCATCGGCGTGGACCTCGTGGTCGGCCTGTTCGTCGCGCTGCAGGTGGCCTACCTGTTCGGGGGCCTCGACACGCTCGCCGCGGCAGGGATGACCTACAGCGACTACGCACGGCGCGGCTACTTCGAGCTCGTGGCGGCCGCCGGCCTCGCCGGCGGCCTGCTCGTGGCGCTCGAGTACGCCGTCGCGCGCAGGACGCGGCCCTATGTCGCCCTGGCCATCGGCCTGGTGGGTCTGACCGTGGTCGTGCTCGCCAGCGCCGCACTCCGGCTCCAGCTCTACCAGGACGCCTACGGCTGGACCGAGCTGCGGCTCTATGTCGCGGTCTCGATCGCGGCGATGGCGGTCACGCTGGTCGCCATGGCCGCGGCGCTCGCGACCGACCGGACGCGTTGGGTGGGGCATGTCATGGCGGTCACGGGGCTCGTCGCACTCGTCGGCCTCAACGTGCTCGCGCCCGCGGCGTTCGTTGCGCAGCGCAACGTGGACCGGGTCATCGATCCGACGCTCGTGCCGCCGGACGGATGGGCCGGTCTGGACGTCGAGTACCTGGCGGTCCTGCCCGATGACGCGATCCCGGTCCTCGTCGAGGCCCTGCCGCGGTTGCCGGAAGCAGAGCGGGACGACGTGGCACGGCTGCTCTACACCCGGCGCTGGGAACTCGCGTCGGACCCGGCGTTCGCGTCGCCCGCGGCGTGGAACCTTGGCCGGGAGCGGGCCAGGGCGGCGCTGGCGACCCTGCCATGACGCGTACACTCGTCGTCGATGGCGCTCCAGCTACCCTTCCAGCCGCCGATCGAGCCGATGCTGGCCAAGGCCACCGATTCCCTGCCCGAGGGCGACGGCTGGCTGTTCGAACCGAAGTGGGACGGGTTTCGGGCACTGGTGTTCCGGGACGGCGGCGAGGTCTACACACAATCGCGTGACCTGAAGCCGCTGGACCGGTACTTCCCGGAACTCGCCGACCCGCTTCGGGCGGCGCTCCCCGAGCGGTGCGTGCTCGACGGCGAGATCGTCATCGCCGGTGATGGCGCGCTCCAGTTCGAGGCACTCCTGCTGCGCATCCACCCGGCCGAGTCGCGGGTCAGGCTCCTCGCGGCGGAGTCGCCGGCGAGCTTCGTCGCCTGGGACCTGCTGGCGCTCGGTGACGAGGACCTGCGCGAGGTACCCCAGGGCGAACGGCGTACCCGCCTCGAGGCCGCGCTGGCCGGTGCGGCTGCTCCGGTCCACCTGACCCCCGCCACGGCCGACCGCACGACCGCGGCCGACTGGTTCGATCGGTTCGAGGGCGCCGGCCTCGACGGCGTCGTCGCTAAGCGGCTCGAGGCGTCATATCAGCCCGGCAAGCGCGCGATGCTCAAGATCAAGCACCAGCGCACCGCCGACTGCGTCGTGGCAGGGTTCCGCTGGCACAAGAACGGCCCCGGCACGCACATCGGGTCGCTGCTGCTCGGGTTGTTCGATGACGGCGGAACGCTCCATCACGTCGGCGTCACGTCGTCGTTCTCCTGGGGGCGGCGCGCCGCCCTGGCC
>Ga0209109_10002388_pt1 | contig 10299 bp, 9 predicted proteins | sample Rifsed10ft2_FD_184004 | JGI IMG/M metagenome (GOLD analysis project Ga0209109, IMG submission 184004) | Soil microbial communities from Rifle, Colorado, USA - sediment 10ft 2 (version 2) | ecosystem: Environmental > Terrestrial > Deep subsurface > Rock core/Sediment | place: Rifle, Colorado... | reverse complement strand
CGGAGAAAACACGCGAAAATCTTTCGTAGGAATATTTGTCTTTTCCCTCCGAACTTGGCGTCTTTGCGCCTTTGCGAGAGGCATATCTGAATCAGAGAGTCTTATGAAAATCGGTCTAAGCCCTCTCCAAGGACAGGCAAGTTTTGCGGAAACCTTGCAAGAATGCGAGCGCGCCGAAGCGGCCGGATTCGATTCGATCTGGCTGGGCGAGCATCACAACAACCCCGTCTTATATCCGGCTCCCCTAATTGGGCTCGCCGCCGTCGCGAGCCGGACACGTTCTATCGGTCTAGGGACGGGCGTTCTCTTGCTCCCTCTCTACCACCCCGTGATGGTTGCAGAGGAGGGAGCAATGGTGGACGTGATTTCCGGCGGTCGCTTGATTCTAGGCGTGGGTGCCGGCTACGCTCCGGAGGAATTTGCCGCTTTCGGATGCTCGCTCAAAGAACGCGGCAGCCGATTGGAGGAGAGCGCGGCGCTTCTGCACCGGCTCTGGACCGAAGAGAATGTCACCCATCGTGGAAGGCACTATCAGCTGGACAATACAACGGTTGCGCCCCGCCCGGTTCAGCGACCACGACCGCCGATCTGGTTCGGCGCCTGGGCAGAGCCGGCGATACGCCGAGCGGCGCGCTTGGGAGACGCGTGGTTCGTAGGACCCTCGGCTAATCTCAACGAGATCGAACCCTGCGCCCGCCTCTACGAAAAAGCGTGCCGGGAGTCGGGCAAGGGCGCGGGGCAGGTTGCCTTATTTCGCTATGTCTTCGTGGCGAGCAACACCCAAGAAGCGATCGACATCGCGGGAGACCCGTTTATCCAAGCCTTCGAGAGGATGTACTTCCGCTGGCCGCACCCGATCGTTAAGCGCCCCGCCGGGCATCTCACGATTGCGCGACTCGCCGAAGACCGGATAATTTTTGGCGACCCTGCGACCTGCGTCGATGAAATCATCCGGTTTCGGAACGAGCTGAGCGCCAACCATCTCGTGTGCCGATTCTCGGTTCCAGGAATTCCGCGTGAAGCCTGCCAAACCTCTCTCGACCTTTTCACACGCGAAGTCTTGCCGGCGCTGCGACAGTAGGTTTCCGGGCGCACACACAGGTGCGCCCCTACAGGCGCCTCCTTATGATTGTAGGGGCCGACCTGTGTGTCGGCCCTGTCCGCTATCGCCAGCCGGGAAAGTAGTCTTCGAGCTTGATGTCGTCCGATCCCGGGACTTTGATCTCTTCCGGATAGTTCGATTTGCGGGTGGCATCAATGCCCATTTTGGTGACGAGATGAGATCCGCCCGCCGGATCATAGGATGCGGGATCCAGCGGCGAACCTTTCGCGTAAGTCACCATGAAAGTGTCTGTGTCGGCGCGTACGCGCGTGGCGATGGCGTGCAATACCTCCTCATCGTTGAGGACGTTAACGTCCTCGTCAACAACGACAACGTATTTGAGAAACGGGTCCGCGGCGAAAGCCGCCATAGCGGCATTCTTGGGCTCGCCTTCGATGATCTTCTCGATCGAAAGATAGCATATGAAACGACACCTGCCCGAAGCAGGCACGTGGACCGCCCGCACTTTGGGCGATGCCAACTTGACGGTTTTCATGATGGTTGTGGAACGAACGATGCCAGAGAGTAGAAGGTTGTCGGCGTGACCGACGAAACTCGATTGGTACAGCGCGTTTCGGCGCATGGTGATCGCTTTAACTTGAACGATCGGATTCTTGCGCCGCGGTCCGTAAGTTCCCGGATATTCCCCGAACGGGGCTTCGTCCTTACGCTGCTTGGGAAGGATTTCGCACTCGAGTACGATCTCGGCATCGGCCGGCACTTCCAGATCGATAGTCCGGCACGGCACCACCCGCACGGGCTCGCCCATGATTCCGCCCGCGACGGAAAACTCGTCCGTTTCCAAAGACGTAAAGGAAAGGCAGCCGAGGTAAAACGCCGGATGATGGCCGATCGCCACAGCCATCGGCGTCGGTCGATTTTGCCTCTCGTACATTTGCCAAATATAGTGGCCGTGAGCGGTTTCGGAGAGCTGAACGCCGAAACTATCCGGGGAATGAACCATGAGCCGGTAAATGCCCGCGTTACGCACGCCGGAGTCGGGGTCGCGCATGATGCCGAACCCGGCGGTGATATACCGGCCCGCATCTTTCTCATGATAAGTCAGAATTGGCAGCCGGGTTACGTCTACATCGTTGCCGGCAAGCACTACCTCTTGCACAGGCGCTTCTTTGACGATGAGAGGAGGCTTGGGAGAATCCTCCCGGGCGGAATACTCGCGGATGAATTGCGGCAGCGTTCCCTCTTTGAGGCCGATTGCTCGAAACAGCCGCCGGGCGTCCGCATGAACATTGGTTACGACCGGTAAAGCCGAGCCTTTAACCTTTTCGAAGATGACGATTGGAAACTTTCGTTCCTTTTCCAGCCTGGCAAGCACGCCCGTCACTTCGAAATGCGGATCGACTTCCCGCGTCACGCGAAGCACTTGATCGGGCTCTTCGGTCTCAATTTCCTTTAAAAAGCTTCTTAAATCTTTTGCCATGGCATTCCCTTCATAGGCTTCGAAAAGTTCAAACCGTTCAAAATGTTCCAGCCGTTGGCCCCTACTTGCTCCTGCCCCACGTCTGAGACTGTGTCGCCATTCACAAGACGCGCTATGTGGCGCTTTCCCATTTCGAACGCAGTGAGAAATCTAAGATCCCTCACATTCGTTCGGGATGACAACCTGACTTTTTGCCCGTTACGACACGGACTTTCCGCGCGGCGGAAAGAGGTGGGGGCCCGTAAAGCAAGCCGGGCGCGATCAAAAAAGCGTTCCCTTCAATCTCGTAAGCCAGCACTGCTGCTGGTCATTTCAAAAAACTCAGATCCAAGGCGTTTTCGATGCTAATCTTCTGCTGCATTCCGTTGCGGGCGAACCACTGGGCTTGATCTGCCAGGCTTTCCACGAGCGGCTTGCCATTGGGTTCTTGATAGGGCGGAATGGCCGTCTGGATCACCTTGGCCGGCACCTTTGTGTACTTCTCCAGAATGGCTGCGATTTCGGAGTCCTTGGTGCCGTTCCTATTGAATAGCTCGGCTGCCTTGAGATAGGCATTCATCCAGCGCTGGGCGACTGGCTTGCGCTCTTTGATAAACTTTCCGGAATAGATGATGACGCCCACCTGGACCGGACCCAAACCTTTGACCTGATCCGGCGTGCGAAAACGGACAGCGACCCCGCGCTCGGCGAAGCGCGCCGGCCACGGCTCGACTGCGTAGGCGGCGTCGATCGCCTTGGTCTCGAAGGCGGTAACCTGGTTGGGAGCACCGAGAAAGGTGAGATCAACATCGTTGATCGTAAGCCCGACTTCTTCCGCCATCTTGCCCACTAGGTAGTGCTGGATGTTACCTTTCGCCAGTATGGCGATTTTTTTTCCTTTGAGGTCCTTGAAAGTTTTGACTTGCCCCGAGTCAACCAGGTCTTTGCGCACTGTAAGAAGCGAAAAGCCAAAATCTGCTCGAGCTTGGCCCTTGTCGGCAACGATGCGAAAAGGCGCTTGCTGAGCCACGGCGTTAAAGAGGCCGGCGCTGGCTGAGCCGACCGAAACTTCCAGCTCACCCGCGACGAGAGCGGGAACTTGCTTGGCCGCCGACGCGAAGTTGGTGATGTCGGTGAACACACCCTGTTCCTTGAAGAGTCCTTTCTCGATGGCGATATAAACGGCGGCGTTGGAGATGGCAGCCAGATCTCCAAGCTTCACCGTTTCCAACTGCGCGCTGACCATCGAGGGCAACACAATGCCAAGCGCGACAATCAGGATGCGACACGGTGATTTTACGTGCTTTACCATTTTGCTTGCCATATTTCCCCTCCTAAATAGTTGATATTTTTTCGGGCCGGAAACCAGACTTTAGCCGCATTTACCACGGTGACTCCCGGTGTGTCAATGCGAGGCAAAGGCTGTCCGTCAAAGGATCGCCGCGTCGCCTAGAACACGAGTCACGAGCACGATCACGAATTATACCCGCCGCCACGGACACAGCACTTTTTCAAGCCACTGGAGAATCCAGGTGGTGAGGATGCCGAGAATGCCGAAGGCAATCGTGCAACCGAACACCTGCTTGACGAGAAGCAACTGGTATGATTCCCAGAGCAAGAAGCCGAGTCCCGCCTTGGTGGCTTCGATTTCGGTAATGAAAACCAGTATCAACGCCATTCCGGCGCCGAGCCTGAGGCCCGTGAAAATATTCGGCAAAGCCCCCGGAATCACCACTTTCGTGAAAATCTGGCGTCGGTTCGCTCCGAGATCGCGCGCGGCCTTGAGGAGCACCGGATCGATGGCCTTGACGCCGGTAACCGTGTTGATAAGAACCAGAAAAACCACGCCGATCATGATCGTCATCACTTTAGAGGTTTCTCCGAGGCCGAACCAGAGGATGAAAAGAGGGAAGAGCGCCGACTTCGGTATGGGATAGATCGCGCCGACGAGAGGATCGACCGCGTCTTCGAGCCAGCGAAACCACCCGACCAAAAGGCCCAAACCGATTCCGAACACGGAGCCATAGATAAAGCCCTGGAGCACGCGGTGGAGGCTCACGGCGATCGCCCACGGCAGACGGCCGTCGAGGGTCATGTCGAACATGGTGCGCAGAACTGAAGCGGGCGCAGGAACCAACAATTGATTGACTTCGCCGAGTCGTACCACGGCTTCCCAGATCAGGAGGAAAGCGATCGGGGAAATAAACCGAAGCGGCCGGTAGCGTCGCCACATGTGAAATCCTCCAGACGTTCAAATCGTTTCAATCGTTCAAGCCGTTCAAAAGCGTCTAAACCATTAGGGTGCGCCGGGAGCACCCTACGAACCGTGGAGTCATGGGCTTCACCCAGCACTCCAGTAATCCATTACTGCAATACTCCATTCCGTCCTACGTCAGTCCTTCGGCTTTTAAAGAACGTTCTACCTCATCGCGAATTCGTTCCGAAAGATATTCGAGCAATTCCACTTCTTGCTTGCCCGTGATGGTGCGCGGCCTGGGAAGACGGACCGGCACAATTTCCTTGATGCGGCCGGGACGCGCCGTAAACAGAACGACCCGATCGCCGAGCAGGACCGCCTCGTCCAGGGCATGGGTCACATAGATAAACGTCCGCTTTGTCTCTTGCCAAATGCGCACGAGCTCGACTTGAAGCACTTTTCGGGTCTGGGCATCCAGTGATGCGAGCGGTTCGTCGAAACACAAAACGGCGGGATCGTTGGCAAGAGCCCGCGCGAGCGCGACCCTCTGGCGCATTCCGCCTGACAGCTCGTGTGGATAACGATGCTCAAATCCGCGCAAATGAACCAGCTCGATCAATCGCTGAGCATTCGCTTCGCGCTCGACTTTTGGCACGCTTCTCACTTCCGGACCAAAAACGATGTTCTCCAAGACCGTCCGCCAAGGAAAAAGCGCGTATTCCTGAAAAACCATGCCGGTTTCCTTGTGACCGTCTAAAGATTTACTGAGCTCAATTCCGCCGCTGGCAGGGTTTTCCAATCCGGCAATGATCTGCAGCAAAGTTGATTTGCCGCAGCCCGACGGGCCAACCAGGACTAGGAACTCCCCGCGCTCAACATCCAAACTGATGCCATCGAGCGCCACCACTTGTTCCTTGGTCCGCTCGATATGCCAGACCTTGCGGATATCTTTGATGTGCAAAACGATTGGCATCGTTGATTCACCTGGAGCGGGCACGCTCTGCGGCCCAGAGCACGGCGGCAACAATATTTTGATAACCGGTGCAGCGGCACAGGTTGCCGCTCAGTCGCTCGCGTATGTCGTCCTCGGAAGGGGACGGATTTTCCTGGAGAAACTCATAGGCGGTCATAAGAAAACCCGGCGTGCAAAAGCCGCACTGGAAACCAAGCGTCTCCAAAAATCCCTGCTGAATCGGATGGAGCCGGTCGCCGCTCTTGGCTTTTGCCGCCAGCCCCTCGACCGTGACGATGGTTGCGCGATGCGCCTGCACGGCGAGGAGCAAACACGAGCGCACGGTTTCGCCGTTAAGAAGAATGGTGCAGCTGCCGCATATCCCTTGTTCGCAGCCGACATGAGTCCCGGTGAGTCCGAGGTGATCGCGGAGGAAATCAGCGAGCGACAGCCGTGGCTCGACGAGCCCGGTATATCGTTTATCGTTCACGGTCATCTCGATGGCGCAATGGGTTGTCATGATAATCGTCGCGTATGGCAGAGTTGAACCGCTTTTGTCAAAGCCCGCACGGTGAGCACGGCGGCGGCGCGCTTGCGGTATGCGCTCGACGCGCGGCTATCCCCGGGCGGGTCCAGCATGTCGCGCAGCAGCGCCGCGGCATCTCTGATCAATTCGTCACCGGGTTGTTGCCCTATCATTGCTTGCTCAACAGCTCTGGCCCGCACCGCGGTCGGCGCCACTCCGAAAAGCGCGACGCGCGGACCGATTATCTTACCCTCTCCGTCCAAATCCACAACGGCAACAACGCCGGCGACGGCAAAGTCACCGTGGCGCCGGGCGACCTCTTCCACGGCATAACCCGACGACGGTTGCAGGACGGGAAAAATGATTTCGCCAAGAATCTCATCAGGGCGAAGGGATGTCGTCAGGTAGTCGATGAAAAATTCATCGGCGCAGACGGCGCGAACTATCCCATCCCCCAACACCTCAAACTTTGCATCGAGCGCGAGCGCGACGGCGGGAAGCTCGGCTGCGGGATCGGCGTGAACCAGGCTTCCACCGATGGTGCCGCGGTGGCGGATGGCCAAATGGCCAATATGTCGGATAGCCTCGGCGAGCACAGGACATTTCTCCCGCACGATCGCAGAGCGCTCGACTCCGCTTTGCCTCGTCATGGCGCCAATTCTTAAACCTTCCGAACTTTCACGAATGTGATCAAGACCGGAGACGCCGTTCAGATCGACGAGGATTTTCGGCCTGGTCAGGCGCAGGTTTAAAAGCGGCACCAAGCTTTGGCCCCCGGCCAGTATTTTGGCGTCGAGCCCATTGTGCCGCAAAGCTGCCAATGCTTCTTCAAGGTCTTGCGGCGCAAGATAATCAAACGGCGCTGGCTTCAGAGCGGACCTCCTTTTGCGCCAGCAACTCCAGCACAAGGTCGGGAGTCAAAGGAATCGCGTTCACCCGCGGCGCGAATGGACTAAGCGCATCCGCCAGGGCATTGGCAATCGCCGCCGGTGGCGCGATGGCGCCGCCTTCGCCCAATCCTTTGACCCCCAAAGGATTAAGAGGGGACGGCGATTCCAGGTGAAAGGTCTTGATCTTTGGCACCTCCATGGAGCCGGGCAGGAGGTAGTTTACGAAACTGCCGCTAAGCAGTTGACCGTTTTCATCGTACGCGAGCTCTTCGTAAAGCGCCGCGCCGATTCCCTGGGCTACGCCGCCATGAACCTGTCCATCCGCCAGCAACGGGTTGATCAGTTTGCCGGCATCGTGGGCGACGACGTAGTCCAGAAGCTTGATCGTGCCGATCTCGATATCCACCTCGATAACGGCAACATGGACGGCATTGGCCCATGTCACCGTGCGCGGCTCGAAGTAAAAAGTCGCTTCGAGCCCGGGCGCCAAACCCGCGGGCAGTTTAGAGGCCCAGCCGGGCACCGCCGCGCGGGCTAATTCGCTGAAGGAAACGGCGCGCTGCGGCAGTCCCCGCACAGACACTCGTCCTCCGGCCAGCTCCAGATCGTCAGGGTTGGCTTCGAGCATGTGCGCGGCTACCTGCAGGAGCTTGTCTTTCAATTGCGCCGATGCGCCGTGAATAGCGGACCCGACCGTTACGGTGCTGCGACTGGCAAAGGTGCCACAGCCGAACGGAATCGATGCGGTGTCGCCTTCGACGACGCTCACTTGCTCCGGCGTGAGTCCCCAGAGATCCGCCGCGATCTGCGCAAAGACAGTTTCATGACCCTGTCCATGGCTGGAGGCGCCGGTCGTGATGATGACGCGGCCGGACGCGTCGATGCGGATCTTGGCGCCCTCGAAGGAACCGACGCCCGTCCCCTCCACGTAACACGCGATCCCAACGCCGACATAGCGCCCCGATCGGCGTAGCTCTGGTTGGCGCGCTCGCAGCTCGGTGTAGCCCGCCCCTTGCAGCGCCCGGTTCATTGTTTCGGGATAATCTCCACTGTCATAACAGACCGGCTGTCCGTCGCGGTACAAAATCCCTGCCTGATAAGGCATCTCTTGCGGCTGGATAAAATTGCGCCGGCGCACTTGGGCGGGATCCAGCTGCAAGCGCGTCGCAATTATATCGATGCAGCGCTCCATGACAAAAACGGCTTCAGGGCGTCCGGCGCCCCGATAAGGCGCGTTGGGCACCTTGTTAGTGGAAACGCAGATTCCGCTTACCGAGAGGTTGGGTATTTTGTAGGGGCCCTGAAGATGGGCGGCCGTGTTATAGGCATCCGTCAGGCCCATGGGGTTGTAGGCGCCGTTATCCAGGAGGAAGCGATCGCGCAGCGCCAAGATCCGGCCTTCTTGATCGAACGCGCATTCGATGTCGTGGAGCTGATCGCGACCGTGCGCCGTACTGATAAAATGTTCGCTGCGGTCCTCGATCCATTTCACCGGCCGGCCTAACTGCAGAGCGAGGAAGGGAATGAGAATTTCCTCCGGATAGACAAACACCTTCGGGCCGAACCCTCCGCCGATGTCGGGCGCAATCACGCGCACGCTCTCCTCGGCAAGATCGAGCTGAGCGGCAATTTGGCGCCGCACCAGATGAGGCATCTGGGTCGAGGACCAGACGGTAATCGTGTGGGTCTTGGGCTCGACCCACGCAACGACGCCGCGGCCTTCGAGAGGCGCGGCGCAATAGCGGTGGTGCCGGAAGCGTTCGCGCAACGTGTAGGGCTGGGCGCCCAGCGCCCGATTGACATTGCCTTTCTCGATACTGAAACTGAACACGACGTTATTGTTTGAGCCGTCATGGACGAGGGTCGCGCCGGGCTGCAAGGACTCCTCGGGATCGACCACCACGGGCAATGGTTCGTATTCAACCCCAATGGCATCCACGGCGTCTTCGGCGCGGTGGCGATCCGTGGCGACCACAATCGCTACCGGCTCACCGACATAATGAACTTTTCCCTTGGCCAAGGCCGTCGGGCGAGGGCCTTGCAGCACCGGCTTTACTCCTTCCAACCAGGGAAGGGGATGAATCTCGAAGCTTTCCGGAAATGGCGATATCCGCTCCTCGATGTCTCGCCCGGTCCACACTCCAACAACCCCGTCGATACCCAAAGCTTCTTTGACATCGATGGCGCCGATGCGCGCGTGCGCGTGCATGCTCCGCAACAGCGCAGCATGAAGCATGTTCGGCAGGCGCACATCGCTGACGTACGTACCGTCCCCGGTAACGAAACGTTTCGATTTGTACGGCTTTATGCTACGGCCAATGAATCGAGACGAAGTTTCCGCCATAGGGATTTAATGCTTGCTGTCAAAAGCTAGTCCCGGATTTCTAATAGTTTGTCATTCCCAAATGTTTGTATCGGTGGTTCGACTGTGCTCGCCACCGTGAGTCTCGTCGCAGTGGAATCTAAACGAAATCATGACCTGGACGCCCGATAAAAATATTCGGGTATGATAACTTCGAGCCAAATTCTGTTACTGTTCCGGACCGGTTGTTTGCTCTCGATTATTGGTGGCGCTTTGCGGAAGCGGCTCCGCACCGACCCAACCGTGCGCGGTGATATCAAGCATCACGGCGTCCGGCCCCTTGTACTTTTCTTCAAAGAAGGTCGTGTTTGTGGCTTCAGGCCGGCTCTCACGATACTCGGCTCCTGCCTCCTGAAGTCTGCGGCGCGTCTCTTCCGGGTTTTCCACCCAGAAGCCGAAATGATGTAACCCGTAGACAGAACCTAAGCCGTCGTGCCGGTCTGCTGCCTCAACTGTTTTGAAACGAAGCACGGCCAAGTTGATGGTTCCGTCGCTTAGGTAGATGCCCTTGGCGATGGGCGAATCAGTTCGCCCCACTTCAGTCATGTGGAAAACATGCTTGTAAAATTCCGCGGTCTTTTCCGGATCAGGAGTGTGCAGCGCTATATGTCGCAATTTGGCCATACGGATCTCCTTTTCTTTTTAGGGTCTTCAGGCTTTCGTGTGAAGCAGGGCTCGGAGATCACACCGCCGAGGCGCGGAGAGCGCAGAGTGAAGAGTTTTTGATCAAGAAATTCTCCGAACTTTGCGAACTCCGTGTCTCTGTGGTGATTTCTTCTTCACAGGAAACCCGGAATAACCCAATAAAAAGGCTCTTCCGGGTTTACCCTCCTTCGCAGAGGACCACGGG
>Ga0209109_10002383_pt1 | contig 10305 bp, 8 predicted proteins | sample Rifsed10ft2_FD_184004 | JGI IMG/M metagenome (GOLD analysis project Ga0209109, IMG submission 184004) | Soil microbial communities from Rifle, Colorado, USA - sediment 10ft 2 (version 2) | ecosystem: Environmental > Terrestrial > Deep subsurface > Rock core/Sediment | place: Rifle, Colorado... | reverse complement strand
CCGCCGTATGGCGGGCGAGCTTCCGGCGGGCTGGAGGGCGGATTGTGACGCGCTGCTTGCCGGCGTGAACGCGAAGACGGAGGCCGTCGCTACGCGCAAGGCGTCACAGAACACGATCGAGGCGCTGGCGCCGGTGCTGCCCGAGCTGATCGGGGGCTCAGCCGACCTCGCGGGTTCGAACCTGACCATGTGGTCGGGGTCGAGGCCGCTCGGGAAAGCGGGCGGCGGAAACTATCTCTTCTTCGGCGTGCGCGAGTTCGGCATGGCGGGCATCGTCAACGGCCTTGCGCTGCACGGCGGGCTCATCCCCTATGGGGCGACGTTCCTGGTCTTCTCCGATTATGCGCGGAACGCGCTGCGCGTTGCGGCGCTGATGAGAATCCGGGCGATCTACGTTTTCACGCACGACTCGGTCGGACTGGGCGAAGACGGTCCGACCCACCAGCCAATCGAGCACGCCGCCTGTCTGCGGCTGATCCCGAATATGGAGGTGTGGCGTCCCTGCGACGCCGTGGAAGCGGCGGTGGCGTGGATCGCCGCGATCGAGCGCCGCGACGGGCCCACCAGCCTACTGCTCTCACGCCAGAATCTGCCGTTCCAGAAGCGCAGCGGCGAACAGCTCGCCGCCATCTCCCGCGGCGGCTACGTCCTGGCGGAGGCGGCCGGCGCCGCCCCCCAAGCGGTCATCATCGCCACCGGCTCGGAAGTCCCGCTCGCTCTTGCCGCGCAACAGGCGCTCGCGGGCGAAGGCATTGCGGTGCGCGTGGTATCGATGCCGTCGACGACCGTGTTCGATCGGCAGGACGCGGCCTGGCGCGATGCGGTGCTGCCGCCCGGGGTGCCGCGCGCGGCGGTCGAAGCGGGCGTGTCCGACTACTGGCGCAAGTATGTCGGCCTCGACGGCGCGGTCGTCGGGGTGGACCGCTACGGCGAGTCGGCGCCGGCCGCCGAGGTGTTCAGGTTCCTCGGGGTGACGGCCGAGAACGTCGTAAAGGCGGTCAGGAGCCTGCTCTGAGTTGTCGCGGCTTGCGCGAGATCAAGATCGTCCCGCGCCCGGAGCGTAAGATTCACGTTTCCGTACCAGGAGAGATGCCATGACCACCAACATCGCCATCAACGGTTACGGCCGCATCGGCCGCAACATCCTGCGCGCCCATTACGAGGGCGGCAAGAAACATGACATCCGGATCGTGGCAATCAACGATCTGGGCAATGCCGAAACCAACGCGCACCTCACGCGTTACGATACCGCGCACGGCCGGTTCAACTGCAAGGTCGAGGTCGACGGCGAATCGATGGTCGTCAATGGCGACCGCATCAAGGTGCTCGCGATGCGCAACCCGGCCGAGCTGCCGTGGGGCACGCTCGGGGTGGACGTCGTGCTCGAATGCACGGGTCTTTTCACCAGCAAGGAAAAGGCGTCGGCGCATATCAAGGGGGGCGCCCGGAAGGTGATCATCTCCGCGCCGGGAGCGAAAGACGTCGACGCGACGATCGTGTATGGCGTGAATCACAAGTCGCTCAAGGCGGGCCATACCGTCATTTCCAACGCGTCGTGCACCACCAACTGCCTTGCGCCCATGGTCAAGGCATTGCACGATGGTATCGGCGTGGTGCAGGGGCTGATGACGACGGTGCACGCGTATACCAACGACCAGGTCCTGACCGATGTGTACCACGAGGACCTGCGCCGGGCGCGTGCTGCCACGATGTCCATGATTCCGACCAAGACCGGCGCGGCGGCGGCCGTGGGTCTGGTGCTGCCGGAGCTGAACGGCAAGCTCGACGGCTTCGCCGTGCGGGTGCCCACCATCAACGTCTCGCTCGTCGATCTGACGTTCACTGCGGCTCGGCCAACCACGGTGGACGAAGTCAATGCAGTGATGAAGGCTGCGGCGGAGGGCGAAATGAAGGGCGTGCTGGAATATACGACGGCGCCGCTGGTGTCGGTCGACTTCAACCACAATCCCGCGTCGAGCATTTTCGACGCCTCGCTCACCAAGGTCACCGGCGGCACCCTGGTCAAGGCGCTCGCCTGGTATGACAATGAATGGGGATTCAGCAACAGGATGCTCGATGCAACCGTTGCGCTGATGCAGGCGAAATGACTGCGTGCACGATGACACCCCATTCATTTCGGCGAAGGCTGACTTGCGCTTGCGCAAGTTAAGGCCGCTTTAGCGCCCGGCCGGAGCCACAACGAATGGGGCATTCGTCCGGAAACCCATGCCTTTCCTGCGCCTGACCGATCTGCCCCTCGCGGGCAAGCGCGTATTTATCCGCGCCGATCTCAACGTGCCCCAGGACGACGCGGGCAACATTACCGAGGACACGCGCATCCGGGCCTCGGTGCCGGGCGTCGAGCACGCGCTCAAGGCGGGGGCCGCTGTGATGGTGACCTCGCATCTGGGACGGCCGGCCGAGGGCGAACTCAAACCCGAGGACTCGCTGGCGCCGATCGCGAAACGGCTCGGCGAACTCCTGGGCCGGCCGGTGCCGCTCGTCGCCAACTGGGTGGACGGCGGGTTCGAAGTGAAGCCCGGCGAGGTGGTGATGCTCGAGAACTGCCGCGTCAACAAGGGCGAGAAGAAGAACGACGAGGCGCTTGCGCGCAAGATGGCGGCGTTGTGCGACATCTACGTCAACGACGCGTTCGGAACCGCCCACCGCGCGGAAGCGACCACCCACGGCATCGCCCGCTTCGCCAAGATCGCGTGCGCCGGGCCGCTGATGGCGGCCGAACTCGACGCACTTTCACGCGCGCTCGCCCATCCCGCGCGGCCTCTCGTCGCGATCGTCGCCGGCGCCAAGGTTTCGACCAAGCTCGTCATCCTGAAGGCGCTCGCCGCCAAGGTCGACCAGTTGATCGTGGGCGGGGGCATTGCCAACACGTTCCTGCTGGCTACGGGCGCGCAGATAGGCAAGTCGCTTGCCGAGCCGGAACTCGCGGGCGAAGCGCGAGCCGTGATGGAATTGATGAGCGCGCGCGGCGCGGCCGTGCCGCTGCCCGAGGACGTGGTGGTTGCCAGCGATCTCTCGGCGCAGGCGCGCGCGAACCGCGTCCCGGTCGGCGCAGTGAGAGCGGATGACATGATCCTCGACATCGGGCCAAAGAGCGCGGCGAAGCTCGCCCAGGTGCTCGGTGCCGCCGGCACCATCGTTTGGAACGGGCCGGTCGGAGTTTTTGAATACGATCAGTTCGCCGCCGGCACCCGTGCCATCGCCGAGGCCATCGCGAACTCCGGCGCTTACTCGATCGCCGGCGGCGGCGACACGATCGCCGCGGCGAAAAAATTCGGGGTGGCCGGGAAGCTTTCCTACATCTCGACGGGGGGCGGCGCATTCCTGGAATTTCTCGAAGGCAGGAAACTCCCGGCGATCGAGATTCTCGAGCGTCGCGCGGAAAAGCGGGATTGAGGATGCAGGATCGACGATTGAGTTTGACGCGGGCACTCGTTACACTTTCCCGCGACCCTCGACCCTGATCATTCGATCCTGATTTCACCGTGCCTCGCCGCACCAAGATCGTCGCCACCCTCGGCCCCGCCTCCAGCGAAGGCAAGGTACTCGCCCGCATGATCGATGCGGGGCTCGATGTCGTGCGGCTCAATTTCTCGCACGGCGCCGCAGCCGAGCATCGCCGGCTCGCCGAGCTCGTGCGTTCGCTTGCGCGCAAGGCGGGCCGTTCGGTCGGAGTGCTGGTCGATCTGCAGGGCCCCAAGATCCGGATCGGGCGCTTTCGGGAAGGAAAGATCACCCTTGCCCCCGGCGCAAAATTCATCCTGGATGCCGAATGCAAGCTGGGGGATGCGCTTCACGTCGGGCTCGACTACAAGAACCTTCCGAACGACGTGCGTCCCGGCGACACGCTGCTGCTCGACGACGGGCGCATCGTGCTTGGGGTGGCGTCGGTGCGGGGGCCGCGCATCGGTTGCATCGTCGAACAAGGCGGCGTGCTCTCGAACAACAAGGGCATCAACCGCAAGGGGGGCGGGCTCACCGCTCCGGCGTTGACCGAGAAGGACATGGCTGACATCCGCACCGCGGCGGCGATCAAGGCGGATTTTCTCGGCGTCTCGTTCCCGCGGTCGGGTGCGGATATCAAGTGGGCGCGCGACCTCATGCAAAAGGCGGGAGGGCGCAGCCTGATCGTGGCGAAGATCGAGCGCGCCGAGGCGATACCCGCGCTCGAAGAAATTCTGGACGCGTCGGACGGGGTGATGGTGGCGCGGGGCGACCTTGCGGTCGAGGTGGGCGATGCGGTAGTGCCGGCGCTGCAGAAGCGCATGATCCGCATGGCGCGCGAGCGCAACAAGTTCACGATCACCGCGACGCAGATGATGGAGTCGATGATCAGCAACCCGATTCCGACCCGGGCCGAGGTGTCGGACGTCGCCAACGCGGTGCTTGACGGCACCGACGCGGTGATGCTGTCGGCGGAGACCGCGACCGGCCAGTATCCGGTGGAAACCGTGGCGGCGATGGCGCGGGTGTGCGTCGAGGCCGAGAAGGAGGACACCCTCGCGGGTGAGCGCCGGCACGCGCAGCCACCGGCGAGTGTCGAGGAAGCGATCGCGCGCGCGACCGTGTTTACCGCAAACAGCCTCAACATCAAGGCGGTCGCGGCGATGACGCAGAGCGGCAAGACCGTGCTGCTGATGTCGCGCATGTACTCCAATGTACCGCTCTACGCGATGAGCTCGGTCATCGAGACCCGCCGGCGGGTGACGCTGTTTCGCGGCGTTTACCCGATAAAATTCAGAGGTGCGCGCAATCCCGAACGGGCTTTGACGATGGCCGAAGACGAACTGCTCAAGCGCGGCGCCGTGCGCAGCGGCGATTACATCGTGCTCACCATCGGCGAGCCATTCGGCAAGGCCGGTGGCACCAACACCATGAAGATCGTCAAGGTGGGCGAACACCGCCACGCCTAGGCGGTATGCGGTGAGCGGTGAGCAGTAAGCGGCAAAGGCAGGCGACCGAAGGTGACGCTGTCGTAGTAAAATATCAGTAAGCAATGAGCGGTAACGGCGAAGGACGGCACGCTGCTCACCGGTCACTGCTTACCGCTTACCATTTTTCACGCAGGAGGCCCCATGTCAACACGTGATCTCGCAGCCGTCGCGAAAGCGATGGTCGCGCCCGGCAAAGGCATACTCGCCGCAGACGAAAGCACCGGCACCATCGAAAAACGCCTCGCCAGCATCAAGGTCGAGTGCACGGAAGCAAACCGCCGCGCGTACCGCGACATGCTCTTCAGCGCGCGCGGGCTGGGTCAGTTCGTGAGCGGCGTCATACTCTACGACGAAACGATACGGCAGAAGGCCGCGGACGGCACGCCGTTCGTCGATCTCCTGGCGAAGAACGGCATCCTGCCGGGGATCAAGGTGGACACCGGCGCGAAAGACCTCGCGCAGTGCCCGGAGGAGAAGGTGACCGAAGGGCTCGACAACCTGGCGAAGCGCTGTGCGGAATACGTGAAACTGGGGGCGAAATTCGCCAAGTGGCGCGCAGTCATCACCATCGGTGCCGACATTCCGAGTTCGACCTGCATCGCGGCGAACGCCCATGCTCTGGCCCGCTACGCGGCGATCTGCCAGCAAGCCGGCCTGGTGCCCATCGTGGAGCCGGAAGTGCTGATGGACGGCGGCCACACGATCGAGCGTTGCGAGCAGGTGACGGAATGGGCGCTGAACGCGGTGTACGAGGCGCTCTACATGAACCGGGTCAGCCTGGAGGACTCCGTGCTGAAGCCCTCGATGGTCATTTCCGGCAAGGACTGCCCGCGGCAGGCGGGCGTGGAGGAGGTCGCGGAGCGCACCGTAAGAACGCTCAAGCGCACCGTGCCTGCCGCGGTCGCGGGCATTGCGTTCCTGTCGGGCGGCCAGAGCGATGAAGCGGCCACCGCGCACCTCAACGCGATGAACCGGATGTCTGCCGGCAGAGTGCCGTGGCCGTTGTCGTTCTCCTATGGCCGCGCATTGCAGCACGCCTCGCTCAACGCGTGGCGCGGCGCGGCGGCCAACGTGGCTGCCGCGCAGGCTGCCCTGCTGCACCGCGCCCGCATGAACGGCCTGGCGACCCTCGGCCGTTACTCGGCGGACCTGGAAAAACAGCCGCTCGCCGCCTGAAGCGTCTTGCGCCACAGAGGCGCAGGGAAGACAAATCTTGATATCAACCCATGACGCCGCCGGCGCCCGCTGACCGCACGCCGGTTTCCATCATCACGGGTTTCCTGGGGAGCGGAAAGACGACGCTGCTCAACCGGCTGCTGCAGGATCCGCGCATGGCGGGTTCGGCGGTCATCATCAACGAGTTCGGCGAGATCGGGCTCGATCATCTGCTCGTGACCGCGCCCGCCGAAAACATGATCCTGCTGCGCAGCGGCTGCCTGTGCTGCACGGTGCGCGGCGATCTGGTGCAAACGCTTGCGGACTTGTGGGTGAGGCGGGAGCGCGGCGAGATTCCGGCGTTTGACCGCGTGCTGGTGGAAACGACCGGGTTGGCCGATCCGGTGCCTATTCTGCGCACCCTCGCCACCGACGAGGACATTGCCCCGCTGTTCCGTCCGGACACGGTATTGACTCTCGTCGACGGCGTGAACGGATATGCCCAGCTCGATGCGCATGCGGAATCGGTCAAGCAGGCGGCGGTATCCGATGTGCTGCTGGTGACCAAGACCGATATCGCCGACGCCGCAGACGTGGCGGCGCTGGATGCGCGACTCGCCAGGCTCAATCCCGGCGCGCAGCTCCGGCGCGCCGTGCGGGGCGAGATCGACGCCGGGACGTTGTTCGGCAACACCATCTGGAATTCTGCAGCGCACGGGCCGGACGTCGAGCGCTGGTTGAGCGAGGAAGCGTACGCGGGCGCCGGACAGCACGACCACGATCACGCGCACGACGTCAACCGTCACGACGACCACATCCGCGCGTTTTCGCTGCGTCACGATGCGCCGATTACCATGACCGGCCTCGCCGCCTGGCTTGACATGCTGGCGGGATTGCGCGGCGCCAACCTGCTGCGCGTGAAGGGGCTCATCAACGTCGAAGGAGAGCCGGTGGTGGTGCATGCGGTGCAGAGCGTCCTGCACGAACCGCTCATGCTCGAGCGCTGGCCCTCGGATGATCACGGCACCCGCATCGTGTTCATCACCCGCGACCTGCGCCGCGAAGAAATCGAAAAGACGCTTGCCCTGTTCGGTCTCAACCCGGCGCGCCGGCCGGCCGGAAGTGCGCTCGATCCCGAGGCCTACGCGCGCTTTGTTGAACTGGCGGGCGCGTTTCACCCCGAAGATCGATTGACAGGCGGGGAAACGGGCGGCTCGCCTTCGGGTCTTTCCTGAATGCTGTCCATGGAGGAACACGCCAGATGAAGTCGGAAGAGTTTCTGGAGTCGCTCGCCGCCAAGGGGCCGCTCAAGGCGGTGAAGTGCGGCACCCTGATCGACGGGCGCGGCGGCAAGCCCGTCACGAACGTTGTCGTGCTGCTGGAAGGCAAGCGCATCAAGCAGGTTGGCGCGAAGGACAAAGTCAGGATCCCCCCCGGCACCGAGACCATCGACTGCTCGCGTTACACCGTCATGCCCGGCATGATGGACCTGCATATCCACACGGCGATGTTCAACTGCATGACGTTTCACAATCATCGCGTCGCGCAGTTCGAGATCATGCCCCACCTGCAGCAGATGTATGCGCTGTTTCACGCCCAGAACTGCTTCGACATGGGCTTCACCACGCTGCGCGACCTCGGCATGAACGGCACGCGCGGGTTGCTCGTGAACGAGCTGTGCGCGGTGCGCGACGCGATCGAGGCGGGGATCGTCGAAGGCCCGCGCATGCTGATCGGCGGCTTCACCACCATCACCGGGTCGCACCTCGATCTCATCCAGCCGCGCGCGATGTACCGCTTCGGCTTCAACACCGCCGACGGCCCGTGGGAGCTGCGCAAGCTCGCGCGCACCAACCTGCTGGCGGGCTGCGACATCATCAAGACCTGCGCCTCGGGCGGCGGCGGCACCGACAAGGAAGAGCCCGATATCCGCAATATGACGCAGGAAGAGCTCGACGCGATCGTCGACGAAGCGCATGCCTTCCACAAGCACGCGGCGGTGCACTGCTTCACGACATCGGCGCAGCGCATGGCGATCGCGGCCGGGGCCGACACCATCGAGCACATGGTGTTCCACGACGACGAAACCATCGACATGATCATCGAGGCCGGCATCCCGGTGACTCCCACGCTGGCGCACCGCACGGACCACGCGATCGAGCTGCGGCGCGCGCTGGGGACGGCCGACTTCGTGCTGAAAAAGATGAAATGGCTGCAGCCGCACTGCTTCGAAACCTTCCAGAAGATGTACAAGGCGGGGGCGAAGATCGCCATGGGCACCGACATGGGCTTCGAGCCGCACATGGGCACCAACGCCGCCGAACTCGAAATCTACGTGAAGCTCGGCATGAAGCCGATGGATGCGATCCTGACCGCGACCCGCAACGCAGGCGAGGCGCTCAAGATGGGCGGGAAGCTCGGCACCATCGAAGCCGGCGGACTCGCGGACATCATCGCGGTCGACGGCGACCCCGTGAAGGACATCAAGGTGCTGCAGCAGAAGAAGAACATCAAAATCGTGATGAAGGAAGGCAAGGTTTACGCCGATCGCCGGCCGGGCCACGACAAGAACGTGGTCAATGTCAAGCCGGGCGACTGGAAAATCGTCGATTATCTGTAATCTGTAATTCGCTTCGCGAATTTCGGATCAACGAAGGCAGAGGGCGATGTTCAAATTTGACGGGACAAGGTGATCAATATGGCATTGCGCAGGACTGCGGCACGAAATTCTCCTTCATCCGCCGCGCGTGTGCGCGCGGCGGATCCGTCTTCGTCGCGCCGCAGGACGAAGACGGATGGCGCGATCCGAGCCGGGAACGGCAAGTACCATTTCCGCATCGCGGCGCTGAAGAAGGTGGACGCGGGCACCGGCTACTCGACCTCGCACGGCGGGGTGGTCGAGGGCGAGCGCATGCTGGTGGGCTACATCCACAAGCCGCGCGGCACCGGCTCGCGCATGCACACGCACAGGAACGAGCAGTTCAACTTCGTGGTACGGGGCACGCTCGTGGGTTCGGTCAACGGCAAGCGCGTGGTGGCGCCCGCCGGCACGTTGATCTACATACCCGCCAATGCGCCGCACACCCTGGTGGCCTCGCCTGGCGACGAGGACGTGATCTTCCTTGCGCTGAAGGATCTGTCGCAGGGCATCATCGGCAAGGCGGTCGATGGCACGATGAGCGGGCCGCACTACGAGAAAGGTTTCGGACCCGGCACGCGGTGAGGCGTCCGGCGCCCCCGAGCAGCGTGAGCGATCGCAAGCGCGAACCCCCGCCGGGCGCCGTCGACTTCGATGCCGAAGTCTCGGTGCTCGCCGATTCTGCGGTGTTCTATTGCCGCGATCGCGAGGCAGCGGCCACAGGCGCGACTCCCGGAAGGTTGATTGGCGAGGCTTTCGAGCGCACCGCCGCCATCGCCGACGCCGCCGAACGGGGGGCAAGTGCGAAGCATGTCACGGCGTGCCGCAAGGGCTGCGCCTGGTGCTGCCACCAGAACGTGCGCGCCTCGGCGGCAGAGGTGTTCTACCTTGCCCGTTGGCTGCGCGTTCATCTTCCGGCGGATGAGCTGCAGGCGCTCAGCGCCCACGCGCGGGACAGTGCCGCTCGACTCAAGAGCATGCCGCAGCCGCAGCGGGCACTGGCCCGCATCGCATGCGCGCTTCTCGACCCGGCGACGGGCGCCTGCCGCGCGCACGAAGCGCGGCCCATGCTGTGCCGCGGCCAGTTGAGCCTCTCGGCGCAGACATGCCAGCGGGCTGTGGAGTCTCCCGGCGAGAACCGGTTCGAGCCGCTGCTCGAAGCCATTCACGGCGCGGGGCTCGCCTCGATGTCGCTGGAACTGGAGTTCGGGTTTCTGGGCGGCGGACCGGTCTCGGGAGAGCTGACCGCGATGCTGGCCGTGGCGCTGACGGATGCAACGGCCGAGGCCCGCTGGTCGCACGGCGAGAACCCTTTCCCTCGACACAACGAGTTCAGCACGCATTTGAACAGCCGCATGGCGCGGATGCTGGCAGCGGCGTGGGCCCGGCTCGCAGACGAGCGCCACGAGGACGCCGGAGAAACAGCGGACGTCCGCGCCGCGGCCATGAAATACCTGAGACAGGCGACCGGCGCGGACGAGTCGCTGCATTAGTCTTACTGTGTCAAGAAATAGCGGTTCCCTCCCCCTCGACGGGGGAGGGTTAGGGTGGGGGTGG
>Ga0209109_10002382_pt1 | contig 10312 bp, 7 predicted proteins | sample Rifsed10ft2_FD_184004 | JGI IMG/M metagenome (GOLD analysis project Ga0209109, IMG submission 184004) | Soil microbial communities from Rifle, Colorado, USA - sediment 10ft 2 (version 2) | ecosystem: Environmental > Terrestrial > Deep subsurface > Rock core/Sediment | place: Rifle, Colorado... | reverse complement strand
GGCCTGCGCGAACACCGCCGCGTACAGCGGGACCTCGTCCGTGAGGGCCCACACGATCCCCTGCGGGGTCCAGACGCTCTGGACCGTGCCCGCCTCCATCAAGTCCGAGGCCCACGTCCGGAGCTCCTCGAACGGCACGTCGGAGAACTCGAAGATGGAGCGGCCCTTCTGCTGGAGGAGGTTGAGGGCGCCGACGCGCTCGAGGACGTGGAGGATGTCCTCCTTCCGCTCGACCCGCGGCAGCTTTCGCTTGAAGTACGCGCGGACCTCTTCCTCCGTGAACTGCGCGGCCTCGAGCTCGCTTACCGGGACGACCCTCTTCAGGATCTGCTTGTGAAGCTCGCGGAGCATCGCGGACCGGTCCTCCATGAGGACGAGGTCGCTGATCCCCGCCAGGATCGCGTTGTGGGCGAACGGCGACGGGAGGTTCGAGAAGCCCGTGACCTTCACCGTGATCTCACCCGCCTCGATCCGTTCGAGGACGTGCTTCGCTTGGCGGACGTCCATCACCTCGTTCAGGATCTCCTGGTAGGTCTCCTTCACAACGGGGAAGTCCTCGATCTCGTGGAGCCAGTCGAGGACGCGCTGGGACCGGAGCTGCTGGCGGCCGATCGAGACCTCGCGGCCCTTGTAGCTCCGGAGGATCATGAACGCCCGGGTCGCGCAGTGACGGAAGCGCTGCTTGAACAGCTCCGTGTTCCGCACCGCCCGCCGCAGGCGGTCCTCGAGGTCCTTCGACGTCACGAGCGCCTCGACGCCCTCGAGGTCGACGCGCTTCGGGATCGTGAGCATGAAGTTGTCGTCCGTGACGCCCACGCGGACGTTCGTGTGGTACTTCTCCGTAATCGCGTGGGCGAACGCGCGAGACAGGGCGTCGTTGACCCGCCGCCCGAACGGGTAGTGGAAGATGAGGTTCCGGTTCCCCTTCTCGTCCACGTACCCCTCGACGACGACCTGGCGATCCGTCGGGAGGTCCGGCAGCACGGCCCGCTGCTCCTGCATGTAGCTCACGAGGCTCCGCGCGGAGCCCTCATCGAGTCGGAAGCTCTCGAGGAGCCACTCGACCGCGGCCTCCTCGCCGAGCTCCTCGATCTTCTCTGCGAGGATCCGCCGAAACTCGCCGACCGCGACGGAGAGGTCGAAGGACCGCGGGAGCATTTCGCCCGTCCAAGAGGGCACCGTCGGCCGCCGGCCCGCGGCGTCCTTCACGTACACGGTCATCCCCCGCGCGCGGACGAACTGGTGCGTGCGCCCGCCGAGGACGAAGATGTCGCCGGGCTTCAGGTACTCGACGAACTTCTCGCTCAGCTCGCCGAGCGGCGAACCGCGCTCGGAGAACACGCGGTACGAGCCCTCCTCGGGGATCGTGCCGACGTTTGTGAAATAGATGAGCCGCGTCCCGCGTTTCTTGCCGAACCGCTGCTCGTCCTCGTCGTACCAGATCTTCGCGAAAACCTTCACGTCCGGGTTCCGGCTCGAGAGGTACTCGAGGAGGCTGTGGAAGTCCTTCTTCGGGAGCTCGTGATACGTGTACGTCCGGCGGACGAGCTCGAACGCCTCGTCGACGTCCCACCGCTTCTCGAGGGACATCCCGATGATCGCCTGCGCGAGGACGTCGAGCGGGTTCCGCAGGATGTCGACGCGGTCGATCCGGTTCTCGTACGCGTTCTTCACGAGGGTCGCGCACTCGACGAGGTCCCATGGCTCGAACACGATGAGCCGTCCGACGGACGTGTCCCCGTAGTTGTGCCCCGCGCGGCCAATCCGCTGGAGCGCTTTCGCAATCGACTTCGGGGAGCCGATCTGGCACACGAGGTCGATGTACCCGATGTCGATCCCGAGCTCGAGGGACGTCGACGACACGACGACCTTCAGGTCGCCGCGCTTCAGCTTCTCCTCGACCTCAATCCGGGTTTCCTTCGACAGGCTCCCGTGGTGGGCCTCGAGGTCCTCGATCCCCCGCTCCTTGAGCTTGAACGCGACGTGCTCCGTCCCGCTCCGAGTGTTCGTGAAGATCAGCGTCGTGCGGCGCTTCTCGATGAGGCTCGAGAGGAGATCGTACATTCGCGCGTTCGCCTCCTCCAGTGCATACTCCGCGAGGTCCCGGACGGGACACACGACGGCGATGTCGAGGGACTTCCGGCTCTCGACCTCGACGACGTGAATCTCCCGGAGCTTTCCCTTCGCATAGCCCACGAGAAACTTCGCGACCTCGTCGATCGGCGCGATCGTCGCCGAGAGGCCGACGCGGGTGAGCTCGGGCCCGACGTGGTCCTGGAGCCGCTCGACGGACAACGCGAGGAGGGCGCCCCGCTTGTTCCCGCACACTTCGTGGATCTCGTCGACGATGACCCACCTGGCGGTCGTGAAGCTCTCCCGGAACTTCGGCGCGGAGAGGACGAGCGTCAACGACTCCGGCGTCGTGATGAAGATGTGGGGGGGCTTCCGGGCCTGTCGCTGCCGCTCCTGAGCGGAGGTGTCGCCGGACCGCACGGCGACGCGAATCTCCGGGGGCGGGAGGCCCTTGTCCTGCGCGAGGGCCGTCATCTCCTGGAGGGGCTGCTCGAGGTTCCGGTTGATGTCGTTCGCGAGGGCCTTCAGGGGTGAGATGTACACCGCGTAAATCTTGTCCTCGAGCTCCCCGCGGAGCTGCATCGAATACAGTTCGTTGATGATCGTGAGGAACGCAGTGAGGGTCTTCCCGGAGCCTGTCGGGGACGAGACGAGGACGTTCTTCCGCTCGTGGATGAGGGGGACGGCGTACGCCTGGGGCTCCGTGAGGCCGGAAAACTTCGACGCGAACCAATCCCGGACGAGCGGCTGGAGGAGCGCAAGGACCTCCTCCCGGCCGTACTGTCTTGTTACCTTGCGTATCATTGTGTGTCCCTGTGAGAAATCGCGGAGTATAGCGGCAGGTGCTAAAAGAGGTTTCGTCGTGGACCGCCGAATCGGCCCCAAACGTCCTCAGAATTTGAAGGAGGCACAAATAACCGTTTATACGCCCTCCACAATGTTTTGCACCCTATCGGTGCGCCATGGCTCGACTGTGGCCCTTGCTTGCAATCCTCCCGCTACTCGCCCTCGTCCTTGCTCCCACGATGGAACTCGCTGGCGGCCCGACAGAATTCCCTGCAAATCGTACCGACGGGATGGTCCGCTGGACGGCCCCACCCTCCCTCGTGCCTCCGCGGGTCCTCTCGACATCGCCCGCCCCCGGAAGCGTCGTCGGACCCAGTACCGTGATCGATATCCGGTTCACCGCGCGCATGGATCCGGCGTCCGTCGAGGGCGCGCTGAGTTACAGTGACGGAAACTCGCTCTACACGGTCGCGGACGGCACGACGCAGTGGACGAATGGCTCCGCCCCAGACGATACGATGCGGTTCGATCCCCGCCTCGAGTTCGCGACGGGCGGGACCGTCACGGTGTACATCGACGGCGGCGTGGCGAGGGACTTCGAGGCGAACCTCCTCGATGGGAACCAGGACGGAATCGGGGGGGACGGATATTCGTGGTCGTTTTCGATCATCGCGGACACGACGCCGCCGCGAGTGCTCCAGGTCGAACCGGTCGCCGGGGCCGAGAATGTGTCGATCTCCACGTCGATCCGGGTCGTCTTTAGCAAGGCGATGGTCCGCAGCAGCGTGGAGAACGGGTTCGGGCTCGCGGGCGACGGAGCGCCGACGCTCACGAGGGCGAACGGCACGGTCTCGTGGAGCGGGGCCCGGTTCCCCGACGACACGGTCCTCTTCAATCCGGATCCGAACCTGAAGAACGCCACGACGTACAACCTCACGATCCCCGGAAGCGGGACCACGGACCGCGAGGGACGCGGGCTCGATGGAAACGGGAACGGGGTGTCCCAGGGGTCCCCCGTCGACGATCTACGCATCCAGTTCACAACCGAGGCCGAGGATACGACACCGCCGACCGTTGCGGGCACGACCCCCGCGGCGGATGCGACCGACGTGAATCCGACGACGTGGATCCACGTCGTGTTCTCGGAGCGGTTGGACCGGGCCTCCGTCGAGCAGGGCTTTTCGTACACGGACGGCACGGCCGTCTACACGGTCGCGAACGGGACCGCGAGCTGGGCGTCAGGACTCGACGCGTTCTCATTCCGGCCGACCCGCACCCTCGCGTTCGGGACGCGGTACACGGCAAGTCTCGACGCAACAGTCGCGCAGGACGAGACGGGCAACCTGCTGAACGGCGGGGCGAACGAGACCTGGCGGTTCACGACCGCGGAACAGAGCGACACGGGTCCGCCCCGGATCCTGTGGACGACGCCGTTCGACGGCCAGGAGAACGTGAGCCGGACCCAGCGGTTCTCGATCATCTTCAGCGAGCCGATGGACCGGGGGTCCGTGCGGAGCGGAATCGGGATCACGGAGGACGTCGTGCTCGCGGACTTCCGCTGGCCGAACGATGCGACCGTGGAGTTCGCGGCTCTCACCCCGATGGGGTACAAGACCGCGTACGTCCTATTCGTCCGCGCGGTTTCGAGGGACCTCAGCGGGAACGAGATGTTCCAGTCGAAGCAGATCCGATTTGTCACGGAGCCATGGCGAGGCACCGTGTCGGGGCGGGTCGAAGACACGTCCGGGGATCCCTTGGGCGGGGCGCACGTCCAACTCGGGGGGCGCGTCGTCCTCACGAACGGAACGGGCGACTTTGCGATCGGGTCGGTCGAGCAGGGGGCGTACGCGCTCTCCGTGTCGCGCGACGGATTCGAGGTGTACAGGCAGGAGGTCGTGATCGCACCCGAGCAGGGTGCGCTCGGAACGATCGTCCTGCGACCCGTGCCGCCCCCATCGAACGTCGCGCTCGTGATCGCCGCGGCGGCCGTCGTCCTTGGCGCCATCGTGGTCGTCGCGTTTCTTCGGTGGCGCCGCCGCCCGGAGGCCGAGCCGCCGTACGAGACGTGGAAGCCCGCGAAGGTCGTCGTCATGGAGCCACCCGGCGAGCCCGAGGCGGAGTGGGACGAGGGTGAGCTCGAGGGCGAGCCGCGCTAGCGACTACTCATATTCATAGAAACCGCGGCCCGTCTTGCACCGAGGAGACCCGCAGCGACCATCTTGCGGAGCAGGGGCGCAGGACATTTTCGATCGGATTCGCCGCGGGAAGGGTGGCACCGTTAGGTCTGTGCGGGTGAAGAGGGGAGGCGTTATATGCCGTAGTCGGCTTCCCCGCCCAAACGGACTTCGGCGGGGGGCTCGTTAGTGGCGTTAGACTCCGGTGACATCGCCTGGGTCATCGCGGCCACGGCCCTTGTGATGATCATGACGCCCGCCTTGGGCTTCTTCTATGGCGGACTCGTGAGGAGGAAGAACCTCGTTTCGACGATCGCCCAGTGCTTCGCGATCTTTGCGGTCGTGAGTCTGGTCTGGGCGCTGTGGGGCTACACGCTGGCTTTGGGGCCCTCGTTCAACGGCTTCATCGGCAACCTGTCCAATTTCGGATTGAACAACGTCGGGGCGGCGCCCAATCTCGGGTACTCTTCGACGATTCCGGAGATCCTCTACTTCGCATTCCAGCTCAAGTTCGCGGCGATCACTCCCGCCCTAATCATCGGTGCGTTTGCGGAGCGGATCCGGTTCAAATCCCTCATGATCTACATCGTTCTATGGACGACCTTCATCTACGTCCCGATCGCGCATTGGAACTGGGGACTCGGCGGCTGGTTGAGGTCGTTGGGCGTCATCGACTTCGCGGGCGGTTTGGTCGTCCACACCGCCGCCGGAGTCTCCGCGGTCGCGGCCGCCCTTGTGATCGGGCGACGGGGAGGAATTGGACGTCTAGATAGTCGGCCAAACAATGTGCCCTACGTAATCTTGGGCGCGTCCGTGCTGTGGTTCGGATGGTTCGGCTTCAATGCCGGAAGTGCCCTCGCTGCGAACGCCTTGGCAGTGAATGCGTTGGTTGTCACAAACCTGGCTGCCGCGGCTTCCGCGGTGGGCTGGATGCTCACGGATTGGGTGAGGAAAGGTAGGCCTTCAGCTGTTGGATTGTCGTTGGGCGCGGTCTGCGGTCTCGTTGCGATTACGCCGGCATCCGGATACGTCGGCCCGATGCCATCCATCGTCATCGGACTCGTCGCCGGGGTCCTCTGCAACTACGTCGCCGGCTGGAGGGCGAGGACGACCCTCGATGATTCCCTGGACGTCTTCGCATGCCATGGCGCCGGTGGAATATGGGGCACGCTCGCGACAGGCCTGTTCGCGTCGTCGATGATCAACCCCGGCGGGCCGAACGGCCTGTTTTACGGGAACCCCGGTCAGTTGGGGATTCAGGCTTTGGCGGTTGTGGTCGTCGCGGCATTCTCGTTCGTCGGGTCGTACGCGATCTTGCGCTTCATCGGCAGATTCACACCGTTGCGAGTGAGTCCGGCGGGAGAAGACGCGGGCCTGGACATCTCGGAATTCGGCGAGGAAGCCTATGTCCCTGAACCCGAGGCGCATCGGCCGAAGGGCTTGAACTGAGACCGCCGATTGGCGTACGGCACGCGCTCGCGATCCCGACGTCCGTCAGGACCTCACCCCGCGATCGGGTTCCACGCCACAGGCCGGAATAAGCGGTTCGCCCCCCCGTCCCGCGTAGGCTACTTGTATCCCGGCCCTTCATCTGCGTCTCACCGGCTGGGCGGGCCATGAAGCCCCGATTCCCATCGCGCCTCGCGCGACGGACGTATCCTGTGCTCGGGCTCGCCCTCCTCGCGGCGATCGTCCTCGCCGTCGTGAGTGTGACGCTGAGCCCGACCGTGGAACAAGACCTCCCGCCCGTGGGCCCCGCGGTCTCGCTGACCGTGGCGGGGATCCCGTCGACGGCCCACGCGGGCGACGTGTTCCGCGTGACCGCGACGCTGAAGAACAACGCGAACCGACCGCTCCCCGCGGTTCTTCGGATGGACGTCCGGAACGTGAACACGACCCTCCTGCCCGGCGACCTGACCCTGTACGCGGGATGCGGCGCGGAGGAGGCGATGTCGACGCGGACGATCCGGTACTACATCGGCTCCCATGGGCCGCTCCTCGCCCCGAACGGGACAACGTTCGCGGCGGGCACGACCGTCGCAGCGATCGAAGCCGCGCTCGGCGAGACGGGCCACTGGGATGTCGTGCTCCGAGAGATTGCGAACCGCGATCCGGCCGGCTACGCATCCCTGATCACGCCGGGAAACAACGCGTCCCTTGGCGTCAGGACGACGACGAGCCTCGCGCTGAAGGCACTGTACTACTTCGGGATGGTCGCGTCCGATGTCCCGGATAACGGGAACGCCATGGATTCGCGCCTGACCGTCGCGTTCGCGGACGCGTGGATGCCGAGCGATGGGATCGGTGCCGGATTTAGGATCGTGTTCGCGCCGACGATTCGCGGCGGGTTCTCGTTCGACCTCTGGGCCGAGCTGCCCGACGGCCTCGGGGTGCCGAGCCATCCGACGTGGACCTGCGGGCCCCTGTGAAATTACCGCCACGGCGGTAGCCGGTGAGGACCGGGTTCGCAATCCCGAAGAGGGGACGGGGACCCTGGGATTCGAACCCTCGATGTTTCTCCGATTCAACCCGGCAGAGGAACCCGCGCGCTAACTCATGAGATGGGTGACAGTGTCGAGGCGATTGGTTATAAGGCACCCCACGAGGTGACAGGCGACAGCATCAAGGAGAGGTGAATATGGTCGTCCAGGAACTTGGCCATCTCGTACTCTACGTGCGTGACATCGAGGCGAGTCGCCGCTTCTACCGCGACACACTGGGGTGGAACGAGATCTCCCCGGCACCCGTTCCCGGCGTAGCTGCCTTCTCTTCCGGTCGCACCCACCACGAGCTCCTCCTGCTGGAGGTCGGACCGCATGCGGAGCCCCCGCCGCGGGGACCCCGCCTCGGTCTGTACCACTTCGGCCTCAAAGTGGGCGAGACCGATGAGGAGTTGCGGGCCGTTCTCGACACACTACGAAGGAACAAGGTCCGCATCGTGGGCACCGCCGACCACGGGGTCACTCACAGCGTGTACATTCTTGACCCAGACGGCAACGAGATCGAACTTTACATTGATGTCCAGCCCGCCACGTGGAAGGAGGATCCGAGCGCGATCTTCGCTCCCCCACAAGCCCTGCGGCTTTGAAGCTACGCGCACCGACACGGCGCCGCGGTCCGAGTTGAGTCCCTGCAGGAGGGCAAGGATTAGAACGAAGACCGCCAAAGCACCGGAAGGTCCGTGTCTCGGCGGAGGCGACAGTGCGCACCCGCGCGCTAGGATTTCACTCTAGGCCTACGCGGTGTCGCAGGCTCGGGAGGTCCCTGGGACGCATTCCCATACCGAAGGTCCCACTCCTGGAGAGCGGTGAAGACCGGGAGCAATCCTCGCCCCTGGGTTCACCCACGCGTTCCGATATGAGATGGCCAAGGAGAGATTGCCCTGGGTCAGGGGCCTGCCCCGCGAGGTCGTCTTCCTCGACGGGATTGTCGAGATTCTCGGCGGAGTGGGCGTGATCTTACCGAGGCTGACGAACATCCTTCCTCGGCTTACGCCCGTCGCGGCCGCGGGGCTTGCCACGGTCATGGCGATCGCGATCGTCTTGCACGCAACGCGCACGGAGGTACTCCGCCATCGCAATGACAGGGTTTCTCTTCCTGCTCGCGGTGTTTGTGGCCGTCGGACGGTGGTTCCTTGCACCGTGACCGCGACCTACGTGCAAGCCTCAAGTCAGTCTCGGTTGCTTCCATGGAGTGCGACGAATCCCAGCAGGCCCGTACCACGACCTTGGAATCTAGGTCACTCACAGAGAATTGTCCACCCCGACCTAGGCGGCTGGAACGCCGTCATCCGACGACGGTCCTTCTGATGCAATCCCCGGCTCACGGTGGCGGTAGGCCGAGCTGTCTGAAAATTCCGAGGCTGTCCCCGAAGATGTGGAAGTTCTTCACCTTCTGATGCGAGTCGAAGGAAAGCACGACCGCGTACTCCCCTGAAAAGCTCTTGTGCGTCGGTGGAATGGTCTGGCCCTGCGGCGTTCGGATCGGCCCTTTCATCGTTGCTCGTACAACGTCGTTGCGCAGGACGGCCTCATCCCCCTCGACGACCTTCCCACGATTGACGATCGTGAAATCGGGGAACGCTGTGAACAGCCCATTCAGGTACTGCGCCACGGCCTCTCGGCCCTTGATTGCTTGGGGAAGGAAGGGGTCTTGGTAGACGACGTCCTCCGCACACTGCTTGACGACGGCGTCCCCTTTCTGCGTGTTCCAGTTCTGGTTGATCTCTTCCAAGGCTTCCGTTAAGTGATGGGCCATTGCTTCACCCCGCCAAGGGACCGCGACTCTGTTTATAACAGTATCGGGGTTCTGGCCGGAACTGTAAGGAAAGGATTCGAATCCGAGCAGGCCCAAACCCATGACCCGCTGGGTTTGGCGGCCCGGACAAGCATACGTATAGTAGATGGATGCATATAGTGGGTGTATGGCTCACGCGATGAAAGCTCCGCGGCCCCAGTACGCGAAGCCCGGCGCGAACCCCACCCTGGAGACGATCGAGTACGTTCTCGCTGGCCTCCGAACAGCCAGGGGCCCGGTCAGCCGTAACCGCCTTCTTGCGACGCTCGCGGGGTGGGGCCACTCGACCACTCGGCAGAGTCTCAACGCCGCAATCGCGTTCTTGGGCGACCAAGGGATGATCGCCGAGGGGAGCAAAGGCTTGATCTGGGTCCCGGAGGCGTCGCTCCAGCTCCTCGAGGCGATTCGCAAGGGGCAACGGTTGTGAATGGGGCTTAGGGCCCGAGACATTGTCCTGTCTCCTGCAGCAGCGAAGAGCCTCGAAGGCCTCGAGCGGAGTGCCGACCCGACTCATGCCTCGGTCGCACGACGCGTCCGCGCCCTTCGTGCAATCCTGCTTGCCGACTGCCTCCATGGCGAAGTCGTCAAGAAGGACCGCATCCCAAGCATCTTGTGGAAGAAGTATGGCCTCGAAAACCTCTACGTCCAAGACTTACCTTCATTCTGGCGGCTTCTCTACACGAGTGTGCGGGACCGAGGTGAGAGGTACATTGTCGTCATCGAGATTGTGGATCACAAGACATACGATCGATGGTTTCCGGGGCGAAGCCGCTGACGCGGGTTCGAATCCCAGCACGGCCGTACCTTTTCCTTAGAACCGGGCCCAACCAGGGGATTAACCCTCACCGAAGGCGCTCGAATCTGCCTCTAAACGCTCGTCGAGGCTCTAGATCAGATGCGGGGTGTTTTCTCGCAATCGGAGGAGGGATGGAGTATTTGGAGGCCTAACTATTTTAAGTCCGTGAGGCTGCTCCGACAAGACA
>Ga0209109_10002381_pt1 | contig 10318 bp, 10 predicted proteins | sample Rifsed10ft2_FD_184004 | JGI IMG/M metagenome (GOLD analysis project Ga0209109, IMG submission 184004) | Soil microbial communities from Rifle, Colorado, USA - sediment 10ft 2 (version 2) | ecosystem: Environmental > Terrestrial > Deep subsurface > Rock core/Sediment | place: Rifle, Colorado... | reverse complement strand
CAGAATCGTCGCTAGCGCGAAGCGAGGTGCAGCCAATATGTCGATATTGGCAAGCCGAGCGACAAAGCTAGCGGCGATTGTGGCCGCAACCCCCTGTGGGCTGGCGCGATTTTGGCCGAGGCCGCGCGACGACTTCCGGGCATGTTCCAAGACTTGGAATGTCCCAAAGTTCCTAGAGCCAAAATCGTGACAGCGCAGCGTGTGTTTCATTGTGTTAGGGGCTCTTGGCCTCCGCGGTCCTGCCCTCCTCGACCACCGCGCGCCACGCAAATGTGGCGCCGCCGAGCGCGCCGGTGTAAATCGACTCCGGATTGATGTTGAGCGTCAACGCGCCGTAATTTTCGGCTACCAGCGCTTTCAGCGCCTTCACCGCCGCTTCGTTCTTCGCCACGCCGCCGGTGAAGGTGAACTCGTTGCGGATGCCGCCGGAGCGCGCCAGTATCGACATCGCGCGGAGCACAATCGCGCGGTGCAGCCCGGCCATGATGTCCTCGCGCTTGTCGCCGAGCGCGAGGCGATCGCGCAGCTCGGCGCCCGCGAATACCGTGCACGTCGAATTGATCCGGATGGCCTTGGTCGCTTTCATCGCCAGGGGCCCGAGCTCGTGCAGGCCCATGTTCATCTCGTCGGCGATATAGCCCAGGTAGCGGCCGCAGCCTGCGGCACAGCGGTCGTTCATCTGGAACGATTCGACGATGCCGTGCGGGTCGACCTGGATCGCCTTGGTGTCCTGGCCCCCGATGTCGAGGACGGTGGCGGTGCCCGGATACATCACGTGCGCGCCAAGGCCGTGGCACAGGATCTCGGAGCGGATGTGCTCCTTGGAGAACGGCAAGCGCGCGCGGCCATAGCCGGTGCCGACCACGTAGGTCTCCTCCAGCACCGTGTCGAGCACGCCCCGGATCGGCGCGCGGATCCTGTCGCTGCGCGCGGCGGCTTCGGGCATCGCCTTGAGCGCGCGGTCCATCGCGGCGAGCAGGTTGCGGCTGATCGCATCGCCGTACTCGCGGTTTTCCACCTCGATGATCGAGCGGTCGAACACGTTGAGCAGCATGTCGTAGCGCACGCCTGCGTCCTTCGCCACCGCCTCGCCCAGCGCGAGGTACTGGGCGCCCGCGATGTCGCGGAAAAAATCGCTCTTGCGCTTGGCGTTGGGAATGAACAGCGCCGGCGAGTCGTCGCGCAGGCGCCGGAACAGCTCCGCGAGCGCCTGCGCCACTCCGCCGGCGGAATCGCCGAAGCGAGCGCCTGCCGCATTCCTCTGGCAGGTCGCTTCGAGGTCGGCGAGCTGCTCGAGGAACTGCTCGAGACGGAAGTCGCGTTCGAGCTGGCCGATGAATTCGTCGAGCTTGCCGTTCAGCGCGCCGCTCGCCGCGAGGGCCTGGCGGAACAGCTCGAAGCGCGCCGAAACCAGCGCCTCCTGCTTGGCCACCGCGGCCGCGGTGTCGTAATTCGAGCGCGAGTTGGTGATGCCGCGACCCAGCACTTCGCGGCGCTCGTTCATGACCACCGCTTTGGTGGTGGTCGATCCCAGATCGATGCCGATGAAGCAGCGCATGGCCGTTCGCTTATCAGTGCACGGCCGCGGCCTGGGCCGCGCGTTTCTGCTTGATCATCTGGAAGTAGCTCTCCAGCCGGTTGCGGATATTCGCAGCCGAGAAGTAGCGCGGGTCAACCAGGTCGGACTCGATGAACGCGGCCGGCTTGCCGCTGCGTTTTTCCACTTCGCGCAGGATCAGCAGCTGCCCGGCCGAGAAGCTGTTGCAGCTCTTGATCGAGTTGATCAGCAGGCCGTCGGCCTGATATTCCTCGAGGTAGCGGCAGATCATGTCGATGCGCTGGGGGAAGTTGAGGTTGGTATAGCAGCCGAGACAGTACTCGGCGAGCGATTCCAGCGGCCGGTCGGGGTCGTGGCGGAAACCGAAGTCGTAGACGCCGCCGACCTTGGAGTAGGTCGAGGCCACCACCACGGCGCCCTCGTCGTAGAACATTTTCCAGAAGTCGCGGAAGTTGGTCCAGTTCGGCGGCCCCTCCACCACGAGGCGGAATTTTTCCTCGGTGATCTCGCCCTCGGGCGTGATCGGGCCCTTGCCTTCGCGCATGCGGTCTTCGACTTCGCTCCACAACACGTCGTAGAAGCGGGTCGCCTCCGGACTGCCGCGGAATGCCGTGAAAATCGGCCCGATGTAGTAGACGCCGCCGAAATAGCCATCGATCGGCGACGGCCGGTGCTTGGCCGACTGCAGCACCCTGACCAGGTTCTCCTCGGCCTTCTGCGATTCGCGCATGTACTCCCGCAGACGGTCGATGTCGAACTTGACGCCGGAGACACGCTCCAGCGTCGGAATGACGTTGTCCTTGATCTGCTTGACCACATAGTCGCGCATGTTCGGCGCGATCCTGCCGTCGCCCTGGTAGGGCACGTGCAGCATGATCATCTCGCCGCCGTACTTCTGCCGGATCAGCTCGAACCACTTCATGAACGTGAAGCAGCCGGTGTATGAGAGCAGCAGCACGTCGGGTTTGGGCAACGGTTCCCCGGTGGGCCCAATGTCGCCGGCGAGCATCATGCCGAGGTCGGCCTTGACATAGGTGCAGACGTCCTCCGAGTGGCCGTCGCGCTCGGCGTCCAGGATCATCTTGCCGGTGCGCTTGCGCAGAGCATTCTGCAGTGCGTTGGTTTCGGGCAGGCTGCGGGCGAAATCGAAGCACATCAGCAGCTCGTTCAGGTTGCCCGGCACGAACGTGGCGGAGATCTTTCGCCCGCTGTCATGCGCGACCGCCAGGTCGTGGTAATTGCGGTTGATCATCTCCTTCTGCAGCAGCATCGCGTCCTCTTTCTGGACCGGCGCCGCCGGCTTTTTCGAAGCGGGCATTGCGATTGAGGTACTCATGCGGCACTCCACAGTTTGATGGAATCGGCGAAGGTGCCGGCCTGCTCGCGGATCGGCGCCATCTGGCCGGTGTTCTCCGCGTACTTGAATGCGGTGCAGGGGATGCCGTGCTGCGCGAGGACGTGAAGCAGCATCGGCCGGTCGAGAAGCGCGGGATCGCAGAATGACGGCGCCGCAAAGATCACGCCTTCGGCGGCGGTGTCGCGCACCTGCTGCACCAGGTACTTGCCCTTGTCCTCGCGCCGCGCTTCGTACTTCGACGCAGTGGATACCGAGCGGTGCAGGAACGACTGCACCAGGTTCTGCAGCGGGTCGCCGCTCTCCGGCACGTCGTCGAGCAGCCAGCGCAGCACCAGCATGAAGTCATCGTCGACGATGTAGCAACCCGCCATTTCGATCGACTTGATCAACGCGAGCGGCGGCTGCTCGCAGAACGCGCCGGTCAGCGCCACGCGCGCGTTGTCGCGCTTCGGCCGCGGCTTCGCCGCCGTGGCGGCGAGATACTCGCGCACGAGTTGCGTGTGCTCCTCGACCGGCAGCACCATGCCGGCGCGCAATACTAAATAGACTTCGGCGGTTGGCGCCTGCCACGGCTCGCGCACACGATACGCATACAACTCGCGCACGGCGCGCCGGTTCTCGTTGTACACGGCAATCGAGCTGCGCAACGCCGCGTCGCTGATGTCGGCGCCGGCGAGCTTCGCCAGGTCCTCGCGCAATACCTGCAACTCGCGAACGTAATACTCGCCGCCGATCGCATCGTCGAAGTTCTGCGGCACGTCGAAATAGCGCACGTACTTGCCCTTGAACATGATCTGCCACATGCCGGAGAGGTTGCGGACCACGTCGCAGATCGAAGGAAAGAGCATGCCGTCCAGGCAATCGAGCCGGCCGGTCAGCCCCAGCTCGATCGTCGAGCGCGGAATCCGGCAGATGTAGCTCTGGTAGTACGCGTCGCCCTGGATGACTTCAAGCTGGTCGCCGCCGCCGAGGACGCCCACCGGCAGCATGCCCGCGGCATGAATGATCTCGCGCGGCACGTAGAGCGGCATGTAGCCGATCGCCTTGCGGCCCGGCGCCGCGGCCTTCCAGCGCTTGACCACCCCGAAATCCAGGTCCTCGTACAGGGCCTGGCAGCGCTCGATGATTTTCACCACCGCGTCAGTCGTCATGCGTGCTCCCATTTCGGCGCGCGCTTGGCGAGGAAGGCATTGAGCCCCTCGCTGGCATCGCGTGTTTTCATCAGCCGGTCGAGATAGAGCGCCTCGAGGTCCCGAAGGCGGCGCCGCAGTTCGGCCCCACGCGCGGCACGCACCGCGGTCAGTGCGAGCGCGAGCGAGCTGGCGCTCTTGTCGGCGAGGTGCCGGTCAAACCAGTCGAGCGCGGCGGCTTGCGCGTCGTCGGCTATCGCGGTAACCAGGCCCAGCGCCAGCGCCTCCTGCGCGTCGACACTGCGGCCGGATAGCAGCAGGTCTTCGGCGGCAGCCTGGCCGATGCGCGGCGGCAGCAGGCAGCTTGCCGCCGGCGCAAACACCCCGAGCTTGATTTCGGGCTGGCCGAGTTGAGCGTCCGGCGCGGCGAAAATCAGGCTTCCGGCGCAGGCGAGCTCGAGTCCACCGCCCAGACACTGCCCGTGGACGGCGGTGAGGATCGGCACCGGCCATTCAAACATTTCGCCTATCAGGCCGTGCAGTGCGGCAAGCATGCCGGCGCACTCACCCGGCAGGTGCTCCTCGACCGAGGCGCCGAAGCTGAAGTGCGGACCTTCGGCGTCGAGCAGCGCGCCGCGCAGTCCCGCGGTGGCACGGTGCGCGCCAAATGCGGCACGCAGCGCCGCGACCATCGGCGCATCGATGATGTTGGCTTTCGGGCGCGACAAGCGCAGCCGCAGCAGCGCGCCACCGCGATCGAGCCAGACTTTGAGCGGCGTATCGCTCATGTGTTGGTCTTCTTGCGGCCGGGCTGGATGCGTTCGGTCAGTTCGTCGCTCCAGCCCTCGCCCTGCGCCAACGCCTGCCGCAGCGCGATGAAATCGACTTCGCGGTCGTCCTTGGGGCCTTCGTTGAAGGCGCGGAAGCCGGCGCGCCCTTCGGTCATCATGTTGAGCCCGAGCCAGGCGCGATGATTCTCCTTGTTGCGGTTCCACGCCTCGAGTTTGGGCTTGCGCAACTCCTCGATCGTCTTGGTCGTGCAATCGGGAAAGGTCAGTAACAGCTTCGCGCACATCTCCTCCACCCTGGCGTCGAGCAACGCCAGGTCGACCTGGCCGCGCGCCATCAGCGCCTTGCCCTGCCGCGCCGCTTCCCCGGTCTTGAAATCGCCGAAAATGATGCGGCCATACTCATCGGCAAAGCGCTGCGTCTCGACCAGCGGATTGGCGATGAACTTGCCGTCCACCTTCAAGGCCGGCGCGATGTCGGCGAGGATGCCCCAGTGGCAGGCCTTGTGCGCCGAGAACGGCTCGCACATCACGCACGCGACCATGGCGCGCTCGGCGCCGATCAACGGCGGCAGGAAATCGGTGGCGCCGCCGATCGGCGCGGAGCCATGCTTCGGACCGGCCTGGCCGAATCGGGCCAGATCCTGCGCGATCGAGAAATCGCAGGCCATGCCGAGTTCCTGGCCGCCGCCGATACGCATGCCGTTGACGCGGCAGATGACCGGCTTGTCGCAGGCCAGAATCGACGACACCATGTCGTTGAACAGCCGCATGTACTGGCGGTACTCCTGCGGCCGGCCGGCGTAGTACTCGGCGTACTCCTTGGTATTGCCGCCGGTGCAGAACGCCTTGTCGCCCACCGCGGTGAACACCGTGCACACGACGTCGCGCGCGTTGGACGCCGAGCGGAACGCGTGGATCAGGCCCTTGACGATATCGGTGGTGTACGAGTTGTACTGCGCCGGGTTGTCGATCCAGATCCAGGCGTGGTAGAGGCCGGCGGCGGTCTTGCCGTCGGGGGACTTCGCCGGGCGTTTCTCCACGCGCACGCCGGGAACGACCACCCCTTCAGTCAAGTCGTGGTGCTTCAGGTCATCGGTGCCTGGCATCGCCCCTCCTTGCTTCGCGGCCCGGGCTTGACTAACGTCTCCGGCCAAATGTAGTATTACAGTACTGGAATACTATAATTCAGTCAACCCCCGGGAATCTGGCGGTAGGGATCCCGCCAAATTCCTAATGGAAAACCGGGAGATGGCACCAACCGTAGCGGGGTCGAAGCCCGCGCGCAGCCTGTCGCTGGCGATCGCGGGTAGTGGCGGGGCGGGCGTCATGACCGCCGGGAACATGCTGTTGGAGGCCGCGGCGCGCGCCGGCCTGTACGGATTGATGGTGCGCATCAGCGGCCCGCAGATACGCGGCGGCGAAGCGGGGGCGCTGCTGCGCTTCGCGCCGCAACCGGTCGAGAGCCTCGATGACCACTTCGACGTGTTGATCGCGCTCGATTGGCAGGGCGTCCACCGCCTGGCGCCGGAAATTCCGCTGGGCCCGCACAGCCTGATCATCGTCGATTCCGCCCAGGGCACCCCGCCTGAAGCCTATGTCAGGGGCGCCGCGCGTTGCGTCGAGCTGGCGATGAAGAACCTGTCGAAGTCCGTTCCCGGCAGCTGGCCGAACATGATCGCGCTCGGCATTGCCGCCGCCCTGCTCGGCTTGCCCGCGGAAGCCGTGGACGCGGTCGTGAAGAAGTCACTGAAGGAAACCTCGAGCGGGTCCGTGGCCGCAAGCCTTGCCGCCGTCGCCGCAGGGCGTGCCGCGGCATCGGATATCGGCGCATCCTTCACGCTGGCGCGCTCCGCGCAGTCGGCCCCGCGCTGGCTCATTACCGGCAACGAGGCTGCGGGCCTGGGCGCGATCCGCGGCGGAGTGCGCTTCGTCGCGGCGTATCCGATCACGCCGGCGACGGAAATACTTGAATGGATGGCGCCCGCCCTGGCGCAGGTGGGCGGCTTGCTGGTGCAGGCGGAGGACGAACTGGCTTCGATCAACATGGTGATCGGCGCGTCCTACGGCGGGGTTCCGGCGCTCACCGCGACGGCGGGTCCGGGGCTGTCGCTGATGACCGAAGCACTCGGACTGGCGGTCGCGGCCGAGGTCCCGGTGGTGGTGGTGGACGTGATGCGCGGCGGGCCATCGACCGGCATTCCGGCGAAGACCGAGCAAAGCGACATCGCCATCGCGTTGAACGGGCTGCACGGCGATGCTCCCCGCGTCGTGCTCGCGCCCAACTCGATCGCCGATTGCATCGTGACCACGCAATGGGCGGTGCATCTTGCCGAGTCGCTGCAGGTGCCGGTAATAGTATTGTCCGACCAATTCATGGGCCAATCGTGCGCGGTCATCGACGCATCGCCGGCGGTGACCTTCACGGGCGCGCGCCTGTCCGCAGCGGCGGGCACCGAAAACTACCGGCGCTATGCCGACCATGCATCCGGCGTTTCGCCGATGGCGATTCCGGGCACCGCGGGCCTCGCTTATACCGCGGACGGCCTGGAGCATGACGAGTTCGGAATTCCCTCGAGCCAGGCGGCGGACCATCACGCGCAGCTCGCGAAACGTAGCCGCAAGCTCGCCCTGGCCGATTACGGCCCGCTCTGGGCCGATGTCGAGGGCGACGGGGACATCGCGGTGATCACGCTGGGCTCGAGCACGGGACCGGTACGCGAAGCGGTCGCGGCCGCGCGCAGCCGCGGCGTGCCGGCGCGGATGATTTCGATTCGCCTGCTGGCGCCCCCGCGTCCGGCGGAATTCGCCAGTGCGCTCGACGGCGCGCGGCGCGTCCTCGTCGTCGAGCAGAATGGCGGCGCGCAACTGTACCGCTACCTGCGCTCGCAGTACGACATGCCCGGCGACGTGAGGAGCCTCGCGCGGCCAGGGCCATTGGCGATCCGTCCTTCCGAGGTCTGCCGTGCCCTCACCCAATGGGGCAACGCATGAACCGGGCCAGGTCTGCCGCAGTCCTCGAGGCGCCCGCGGCGAAGGATTTCAAATCCAGCTACAAGCCGATCTGGTGCCCCGGTTGCGGCGACTTCTCGGTGCTGTCGTCCCTGACCAAGGCCCTGGCGATGCTCGGTTTGCGTCCGGAGAACGTTGCCGTGGTATCGGGAATCGGCTGCTCCTCGCGCATTCCGGCTTATACGACATGCTACGGATTTCACGGCGTGCACGGCCGCGCGCTGGCCACAGCCGCGGGATTGAAGCTGGCGCGTCCCGAGCTTACCGTGGTGGTGACCGGCGGCGACGGCGACGGCTACTCGATTGGCGGCAACCATTTCCTGCACGCGTGCCGCCGCAACGTCGATCTCACCTACGTCGTGATGGACAATCACGTCTACGGCATGACCAAGGGGCAGCCCTCCCCGACCACCGAGCCGGACTGGGATTCGAAGCTTGCTCCCGGCGGCACCGGCCTGCGCACGTTTCATCCGCTGGTGATCGCGCTCGCGGCCGGCGCGAACTTTGTCGCGCGCACGTTCTCCGGCGACCCGAACGGCACCGCCGATATCATCGCGCAGGCCATCCGCACGCCCGGGTTTTCCTTCGTCGAGGTGCTGAGCCCGTGCGTCACGTACCGCCCCGAGCAGCGCGAGTGGAAAAAGGCGGTGCGGCCGGCGCCGGTCGCACAGACCGACGATCCCGCGCGTGCGGTGCGCAGAATCATGACCGACGACGGCTTCAACATCGGCGTCCTCTACAGCGGCGCGCGCAAGCCCTTTCAGCCGCCGATCGGCGCCGGCAAGGCAACCGCCGCGGATCTCGAGCGGGACTTTGCATTATGACCGCCAGACGCTCCTCTCCCAGCAAGCCATCCGCATCGGGCGCCGCGGCGCACAAGGCGGCGAGGACCTCACGGCGCGGAAGCGGCACGCGCAAGCCGGGCATCGCGACCGTCGCGGAGCTGATGACCCATGCCTATGCCATGGAAGCGGAAGCCGCCGAGCGCTATGCCGAATTTGCCGATGCGATGGAGGCGCACAACAATCCGGAAGTCGCCGAACTGTTCCGCAAGCTGGCGCGCATTGAGCATCTGCATGGCGAGCAGGTGCTGCAGGCGATGGGCTGGGCGACCCCCCCGCCGCACCGCGGCGACTTTCGCTGGCTGGGCACCGAAGCGCCGGAAAGCGGTGAACGCGGCGAGTTGCACTATCTGATGCACCCCTATCATGCGCTGAGGATCGCGCATCAGAACGAACAGCGCGCCTTCGACTTTTTCGGCCGCGTTGCGCGCAGCGCCGGAAATGCGGCGGTTCGGAAGGCCGCCGCCGAAATCGAGGAGGAAGAGCGCGAGCACGTGCACCTGATCGAGGAGTGGCTGAAGCGCACGCCGCAGCCGCCCTCCGACTGGGCGTTCGACCCCGACCCCCCAACGGGCGTGACCTAAATATTCCGCTGCTGACTAGGGCCTGTACACAATCGTTGAAAGTCGGTACATTCCGGTTTTTCTCAGGAGGAACCGGAAGCGATGCCCAGAACACTGCTCAGAGATGACCAATGGGAGCGGATCAAGGATTTACTCCCTGGCAAAGCCACTGATTGCGGGGTGACGGCGAAAGACAACCGTCTGTTTATCGAGGCGGTGTTATGGATTGCGCGCACCGGCAGTCCGTGGCGCGATCTGCACCCGGCATTGGGCAACTGGCATGCGACGTATACGCGCTTCTCGCGCTGGGGCAAGAAGGGCGTGTGGGCGCGCGTGATCGAGGCCGTCGGCAATGACGCGGATTTGGAGGCGCTGTTCATTGACAGCACGGCGGTGCGGGCCCACCAGCACGCTGCCGGCGCCCAAAAAAAGAAGGTCCGCAAGCGCTCGGGCGCTCGCGCGGCGGGCTGAGCACCAAGATTCATGCCACGGTGGATGCGCTGGGCAATCCGCTGCGCTGGAGACTGACGGGAGGCGAGGTGGCTGATATCACGCAGGCCAACACCCTGATCGAGGGTCTGAGCGCTGACGCGGTCATTGGCGACAAGGGATACGATGCTGATGCGCTGGTGGCGCGCATCCATGCGATGGGCGCTCAGGCGGTGATCCCGCCGCGCAGCAACCGCACCGAACCAAGAGCCTATGATCGACATTTGTATAAAGACCGCAATCTGGTGGAGCGCTTCTTCAATCGTCTCAAGCAGTTTCGCCGCATTGCCACGCGCTACGAGAAGCTGGCGCGCAACTTCGCTTCCATGCTAAACCTCGTTTGCGCCTACATCTGGTTGGCGTAATTGTTAACACGCCCTAAGAAACGAGTTGAAGCAAATCAGCCCCTGGCGGTCCTTTGTGGTCTGTCCCCTAAGGTTCCTTGGCGCGTATAGTGGTCCGTAACTTGCCGGACGCGGACCATGATGACCGACCAAGCCTATATCGCCGCGTACCAGAAGCTCACCCGCGAGTACCAAGACAACCGTTTGAGCATGGAAGAGTACCTGACCGCCGTTG
>Ga0209109_10002380_pt1 | contig 10322 bp, 12 predicted proteins | sample Rifsed10ft2_FD_184004 | JGI IMG/M metagenome (GOLD analysis project Ga0209109, IMG submission 184004) | Soil microbial communities from Rifle, Colorado, USA - sediment 10ft 2 (version 2) | ecosystem: Environmental > Terrestrial > Deep subsurface > Rock core/Sediment | place: Rifle, Colorado... | reverse complement strand
GACCGGTGTCCAGCATCCGTGGGTGAGTACTCGCCGCAGGGCTTCGTCCCGGCCGTTCGCGACGATCAGGCCGGATTTCGGCAGAATCCTCACGAAGTGGTGAAATTGACGCTCTATCGCTGCAAGATCGCTGAAGATGTCGGCGTGATCGAATTCCAGATTGTTCAGGATTGCCGTCCTGGCGGGGTAATGAACGAACTTGGAACGCTTGTCGAAGAACGCGGTGTCGTACTCGTCGGCCTCGATGACGAACAGCTCGGACTCGCCGAGCCGCGCGCTGACGCCGAAGTTGGTCGGCACGCCGCCGACGAGGAACCCGGGCCTGCGCCCGGCGTGCTCCAGGACCCAGGCGAGCATGGACGCGGTACCGGTCTTGCCGTGGGTTCCCGCCACCGCCAGCACATGGCGCCCGGGCAGGATGTGCTCGGCCAGCCACTGCGGGCCGGACACGTAGCGCTGTCCGGCATCGAGGATCGCCTCCAAGAGCGGGTTGCCGCGCGTGACTACATTGCCGATCACCCACAGGTCGGGCCCGCGCGCGAGCTGCTCGGCGCCGTAGCCTTCGATGAGCTCGATGCCGAGCGCGGAGAGCTGCTCGCTCATCGGCGGGTACACGTTCGCGTCGCAGCCCGTGACGCGCAGGCCCGCCTGTCGCGCGATCGCCGCCAGGCCGCCCATGAACGTGCCGCAAATGCCCAGAATGTGCAGGTGTGCGGCCATGGCGGAGGGGAAAGGGCGGCGATTGTACGCGATGGCGCCCGGGGGGGTTGCGCTATGATGGCCCGGCTATGAGCCGCTCGAACTCGCGGCAGATCGGGATGCGCGCGCGTATCGCCGCCGCCGCCGCCCGGCTGATGGCCGAGGACGGCATCGATGACTTCGCGCTCGCCAAGAGGAAGGCCGCGCGCCAGCTCGGTGCACCCGCCACCGAGGCGCTGCCCGCCAACCACGAGATCGAGGCGGAGCTGCGCGCCTACCGCGAGCTCTACCAGGCCGAGGAGCATCCGGAGCTGATCGCGGAGCTGCGCCGCATCGCGCTCGATGCCATGCGCGCGCTCGCGCACTTCAGCCCGTATCTCACCGGGCCGGTGCTCAGCGGCCTGGCGGGTCCCTACGCCGAGATCGAGTTGCAGCTCTTTCCGGAGAGCGCCAAGGACGTGGAGATCTACCTGCTCGAGCGCAATCTCGCCTTCGACACGGCCGAAGGGCGGCGCTTCGCCGGCGACCGGGCACGTGCCGTGAGCGTCTTCCGGCTGGACTGGCAGGGCGCGCCGCTCAAATTGCAGGTTTTCGACCCCCGCGATGAGCGCCTGGCGTTAAAAACGTCACAGGCAGGACGGGTTCTGGAGCGCGCCGGGATCACTGAAGTGGGGCAACTTGTGGCGAAAACGGCGTGATCTTCGGCGAAAACGTAAGAACGAGAAGGTATCTGGTGCTGGCGTTTGACAGGCTCCCTGGTTAGCCTATACTGCGCGCCCGCCCCCGGTCACTGGCTCGGCGGGAATTTCGGCTATATTGCTGCCTTCTTCTGGGAAAAATGCCCAAGTCCAGCAAATCCCGGTCTGTACTGCTTCTGAACGGACCGAACCTCAATCTGCTCGGCACGCGCGAGCCGCATCTGTACGGCCGCGACACGCTGGCGCAGATCGAGCGGCGCCTGGCGGCACGTGCAAAGTCCGCGGGCGTGAAGCTGGAGTGCCTGCAGACCAACCATGAGGGCATTGCCGTCGACCGGGTGCAGCAGGCGCAGCGCGAGCGCATCGGCTTCATCATCCTCAACCCGGCCGCCTTCACCTACTCGAGCATCGCCCTGCGCGATGCCCTGACGGCGGTGCAGATTCCGTTTCTCGAAGTGCACTTGTCGAACATCCACGCGCGCGAGCCCTGGCGCGCGCATTCGCATTTCACCGCCGTGGCGGTCGGCTCGATCCTGGGCCTGGGCAGCCGCGGCTACGACCTGGCGCTCGAATACGCCATCGAGCGACTCAAGGGCAGCGGCGGGGCTTAGCCCCGGCCTGCGCGCGGCGGCCCCGCGGGGCCGCCGAGGGAGGACACAGCATGGATCTGCGCAAGCTGAAGAAGCTCATCGACCTCGTGCAGGAGTCCGGCATCGCCGAGCTGGAGATCACCGAGGGCGAGGAGAAAGTAAAGATCGTGAAGGGCGGGGAGGCGACCGTCACGCCGCTCGCGCCGGCAACGACCGAGGCGCCCAAGCCGGCCGCAGCGGCGGCGAGCGCGCCCGCGACGCCCGCGCCCCCGCCCGCCGCGCCCGAGGAGCCCGTGGCCGAAGGCCACGTCCTGAAGGCGCCGATGGTGGGCACCTTCTACCGCTCGGCGTCGCCCGAATCCAAGGCCTTCGTCGAGGTCGGGCAGAGCATCAAGGCCGGCGAGACGGTGTGCATCATCGAGGCCATGAAGCTGATGAACGAGATCGAGGCCGACGCCACCGGCGTCATCAAGGCCATCCTGGTCGAGAACGGGCAGCCGGTGGAGTACGGGCAGCCGCTGTTCATCATCGCCTAGCCCGGTGTTCGAGAAGATCCTGATCGCCAACCGCGGGGAAATTGCGCTGCGCATCCAGCGCGCCTGCCGCGAGATGGGCATCCGCACCGTGGTCGTGCACTCGACCGCCGATACCGAGGCGAAGTACGTGAAGCTCGCCGACGAGTCGGTATGCATCGGCCCGGCGCCGGCGCGCGAGAGCTACCTCAACATGGCGGCCATCATCAGCGCGGCCGAGGTCACCGACTCGCAGGCCATCCATCCCGGCTACGGCTTTCTCTCCGAGAACGCCGATTTCGCCGAGCGCGTGGAGCGCTCGGGGTTCGTGTTCATCGGCCCGCACCCGGAGAACATCCGCCTGATGGGCGACAAGGTGAGCGCCAAGCAGGCGATGGAGAAGGCGGGCGTGCCCTGCGTGCCGGGCTCGGAAGGCGCGCTGCCGGAGGACGCGAAGGAGACCGTGCGCCTCGCGCGCAAGATCGGCTACCCGGTGATCATCAAGGCCGCGGCCGGCGGCGGCGGCCGCGGCATGCGCGTGGTGCACACCGAGGCGGCGCTGCTCAACGCCGTCAACATGACGCGCAGCGAGGCGCAGGCGGCTTTCGCTAATGCCACCGTCTACATGGAGCGCTACCTGGAGAACCCGCGCCACATCGAGATCCAGGTGCTCGCCGACAGCCACAAGAACGCGCTCCACCTCGGCGAGCGCGACTGCTCGATGCAGCGCCGCCACCAGAAGATCATCGAGGAGGCGCCCGCCCCCGAGCTCACCGAGAAGCAGCGCGTGAAGATCGGCGAGCGCTGCGCCGAGGCCTGCCGCAAGATCGGCTACCGCGGCGCCGGCACCTTCGAGTTCCTCTACGAGGACGGCGAGTTCTTCTTCATCGAGATGAATACCCGCATCCAGGTCGAGCATCCGGTGACCGAGATGATCACCGGCATCGACCTGGTGCAGGAGCAGATCCGCGTCGCCGCCGGCGAGAAGCTGCGCCTGCGCCAGAAGGACGTGACGTTGCGCGGCCATGCCATCGAGTGCCGCATCAACGCCGAGGATCCGTACAAGTTCACGCCGTCGCCGGGCAGAATCACCTCCTACCATCCGCCGGGCGGGCCCGGCATCCGCGTCGACTCGCACGTCTACGCCGGCTACAGCGTGCCGCCCAACTACGATTCCATGGTCGGCAAGGTGATCGCCTACGGCGCGACGCGCGACCAGGCGATCCGGCGCATGCGCATCGCGCTCTCCGAGATGGCGATCGAGGGCATCCTCACCAACCTGCCGCTGCACCGCGAGCTGCTGCACGACAGCCGGTTCCTGCGCGGCGGCACCTCGATCCACTACCTCGAGCAGAAGCTCGCGCAGGAGAACAAGCAGAAGGTCAAGTAGTGCCCTGGCGCGCGCTCATGCTGGAGGTCGCGGCGGCGCAGGCCGAGACGCTGTCCGACGCGCTGCTGGGGCAGGGGGCGCAATCGGTGTGGATCGACGCGCTGGGGCAGACCAGGCGCCGGCTGCACGCGTTGTTCGACGCCGGCGCGGACGCCGCGTCGCTCCTCGGTGCCGCCGCTGCAGCCGCGGGCTGCCCCGTGCCGCCGTATCGGGCCTACGATGTGGCGGACGAAGACTGGGTGCGTGCGACGCAGGCCCAGTTCGGCCCGCTTTGCATCGCCGGGAAACTCTGGATCGTGCCCAGCTGGGACCAGCCGCCGCCGGGCGCGGGCGTGGTGCTGCGGCTGGACCCTGGTCTCGCCTTCGGTACCGGCAGCCACCCCACGACCCGCCTCGTGCTCGCCTGGCTCGCCACAGCGCCGCTCGCGGGCGCGCGCGTGCTCGATTACGGATGCGGTTCCGGTATATTGGCAATCGCCGCCGCCAAGCTCGGCGCCGCGCGCGTCGACGCGGTGGACCTCGACGGCGATGCGCTCAGCGCGACCGGCGGCAACGCGCGCGCCAATGGCGTTGCGGTAAGCGCGTTTGCGCCGGAGCGATTGCCGCCCGGCGACTACGATGTCGTGGTGGCCAACATTCTCGCCCAGCCCTTGATCGTGCTCGAACCGCTGCTCGCCGCGCGCACCCGCGCCGGCGGGCGCATCGCGCTCGCCGGCATCCTGGAGGCGCAGGCCGCCGAGGTGGCCGCGGCCTACGGCGGGCAGTTCGCGGCGCGCGTCGCGGCGCGGGAGGAGGGCTGGGCGCTGATCGAAGGGATGCGCCAGTGAGCGCCCTGCTCACGCGCTGCCCGACCTGCGGCACGACGTTCCGCGCGCTGCCCTCGCAGCTCTCGGTGCGCGGCGGCATGGTCCGCTGCGGCAAGTGCGCGGCGGTGTTCGACGGCGTCGCCAACTTGGTCGAGGAAAGCGCGGCGGCCGAAGCCGCCGAGCCGTCGCCGCAGCTCGGCCTGTTCGAGGCCGGTACGCGCGCCGCGCCGCGCCCGGCGCCGCGGCGCATGGCGCCTGCGGAGGATGAGCCGCTGCCCGAGTTCCTCGAAGACGAGCCGCCGCGCTCGCGCTACGGCGTGGCTTGGGGCCTGGGCGCGCTGATCGCGGCGGCGGCGCTCGCCGGGCAGCTCGGCTACCAGTATCGCACCGAGCTCGCCACGCTCGCCCCGCAGCTGCAGCCCCTGCTCGCCGAGGGTTGCCGGTTTCTCGACTGCGAGCTGCGCTTGCCGCGCCGCCCGGACCTGCTCAGCATCGAGTCCTCCGACCTGCAGTCCGACGCGCGCCGCGAGAGCCTGATCGTGCTGAACGCGGTGATCCGCAACCGCGCGGCCTTCGCGCAGGAGCTGCCCGCGCTCGAGCTCACGCTCACCGACGCCGGCGACCGGCCGCTCGTGCGCCGCATACTGCGGCCTGCGGACTATGCGCAGGGGCTGGCGCCGGCCATGCGCGGGCCCGGCCTCGCGCCCGGCGCCGAGGCCGTGCTGCGCCTGCATTTCGATACCGGCGGCGTGCGCGCCACCGGCTACCGGCTCTACCTCTTCTATCCCGCCTGACGCACTGACCCTGCCGCCGCGATGAGAACGCTGATCACCGGATCGATCGCCTACGACACCATCATGGTGTTTCCCGACCGTTTCAGGAACCACCTGCTGCCCGACCAGCTGCACATCCTCAACGTGTGCTTCCTCACGCCCGAGATGCGGCGCGAGTTCGGCGGTACCGCGGGCAACATCGCCTACAACCTGAAGCAGCTCGGCGGCGACCCGCTGGTGATGGCCACGGTCGGCGAAGACAGCGACCCCTATCTCTATCGCCTGCAGCGCCTGGGCATCGACGCGCGCCACCTGAAGCGCATCCCGGGGCAGTTCACCGCGCAGGCCTTCATCACCACCGACCTCGACGACAACCAGATCACGGCGTTTCATCCCGGCGCCATGAACCACGCGCAGGAGAACCGCATCGACGGCGCACTCGGCGTGCAGCTCGCCATCGTCGCCCCCGACGGCAAGGAAGGCATGCTGCAGCACGCGCGCGAATGCGCCGCGCACGGCATTCCCTTCCTGTTCGACCCGGGGCAGGGCCTGCCGATGTTCTCGGCCGAGGAGCTGCTGGAATTCGTGCGTCTCGCCGACTACGTCGCGGTCAACGACTACGAGGGCAAGATGCTCGAGGAGAAGACCGGGCGCCCCCTGGAGAGCCTCGCTCGCGAAGTCAAGGCGCTGGTCGTCACGCTCGGCGCGCAGGGCTCGCGCATCATCGCGGGCGAGATGCAGCACGAGATCCCGGTGGCGGTCGCCGATGGCGTCGTCGACCCCACCGGCTGCGGCGATGCCTACCGCGCGGGGCTGCTCTACGGCATTGCGCAGGGCTGGGACTGGCCGCGCATCGGGCGTCTCGGCGCGGTGCTCGGCGCGATCAAGATCGCGAGCCGCGGCGCGCAGAACCACCACGCCGATCGCGCCGCGGTCGAGGCGCGCTACCGGCAGTCGTTCCGCGAATCGCCCTGGGGCTAGAGCCGGGCGCGGATGCGCCCGGCGTATTCTTCCAGCCGCTCGCGCGGCGGGTTCTTCACCGGCCACACGAGCTGCATGCCGTCGCCGTCGTGCCGCGGCAGCACGTGCAGGTGGAAATGGAACACCGTCTGGCCGGCGGGCGCGCCGTTCGCCTGGTAGATCGACAGCCCCGGCGGATCGAATGCCGCGCGCACCGCGCGCGCCACGCGCGCCACGGTGCGAAATACCGCTGCCGCCTGCGTGTCGTCCAGCGCGTACACGTTCTCGGCGTGCGCCTTGCACGCCACCAGCACGTGTCCGGGATTCACCTGGCCGAGGTCCATGAAGGCGAGGGTGGCGTCGTCCTCGTACACGATGCTCGCCGGGATCTGCTTCGCGACGAGCTTGCAGAACACGCAGTCGGCCATCATTCCTCCCCCGGCTTTCGGTACCCGCGGCAGGGTACCTGAAACAGCCTGCGGTCTTCCAGGCGCAGCGCGGAAAGGCTGCCGCCCCAGACGCAGCCGGTGTCGAGCGCGGCGAGCTTGTCCGTGAGTTTCAAGCCGAGCGCCGACCAGTGGCCGCAGATGATGGGCTGCTCGTGCGCGGGCCGCAGCTCGAACCACGGCCGGTAGCCGGGCGGCGCCTGCTTGCCCGTGGCGGATAGCTCCATTTCGCCCTCGCTCGTGCAAAAGCGCAGCCGCGCCATGGCGTTGACGATGACGCGCAGACGGTCCCAGCCGGCGAGATCGTCGCGCCAGGCGCGCGGCTCGGCGCCGTAGAGCTCGCGCAGGAACTCGCGATGGCGCGGGCCGCGCAGCGCGCTTTCCACTTCGCGCGCGAGCGCGCGCGCCTTCTCGATCGACCATTGCGGCAGCAGCCCCGCGTGCACCATGGCGTAGCCGCCTTCGGCGTGCATCAGCGGGCGCTGGCGCAGCCACTCGAGGAGGCGCGGCGCATCCGGTGCCGCAAGCACCTCGTCCAGCGTGTCGTCGGCGCGCTTGTTCGCAAAGCCCGCGGCGAGGCAGAGCAGGTGGAAGTCATGATTGCCGAGCACCGCCACCGCGGCCTCGCCGAGCGAGCGCACCAAGCGCAGGGCCGCGAGCGATTGCGGGCCGCGGTTCACGAGGTCGCCGACGAACCAGAGCCGGTCGCGCTCGCGATCGAAGGGCAGCATCGACAGCAGCGCTTCCAGCTCGTCCGCGCAGCCCTGCACATCGCCGATCGCGTACGTCGCCATCGCCAGCGAGTCTACCGCGCGGCGGAACTCGCGCGCTGCCGTGCGACACTAATGTCCGCCATGCTGAAGCAGTTGAAGAACCTGTTCGAGGCGCCGGCGCCGCGCCCGGTCGCCGGCTTCGAGCGCCGCCATCTGCAGGTGGCGGCGGCGGCGCTGCTGCACGAGGCGCGGCGCGCCGATTACCATCAGGGCGACGACGAGTATGCCGTCGCGCAGATGGCGCTCGCCGAGATGTTCGGGCTGGACAGCGAGCAGTGCGTCGCGGTGCTCGAGGAAGGCCGCGCCCGCGCCGAGCAACTGTCCAGCTTCTACGCGCCGGTGACGGTCATCAAGCGCGACTTCTCGCTCGAGGAGCGCATTCGCCTCGTCGAGCACCTGTGGCGCGTGGCCTATGCCAACGGCCGCCTCGACCCGTACGAAGACCACTACGTGCGCAAGATCGCGCACCTGCTCTACGTGCCCAACACGCAGAGCATGCTGGCGCGCAACCGCGCGCGCGGCTAGAGCGCGGCGTCCATCCGGCGGTACTGGATCGCCTCGGCGACGTGCGGCGCGCCGATGCGCCCGGCGCCCGCCAGGTCCGCGATGCTGCGCGCCACTCGCAGCACGCGGTGGTAGGCGCGCGCCGAGAGCGCAAGCCGCGCGATGGCCTGCTTGGCGAGCGCCTCGGCCTCGGGTTGCACTGCGCAGTGCGCCTCGAGCTCGCGCGTGTCGAGCTGCGCGTTTGCCTTGCCTTGCCGCTGCAACTGGCGCTCGTGCGCCTCGCGGACACGTTGCCGGATCGCCGCCGAGGCTTCCCCCGGAGCGGTCGCGAGGAGTTCCTCCTCGCGCGGCACCGGCGCCTCCACCTTGAGGTCGATGCGATCGGCGAGCGGCCCGGAGATGCGCGCGCGGTAGCGGGCGATGGCGTCCGGGGTGCAACGGCAGCGGCCGGAGGCGAGCCCGAGGTAGCCGCAGGGACAGGGGTTCATCGCCGCGAGCAGCTGGAAGCGCGCCGGGAAGCGCGCCTGGCGCGCGCCGCGCGCGAGCGAGATCGAGCCGGTTTCCAGCGGCTCGCGCAACGCTTCCAGCGCCGTGCGCGCGAACTCGGGCAGCTCGTCGAGGAACAGCACGCCGTGATGCGCGAGCGAGATCTCTCCGGGGCGCGGCGGGCTACCGCCGCCCACGAGCGCAATGCGCGACGCAGTGTGATGCGGCGCGCGGAACGCGCGCGCGCCCCAGCGCGCCGGATCGAAGCCGGCGTTCGAAGCTGACTGGATCGCGGCGCTTTCCAGCGCTTCGGCCCCGCTCATGGGCGGGAGAATCCCGGCGAATCGCGCGGCGAGCATCGATTTGCCGGTGCCGGGCGGACCGACGAGCAGCAGGCTGTGGCGGCCGGCGGCCGCGACTTCCAGCGCCCGCTTCGCCGCCGCCTGGCCTTTCACGTCGCTGAAATCGGCGTACGCGGGTGAAGCATGCGCGACACCATTACGCTGCGGCGCAATCGGCGCGTTCCCCACGAGATGCGCGCAGACCTCGAGCAGGCTGCGCGCTGGCAGTACGGTGGCGCGTTCGGCGAGCGCGGCCTGCGCGGCGTTTTCCGCGGGCAGCACGAAGGCGCGGCCCGCGCGGCCCGCGCCGAGCGCCATGGCGAGCGCGCCGCGCACTGGGCGCAGCTCGCCCGTGAGCGAGAGCTCGCCGGCGAATTCATGACCCTCGAGGCAAGCGCCCTTCAGCTGCCCGCTCGCGGCGAGGATGCCGAGCGCGATCGGCAGGTCGAAGCGGCTCGAATCCTTCGGCAGGTCCGCGGGCGCGAGATTGACCGTGATGCGCCGCGCGGGAAAATCGAACTGTGCGTGGTGCAGGGCGGCGCGCACGCGGTCCTTGGCTTCGCGCACCTGCGTGTCGGGAAGCCCGACGATATGGAAGGCCGGCAGCCCCGGGCCGAGGTGCACCTCGACGGTGACCTCGGGCGCATCGATTCCCGCGAGCGCGCGGCTCGCCACACTGGCCAGCGCCATCCGTACCCCCTGAGGGGTACAACGCGGCGCGCAGCGCGCGGTTTACCGCTTGCCTTCGAGCTCGGCGACGCGCGCCTCGAGCGCGGCGAGCTTGGCCTGCGCGCGCTCGAGGAGCTTCTTCTGCACGTCGAAGTCCTCGCGCAGCACGACGTCGAAGCGGTCGAAGAACGCGGCGAGCAGGGCGCGCAGGTTCTTCTCCAGGTCCTGCGCCGGGGAGTTGCGGGCGGCTTCGCTCAGGCGCTCGCCGAGGTCTTCCAAAATGTGCTTGTCGATCATGCCCATGAGCCTAGCATGCGATGCGCACCATAATGGGGCGCTCCTCGGTGCGCACTGCACCTGCCACGTGCGCTGCAATGCAACATTCCTTCCGTCTCTAATACATCTATTTGAACAAACGTACTTTTTTATCTGGCACAGGAGATGCTAATGGCTATGGGCGATTCGTCATTCTGTCACCCATTGGGAGATTTACATCATGCGCAAGACCATACTCGCCACAGCACTTGCCGCCGCTGCCGCCCTCCCGGGTCTGGCCAGCGCGCAGGCCACCTCGCCGCACTCGGTGTCCGGCAACATGGGCATTTTCAGCGACTACCGCTTCCGCGGCATCTCGCAGACTTTCGTCCAGCCCGCCATCCAGGGCGGCATCGATTA
>Ga0209109_10002376_pt1 | contig 10327 bp, 8 predicted proteins | sample Rifsed10ft2_FD_184004 | JGI IMG/M metagenome (GOLD analysis project Ga0209109, IMG submission 184004) | Soil microbial communities from Rifle, Colorado, USA - sediment 10ft 2 (version 2) | ecosystem: Environmental > Terrestrial > Deep subsurface > Rock core/Sediment | place: Rifle, Colorado... | reverse complement strand
CATGTCGAACCTGTGCGATGTGGTCTGGAACAACGAGAGCAAGGACTGTTTGCACGTGATCCCCTACTAAGGCATGCGGTCGACTTCGGTGGGTTGGCCCCGTTCTCCGGATCCCGAAGAGCGGGGTCGGCCAAACGGCTAGGAAGACGGGAGTTCAGGAGATGGAGAGGCCGATGAAGGCGCCTGAGACGAGCACAACAGAAAACGTCCGGCTGGGGTACCGGTCGCGCGTGGGCCTTCGAAAGACGTGATCAACTAGTACCCCTGCGGAAAAGGCTATGAGCACATTGCGTTCTAGTTCCGTCGGTGTTGACACCCTTCGATTGAATGAAGAAAGGAGGCTCCCATGAAAGGAATACTCATGACAATCGTTGCAGTCTCCTGTGCGCTGGTCCTGTTCGCCGGGGGGGTTGCATTGGCTGAATCGACGATGTGGATGGATGAACTCACCGGCTCGGTGAATTTTTATAAAAGCAAATATCCCACCACCAATAATGAACCAGCCAATTGGGATCCGTATCTCAGCGAGCTGATTCTCATGAAGAAAGCGGCGATAAGGGGCGATTTAGTGACAGTGCGGAGCAAAATGGGCATGTGGTTCAAGATGCTTAAGGACCGAGACCATGGAATTAACCCTAAGGCAGCAGACGAGCTCTTCAGAATAGCGGTGTTGACGACGCCTTTCGACGAATATAAAATTTCCGTCCCAGCTCAGTAGGGAGACGGGTTCTAAGTAGGGCGGTGCGCAAGGACCGGGCGAGCAGCGGCTGGTTGTCGTTGAGAAAGGAGAGGGCCGACGCTGCCCGCCCGATACGCAGCAATATTTCAGCGGAGGAGGTGACGTGATGACGATCAGTCGTCACTGAGTGCTGTTGGCATCCGTCATGATGGTCGCGCACGTTTCTTCGGTCACCGTCGCGTAAGCCATGAGGCGGTGAAGGGGCTTTCGTTATGTTCGAGCGTGACACCGATAACGTCATGATCGACATCCATCGGTCCGGGGAGGGAGCGAGGGAGGCGGCCCGCACATCTTGACTTCACCTGTGACCAAAAGTACCATCCGTCTGTGAGTGGTTTCTTGTCCGTGACGTAGCGGAGAGGGGATCGCGCCTCACGAGTTCTTCCACCATGCGTACGCAGCAGGGTCGACGTTATGGCTAGTCGCCTGCGGTGGGTTATCGCATCGTTACTGGCCTGTGCCGCGGCCGGTTGGGCAAGCAGCGAAGGTGCTTGCGCTAAGGATCGCCAGCCGGAATCCGGCGCTTCCCTTCAAACCATCCTTGAACTCGAGACGACTGCTCGTCTACTAGCGGTCCTGCTCGATTCCGGCCGAAATGTGATCAACGAGCATCAAGTCCTGGTCGATGAGCAGGAGAATAGGGAAAAAGATTTTACGCCTGACGAGTTCGAGCGACAATTACTGGACGTCTTTCGCAGTCGCTCAGGTATCGACCTGCGAGGTCTTGAGACGGCGCGAATTCCGGCCCGGGCGAAGAAGCTACTCAAAGAACTGGCCTTGGTCAGCAAACAGGTGGTCGCGGAAGCCCAACCTGAGATCAATCGACGAGGTGAGGGACTCAAAGAGTTTATTCCCGCGATCTTTGGCGCGCGAGTGGGCGCCCGATTCACTGTACGGACACACGTACGACTAAAGCAGACGGCGCTGGCGCCTCGTAATCCCCTGAATGAGCCGGATGCTGTTGAACGAACGGCGTTGGAGGCGTTTGCCGATCCCTCGTACCCCCGTGAGAAAGTGATCAGCGAAATCACGGCGAAGAGCGGGTCGTTGCGCCTGATGTTTCCGCTCTATACGACAAGGAAATGCCTGGATTGTCATGGCGAACCCAAAGGGGAACTGGACCGGACCGGCTATCCCCGGGAGGGACTCAGACTCGGACAAAATGCCGGTGCGATTAGTGTGATGATCCCGATTCGACCATGAGACGAATAGCATTGTTTCTGTGGGTGATGATCGTCGCCGGCTCCAGTAGCCTCTGGGGGGCCGAGCGAGTGGATGCACCAGCCGCAAGGCCGGCGGGGAGCGGGGTTATTGTCCATAGCGACGGGTATATCCTGACGGCGGACCACGTAGTCGCCAATGCGAAGCGGATCTTCGTCGTGACCGCCGGGGAATTCCGCGCGCCGGCGATCCTCATCAGCACCGATTCTGAACACGACCTGGCCTTGCTCAAGATTGAAACGGTGGGACTGACGGAAGCGCCCATTGGCTATGCGGGGGCCGTGCGACTCGATCAAGAAATCATCACCGTCGGATTTTCGTTCGGGCTCCGGGAAGTGTCCGTGACCCGCGGCCGGATTGCGGCGGTGCGGACGAGGGGTGTCCAGCGTGTCTTTCAAGTGGATGCGGCCATCAACCCCGGCAACAGCGGAGGAGCCATCTTCAATCGACGCGGGGAGGTGGTGGGAATCCTGACCACCAAATTCACCCATCCTTCCGGCATCGTGCCTGAAGGGATGTCCTTTGCGCTGCCGATCACCTACGCCACGCCTCTCCTCGCAAATATCCCCGATTTCGATTTTACGATGATCGGGAAAGGGAGGAAGGATGCCAAGAGGGGCGGTGAGAACAAAGGCCTTGCCCAAGATGTCGTCAGGACCACCGTTCTCATTGAGACGGTCAGGAACACCGACAGTGCATCAATGCCACCGGCTCCGGCTCAGGTTGCCGGAGTAGCGTCAAAGAGCGACCATCCTGTTGCCGGCTCGCCGCGCCTACAGCCGAGTCCAATGCGGGAACAAGCGCCGAATGTACAGGACGAGGAGGCGATCGCACGGATGAACGATCAACTACGGGCTGCACAGGAAGAGGAACTGAAGCAGCTGGCTCAGCGCGGCATTGCTCAACCGGAGGGGATGGTGGTGATACCAGCCGGAGGGTTTTTGATGGGTGAGGAGGACGGGCTACAAGATGCTCGCCCCCTACACCGAGTGCATCTCAGTTCCTACTGGTTCGATAAGTACGAAGTGACGAATGGGCAGTACCGACAGTGCGTTGAAGGAGGGGGCTGTACGCCACCCAAAGATCGCCTGACGTTCGACGACCCTCAGCGCGTGCAGTATCCGGTGACCAACATTACCTGGAACCAGGCTCGATCGTTTTGCCAGTGGCAAGGTAAACGGTTGCCGACAGAGGCCGAATGGGAAAAGGCGGCGCGAGGGACGGACGGTCGCCGCTACCCTTGGGGGAATGACGGGGAAACCTTGAAAAACCGAGTAAGAAATGGAGAACTCAAGGCTGGCGTCAGCGGAATCGAGCCGATCGGGCGTCAGGCGGCGACGGCGTCGCCCTACGGGGTATTTGACCTGATCGGCAGTGTGTCAGAGTGGGTGAAAGATTGGTACGCGGAAGATTTTTACCAGAGATCTCCCGCCCGGGATCCACAGGGACCTCCGCGTGGCTCCTTCCGAGTGCTGCGGGGCGGCGAATGGAATGAAAAACCGCCGGATCTTCGGGCCAGCTATCGAGGGTGGGATGACGTGACCTACTGGGGGCCGACGCTCGGCGTGCGCTGCGCGGAAGACGTGCCCTGATCTTGCGCTCTCCTTCCTGTGTCCTTCCCCCTCGTCATTCGTACGATGCCGTCTTCGTTGATTCCCGTCGTCGAGGAGAGCTGCCTATGAGACCAATGGGTACATGGTCCTGGCTTGCGATCGTTACGGGACTATGTGTTTTTGAAGGGTGCAGCGGGCACGGTCCGTTCGGCATCTTCGTGGACTCCACGAAAGATTGTGCAGAGATGCTCCTGCAGCGAGATATTCAGACAGTCGCGAAGACCAGAGAACAACGCTTCCTGGGGAAGGTTCCGGACACCACCGCGCGTTGTCTCGGAGGGAAGCGCGCCGAGAATCTCAGGGAGGGGCCCTGGTTGGATTGGCCGAATTATTGGGCCACCGGCGATGTCACGTCTCTTGCTCCTGCGCGTCTTCTGGCCCATGCCAAGGTGATGGGCCCCAATGTGCACGGGATCAACGGCGCGCTCTATGAGCTGGAGCTGCAACGTATCGAACTCATCAAGTTCAATCTCTTCGACAACAACAAGACCTACGAAGCCTACGTCACAGGGCGCGACGGCGAGGCCGGGCCGGTGCTGAAAACCTGGCCGGAAATGCGATTACCACGGACCCATCCCGACTTCCAGGCTGTCGGTGGCGACCAGCCGCAGGTCTGTCGAGGAGAGTTGATTCGCTTCCGTACCCTGAGCGGCACGTGCAACGACATCCGCAACCCGCTGATGGGATCGACGCATCAACTCTTTGCGCGGAACGTGGAGTTCAACAGCACGTTTCCCGATCTGGGCCTGAATGAGATCACCAGGAATCGCCATGGGGATCGAGTAGGGCTGTTGAAGCCAGACCCGCAGAGCATTAGCCGGAAGCTCTTCACGCGAGCGCAGTCGCAGCCGGACAGATGTCGCGAGGGCTACGGTCTGCCGGGTGATGTACAAGAGGCCGAGTGCGAATACAAGAAGGCGCCATTTTTCAATGTGCTGGCAGCCTTCTGGATCCAGTTCATGACCCACGACTGGTTCGCGCATCTAGAGGAGGGGCATAACCGACCGGAGTGGATGCCCGTCGGCTGCGCGACCCAAAGAGTCAAGAATGTCGAGCAACCGCTGACGGACGAGGACGTGAAGCAGCTGAGCTGCCGGCCCGATGACAAGATCGATGCGGCGTACATCGCCGAAAGCACGGAGTCCTGGTCATTGACCCACGGGGGCAAGGCCTATCTCACGCGGGCGCCGAAGACCACCGCAAATCACGTCACCGCCTGGTGGGATGCTTCGCAACTCTACGGATACGACGAGCGGTCCGGCAAGCGAGTGAAGCGCGATCCCAAAGACCCAGCCAAACTGTTGCTGATGCCGGTGAGAGAGGGAGGGGCCGAGGGCGACAAACTTGGCTACCTGCCGGCCTTTGAAGCGGGCGACCCGATCAATCCAGAATGGTCCGGGCAGGAGGCCACGGCCTTTCCCGACAACTGGAGCATCGGGACCAGCTTCTACCACAACGTCTTTGCTAGGGAACACAACGTCTTTGTCGATGCATTCAGGAAGCTGGCCGCTCGCACGCCCGATGGCGACAGCGGCTTACGAAATCCAGCCAAACCCGATCACGTCATTCGCTATAGAGACGTCACGCCGAACGAATTGTTCGAAGTCACCCGGCTGGTCGTCGCTGCCGAAATTGCCAAAATTCACACCACCGAATGGACCACGCAACTGCTCTACAACGAGCCGTTGAATCGGGGCATGAACGCCAACTGGCACGGAGTCTTTGCGAAGCAGCAGGTGGTGGCGGACGCGTTGAAGGAAGTCGTGCGTCGCCTCGATGGCACGAATGACGCGAAGAAGGCGAACAGCCTCTACGCGGCGCTGGCCGGTGGACCAGGCATCTTTGGATTGGGCAGCCGGGTCTATGAGGGAGTTCCGCTCGTTGGCCTGATCAACCCCAACAAAGTAGACCTCTGGGATCTGAAAAACGACGATCATATCAATGGGGGCGTCAACCATTTCGGCTCCCCCTTCAATTTTCCCGAGGAGTTCATCACGGTGTACCGGCTCCACCCATTGCTCCCGGATCTGATTGAGTACCGTGAGTGGAACAAGGAGCCGAACGTCATCCGGCAGAAAGTGCCGGTGATCGAAACCTTCCGGGGCAAGGCGACCGAGTCCATGCGGCAGAAAGGCTTGGCGAATTGGGCGCTTAGCATGGGCCGGCAGCGGCTGGGGGAACTGACGCTCCAGAACCATCCGCAATTTTTGCAAAACCTGAAGATGAATCGCCTGCAATCCTCCACCCAACAGATCGACGTGGCCGCACTCGATCTCATCAGGGACCGGGAGCGAGGCGTCCCGCGCTATAACGAGTTCCGTCGGCAGTATGGGTTGAAGCAATTGACCAGCTTCGATGACTTCGTCGATACGCGACTGCCTCAGGATTCGCCATCTCGGCACGAGCAGGAGCAGCTCGTGAAATCGTTGCGTGAAGTGTACGGGTGGCACCAGTGCGATGCATCCAAGAAGATCACCGAGGCGCGGTTGAACGACGACGGATCACCCATCAACGATTGTTTGGGGCATCCACAGGGCAGTCTGATCGACAACATCGAGGACGTCGATACCGTGGTGGGCTGGCTGGCGGAATTCAGGCGGCCGCATGGCTTTGCCATTTCCGAAACCCAATTCGTCGTCTTTATTCTCAACGCCTCGCGCCGTCTCTTTAGCGACCGGTTCTTCACCTCCAGTTTCCGTCCGGAGTTTTATAGCACCCTCGGGGTCGAGTGGGTCACGAACAATGGGCCTGGTCACGAGATAATGGAGCAGGGAAAGCCCAATGGCCATGAGCAGCCGGTCTCTCCCATGAAACGCGTCCTGCTGCGGACGATGCCGGAACTGGCAGGTGAACTCCAGGGGGTGGTGAATGTGTTCGATCCCTGGGCGCGGGATCGCGGAGAATATTACAGCCTCCAATGGAAGCTCAGGGCAGGGGCGGAGGAAGATAAGGCGTTCGCCAACGGAGGGAGATGAGGGAGGCCTAGTCGTCCTCTTGCTCGCGGGACAGAGGAGGAGATGGAGCCTGATGATCTTCTGTGCTCGCGCAACGCGCGGCCTCAGAAGGATGGGGAGGAGCGGCCACGTGCCCTTCTTGCTCGCAGAACGCGCACGATGAAACTGTGCTCGTCCGATGCGCGCAGTGAAGGACAGTCCGGCGACTCCCTTGGGCGAGAAGGCTTGATGGTGCAGAGAAGGAAACAGGAAGCCCTCGCCCGGGCTAATGGCACGTCTCGGCGTGCCAGTGGGTGGGCGGGTGAGAAAGTTGCGCGCAGTGGAAGATCCATCAGCCCCCATCTCTGAGGAAATACCGAGCGAGCTTGGAGGGAGTATTTTTAGCAGGCTGTGGGAAAACGATTTTGATATGCCAGAACTTCACTAGCCTGCATGTCTGGGACAACAGGAGTACACTCCCCGCAGGATAGCCGAGCGAGACTCGCAGGATGGGCGAGGCAAGGTGGGAATCCAATCTGTCCATGTCGCGCGCCTTTCGCGCATGTCTCGCGCTTCACGCGCCAGGGCCTGAGCATGCGCACAACTGACGTCTTGCCTATGAGGAGGTTCCGCCGATGTCCGTGATGGAACAAGCCGAAATTCAGTCCCTTTTGCCTCACCGGTATCCCTTTCTCCTGGTCGATCGTGTGCTGGAGCTGGACCCCGACCGGCGGATCGTTGGGATTAAAAATGTGACGATCAATGAACCCTTCTTTCAAGGGCATTTCCCTGGACGACCGGTCATGCCGGGAGTGTTGATTCTCGAAGCCATGTCTCAAGTCGGCGCGATTCTGGCGCTGAAGTCGATGGGGCAGGCAGCGCGTCCTGTGGTGTATTTGACCGGTATCGATGGCGCGAAGTTCCGAAAACCGGTTGTGCCCGGCGATCAGTTGCGGTTTGAGATTGACGTGGTCAAGAAACGGACGCCGTTCTGGAAGATGCAGGGCAAGGCGTTTGTCGAGGAGGAGCTCGTCTGTGAAGCCGAAGTGACCGCGATGGTGACCGAGGAAAAAGACGTGAAACGTGAAGCGTGAAACGAAAAGCAATGTGGCCGGCACCTCACGTGCGGTTCACAAATAACGAGTCACAATTTTCGTCTCACGGGAGGTTAAGAGTGCAGATTCATTCAACAGCGATCGTTCATCCCAAGGCGAGTCTTGCCGACGATGTGGAGGTCGGGCCGTTTTGCCTGATCGGTGAGCATGTCACGATCGGAAAGGGAACCAGACTGTTATCTCATGTGACGGTCGACGGGTGGACGGAGATTGGTGAGCGGAATGAGTTGCATCCCTTTGCCTCGATCGGCGGACCGCCTCAGCACCTCGGATATAAGGGGGAACCGACCAAGGTAGTGATCGGCGATGACAACATTATTCGGGAATATGTCACGGTCAATCGCGCGACCGTACAAGGCGGAGGGGTGACATCGATCGGGTCGAAGAATTTTCTGATGGCCTATGTCCATGTGGCGCATGATTGCCGGCTCGGCAGCCATCTCATTCTGGCCAATGCCGCCAGTTTAGCCGGTCACATCACCATTGGTGACTATGCCATTATCGGGGGACTGACCGGTATTCATCAACATGTGCGGATCGGGTCGTACTCCATGGTTGGGGGCTGTTGCGCTCTCGGGCAGGATCTCCCGCCGTTCATGCGGGCTGCGGGTGGCTATCGTGCGCGGATGTATGGCCTCAACTCGGTGGGGTTGCGCCGCCAGGGGTTTTCGACCGATCGGATTTCGGTACTGAAACGGGCCTACGACATGCTCTTCCGATCGGGGCATCGAACCGCTGAAGCAGCCAAGTTCGCCAAGGTCGAGTTCGGAGACCAACCCGATGTTATGACGGTCGTGGGGTTTCTGGAGGGAACGAAGCGTGGCATCTGCCGGTCGGTCGACAAAGGTCAAGAGGATGAGGAGTGAGCGCCGTGGTATCGCGGCCTCACGTCACCGATGGCGAGCGGATCGGGTTGATTGCCGGCAACGGCCGGTTCCCGATCATCTTCGCGGATAATGCCAGGAAGCTCGGCTATCACGTGTCGGCTGTGGCGCATGAAGGCGAGACGGAGCCGGAGTTGGCTTCCCATGTGGACCGGATCCATTGGATCAAGATCGGCCAACTCAATAAGCTGATCAAGGCCTTCAAGGAAGACAAGGTCCACCAGGCCGTGATGTTGGGCGGGATCAAGAAGACCCATATGTTTACCACCCTGCGACCGGATTTCCGCACCTTGGCGTTGGCAACACGGTTGGCGCTCCGGAAAGACGACGACATTCTGCGTGAATTGGCGAAGGAGCTTGAACAGGAAGGGATTGCCATCTGCGAGTCGACCTTCGGGCTTGAGGGGATCCTCGCAGAAGAAGGGACGTTGACCGCGCGAGTCCCATCGGAGAAAGAGTGGGAGGATATCCGCTACGGGTGGGAAGTGGCGCATGACATCGGGCGTCTCGATATCGGGCAGTGTGTTGTGATCAAAGATCGCGTAGTCGTGGCTGTCGAGGCGGTCGAGGGTACCGACGGAGCCATCAAGCGCGGCGGCGATTTGGCCAAGGAGGGGGCGGTGGTGGTCAAGCGATCGAAGCCACAGCAGGATTTGCGGTTCGATCTCCCGGCCGTGGGACCTCGGACCATCGAGGTGATGGCGTCGGTCAAGGCCTCCGTGTTGGCGATCGAGGCCGGACGCACGGTCCTATTGGATCGCGAGATCGTGTTGGACAAGGCCCGGGCTGCTCGGATAGCTATCGTCGGGATCACGAAACTCAAACCGAGCAGGAAATGAGCCTCGAACATGACACCGCTTAAGGCAGGCGTCATCGGCGTCGGACATCTCGGTCAGCACCATGCGCGCATCTATGCCTCTTTGCCCGGGGCGCAGCTCGTCGGCGTGGCGGATCAGTCGGCCGAGCGTGCGCAGATAGTCGCAGATCGACATGGGGCGCGTGTCTATCGTACGGCTGATGAATTGTTGGCGCATGTCGATGTCGTCAGTGTGGCGGTGCCCACGTCAGGCCACTATGCCGTTGCAAAAGCCTGTCTGCAGGCGGGCAAACATGTGTTGGTCGAAAAGCCGATTGCCGTGACGCCCGGAGAGGCGCAAGAGTTGGTACAGCTGGCCAAACAGCGGGGCTGTTGTTTACAGGTCGGCCACAGCGAACGGTTCAATCCGGTGATGGCGCTGATGCGTCCCCATATCGGGCGGCCTGTGTTCATCGAATGTCACCGTCTCAGCAGTTTCAGTGAACGGGGGACGGACGTGGATGTGATCTTGGATCTGATGATTCACGATCTGGATCTCGTGCTGTCCCTGAATCCCGGTCCCGTTGAAGAGGTGCGCGCTGCGGGGGTGGCGGTCTTGTCCTCCTCGATCGATATTGCCAACGCCCGCATTCAGTTCAAGAGCGGCTGCGTGGCCAACCTGACCTCCAGTCGCGTGTCGATGAATAAGATGCGCCGGCTTCGCCTCTTCCAACGGGATAACTATTTGTCGATCGATTTCCAGACGCGGCAAGGGATGATTTGCCGACGCACGGCTAAGGCTGAGGAGCGGCCGACCGTCGAAATCGAGCAGTTACAGGGTGGAGACGAAGAACCGTTGAAGCTCCAGCTTGCATCGTTTCTTCACGCTGCCGGCACTGGCACGAGGCCGGTGGTGTCGGGCGAAGATGGCGCCGCGGCAGTGGACGTCGCGCATCAAGTCTTGCAGGCCATTGCGGCCTTTGCAGCTCGCCATGAAGAAGGGGGTAGTGGGGATAAAGTTGGGGT
>Ga0209109_10002372_pt1 | contig 10338 bp, 10 predicted proteins | sample Rifsed10ft2_FD_184004 | JGI IMG/M metagenome (GOLD analysis project Ga0209109, IMG submission 184004) | Soil microbial communities from Rifle, Colorado, USA - sediment 10ft 2 (version 2) | ecosystem: Environmental > Terrestrial > Deep subsurface > Rock core/Sediment | place: Rifle, Colorado... | reverse complement strand
GCCCCACGCGTACAGGAGACCCGCGCCCAATCCCAGCGCGAGGCCCGCGACGGCGAGCAAACGGTTTTTCATGGGAGGTAAGGCTGCATTTCCGGCGTAGTCGCGTTGAAAGCGGCGGCGAGGCGGGCGAGGCGGCGCAGGTCAGCGTCCGGCTTTTCCGCGGCGATGAAGCGATGCGTAGCCGCAGCGACCGCCGGGCCGGGGTCGTCGAAACCCAACGCGGCAAGGCGCGCGCGGACGGCGGCCAGGTCGCCGTTCCCGGAATAAATGGTGGCGATCATCAGGACGTAATCATCCTTATACGTCTGGCTCAGGGAGACCGGTGCAGTGTCCACGTATTGCACCGGAGCAGCCACCCAGCCGATATACAGGCCCGCCCCGAGGCCGAGGGCAAGGCAGATGACAAGTGTGACGAGGGAGGCGCGAGACATGGGGGGGATTGTGCCAGAAGGCCAGAGGCCGCGCAAAACGAAATGGTATAATGCGCGCAGCGGTAAAGCAAGCGCGACGGTGATTAGCCGTCGCGTTATTGTGCCGGTGTGCCGAAGGAGGGAATCGAACCCACACACCCTTCCGGGTACACGATTTTGAGTCGTGCGCGTCTGCCAGTTCCGCCACTTCGGCGTGGTGCGCGCAGTATAAGTCAAGCGAAAATATTGGTCAAGGAGAACTCGCCTAGCGCTTATCGCACATCTCAGATCGCAGATGTTTTTCGACAGCGGGCGATACGCGATAAGCCATACGCGATACGCTACACATGCGTCTCGGAATCATCGGCCTGACCCAGTCGGGCAAGACCACCCTCTTCAACGCCCTCACACGCGGCGACCGGCCCGTCGGCCCGCGGGGCGTGTCAGGTGGCGGGCGCTTTGAAGTGCACACCGCCGTCGTCTCCGTCCCCGACCCGCGTGTGGACGTGCTCTCGGCGCTGTTCAAGCCGCGCAAGACGATTTACGCGCAGGTGACGTACGCGGACATCGCCGGGCTGGAAGCCGAGGCCAGCAAAACCGGGTTCTCCGGCCCGCTCCTCAACCAGCTCGCGGCAATGGACGGGTTCTTGAACGTGGTGCGCGTCTTCGAGAACCCCACCGTGCCCCACCCCGCCGGTTCGATCAACCCCGCACGCGATCTGGCGACGCTGGACGGCGAACTACTGCTCAACGACATGCTCGCCGTCGAGCGCAAGCTGGAGCGGCTGAACGAAGAAGCCAAGAAGGGGATCGTCAAAGACAAAGGGCTGCACGCGCAGGAGGCGGCGCTGTTCACCAAACTGCAGGAGGCGCTGGCCGCCGACCAACCCCTGCGCGATGTGGAATTGTCGCCCACCGAGGAGAAGCTGCTGTCCAGCTACCAGCTGCTCACGCGCAAGCCGATGCTGGTCGTGTTCAACACGGGTGACGAGGGGGCCGACCCCGCCAGACTCCCGGCGTATCCGCACGCCCGCTCGGCGGTGGTCGCGCTGCAAGGGAAGCTGGAGATGGAAATCGCGCAGCTGCCGCCGGACGAGGCGGCGGAGTTTCTCAAGGAATACGGCATCGCGGAGCCGAGCTTGAAGCGGATGATCAAACTGTCGTACGACCTGCTCGGACTGGAATCGTTCTTCACGGTGGGCGAGGACGAGGTCCGGGCGTGGACCGTCCGCCGGGGGGCGAGCGCGCCCGAGGCCGCGGGCGAAGTCCACACCGACTTGCAGAAAGGCTTCATCCGCGCGGAAGTGGTGAGTTATGACGAACTGGTGCATCTCGGCGGCTACGCCGAGGTGAAGGCCAAAGGCAAATTGCGATTGGAAGGCAAAGAGTACGTGGTACAGGACGGGGATATTCTCAACATCCGGTTCTCGCCGCCCACCAAATGATCGGAAACGACTACGCTGCCGGGAAGCCCAGCGAAGGAATACCGGATGATTTTATGGCGTGAGGGGACGATGCCGATGCAGACGGCCCTTGGGGGCCGAGATCGCCGGGGCCTCCTCCACTTCTTTACGTAACCATCCCGGAGAACGGCTAATCCGAGAGGACTGCATGCAGGCCGCCACGACAATCACTGCCGACAGCAGCATCCAGGCCGCCAATACGAAGAAGATGATGATCCAGGTTGTCATTGCTCATCCCTTTTCCCGACCTCTGCTCCGGCTAGCCGAATCAGGCCAGCCGTTCGGCCCTATTCTGACCATTCGTATGCGCTCAGTCCGAATGACAATCTAATGTGATTCGGTTCCGCCCTAAAGTGCCAAACGTCATGCTGTGAACGTGACTTGTCACACGCCTTCAATACGCCTCAGCCCTTGCGACCATGCCCACTGAAAGGACACCCCTGATGCCCTACACCCAGACCCGCTGGAAACTGGATGCGCTCGTCCCCTCCGCCGAAGGCCCGGAAGTCCAGAAGGCCCTCAAGGCGTTCGAGCGGCGAGTCAAGAAAGTGGAGGCGTGGCGCGCGAAGCTCAAGCCATCCCTTCCCGTCGCCGCCTTCCTGGCCCTGCTCAAAGATTACGAGGCGATGCAGCGGGAGAGCACCCGGGTGGGCGCGTTCGCCCAATTGCGATTCGCCGCCGACACCCAGGACCAATCCGCGCTGGCCTTCCTGGGACAGATTCAACAATTGCTCGCCCAGGCGCAAAACCGCACGCTGTTCTTCTCGCTCTGGTGGCGCAAGCTGGACAACGCCAACGCCAAACGCTTGATGAAAGCCTCCGGCGATCTGCGCTACTGGCTGGAGGAGATGCGGCACTTCAAGCCGCACACGCTCTCGGAAGCGGAAGAGAAGATCGTCAATCTCAAAGACGTAAACGGGGTCCGCGCGCTGGAGACGCTGTATGACACCATCACCAACAAGTTCACGTTCGCCATCGAAGTGGATGGCGAGAAGAAGACGCTGACGGAGGATGCGTTGACGGCGTATGTCCAGCATCCCAACCCGGCTCTGCGTGAAGCGGCGTACAAAGAGCGCCTGCGCGTGTACACCGAGCAGAGCCTGGTGCTGTCACAGATCTACAGCAGCATTGTGCGCGACTGGCGCAGCGAAAACGTGGACCTGCGCAAATTCAGAGGCCCGATCTCGGTGCGCAACCTGGCGAACGACCTGCCGGACGAGGTCGTCGAAACCCTGTTGAAAGTGATTGGCAAGAACGCACCCGTGTTCCAGCGCTACTTCAGGCTCAAAGCCAAGTGGATCGGGATGGGGAAACTGCGCCGCTACGACCTGTACGCGCCGCTGGCTGGGGCCGAAAAAGAGTATGCCTACGACGACGCCGTGAACATGGTGCTGGACACTTTCGCGGAGTTCTCCCCGCAGATGGGCGTGCTGGCCCGGAAGGTCTTCGACGATGGGCACGTGGATTCCGAAGTCCGCCACGGCAAACAGAGCGGCGCGTTCTGCGCCAGCGCTTTCCCCGGCGTCTCGCCCTGGGTGCTGCTCAACTACAACGGGCGCGCTTACGATGTGACGGTCATGGCCCACGAAATGGGCCACGCCATTCATGCCCTGCTGGCGCAGCACCATACCCTCCTCACCTTCCACTCCTCCCTGCCCCTGGCCGAGACCGCCTCGGTATTCTCCGAGATGCTGTTGACCGAGAAGTTCCTGGCGCTGGAGACCGACCAGGCCGTGCGGCGCGACCTGCTGGCCCGGCTGATTGACCGCACGTACGCCTCGGTGGGCCGCCAGGGCTACTTCGCCGTCTGGGAGAAGGAGGCGCACGAACTGGTGTATCAGGGCAAAACCGCCGACGAGATGGCGGCCCGGTATTTCGAGCACCTCCAGCAGCAGTTTGGGGACTCGCTCGACCTGAGCGACGATTTCCGCTGGGAGTGGATCCTCATCTCCCACTTTTACGGCGTCCCCTTCTACGTCTATGCCTACGCCTTCGGGCAGCTGCTGGTGCTGGCGCTGTACCAGATGTACAAACGCGAGGGTGAGGCCTTCAAGTCCAGGTACCTCAAGGTCCTGTCGTACGGCGGCGCGGAGTCCCCCATGCGCATCTTGAAGGAGGCCGGGATTGACGTCTCCTCGGCCAAATTCTGGCAGGGCGGGTTCGACGTGATTGCGGGGATGATTGAGGAGCTGGAGAGAATGGAAAGTTAGAGGTCAGAGGTCGGAAGTCAGAGGTCAAAAAAGAGCCGGTGGCGAAAACCGTTAGGCTCTTTTTGCTTCGCTCCGACCTCTGACCTCCGACATCCAACTTCTAACTTCTACGCCCGACTGCCGCTTCCATAAGGGCCTGAATCCGCCCGACCATCTCCGCCGGGTTGGGGTGCAGACCTTCCAACAGCAGGCCGTTGTCGTACAACTGCTGGATGCAATCGTTGACCACTCCTTCTGACTGCCCGGCCGCAACGAGCGCAGAGAGATTCTTGATCAGGGGATGGCGGCGGTTGATCTCCAGTATCTTCTTGGGGATCGTGTAGTCCTTCTCCACCAACCGGCGCACACGCTCCATGTCGCGCTGCCTGGCATCTTCGGGCGAGACGAGCCGCACCGGGCTATCCACCAGCCGGTCGGAGGCACGGACGTCGGTCACGCGATCTCCCAGTTGCGCTTTGAAGCAGGCCACGAGCGCATCGAACTCCGCCTGAGGGACTGCCGCCTCTATTTCTCTTTCTTTCTCTTTCCCACTCTCGGGCAGGTCAAGCCCGGCGTCGTCCACATTCTTCAGCGGGAACCCCTCGTACGATTGCAGGCTGGTCACCACAAAGCCGTCCAGCGGGTCAACCAGATAGAGCACCTCGATGTTCTCTTTGCGGAAGTAGTCGAGGTGCGGGCTGCGCGCCGCAGCCTTCAAATCCTCGCCGAGGAGATAATAGATCGCACGCTGTCCCGGCGGCATACGCCCGACGTACTCGGCCAGCGAGGTGACGGCCTCCCCATTCGCGCGCGAGGCGTGGAAGCGCAGAAGCGGCGTCAATCGTTCTCGCGCGGCGAAATCGGTGGCGAGGCCCTCCTTGATAAAGGGGCTGTATTCTTTCCAGAACGCGCGGTACTCGTCGGCGTCTTTCGCCGCCAGATCCTTGAGCACGTCCAGCACCTTGTGCGTCACCGCGCCTCGGAGGCGCTCCATCACCTTGTTCGCCTGCACGGTCTCGCGGCTCACGTTCAGCGGCAGGTCCTCGGACTCCACCACGCCTTCCACAAAGCGCAGGTACTTGGGCAACAGGTCCCTGCAATAGTCCTGGATCAGAATTTTCCGCGAGTACAATTTCAGCCCATAGTCCTTGCGCAGGTGGAAAATGCCGCGCTCGGCTTTGGCCGGGATGAAGAGCAGGGCGTAAATCTGCACCGGGGCGTCGGTGTTCAGAGACACGCGCGCCAGCGGCTGCTCAAGATCGAGCGTGAGCTGTTTGTAGAAGTCGTTGGCGGCCTCGTCGGTGATCTCGGAGGCCGGCTGCCGCCACAAGGGGGTCTGGCGGTTGACCACTTGATCGCCCACAACTATCGGGAACGAGACGAAGTCGGAGTGCTTGTGGATGACTTCCTGCAGGCGATAAGTCTCCGCGAACTCTTTGGCGTCCTCTTTCAGCTTGATGTGAATGGTTGTGCCACGCTCAGTCTTCTCGGCGGGTTCGAGCGTGTAGCGGTCGCCGCCCGTCGCGATCCACGTCCACGCCGCTGCGTCGGGGCGGTACGAGCGCGAGGTCACGCGCACTTCCTCCGCCACCATGAAGACGGAGTAGAACCCCACCCCGAACTGGCCGATGATGTCGGAGGGCTTTTTCCCTTCGGCGAGCGATTGCAGGAACGCCGCCGCGCCTGAGTGGGCGATGGTCCCGAGGTTTTCGATCAGCTCTTCGCGCGTCATCCCGATCCCGGTGTCGCCGATCGTCAGGGTGCGTTCCTGCGGGTTGCCGGAGAGGCGGATGGCGAGTTCGGCCTCCGGGTCGCGCACATCCCGGTTGGTGAGCATCTCGAATTGCAGCCGGTTGAGCGCGTCGGAGGCGTTGGAGATGAGTTCGCGCAAGAAGATTTCGCGGTCGGTGTAGAGCGAATGGACGAGAATGTCGAGCAGTTGCCGGATTTCGGCGCGGAATTCGATAGCCTCTGGGGCGGGAGCGGTAGTCATGGGAGGACACCTCCGAAGGTGGTTGCAACTCCAGACCTGACAGGTCTCCGAAGACCTGTCAGGTCTGAGACGGATGTTCCCAATTTATGCAGGAATTATCAGAAAAACGCAAGACCTCACCCCCGCCCCGCCTCCGGCGGGATCTTCGACCTTCGGCTCCCCCACTCCTGACGCTGAAGTTCGCGTCAGGAGTGGGGACGGGGGGTGAGGTCGAACGAGGCGCCCAAATCTCGCGGCGCCACGTGAAAAAAAGTAGCGGATGGGTTCACCATCCGCTACATGCGAAGCGGTTCCATCCGTTGACCCTACTTGATGATGTAGGTGACGCTGACCTGCATGTTCACTTGAATCTGCCCGGTGGACACGGGGACCGGGGCTCCGCCACCGACGCCCACGGCTGGAGCAGCCTTGTAGTCCGCCGCGTACGGGATCGGGCCGCTGGAGAACTCGCCGATGCTCATCGGCGTATCGAGCGTGACCCCGGCCGCTTTGGCCAGCTGCTCGGCGCGGACTTTGGCGTCGGCCATGGCTTTGCCGCGCGCTTCGGCTTCGAGCGCAGCCTGGTCGCTCACGGCGAAGTTCACGCCGTAGATGCTGTTCGCTCCCGCGCCGACGGCCTTGCCCAGCACCTCGCCCACTTTGCTCAGGTCACGCACGGTGACGCTGACCGTGTTGTCTACCACGTAGGTGAACGTGTCCTTCGGTTGACCGGTCTCGGGATCGTAATCCTGCTGAGCCGACACCGAGAAGTTGGTGGTCTGGATGTCCTTCTCGTCAATGCCCAGGCCCTTGAGCGCCGCGATGATCGCGTTCATCTTCGCGGTGGCGTCGTCTACTGCCTGCGCCGGGTCGGCATTCCGGCTCTGCACGCCGATCTGTGCAGTGGCGATATCGGGTTGGCCATAGGCCACGCCGTAGCCGGTCACGGAAATGGTGTGCGGCTGTTCCGGGTTGTTTCCGCCGCTCTGCGCTACCGCCGGGGCTGCGCACGCCGAAAGCGTCAGCAACCCGGCGAGGCCCACGGCTAATACCGAAACGAGTTTCACTGTGCGGTTCATTCTTTTCTCCTTGTATGCGCCTGAAGTTTCACAGTATAGACGCCCGCACTTCCGGTTTGGTTCCCAGGCGTTCCAACACGCCTTCGAGGTCGCTCAGCGTGCGGATGACCGGACAGCCCGGCTCGGGAAAGATGCCTTTGGGGTCAATGAGCACGGCCTGCAACCCCGCTCCGCGTGAGCCTTCCACGTCGGCGTAGTAGTTGTCGCCCACGTAGACTGCCGCTTCGGGCGCACAGCCGGCCAGGAGCACGGCCCGGAGGAAAATCTCCGGCGCGGGCTTCCAGCTTTGCGCCTGTCCGGCGGAAAGGGTGAAATGGAATCGATCGGCGAGGCCCAACTCGGCGGCGATTAAGTCGAGCGGGTCCGTGCGGTTGGAGACCAACCCGACGACGTACCCCAACTCGCGCAGGCGCGCGAGCGTGGGCACCACGTCGTCGGGGACGTGGTGGCTGAATTCGTAGCGCTCGTTGAACATGCGATTGATCTCAACGGCGAGCGCGGTCACGTCGCCGGGGACCCCGAGCGCGCGCAGCTGCCGCTCGGCGTGCCGCGTCCACAGGGCGGCGTTCTCGCCCCCAAACTCGGCCAGGTCCCCCAGGAGTTCGGGCGACTTGGCCCAGTAGTAATGGTTCCACCGTTCGCCGGCGTAGATTTGGCCCGGAGGCGGAACGTGGCCGAGTTCTTCCAGATATTCGACGAAAGTTTCAAAACCGCCGGGGCGGTTGTGCCGCAGCGTGCCGTCGAGGTCGAAGAGGACGGCGTGTATGTGATTGTTGGAGATGGACATAGGGGGGATTATAAAGGCAGAAGGATGAAGGCGGAAGGATGAATCAGATTTCATCCTTCATCCTTCTGACTTCATCCTTATCCCCCAATTTCACTCATCACCCGATTCATCGGGACGATGTTGTGGGCGAGGCCGTGGCCCCACGGCTTGTGCCAGACGGCTTTGTTGATGAGGGCCTTGAGGTCGTCCATCGTCGCACCCTGGCGGAGGGGCGTGAGCAAATCCACCTCGTATTCGCGCAAGAGGCACATGCGCAGCTTGCCGTCGGCGGTGAGGCGCGCGCGGGTGCAGGAGGCGCAGAACGGCTCGGTGACTGAACTGATGAAGCCCACGTCGCCGAGGCCGTCGGCGAGACGGTAGAGGCGGGCTTCGCCGTCGAGCTTGCCGCCGTCCACCGGGATCAGAGCGCCGAGCGCGGCTTCGATCTTCGCCCGCATCTCCTGCGCGGCGACGACCTGCGCCTGCTGGAAACCGGCTACCTCGCCGAAGGGCATCATCTCGATGAAGCGCACCTGCCAGTCGTGGTAGAGGGTGAGCGCGGCGAGGTCCGCCACGTCGTCCTCGTTGTAGCCCCGCACGATGACGGCGTTGAGCTTCATCGGCGCCAGCCCGGCGGCTTCGGCCTCGACGATGCCCTCCCACACGTCCTGCACATCGCCCCAGCGCGTGAGGCGCTTGAACTTCGCCGGGTCGAGCGAATCAATGGAGACGTTGACGCGCTGCAGCCCCGCTTCGGCCAGCGGACGCGCGAGCTGCTTGAGCAGCAGGCCGTTGGTCGTCATCGAGAGCGAGCGGACGCCGGGAGCGCGGGCGATGCCGCGCACAAGCTCGACGATGTTGGCGCGCACGGTCGGCTCGCCGCCGGTCAGCCGGAATTTGTGGAAGCCCAGCTCGGTGAACAGCCGGACGAGGTGCAGCAACTCGTCGTCCTGCATCAGCTCTTTGCGCGGGCGGAACTGCATGTCTTCCGGCATGCAGTAGACGCAGCGCAGGTTGCACCGGTCGGTCAGGCTGATGCGGAGGTAGTGGATATCGCGTCCAAATCGGTCGAGGGCCATAGCGTGATGTCATTGTAACATAACGCCTTAATTTTTCAAGGTTCGATCTTCTTTATTCTCCACAGGCAACAGCGCGCGTGCCCGGTCACGACGATCAAGCGCGGATGCAGCGTCATCGGCAGCCCGTGGCGAGGCTGCAGGGTGATGAGCGGCTCAAGCTCGACGCGATGACCGGGCATGAGTCGCAGCGCGTACCGCGGCGCCACGGCGGCGAGGATGAGCTGCGCCTCGATGAGACCAAACTGGTTAGCGTGACCTACAGAAAAAGCGTCAGCGCCAGCCCGACCACGAGGCCAAGCAGCGCGCCCGCCACAATGTCGGACAGGTAGTGCACGCCCATCGCCACGCGGGCGAGCGCGACAAGAGGCGCCCAGACCAATAGCAGGAGCGCGAACCACGCCGGGCCGAGGGCAAAGCCCAGCACGACGAGCATCGCCATGCGCGCGGCGTGGCCGGAGGGGAACGAGTGCGGGTCGGCGCTGCGGTAGATCGTCCCCCACTCGCCGGGGGGCCGCTGACGCCGGAACAGCCATTTGAGCGTCTGCGCGATCACCGCCGTCACCGCGATGCCGATGAACAGCCAAATGACCCGGCGCTGCCACTCCGCGTTTCCAAACCACCACACAATCACCAGCCCGATGCCCCAGAACCAACTGTCGCCGGAGTGGGCGAGGAAGATCGCAGCGCGGCGCAGCCAGCCGGACTTCTCGGCCACGCGCATCTGGGAGGAGAGACGCGCGTCGGTTTCCAGCAGGGTGCGGATCAACCCGTCTGTCCCCGGGATTCGAGATCGCGCTTCAACAGCTCGTACTGCGCGGGCTTGTCCACGTCCATCCCGGCTTCCGCGTACGGGCAGATGAGCACGCGGGCCGAGACGTGCAGGCGCTGGCTGCAGACGCGGGCCACGTCCTCGGTGCTGAGGCGGCGCGCGGCGAACAGCAGGAGCGTGTCCAGCCCGATGATGCTCGCCTGCCGGAAAATGTTCTTCCGCGCGGCAACCAGGTCTTTCATCTCGCGCGGGACGTGCGTGATCAGTTCCGTCGCCACGAGGGGCACGTCGCCGCCTGTGAACGTCCCGTCCTTGAAGTGGAAGTAACTGCGCCGGGAGCCGGGGAAGCGCCGCTCCATCTCCGCCTGCGGAATGACCGAGTAATAGGCCTCGTGCTCGGTCTGGAGCGAGGTCTCGACGATCCAGTCCACCGCCGCCGGGATGAGGGTAGGCAAGTCGGAGCTGACGATCAGCGCATACTTCGCCGATCCGTCCTGGTCAATGATCCATCGCACGCCGGTTTCGATATTGGTGAGCATGTCGCCCTGGTTGGGGAGGAAACCGATCGTCTTCCGGCAGTGCAGGGGCACGCTGTGTTCGTCGAGGCCGAT
>Ga0209109_10002370_pt1 | contig 10343 bp, 8 predicted proteins | sample Rifsed10ft2_FD_184004 | JGI IMG/M metagenome (GOLD analysis project Ga0209109, IMG submission 184004) | Soil microbial communities from Rifle, Colorado, USA - sediment 10ft 2 (version 2) | ecosystem: Environmental > Terrestrial > Deep subsurface > Rock core/Sediment | place: Rifle, Colorado... | reverse complement strand
AAATTTTTATATACATGATAAATATCATGATAAAGGATGGAATTGTCTTTTATTTTTGTAGTATAAATTATGACAAATTTAACACCTTTTTAATTATGAAAACTAAATTTAAAATCGCTGTTTGTGTGTTGGCAGTGACTGCCATTACAGCAGGATTATTCTCTTTTAGAGACAATTCACCAACAGACTATTCAAAAATACCTGTTGAAGGAGAAATAATCGCTGAACTTACAGCTCCTCCTTTAGTTCCAAAACCAATAGGGAATCGTGCAGCTACGAAACTTATTGTTAACATGGAAATTAAAGAAATTGAAGGTGAAATGGTCGATGGTGTGAAATACACTTATTGGACATTTGGGGGGTCAGTTCCGGGAAGTTTCATTAGAACTCGAGTAGGGGATGAAGTAGAATTTCACTTAAAAAACCATCCTGATAACAAACTGCCTCACAACATTGATTTACACGCAGTAACAGGGCCAGGTGGAGGAGCCGCTTCTTCATTGGTCGCCCCAGGACATGAAAAAGTTTTTAATTTTAAAACATTAAACCCAGGATTGTATGTATATCATTGTGCGACTGCACCTGTAGGGATGCACATTGCTAATGGAATGTACGGGTTGATATTAGTGGAGCCAGAAGGAGGATTACCACCTGTTGACAGAGAATATTATGTTATGCAAGGAGATTTTTATACCAAAGGGAAATACGGCGAACAAGGTCTTCAACCTTTTGATATGGATAAAGCAGTAAAAGAAGATGCTGATTATGTTGTTTTCAACGGAAAAGTAGGAGGTATTACGGGAGATAATTCCCTTACGGCTAAAGTTGGAGAAACAGTACGTATCTATATGGGTAATGGTGGTCCTAATTTGGTTTCTTCTTTCCACGTGATAGGTGAGATTTTTGACAAAGTGCATATTGAAGGAGGGGATATGATTAATAAAAATGTTCAAACCACTTTAATCCCTGCAGGAGGTTCAGCCATTGTTGAATTTAAAGTAGATGTTCCCGGAACCTTTATTATTGTGGATCACTCGATTTTCAGAGCGTTTAACAAAGGTGCCATAGGAATGTTGAAAGTAGAAGGACCCGATGACAAAAAAATCTATTCTGGTACCACTCAAGAGGGAATTTATTTAGCAGAAGGAGGAACAATTCAGAATATGCCAAAAGTTAAAAATGAAGCGAAAAATGTAGTTGCCAAAACATTACCGCAACAACTTAAAGCGGGTAAAGAACTTTTTGGAGGGACTTGTTTTGCCTGTCACCAATCTGAAGGACAAGGGATACCAAGTGTATTTCCCCCTCTTGCCAAATCTGATTACTTAAATGAAAATCCTAAAAGAGCTATTGATGCAGTTCTTCATGGTCTAAGTGGGGAAATAAAAGTAAATGGAAAAAAATTCAATAACGTGATGACCAGTCAAAACCTTACTGATGAAGAAATCGCCAATACATTGACATACATATATGATAGTTGGGGTAATAATAAAACACGAGTTACCTCTGCCATGGTTAAAGCGCAAAGAGCAAATTCAAATCCGCAATCTGGAGGAAGCCATTAAAATAAAAATCTGGAGTGGTTTAGATAAAAAAGAATAAACCGCTACTGTTTTAAATTCAACTTAACAAATTAAAATTTACGATTATGAAAAAGTATGTTTTGGCAATTGCAATGATTGCATTAGTGTTACAAGGTTTTAATACCTTGTCTAAAGATAAAAATGAAGGATATATCACAAAAAAAGAATCTAAAAAAGGAATCTCTCCAGTTGCTGATAAAGGAAAAAGTATCTACAATCAAACCTGTGTAGCTTGTCATCAGGCTACAGGACTTGGAATACCTGGTGTTTTTCCTCCATTGGCTAAATCAGACTACTTGAATAAAGATGTTAACCGAGCTATTAAAGGAGTCGTAAAAGGATTATCAGGTGCAATTACCGTAAATGGTAAAAAATTCAATGGGGCTATGCCTGCTCAAGCCCTTAGTGACGCACAAATAGCGGATGCATTAACCTATGTTTATGCCAGTTGGGGAAATAACAAAACGGTAGTGACTACTGCTATGGTTAAAGCGCAAAGAAAATAATAATTTAAAACTAAACACGATGTTTGCAATACCAAAAACGAAAATAATTTTGTTACTATTTTCTTTGCTAATAGCAACATCTATGCTAGCTCAAGATGCTAAAATGGTTTCAATCAAAAGGGGGACGTATGTTCCCCTTTATGGAACTACTGATAAAAAAGCAGTAGCAATACAAGGTTTTAATATCGATGTTTATCCGGTTACGAATGCTCAATTTGTTGCTTTTTTGAAAAAAAATCCAGAATACAGTCGGTCAAAAATTAAAGGCCTTTTTGCAGAAAAAAGTTATTTGGCACATTGGGAAAGTGATTTCAATTATGGAAAGAATAATTTAAGTAATGCGCCCGCAACTAATGTTTCCTGGTTTGTAGCCAAAAAATACTGTGAATGTCAAGGGAAGCGACTTCCTACCATGGATGAATGGGAATATGTGGCTATGGCCGATGAAAAACGAATCGATGCCAGAACAAAAGAATCTTTTAATCATTACATCCTAGCTTGGTATGAAAAACCAAAAACCTATGCCAATACTGTAGGCGACACGTTCAAAAATTATTGGGGCGTTTATGACATGCATGGATTAGTTTGGGAATGGACTTCAGACTTCAACAGTATTTTTCTATCTGGAGAATCTAGAAAAGATAAAGATACAGACAAGAACCTTTTTTGCGGAAGCGGTTCTATAAATGCTACTGACTTAATGAATTATGCTGCTTTTATGCGCTATGGTTTTCGAGCCAGTTTAAAAGCAAAATACACTACAAGGAATCTTGGTTTTCGATGTGCAAAAGATTTAAAATAGACACTGGAAATCTATATAAAATAACAAAAATGAAAAAAGTATTTCTTGGATTATTCGTAATCCTTTTAGTCTTACAAAGTTGTAATTCAAACAAAAATACACCGAATAACGCTAACAAACCAATATCGGAATTGTCTATATATAACCTTCCTTCAAAATGGACCAATCAAAATGGGGAGAATATAGAAATGAAAGAATTGAAGGGAAAAGTCCTTGTTATGGTTATGATTTATACCTCCTGTAAAGCTGCTTGTCCTCGTTTAGTGGCTGATATGCGTAATATCGAAGAGCATTTGCCAGAGAATATCAAGAACAATGTAAAATTAGTTTTAGTGAGTATTGATCCTGTTGTTGATACCCCAAAACGATTAAAATCCTTTGCTATCGAAAATAAAATGGATAGTGAACAATGGGTTTTCTTACGCTCAACAGAAGAAAACACAAGAGAATTTGCAGCGGTTTTGGCTGTAAATTATAAAAAAATAGCGCCTTTGGAATTTTCCCATTCCAATATCATAAGTGTATTTAATGCTGATGGTGAATTAGCATATCAACAAGAGGGCTTAGGTGTCAATTCAGACCAAACCATTCAAAAGATTACTGAGGAAGCTCAAAAAATAAATTAAACATGAAACTACTTAGAACAATCAGTTTGTCATTTTTAGGAATGCTAAGCATGGGAACTTATGCCCAAGAGTTGGATGCCAATCTGCAACTCAGACCGCGTTACGAATACCGAAACGGTTTTAAAAGTCTGATGCCAATAGGTGAAGATGCAACCTCATTTATTTCGCAACGGTCCCGCTTAAATTTTAATTACATACAAGAAAAATTAAAAGCCAAATTGACTTTTCAAAATATTCGCACTTGGGGTGATGTGGCAACGACAACACAAGCCGATAAAAACGGAATTGCTTTATTTGAGGCTTGGGCACAATATGATTTTGATGCCAAATGGAGTGCGCGCTTAGGCCGCCAAGTGATTTCGTATGACAATCAACGTATTTTTGGTGAAATTGATTGGGCGCAACAAGGACAAAGCCATGATGCCGCGGTGATTACGTTTCATCCCAAAAATCATCAGCTGGATTTAGGATTTGCATTGAATGCCAATGCAGAAAATTTATTGGAGCCGAAAACTGCGTACACGACTAATTACAAATCCTTACAATATGCCTGGTATCATACGCAATTCAGTAAGCTGAACATGAGTTTGTTGCTTTTAAATACCGGTTATGAATTTGAAAAAAACATTGGCAATTTAGAAATAGATTACAAACAAACCTTTGGCACTTACCTTTCTTTTAAGGAAAAAAAATGGGATACAAATCTAGGTTTGTACGGACAAACTGGAAAAAGTAATGATAAAAGTGTGAGTGCATGGTACGCGGGAACTTTCCTTGGTTATACGGTCACCAATACATTCAAAGCTGGATTAGGATATGAATATCTTTCGGGTAAAGACCAAGATGATTCTAGTGCAAAAATAAAATCATTCAATCCTATTTTTGGAACAAACCACGGTTTTAACGGTTTTATGGATTATTTTTATGTAGGAAATCATCAAAATAGTGTGGGATTGCAAGATGTCTATTTAAAGTTAAATTATACGTCTAATAAATGGCAATTTACGTTAATGCCACATGTTTTTAATGCACCGAATACTGTTTTGGATGCTTCCAATAATAAAATGGATGGCTATTTAGGAACAGAACTTGATTTTACTGCCAGTTATACTATTCAGAAGGATATTGTTGCTTCAGCGGGGTATTCTCAAATGTTTGGTTCTGGAACTTTAGAAAGATTAAAAAATGTTACTGATGCCGCTAATACCAACAATTGGGTTTGGGTTATGGTTTCTTTTAGCCCTAGAATATTTAGTTTAAAATAAACGGATTACGGATCAATCAACATTTATCAAGCCAATTACTGTTGGACAAATTTAAATTATATTTTATAACAACAAAAAAGAGCTTCAATTGAAGCTCCTTTTTTTATAAATATATTTCTCGAATAAACTTATTCTTTCAATCGACATGCTTTAATTTCTCCTTCAACAACTACTTCTGTCATTCCTAAAGAAGATAAGTTTTTCATGGCTTTATCCCATTTTTTTCCACTCAATTCCGATTTGATTTTTAAAAGTCCAAATTCCATTTGGTTTTCATTTTCTTGCAATAAGAAAACAATCAATTTTTCATCTTCTTCCAATTCAATTTTGATTTGTTTTTTCTCAGGTCTCATTTGAGGAAACAACAATACTTCCTGAATAGAAGCATTATTTGTCAAATACATAATCAATCGGTCCATTCCAATTCCCATTCCGGACGTTGGAGGCATTCCATATTCTAAAGCTCTCAAGAAATCTTCATCAATAGTTCCCGTAGCTTCATCATCTCCTTTTTCAGACAATCTCATTTGATCTTCAAAACGTTCTCTTTGGTCAATTGGATCATTCAATTCAGAATAAGCGTTAGCCACTTCTTTACCGCAAATCATTAATTCAAAACGCTCTGTCAATTCAGGATTGTCACGGTGTTGCTTGCACAATGGTGACATTTCTTTTGGATAATCCGTGATGTAAGTAGGCTGAATATAGTTTCCTTCACATTTAGCGCCAAAAATCTCATCAATCAGTTTTCCTTTACCCATGGTTTTATCCACTATAATACCCATAGCTGTTGCTGCATCGAATAACTCTGTTTCACTTTTTCCTGAAATATCAAATCCTGTAAAGTGTTTGATAGAATCAGTCATTGTAACTCGAGCGTAAGGCGCTTTGAAATTGATGGTATGTTCTCCAAAAGTCACTTCTGAACTTCCATTAACCGCAATCGCGCAATACTCCAAAAGGTCTTCGGCAAATTTCATCATCCAGTTGTAGTCTTTGTAGGCTACATATATTTCCATGGCAGTAAATTCCGGGTTGTGCGTTCTGTCCATTCCTTCGTTACGGAAGTTTTTCGAAAACTCATAAACTCCTTCAAAACCACCAACAATTAATCTTTTTAAATACAATTCGTTTGCAATACGCATATAAAGCGGAATATCAAGCGAGTTGTGGTGCGTAATAAAAGGACGCGCAGCAGCACCACCGGGAATTGGTTGTAAAACAGGAGTTTCTACCTCTAAATATCCTTTGTCATTAAAGAAAGTACGCATCGCATTGAACAATTTTGTTCTCTTGATAAAAGTTTCTTTCACGTGGTCGTTCACGGTTAAATCAACATAACGACGACGGTATCTTTGTTCCGGATCCGAAAACGCATCGTGCATTTTTCCGTCAGCATCTGTTTTTACTATAGGAAGTGGTTTCAAGGCTTTTGCCAAAACCGTTAATCCATAAACATGAACCGAGATTTCACCTACTTGTGTTTTAAAAACCGTTCCGCGAACCCCAATAAAATCACCAATATCCAATAGTTTTTTGAAAACTACATTGTACATTGTTTTCTCTTCATCCGTCGAAATATCATCTCTAGAAACATACACTTGAATGCGTCCTTCAGCATCTTTCAATTCTGCAAATGATGCCTTTCCCATGATACGCTTACCCATCAAACGTCCTGCTAAAACCACTTCCTTTCCTTCGTACTTCTCGAAATCTGCTAAGATTTCGCTAGAATATGCGGTTGTGATAAATTCGGCTGCGGGATATGGCTCAATGCCTAAATTGCGTAATTCGGTAAGTGCTTCTCTACGTAATATTTCTTGTTCGGATAATGCCATTTTATGCTGTTTTTAAGAGTGCAAATATACTGTATAAGTAGCAAAGTAACAAAGTGCTAAAGGTTTTTTGGAGCTATTTCCAGCTTTCCGTTGCAAATAAATTCACTGAATACCAAAAAAGTTAGAAGTATGGTGAAGTAATCTTTTTATTTTTGGAAGCAAAAATAAAAAGGATTTCCACTGTAAATGGAATTCACTGAACTCCAAAATAAATAAAATATTGTGAAGTAATCTGGGCTATAAATTGTAGTTATTAATTTACATTTGGTAAAAAATCACGATTCAAAATCAAAGAAATTGAAAAATAAAATTTACGTCTTTCTACTTTTAGGTATTCTAACAACAAGTTGCCAAGTCACAGAAACCATTCATTTAAACCAAGACGGAACCGGAAAAATTGAAATAAATGAATTGCGGGATGAACATAGTTATATGCAATTGATGGGTGAAAATTACTCCAAAGAAGAAGTTTTTCGAGATACTACTTATGTTTTTCAGAATTTGATAACGAAACATTCCGAGACGTTTTCCAGATTGCCAGCATCTGAAAAAGCCATTTTTAAAAAATTTGGTACGGTAAAAGTACATATCAAGAAAAGTTCATTCGAGAAAGAATTTCGCACAACAATCAGTCAAAATTTCAATAAAATAGAGGAAGTTGCGGATTTATACAAAACCGAAGAATATGCTGATGATATAGAAAATAATTATGCATTGGTTGCCGAAGAACATTATTATAGTGTGAACTATGCTTTTGACGGAAGTGTTTTCAAGAGAATGGTAAAAATTACTGATGCAATTGAGTTAAAAAAGGCAGCGGGATAAGATTGAAGGATATAAAATGCAAGTTTCTAAATTCAAAATCACACAGCCTTATGTTCTAAAATATAATTTTCCAAGAAAAATAAGGTCTGTATCAAATCCTAATGTAGAAATTAGCGAAGACAGAAAATCACTTGAATTGCAATTTCTAATAGCAGATTGTTTGGTGAATCCGGAGAGCACGAATCTGGAAGTAATTTTGGAATAACTGTTTTAGTAAGCTTTGAATCTTTGTATCGACAATCTAAAACTTTGTACCTTTGTGCCTCAAAACCTTTGCGCCTCATTATAACATGATCAAAACCATCCAACTTCAAGATTTAGGAACTAAAGATTACAAAGAAACTTGGGAATACCAAGAGGAATTGTTCAAAGGTATAGTTGACTTAAAAATTCGAAATCGCAGAGAGGAACTCGAATTAGAAACTCCAAATTACTTTCTTTTTGTGGAACATCCACACGTGTATACTTTAGGGAAAAGCGGTGATTTGAGTAATTTGCTTTTATCCGAAAAACAACTGGAAGCCAAAGGAGCGACTTTCTATAAAATCAATCGTGGTGGCGATATTACGTATCACGGACCCGGGCAAATTGTAGGCTATCCAATTATAGACTTAGAAAATTTCTTTACAGATATTCATAAATACTTGCGATTTCTGGAGGAAGCTATTATTCTGACCCTTGAGGAATATGGAATCGTTTGCGGCCGAAGTGAAGGCGAAACTGGCGTTTGGCTGGGCGCAGGAACTCCATTTGCCAGAAAAATTTGTGCAATGGGTGTTCGTGCTTCGCGTTGGGTAACCATGCATGGATTTGCTTTAAACGTAAATGTGGACTTGGGTTACTTTGATAATATTATTCCTTGTGGGATTCGTGGCAAAGCGGTAACTTCTTTAAATGTGGAACTTGGGGTAGAAAGAGTAAACGAGGAAGAAGTCAAAGAAAAAATATTGAAACATTTCTCCATTCTTTTTGAAGCGACTTTTGAGAAATCTGCAATCAAAAATCATTAATCTACAATCAAAAATCAAAAGAATACTGTTCCGGTAACAATCGAAATGTCATTCGGTGGTATTTAGTAACTCCATAGATTCGTATTGCTTCCCGGTGTTCTTTGGTGGGATATCCTTTATTTTGCTTCCAATTGTACATTGGGAATTCTTCATGAATGCGGTTCATATACTCATCCCGGTACGTTTTTGCCAATACCGAAGCAGCGGCAATACTCATAAATTTAGAATCGCCTTTAACGATGCTTGTATTTGGAATAGAATTTAGAATTTCGAGTTCCGCTTTCGTAAAAATTTTTCCTCCACGGTTTTTTATCCCTTTTTTGTGAATCAATGGTGCATTTCCATCGAGAATAATGTATTCCGGTCTTGGATGGAGTTTTAAAATGCTTTCCTGCATCGCTTTTATAGATGCATTTAAAATATTGATTTCGTCAATCACCAAAGGCTCAAGATGCGTAACTGCAAATGAAATGGCCTGTTGCTCAATGATAGGTCTTAATTTTTCTCTGATTTTCTCTGATAATTGTTTACTGTCATTCAAAATTACGTTTTCAAAATCAAATGGTAATATTACGGCCGCTGCAGTTACAGGACCCGCAAGACAACCACGACCTGCTTCATCAGTTCCAGATTCGAGAATGATTTTCGAAAAATTATTTTCGAGCATATATTGTTTTTTTTTGGGGTAAATATAGAAAGAAAAACGTTTTGGATTTAACTTATTTGTTTAACATAGTAATCAACAAATGTTAAAATTATATTTTTTCCTGTTAATTTTAGGTTAATTAAATTTTTATTGTGAGTTTTGTGAGATAACTAATTCAAAATAATTAAATATGAGATCAAAATTTAAATGGATTTTTTCGTTGCTGTTGGCGTTGTCAATGCAATTTGTGTTTGCGCAAGAGAAAACGGTTACTGGTGTTGTAATTGATAAAAGCGGTATTCCTTTACCAGGAGTGAATGTCGTAATTAAAGGAACATCGAATGGAGTACAAACAGATTTTGATGGAAAATTCTCTTTAAAATCTAAAGAAGGAGATAATGTTGTATTTTCTTTTATTGGATACAAATCAAAATCTTTACAGATAAACAAAAGTAATAATTACAATGTGACTCTGGAATCTGATGCGGTTCAGATGGAAGAACTTGTCGTGATTGGTTATGGAACCCAAAAAAAGAGAGAGGTTACAGGTGCGATTTCAAAAGTGTCAGGAAAAGATATAGCAAATATTGTTACTCCGAGTTTTGAAGGTGCATTAGCGGGTAGAGCGACAGGTGTGCAAATTACAACTGCTAATGGAATTGTTGGACAGGCGCCAAGAATAAGAATTAGGGGAATTGCTTCTATTTCAAGTGGGACCTATCCATTAGTTGTAGTTGATGGTATGGCAATTACAACCGGAGATGTTGGTGGTATAGCAAATACAAATGCGTTGGCAGATATTAATCCAGCGGACATCGAGTCTATGGAGATATTGAAAGACGGAGCAGCAACTGCAATTTATGGTTCTCGTGCTGCTAATGGTGTAATATTAATCACTACTAAAAGTGGTAAAAAAGGAACCATGAAAGTTAATTTCAGCAGTAGTTTAGCTGTTGCCAGCGCTGTTAAAAAATACGACTTATTGAACACTGCTGACTTTTTAGTTATTTCTAATGAAAAAAGAACAAACAGAGGGCAGGCTCCTTGGGCTGTTGGCAGTGCTTTTGATACTGATTGGCAATCAGCGGTATTAAGAGACGCACCACAAATGAATCATTCATTGTCATTTAGTGGAGGTTCTGAGAAAACTAAATATTATTTGTCTTTGGGTTTAACAGATCAAACAGGTGTAACTTTATCTAATGACATGAAAAGATATTCTGTTAGAGCTAATATTGATCA
>Ga0209109_10002368_pt1 | contig 10358 bp, 9 predicted proteins | sample Rifsed10ft2_FD_184004 | JGI IMG/M metagenome (GOLD analysis project Ga0209109, IMG submission 184004) | Soil microbial communities from Rifle, Colorado, USA - sediment 10ft 2 (version 2) | ecosystem: Environmental > Terrestrial > Deep subsurface > Rock core/Sediment | place: Rifle, Colorado... | reverse complement strand
TACTAAAAAACGAAATGCCGTTTGATGAAAAGTTTTTCGTTAAAATCGCTTGACCTAGAAGACGGTATCTGACCCCGATACATTGGTACCGGGACAAACGCGGGAGAGATGGCAAGAAAGCGGCCAATCATGACATTGAAGTGTTAAGTCATGCCTTTACCAAGGCGATTGAATGGGGGCTTTGCGAGAACCACCCCATCAAGGGCAAAGTCCGGAAATTCAGCACCCCACCCCGGCGGCGGTATGTGGAAGATTGGGAGATTGAGGAAGCATTGAAAGTCGCCTCCCCGTTCATCAAGGCCTATATTCGGTTAAAGCTACTCACAGGCATGCGCCGTGGTGACATGCTCTCTGTCAAAATGTCAGACCTGAAAGAGGACGGAATTCACGTCACACCCCGAAAGACTGCGCACAGTTCCGGCAAGAAATTGATTATCGAATGGTCAGACGAACTACGTGCATTAATCGAGGAAATAACCCGGCTCAGAAAAAAGATTTACTCCATCTGGCTATTTCACACCAACAAGGGACAACCCTATATCAAGCCTGATGCCTCAGCCAATGGTTTTGATTCTATCTGGGGACGGTTTATGGATAAGGTGTTAACCAGGACGAATGTTAAGGAAAGATTCACCGAGCATGATTTGCGGGCAAAGGTTGCTAGTGATACAGAATCTGAACATGCAAGATTACTGCTTGGACACTCGAATATGGGAATTACGGAAAGAGTTTACAGAAGAAAAGCAGAGGTTGTTAAACCTCTAAAATAAATTAGTCATCTGTATCATTTTTTTTGTATTCATATCGAGTTTTTCTCCATACACTGACTCATAATTAATAATGATATCTACCTTATCTGCAGCAGCATCAACAATCTCTTTAGTAGGCTTTTTTTCATGATCAAAAATAATATTAAATAATTTTACTTCTTCACCTGCTCTCATTACATAATATGGGCCTACATATGCTGAGGTAAACGTATATTGATAGTCAGGGAATAACTTTAATAATAAATTTTTCACAACTTCTGCCCGCTTACCTTCAATAGGAATATCGTCAACTAAATATTTAAATTTCATGATTAATGCAGGGCCAATACCATTATTTCTAATAAATACATCAAATGACATATTGTTGTAGTCAGAATGCGTCCATGTTGTTAGTTGTGGCCTTACAGTAGATTTATTAAATTTATTTGCTTCATAGCCTTGTATAATAGTATGTACAAATGCTAGAACTGCAATAAATAAAGATGAGAAACCGATAATAGCTTCCCAAGAAAGTTTTTCTATAGATGGATATAAATTAATTCCTGTCCCGGCAATTACACCTAATACGAAGGATCCGCCTATAACTATAAGGAAATAAACTACATCATTGAGTTTATCTAACATGATTGAATGAATATAGGTTATATTCGGTATAACTCTATCTATATTTATGGGACAGTTAACAATCTATGGGACAGTGTTAGTATAGACTACCCCATAGATTTATAGATTTGGCGCGCCCGGAGAGATTCGAACTCCCGACCCCCAAGTTAGTAGCCTACTTATTCTTTGAATTCACAATAAAAAAGCCGCAGTGATTGTGTAACCACTGCGGCTTTTACCTTTAGTTACCATCTCCCTGATGTGTTGATCATTATTGCTCTTGTCAGGCGACTTTCTCTACCTGGACCAGGTTGTCTGAGAACGACGGCGCATGACCCATATCAGTAAACTCGGCTGAACTGATCGCGTTCACCGTACCGTTGTTCAATTGCCGCCAGTAACCCAGCGTGGCAACAACTATACCCGGGTTCACATCATCCGTGATCTGGGCATCACCTTCAAAGCCACCACGATCATTGAACACACGCACGATATCACCGTCCTTGATTCCACGCGTCCCGGCATCGGCGGCATTGATCAACACGAACTGTTCGCCCTGCTCCTTGATCTTGTAGTCCATGTTGGCATAACAAGAATTGAGAAAGCTGTGGCTCTTGGGTGACACAATATTCAACGGATATTTCTTCGCACGTTCCGGATTGGTTTCCGGTCTCTCCCTGGGTCCGACATAATCCGGCAAGCTGTCCAAAGGTTCACCCGGTTGAAAACCCTCATACATCTGGCGGAATGGCGCGGCGACAAAATTCTTTGCCCCTTCTATATAGAATTCACATTTGCCTGAAGGCGTCGGGAATTTACCTTCTTTATGTGGGCAACGATCATCCTTGGTACCGACATTAAGACGGGCATAACCATGTTTACGCAGATAGTCCAGATCAATACCATCACAGGCAGGCGCATTCCAGTCGATAAAATTCTCCAGGCATTCAGAATCCGACCATTTTAATCTTTCATCTTCAAAGCCCATGCGCTCGGCCAGGCGGCGGAAGATTTCATTATTCGGAATGGCTTCACCCGGTGAATCAACACACTTGGTATTGTAAGTGAGATACAGATGTCCCCATGAAAGGATGATATCTTCCATCTCCGCACCCATGGACGCAGGCAACACAATGTCAGCATAAGACGCCGTATCTGAAATGAAATGTTCCGCAGAAACCAGGAACAGATCCTCACGCATCAACCCTTTCACAATCTTGTCCGCTTCCGGTGCCTGTGTGACCGGATTTGAATTCCAGCACATCATCGATTTAATAGGTGGATCCAGTGGTATCTCGCCTGTCAAGGCACGGCCAATCTGTAAATTGCTGACTACACGCGTGCCTTCAGGGATTAAATCAGGACGGCAAATCACATCAAACTTGTAGGGATGTTCCCATACCGGGAATTGCGTGACACCGCCACCCACATGCCGCCAAGCCCCGGTCAGGGCAGGTATGCAGGTCACCGCACGTATCGTCTGGCCGCCGCCATAATGCCGCTCAAGTGCCACACCCATTCGGATTGCCGCAGGTTGCTCCGTCGCCAGCTCCCGCGCGAATTTACGAATATCATCCGCAGAAACGCCTGTAATTTTTTCTGCCCATTCCGGGGTACGTTCCCTGGCACGTTCGGCCAGTTCATCAAACCCGATGGTGTATTTTTCAACGTAATCCTTATCTACCAATCCTTGTTCGATTATGCTGTTAATCACCGCCATCGCCAGGGCGCCGTCAGTACCCGGACGGGGACAGATATGCCAGTCGGCATGCTTGGCGGTTTTGGATTTATAGGCATCGATCACCACCACCTTGGCCCCCTTTTTTTTTGCATCATGCACAATGTGCCAGTGATGCAGATTGGTACTCACACTGTTGCAGGCCCAGAGCACGATATATTTTGAATGCAGGTAGCTTTCCGGATCGACACCGGCAGTAGGGCCAACGGTCAACAGCCAGGCCGTGCACGATCCCTCACCACAAAAGGTACGTTCACAAACAGTCGCACCAAGACGATTGAAAAATGCATCACCACCATTTAACCCATGCACAAGGCCTTGATGTCCGAGGTAGCTGTAAGGAATGATTGCCTGCGGGCCGTATTCTTGAATAATGGCTTTCCATTTGGCGGTAATCTCATCCAGTGCCTCGTCCCAGGAAATACGTTCAAATTGTTTGCTGCCTTTTGGTTCTGTTCTACGTAACGGATATAAGACACGGTCCACATGATAGTGACGCTTTTCATAATCATTTAGCTTGACACAAAGACCGCCCCGGGTCATGGGATGTTCTTTATTCCCTCTGACACCTACGAGCTTCCCTTCTTCAACTTCGAATACCATGGAGCAGGTATCCGGACAATCATGCGGGCAACCGCCGTGGAATTCTTGACGCTCAGGTTTGAGTTGTGCAGACATGCATTACCTCCGGACAGGTATCTGTAACAAGAAAATACGGAAAACTTTTTTAATTATATTGGGCATTAATACTATACTGATGTGCCATGACGCGCCAGTTTGGTGCGCTGCGATTAATATAACTTCCTAGTAACTACAGGGAGATAAGAAAATGACAGAAACTGCTTACAAGAGCCCGATTCCTGTTGATGTCACTGCAGGTCAGGAATACTGGTGGTGTGCCTGCGGCATGAGCAGGAACCAGCCCTTCTGTGACGGCTCCCACAAAGGATCAGACAAGAGTCCCCTGAAATACACCGCAACAGAAACTACACAAATCTGGTTCTGCGCTTGTAAAAAGACCGGCAATCAACCCTTATGTGATGGCAGTCATTCAAAAATCTGAAAATAGTCTTCATTAAAACCAGGATTGAGTTGTTAACGATCAGTCAGTTTTATTGATACAAAGTTAATTTTTTGATCGATTACGCATTTTCTGAATAATTTTTGCACAGGAATTGTGCATCGAGCGATGTCCCTGCACATATCCACCGACAGAATCCCGGCAATATAAAACCACCCCTTTCCCGGTAAACGCATGAATCCACTGTGATTGGTGCGAAGCAGCATCCACACCGGCTGATTTATGCGCATTTTATCCACAGAAAACTCAACTGATAATAACAGGACAATCCACATTATATTGTGGTTTAATTAGCACTTGACCACATTTTATAGTGGTGCTATAGATCTCACTTACACTAAAAATATCAATATGTTTCCAAGCATTCTTGATGAATTTTGGAACGATAAAAAACAGAACATGGTTTGGAGGGGTTAATGGAGGCTGAAAAACTGGCTATTGAATCTGTCACCGGGGCTAATAAAAACGTTACGCCACACCCGGCCGGGCACGTTCGCGATGAAAATTCATCTGTCGAGATCAATGCAAACCTGCCCGGAGAATACCGGGTAATCCGCCGTAACGGCAAAGTGACCCGCTTTGATGCCAGCAAGATCAGTGTGGCTGTGACCAAAGCCTTTCTTGGTGTAGAAGGAAGCACTGCTGCTGCATCCAGACGCATCCATGAAACCATTCAGGATCTGACCAGTCAGGTCGTCAATGCCCTCACCCGCCGTATGCCGGGGGGTGGCACGGTGCATATCGAAGATATTCAGGACCAGGTCGAACTGGCGCTGATGCGTGCCGGTGAACAGAAGATTGCCCGCGCCTACGTGATTTACCGTGAAGAACGTGCCCGCGAACGCGCTGCCAGTGTTGCCGCAGAACCTGCCGTGGCCCAGGAAAAATCCTCTGTCCCGATCCGGGTCACCCTGGCCGATGGCAGCAAGGCCCCACTGAACATCAATCGCCTGCGCTCAATTGTGGCTGAAGCCTGCCAGGGCCTGGATGAAGTTGACGGGGCCCTGATCATTGATGACACATTGCGTAATCTGTTCGATGGCATTAATGAGTCTGATGTGAATCCGGCACTGGTCATGAGCGCGCGCACCTTGATCGAAAAAGAACCGAATTATACCCATGTCGCTGCCCGGTTATTACTGGACAATATGCGCCATGAAGCACTGAGTTTCCTGCACGGAGCACCGGTAGAAGCGACCCATAAGGAGATGATTAAAAGCTACCGGGATTACTTCAAACAATTTATCCAGCGTGGTGCCGAACTCGAACTGCTCGACCACGAACTGACCAAATATGATCTCAAGCGACTGGGTCAGGCATTAAAGGCAGAGCGTGATAACCAGTTCACCTATCTCGGCCTGCAAACCCTGTATGACCGTTATTTTATTCATTCACACGGACAGCGTTTCGAGTTACCACAGGCCTTCTTCATGCGTGTCGCCATGGGCCTTGCCATCAATGAACTGGACCGTGAAAGCCGTGCCATTGAATTCTATGAATTACTTTCGTCATTTGATTTCATGAATTCAACACCGACGCTGTTCAATTCCGGTACTTGCCGTCCGCAGTTGTCGAGTTGTTATCTCTCAACCGTGCCTGATGATCTGGATGGCATCTTCAGTGCTATCAAGGACGATGCGCTGTTATCAAAATTTGCCGGTGGCCTGGGTAATGACTGGACGCCGGTGCGAGCCATGGGCGCCCATATCAAAGGGACCAATGGCAAATCACAAGGTGTTGTGCCGTTCCTCAAGGTGGCCAATGATACGGCGGTTGCTGTCAATCAGGGCGGCAAGCGCAAGGGCGCCATGTGTGCCTATCTGGAGACCTGGCATCTTGATATTGAGGAATTCATGGAACTCAGGAAGAACACCGGTGATGACCGCCGCCGTACCCACGACATGAACACCGCCAACTGGATCCCGGATCTGTTCATGAAGCGTGTGGTTGAAGAAGGCAACTGGACACTGTTCTCTCCTAATGAAACACCTGATTTACATGATCTCTACGGTAAAGCATTTGAAAAGCGTTACGTTGAGTATGAAGAAAAGGCTGCACGCGGGGACATCAAGATTTACAAGACCATGCTGGCGCTGGACCTCTGGCGCAAGATGCTGTCCATGTTGTACGAAACCGGCCATCCGTGGTTTACCTTCAAGGACCCATGCAACCTGCGTTCACCACAGCGCCATGTTGGCGTCGTGCACTCATCCAACTTGTGCACCGAGATCACCCTGAATACTTCAGTCGATGAGATCGCCGTGTGCAACCTGGGTTCAGTGAACCTCGCCCAGCACATCAATGAAGATGGCGGACTGGATACCGGGAAGCTGGAAAAAACCATCAACACCGCCATGCGCATGCTGGATAACGTGATTGATTACAACTATTACAGCGTGCCCCAGGCACGCCGTTCCAACCTGCGTCACCGCCCCGTCGGCCTTGGCATTATGGGTTTCCAGGACGCACTGTATAAACTGCGCATCCCTTATACCTCGGAACAGGCCATCACCTTCGCTGATACCAGCATGGAAGCCGTGAGTTACTATGCCATCCAGGCCTCCACCAAACTGGCGGAAGAACGTGGTGTTTATCCTTCATTCCCCGGTTCGCTCTGGAGCCAGGGTATCCTGCCGATCGATTCCATGAACATGCTGGCGGAAGACCGCAAAGAATATTTGCAGGCGGATTTCAGCCAGACCCTGGACTGGGACAGCCTCAGGGAACGCGTCAGAAAGATCGGCATGCGCAACTCCAACACCATGGCGATTGCACCGACCGCTACCATCTCCAATATTTGCGGTGTCGCCCAGTCGATCGAACCAACCTACCAGAACCTGTTCGTCAAATCGAACCTGTCCGGTGAATTCACCGTGATTAATCCCTATCTCGTGCGCGATCTTAAATCCCGCGATCTGTGGGACGAAGTCATGGTCAATGACCTCAAGTATTTTGATGGCAGCGTGCAACCGATCGACCGAATCCCGGATGATCTGAAAGACATCTACGCCACTGCGTTCGAGATTGATGCGCGCTGGCTGGTAGAGGCCGGTGCCCGCCGCCAGAAATGGATCGACCAGGCCCAGTCATTGAATCTCTACATGGCAAACCCGGACGGCAAGAAGCTCGACAACCTCTACAAGCTCGCGTGGATACGGGGTTTGAAGACCACTTATTACCTGCGCAGCATGGGTGCGACCCATGTGGAGAAGAGCACCCTCTCCGGTGGCCGTGAAAATAAACTCGCGGCCGTACAGCGTAATCTTGATTCTATAGATGCCAGTGCACCAAGGGCTTGTGCCATCAATGATCCGGATTGTGAGGCATGTCAGTAACCCAGTTACAAATGAACCGTTGATCGGGAGGGCCGTGTTATGACTCGTAAGACACATCACGTAGTTCCAGATTCGAATGGTGGATGGAAGGTAAAAAGAGGTGGCGGACAACGTGCCTGCAGACATTACGACATCAAGACATATGCCGTCATGATGGCCCGCGAAATCAGCCGTCACCAGCACAGTGAATTAGTGATACACAACAGGAATGGGCGTATTGCGCAATCAGACAGTCATGCGTAGTGGCCCATATTTACCAGGAATTTAATACAAGACAATAAAACAGAAGGGGGTAGTTAACAATGTTGAATTGGGATGATCCGATAGTCGCTGCGAAATCAGCCAGAGTTCAAACGAATCTGCCACCTGTCACGCGCGGAGGTGATGATGATGAAGACATCACAGTAAAGAAGGTGCGTTTGCCCAGGGAAAGACCAACCCCCTCACCTGCTTCGAAGACAGAAGACACCAATGATGCACAGCACGGCGTGACCGGGCTGGAAGAAGTCGAGTTCGGTGCCGGCCGTATCACGGTCGATGACAAAAAGATGATCAACTGCCGTGCAGATCTGAACCAGCTTGTCCCCTTCAAATACAAATGGGCCTGGCAGAAATACCTGGATGGCTGTGCCAATCACTGGATGCCGCAGGAAATCAACATGAATGCCGACATTGCGCTGTGGAAGAACCCGCAGGGCCTGAGCGAAGATGAACGTACCATCATCAAGCGCAATCTTGGTTTTTTCGCCTCGGCCGATTCGCTCGTGGCCAATAACCTGGTACTGGCTGTGTATCGCCACATCACCAACCCGGAATGCCGGCAGTATTTACTGCGCCAGGCGTTTGAAGAAGCCCTGCATACACATGCCTATCAGTATTGCGTGGAATCCCTCGGCCTTGATGAAGCAGAAGTATTCAACATGTACCGTGAAATACCGTCCATTCATGACAAGGCAACCTGGGCGATGAAATTTACCAAGAGTCTGGGTGATCCGAATTTCCATACCGGAACGACAAAAGATGATCAGCGTCTGTTGCGTGACCTCATCGCCTTCTATGTGATCTTCGAAGGCATCTTCTTTTACGTGGGCTTCGTGCAGGTACTCTCGATGGGTCGCCGCAACAAGATGACCGGTTGCGCCGAACAGTTCCAGTACATCCTGCGGGATGAATCCATGCATATGAATTTCGGTATTGATGTGATTAACCAGATCAAGATCGAGAACCAGCAACTGTGGACACCGGAATTCCGCGAAGAGATCATCAAGATGATCCGAGAATCCGTTGAACTCGAAATACGTTACGCACATGACACCATGCCGCGCGGCATACTCGGACTGAATGCCAACATGTTTGAGGACTATCTCAAGTTCATCGCCAACCGCCGCTGCTCACAGATCGGTTTGCCGGAACAATATTCCAAGGCCAGCAATCCGTTCCCGTGGATGAGCGAGATGATGGACCTGAAGAAAGAAAAGAATTTCTTTGAAACCCGCGTAACGGAATATCAAACCGGTGGTGCACTGACGTGGGAATAAAACGTTTACATTTACAGCTTGCCGCCAAACGCCGTTGGCAAACGGAACTTGGTGTAAGCGCCGGAAATAATTCGGATCAGTACTGGCAGATCGGCCCACAATTGAAACGCTGGTCTGCACAACCGGTGAGCAGCAAGTTAAAAGATTTACCGTGACCGCCGTAGCGGACAATCGAGCCGGATGCTCGATTATTGCCTGGCATCTCCAGCCTCTTCCGGATGCCAGGCCTTCTTATTCCTGATAGGAGCTGCTTATATAGAGTTCCTTTCTTTTTCACTCTCTAATTCAATAAGTATATTTCCTTTAAAAGAATGTCAGACCTAGCATCAGATAGTAATATATCTAGTATATTAACTACCTTTGAAAAAAATCTAAAATCTGTTAATACGTTGGTTAATTTTGATCACTTCCTCATGGATATGATAATTGACTCGATAGAAAAATTACATGGAAGGCTCAGAAAACATCACCATCTGGATAATCCTGCATTAACTGCTGAAGGAACCATTAAAAATTTAAAACAAATTCGAGCCAATGATTCTTTACGAATAAAGTATGAAGAAATCTTTAATCTAGCAGTTGTCCTCCTTGTATCATATTTTGGATCAACAATCTCTGACCTATTTAAAGCGTCCTTGACTGACCGTTTAAATAAAAAACCGTTAGAGAAATTACTTTCTGAAGAAATAAAATTCTCTATTAGAGAGCTTAATGAAAGTGAGTTTAATTTAGCAGAAACATTTCCTGATTTTTTCGTTGATAAGAAAGATATTAGTTTTCAAGACATGCAAAGCATATATCGTTCATTTAAAGATTACTTGGGTATTGAATTAATTAAAAATAATCATGTAAATAATATAATACTGGCGCAAGCATGCCGCAACGCTATCGCGCATGCGGGATCTTTAATTGATGCAAAATTAATGAGGCAGGTAACCAACGCACAACCTCGAGACATTAAGTTGGAAATTAAATTAAACTCAAAAATACAATTTAGCCCGGAAGAAATTGAAGTAATTTCTGCATCTATGAAAAATTATGTTGAAAATGTTTGTCAAATAATTACTACTGTATGATTTTTAGTATCAAAGAATATGCCGAGTGGGAATCCCCCTTTGTCATGCTGAGGAAGGTGGCAGTTATAGGGGCAGCTTTTCAGGATGAAAAGTTGAGCGCGCTCATGACATGGATTTCATGTAAGCGCGACCCGTCATAACTGACAACTGACGAAGGAAGCCAAAGGCCATGACATCGGGGGAAAGGTTTTCTTGGTGACTTCTTTTTGAAAAGAAG
>Ga0209109_10002367_pt1 | contig 10360 bp, 8 predicted proteins | sample Rifsed10ft2_FD_184004 | JGI IMG/M metagenome (GOLD analysis project Ga0209109, IMG submission 184004) | Soil microbial communities from Rifle, Colorado, USA - sediment 10ft 2 (version 2) | ecosystem: Environmental > Terrestrial > Deep subsurface > Rock core/Sediment | place: Rifle, Colorado... | reverse complement strand
CAACGATCTCGCCGAGATAGCGCGCCGACAGCGGACCGAGCAGGCCGAAGAATACGTAGACACTGGCCAGGGCGATCCAACGCTTGGTTCGAACCAGCCGGAGCCATTCCAATCTCCACAGACTCATGAGGTCAGCTCCAGGAAGACCTGCTCCAACGTGGCGGCTTCCGGGCCGAACGACACGATACGGGCATCGGTACTTGCCAAGGCAGCCGCCATGTGTTGTTCGGCAGCCTCGACCGACTCGACGAAGATCCGCACCTCTTCCTGGGTCACCGCCTCCACAGACCGTACCCACCAGGCGCGCCGAAGCGCCAAGATCGCCGCATCGCCGGGAGGCCGCAACCGGAGCCGGTAGGTGGGAACGGCACTGCCCACCAGCAACGCGTCGATAGGCCCCTGAAACAACAACTCGCCCGCCCGCAGGATCCCGACGGTGTCACACACCTCCTGCACGTCGCCGAGAATGTGGCTGCTGAAGATCACCGTCGCCTCGCCGCGCAACCGGGCAACCAGGTCGAGCACCTCTCTTCGTCCGGCCGGGTCGAGAGCCGAGGATGGCTCATCCAGCATCAGTAACCCGGGCCGCCCGACCACCGTGGAGGCCACCCCGAGGCGCTGCAGCATGCCGCGGGAATACCCACCGACCGTCCTCCGGGCCGCGTCGGCGAGACCCGCCTCTTCGAGCACCTCATCGACCCGGCCCGGTGGAACTGACGGATCGGTCAGTGAACGGGCCAGGTCGACTACCTCTCTGCCCGTCAACCAGGGATCGAACTGGGGAGTATCGGGCAGGACGGCCACCTTGGTCCACTCGACACCGATCTCGACCGTTCCTGCGGTCGGCTTGCGCAGCCCGGCCAGGATGCCGAGCAAGGTGGTCTTACCCGCCCCGTTCGGGCCAACCAGGCCGTACACCGACCCACTCGAGACGCGCAACTCGACGTCGCAAAGGGCGAGCGTCGACCCGTATTCCTTTCGAAGCTGGTGGGTACTGACAATCATTCGAGGCGAGGTTTCCGGCCGATCGTGAGATAGATGATCCCACCCAACGGCACCGATATCACACAGATGGTCGCCCACGCCCATTTGGGGAGGTGCCGAACTTCAGATCGGGCCAGGTCGACAAGGCAGTAGACAAGAAAAACGGCGATCAAGACCAACACGGGCGCCAGCGCGGCCCACGGTATATCCTCCATTGACTGTCTCCCGGTCGCTTCCCCTCAAACTAGCGATGCTGTCCGGCGAATTGGTCGGCACTCTCCGCTGGCACGGACCTGGTGGGATCGTCGAGCTACCGGCCCGAGTCGCCGACCGGGTGTCGGGCGGGGGGTGGTCACCGGGCGGTTGCGATTGCGACGACCGGCCCGACCAGGAGTGCTGCAATCAGCGCCACAACCACCGCCATCGCCAACCGGCGGTGGGCGGGATTGCCGACCTGATGTCTGCTTGGTCGTCTTTCGATGCGGGTTCACGGTGCCGGGAGTTGGGGTGGAAGGCTTGTACCACCATCGTCTCGCGATGAGTGGTCTCGAAGACAGGGGAATGCCCCCATTCTCGGTGGCGCATCGGAGGTTCTTCGCATCGGGCCTATGCCGGATCTTGTTGATGGCCTTACCTCGACCTAGAGCCCATGTTCACCCCGACTATTACAGTGAGGAAAACCCCGGAGCGATCTATGCCAGAGGTTGCCACCATCGACTTCCACGTCACCTGCGAATGCAACCAGGCCTGCCCTTATTGCTGGGGTCCGCAGGGGATCGAGGCAGTCGATACTCCGACGGCGCTGGCGATCGTCTCCAGGGTCGCGGCCGGACCCGCCCGTCGCATAGTGTTCACCGGAGGGGACCCGCTGAAACGCCCGGACATTGGTCTCTTGATCCGCGCCGCCAAGGCTGACGGGCTGGAAGTAGCCGTCTCCACGACCGGTGACGAACTCACCGAGCCCTTCCTGGTGGCTCACGGATCGTTCATCGATCTCATCTCTCTCCCGCTCGACGGGGCATCGGAGGAGGTCTCGAGCCGTACCAAGAAGGAAGGTCATTTCACCGCGGTAATGGCCGCTCTGGATCTACTGTCCGACTGTCCAGCCATCGATGTCAAGGTGGCAACACCGGTCACCCGGCACAATCTCGCCGACGTACCGAACATCGCCTCGTTGCTAGACCGGCGTGCCGGATGGATGCCCAACCGGCTGTTCTACAACGTCTTTCAGGCGTTTCCTCGATCGATGGCACCCGATGTCAACTGGGGAGAGCTGGTCGTTACGGACGTCGAATTCCAAGCATTGCGCGACGTCGTGTCGACGGACGAGCATCCATATCCGATCAACTGGTTGAACCATCAAACCCTGGACAGGCTCTACGTCATGGTCTTCCCCGACGGATGGCTGACCATCCCGTCGGGTACTGAGTTCTGCTCGTACGGTGATTTCCTGGCGATACCGGACGTGGACGAGTTCCTGCGAACCACCGACTTCGATGCCCCAAAACACCGACGTCACGCCGAAACCTGGCACCGAACACCATGAAACGCATCGTCGACTGGATCTTCACCGTTCCGTTCCTGATCGCCTTCGGCTTGACGCTGGCGATCTTCGACCCGCTCGCCCGGGTCGCCCGCCTCTTCGGTCTGCGACCCATGGAGATCACCATGGGTGTCATGCAGTTGGTGCTGCTGGGAGTGTTCCGGATCTGCGGCACGCGGCTGAAGGTTGAGCGATCACCGGCCATAAGGCCCCGTACCGGGTATCTGATCGTCTCGAATCATCAGAGCCTGTTCGACGTCCCCATTTTCGGAGGTCTGCTGTTCAGCAACTACCCCAAATACATCTCCAAGCGGGAACTTGGAAGGTGGCTTCCGAGCATCTCCTTCAACCTCCAGCGTGGCGGCAACGCCCTGATCGATCGCAACGATCCCGAACAAGCCAAACAGGCGATCCGCGAACTGGGCGAAGCGGCTCAGCGACGCAACGTAGCGGTGGTGATCTACCCGGAGGGGACACGGTCGCGCAACGGTCAACTGAAGCGCTTCAAATTCGGCGGGGCGCTGGAGCTGATGCAGGCCGCTCCCGATCTGGAATTGATCCCCGCCACCATCGACGGATCATGGGAGTTGCTCCGCAACAAGGCCTACCCGATCCCGTTCGGGACCAGAGTGCGGGTCCGCTTTGGCGATCCGATCCCGCGCCGCCCGGATGAGGATCGGCGACAGGTGCTGCAAACAGTACGGAGCGAGATCGAAGCCACGATCGAGGAGTGGCGGAGGGGCTCATAGAAGTCGCCGGGACCGCCCGGCGTCGGGCATCGTCGATCAGAACAGCCTGGTATCTGCCACCAGCAGGCCGTCCTGGTCGGCGTAGAGCCAATCACCCGGCCGGAATACCACGCCGGCGAAGGCTACCGGGACGTCGCGTCGCCCACGATCAGATTTCATGCTTCGCCGTGGGAACGTTCCAAGCGCCTTGATGCCGATATCGATCGACCCCAATTCGCCGGCATCACGGACGCATCCGTTGACGACCACCCCGGACCAATTGTGCTTGTAAGCGAGAAAGGCCAGCCGATCTCCAAGCAATGCGCAATCCAGCGCACCCGCGCCATCCACAACGAGCACCCTGCCCTGCCCGGTCTCCTCGAGGGCGGCGGCAACCAGGGTGTTGTCACCGGGGGCCATCACGGTCGTCACCGGTCCGAAGAAGGCTTTTCGAAACCCGAAGTCGCGGAAGAGGGGCTCGGCTACCCGAACGGCGTCCCCGTGCTCGTCGGAGAGATCTGCAGTGGTAAACAGCATGCGGGCCATTGTCGCACGTAGGCGGCCCGATCTCTCCACCCTGTGAGCAGCGGGGCCCGCTCAGACGCAGGGAGAGATCAGCGTAAGCTGCGTCGGTGTATGATCGCCCCGCCGGTGTTCTGTCCCGGCCGCTGCTGCCCGCTTCATTTGCCATTTTCACGACGACCGCCCTGGTGGCATTCGAAGCACTGGCCGTTACCGCGGCGATACCGGAATTGACCGCCGATCTCGGTGGTGTGGCCCTGCTGCCCTGGGTGATCACCGGTTACGTCCTGACCTCGAGCATGTCGACGGTCATCGCCGGGCCCCTGGTCGACGGGATCGGGGCACGCACCGTCTTCAGGTGGGCGGTTGGCATTTTCGTGGCGGCCAGTGTTGGCGCCGCGCTCGTGCCCTCGATGCCGTTACTGGTGGCAGCCCGGGTCGTACAGGGCGCAGGGGCGGGTCTGATTTCTGCGGTCGCCCTGGCTGCGGTCGGTCTTGTCTACCCTGCCCGGTTGGTGAGCCGTGCCTATGCGGCCAACGCCACCGTGTGGGGGGCCATGGGGGTGGCCGGTCCCGGAATTGCCGCCGCGTTGCTCACTGCCCTCAACTGGCGTTGGATCTTCCTGGTGAGCGTCCCGCTGGGATTGCTCGCCCTTGTGGCGGGTTGGACGGTCTTGCCCGGGCCGGCCGGCGAACGCCAGGTCAGGCTCGATTGGCGAGGAGTGCTCCTGTTGACCCTGTTCTCCGTCGCCATGGTGATCGGGGTCGACCGGCTCGATATCTGGTCGGGAGTGGCCGTGGCGGCAATGGTGGTGGTCGGCTACCTCTACCGGCGACACGCGCACCGGAGTGAGGCTCCCGTGCTGCGCCTGGAGCATCTGGCTCGACAGCCGTATCTCGGTCTCGCATTCGGGATCGGGTTGCTGCTGGCGGGGGCCATTGCCGCCGAGACCTATGTCCCCCTCTATGTCCGGGGGGCCCGGGGGGCAGGTCCAGCCCTCACCGCCTGGTCGGTGCTGTTCTTCACCGTCGGCTGGACCTTGGGTGCCAACGTCGCCGGACGCCTGGCCGACCGGATACCGGAAACGTCCCTGACGATGTCCGGCTTCTTCTTGACCATCCCGGCCCTGGTGGGTCTCTCGGCGGCCGCCTATGCAGAAGCTCCTCTATGGGTTGTGTTCACGATGTTGGTGGCCGCCGGTTCCGGCGTGGGCGCCGCCACCAACTCCGGGCTCACCCTGTTGCGGGCGGCCACTCCGGACCAACACCTCGGCCGGGCGACCGCCGCCCACCAGTTCGCTCGCAGCCAGGGGTTCACGATCGGCCCGGCTCTGGGGGGCGCCCTCATTCTCCTGGTGGTGGCGAGCCGGGTTGGCGACGTCGAAGAGGTTCAGCGTCTGCTCACCGGTGCCGCCGGCCGGACCGCCGGTCAGACCTCCGGATCCATCGGCGATGGGTTTGCCTTGGCGGCATTGGTGGGGGCGGTCCTCGCTGCTCTCGGGATCGGACCAATCGTCGGCCTGCGCAAATCGCTGGCCGAGCAGCGCGCTGCTCGGCGTTCGAGACGTGGGTGAGCAGAGGCGCCCGGTCCGGACATCCTGTTCAGGCGTCGGTGCCCCGCCGAACACGCAGGTTTCTCACCCCGGAACGGGATTCGATCCATTGTCCTCGCCCGGCTCCTCAGACCACAAACGCCGTAGCTCTTGGCTGGTGGCCAGCAAATCGTCCAGCGTCCCAACGGCCTCGATCCGCCCTTCGTTCATCACGATGATCTGGTCGGCTCGCCGCAACGCCGGGCGGCGATGCGAAACGACCAGGCTGGTAGCCAGACCATCGTCCGTAAACAACCGCCCCCAGAGCATCTTCTCGGTTTCCACATCGAGGGCGCTCGAGAGGTCGTCGAACACGTACAACTCGGGCCGCCGGACGAACATGCGGGCGGCCGCGGTGCGTTGCACCTGGCCTCCCGACAGGCGAACGCCGAGCGGGCCGACCTTGGTATCCAGGCCTTCGGTCATAGCGGCCAGGTCGGTTTCCAGAACCGCCGACCGGATGGCGGTCTCCAACTCTTCGTCGGTTCGTTCCAGGCCCATCAGCAGGTTGTCTCTGAGGGACATCGAGAACAACCGGGGTATTTGCGGCGTGTAGGCCGTCCGGGGAGGAACGAAGAACGACGCCGGATCATCGACGATCCGGCCGTTCCAGCGCACCTCCCCACGGTCGGGGTCGAGGAGTCCGAGCAATGCTCGCAGCAAGGTGGTCTTGCCGGATCCGATCCGCCCGGTCACCACGGTGAAGCTTCCCCGCGCCAAGCGGAGGTCCACTCCTTCGATCCCGGCGTCGGAGCCCGGATACTCGTAAGACAGGCCTTCCACCTCGAGGACGTGGAGTGTGTCGCGTTCGGGTGGTGGCGCCACCGGCGGCAGCTCACCGCGTAGCTCCAGGTCGCAGGGTGCCACCAACGTCTCGGGTGGAGCGCCCTGCAGCAATTCGGCCATCCGTTCGAAGGCGACTCCCGCTTGTCGAAAACGAGCGATGAAGATCCCGACGAAGTGGACGGCGTCGGTCGCAAACGTCAAGAAGTAAACGAAAAGGGCAAAATCCCCGACCGTGAATTGGGCACCCGAACCGGTCGACCGCATGGACCCGGCAGCCAATACCAGGATGATGGCCGTCCCGACGTTGACCGTGTTCCAGAACACCGACTCGAGAACGGAGTTGAGCACGCGGTCCCGCACCATCACCGTACGACGACGGTCGTTGAGCACCCGGAAGTTGCCGATGATGTGATGCTCGGCTCCGGCTACCTTGATCGACTGGACCGATCCGAACATCTCGCCGATGGCACCCGTCACCCGGCCGGTGGCCTCCCGGGCAGCCTGGCGGTATTCACGGATGCGAGTGCCGGCGCGCTCGGCGATCAAGATGACCAACACCAGCGGAGCGAAGACCAGCAACGTGATCCGGGCGTTGATGGAGGCCAGAATGATCACGGCCACCGTGGAGAACACAACCGTTCCGATCATGTCGACCGTGAGGTCGACTGCCTCCTCGACGTGTTCCACCTCATCGCGGAAACGGCTGATGGCTTCGCCCGGGGAATCCGGTACGGCGCGGGCTCCCGGGAGGGCAAGGATGCGCCCGATCATGTTGCGTCGCAGTAAGGAGCCGATGCGGAACCGGAAGTTGACGTCGCTGAGCATCGCCACGAAAACCAACGCCACGCGACCCAATCCATAGGCGGCCATGAAGGCGATCAACGTGTTGACACCGAACGACACGGACGCCTCCCCGGTCAGGCCGTCGAAGAATTCCTTGCTGATCAGGCCGGGGATCACCGGCATCACCCATACGAGGGCCCACAGGATGGCGTTGCCCGCATACCGCCAGGGAGCGAACCGCACCATCCCCACCATCAGCTTGAGCGTCGGCACCGGGGCGCGAGCCGAGGTGCTCATGCCAGCACCTCCTCGAGACCGACCCGCAGGAACCTCGAGAATCGGGAGGTCGGGTCGGCGGCAAGCGTCGACCGTTCCCCGAACTCGACCACACGACCATCGTCCAAAATCAAGATGTCGTCGGCCCTGGTCACCGTCGCCAGCCGGTGGGCGATGATGATGCCGGTCCGATTAGCCAGCAGCTTGTCGACCGCTCGCTCGATGAGCTGTTCCGTGAGAGGATCCAGCCGCGACGATGCTTCGTCGAGGATCACCAGACCCGGATCCTTGAGGAAGATGCGGGTGAAGGCCAGCAGTTGCGCTTCACCGGCCGACAGTCCACCGCTGCCGGATTCCAGCTTCGTGTCGAGACCGTCGGGCAAGGAGTACACCCAGTCGGCCAACCCTAGATCAAACAACACCTCCATGATGGCGTCATCGGACGAGTCTGGATCGAAGAAGGTCAGGTTGTCCCGGACGCTGGCCCGAAACAGCTGGACGTCCTGGGTAACCATGCCGACTCGTCGCCGCAGGTCTTCGGTGTCGGTGGCCCGGGCGGAGACACCCCCGATCAGTACCCGACCTTCGATCGGATCGTACAGCCGGGTCAGGAGCCGGGCGAGGGTGCTCTTGCCGCTGCCGGTCCGTCCCAGGACGCCGACCACCCGGCCGGGAGCAACGGTGAACGAGACTCCGTCGAGCACGACCTCGCCGACAGCTTCGTCCCCATCCTGATAGGCAAAGGTCACGGCATCGAACTCCACCGCCAGAGGGCCAACATGCAAGGGCGAGTCACCATCGGACTCGAGCCGTGAGGACAGGGCCAGGAGGTCCTCGACCCGGGCGATCCCTGCTCCGGCCTTCTGGAGATCCTCCATCTGGTGCCGGAGCCGATCGAGTGGTTGACGCAACAACTCGGTGTAGGCGAACACCAGGTAGACCGAGCCGATCGTCAACGTCCCGTCTCCAAACAGCCGGGAGCCAATCCAGAACACCAAGGCAGTTCCAACCGCGAACACGACGATATTGGTGGACCACAGAACCGCCCAGCCCATGAATCCGCGCACCGCATCCGGCAACCAGGCCCGCAGGTGATCGGTGAATCGCCGCAAGAAGAAACCGGTGGCACCGCTCGAACGGATGTCCTCGGTTCCGCCCAATTGCTCGCCCAGGAACCCGTAGAACTCGGCGCTCCTCTGCCGGACCCGTTTCCACCAGGGCAGCGCCACATTCTGAATACCGACCATAGCCAGCAGGGCAGCTCCGGCGAAGAGGCTGATACCCAACCCCACCACCAGGTTCTCCCGGAAGAGCAGCAGCAGGATGCCGACCAGCAACACCAGGTTGCCCACCACATGAATTACGAACTGGCCGAAGAAATTGGACAAGGCGGTGACGTCACCGTCGATGCGTTCGATCAACTCTCCCGGGGTCCTGGTCTTGTGAAATCCCATGTCGAGCCGCAAGCAGTGCTCGGCCAGGTCTCCACGCAGTTCGTTGGTCGCCGCCCAGCCGATGTTCTCCGCCAGGTATGTGGCGAGCACCGACATGGTCTGATGACCGACGGCTAGAACCGCAAAGGTGAGCGCAAGGCGAATGAGGCTCGATCGATCGGCTCCCGCAATGGCCTCATCGATGAAGGTCCGCACGATCTGGGGGTTGATCAATTGGAAGGCAATACCCGCAAACAGGAGCACCGCCAGCGAGACCACCCGCAACCGGTGGGGCCGTAAATAGTCCACCAGGAGATTCCAATATTGTCGGACGGGGATCATCGAGCTTCCTCTGGCACAAACCCGGAGACATTAGCGGCGGGCGCCGACCGACCACCAGTAATTAGACGCGGCCTGCTCATCGAACCCTCGACCGGTCGCAAAGGGTTTGCAATTGCAAGCGAAATGACGGAAAATGCAAACTGTGGCAAGCTGCTCACGGCTGTTCGGTACTCTCGACGGGTCGGACGGGATGCGTCTGCCGACCAACTCTTCCGGCGGGCCAAGATGCCATCACAAAGCCGTCGAGTGCCATCCCGATCCCACCGACCATGCGTATCTGATCAAAGGAAGGAACCAATGACCGTCTACGCGCCCCCTCTCAAAGATATGCGTTTCCTACTTCACAACGTGATTGGACTCGACCGCCTCGCCGCCTTGCCCGGCTACGAGCACGTAGAGGCCGATTTGGTCGATGCCGTCCTCGATGAGGCCGGCAAGTTTCTGACCGACGTGTGGTTTCCTCTCAATCGGAGCGGCGACATCGAGGGCTCACATCTCCGCGACGGAGTGGTTGTGACCCCCGAGGGTTTCAAAGACGCGTATCAACAAATGGCCCAGGCGGGTTGGCTCGGAATGCCATTCCCCGAGGAATACGGTGGCGGCAACATGCCCGCCACCATCGTTACCGCCGTCGGAGAGTTTCTGAACGCCACCAATCCCAGCCTGGCCATGGCACCCGGTCTTACCCAGGGGGCCGTGGATGCACTGTTGGAGCATGGGTCCGAAGAGCTGAAAGAGACCTACGTGCGAAGACTGATCGGCGGCGAGTGGACGGGCACGATGTGCTTGACCGAGCCGCAGGCCGGTTCAGACGTTGGCGCTCTGACCACCAAGGCAATCCCGGCCGATAACGGCACCTGGAGAGTCAAAGGAACCAAGATCTTCATCAGCTTCGGCGATCACGACCTCACCGACAACATCATCCATCTGGTGCTGGCTCGTACGCCGAACTCTCCTCCCGGCACCAAGGGCATCAGCCTCTTTCTTGTGCCCAAGTACGTGGTGAATGACGACGGCTCACTCGGGGAACGCAACGACATCAAGACCGTATCCCTCGAACACAAGATGGGCATCAAGGCCAGCCCGACGTGTGTTCTCTCCTTCGGCGACCAGGGAGAAGGATCGGTCGGCTATCTCGTCGGAGAAGAACGAGAAGGCATGCGGTACATGTTCACCATGATGAACGTAGCCCGGCTGGTTGTGGGACTCAGTGGCGTTGCCGTCGGAGAGATCGCCTACCAGAACGCCCTCGCTTACGCGCAGGAACGGGTCCAGGGCCATCCCATCGGCGCGCCGAAGGACGAAGTGACCCCGATCATCGGGCACGCCAACGTCCGCCGGATGTTGATGACGATGAAGGCGCAGGTGGAA
>Ga0209109_10002363_pt1 | contig 10366 bp, 9 predicted proteins | sample Rifsed10ft2_FD_184004 | JGI IMG/M metagenome (GOLD analysis project Ga0209109, IMG submission 184004) | Soil microbial communities from Rifle, Colorado, USA - sediment 10ft 2 (version 2) | ecosystem: Environmental > Terrestrial > Deep subsurface > Rock core/Sediment | place: Rifle, Colorado... | reverse complement strand
GGCGGAGTTGACCGCCGCCGCCGCACCATGGGTGAGCATGGGCTCGAGGCGGGCATCGTCGATGTCCACCGCGATCACCCGGCCTCCACTCGCTGCAGCCACCTGCACAGCGTATGTCCCGACCCCACCTGTGCCCACCACCACGACGAGATCCCCGTCGGTTACACCGGCTCTGCGCACCGCCTGCAGGGGAGTCGTCACCGCATCGGCGATCACCGCGAGGTCGGCGACGTCGTAGGCGGCGGGGATCTCGCCGAGGGCGAACACTCCGCGTGCCGGGACGGTCACGTGGGTTGCGAAGCCGCCGTCGAGATCGTTCCCGGGCAACTTCTGATTGCGGCACACGTTGCCACGACCCACAGCGCACATGTCACAGCTGCCGCAGGCGATGACGGCGGCGACCAACACGTCCTTGCCGATCCATGTGTCGGCGCCTTCGCCGGCCTCGACGACCCGGCCGCTGATCTCGTGACCGAGGACGAGTGGCAGGCTGGCGCGGGGCTGAACCGACCCGTTGATGAATCCGAGGTCGGTGTGACAGAGGCCACACCCCGCGACTTCGACGAGGACCTCTCCCGCCCCGGGCTCCCCGGCCGCGCCCTCGATCCGCTCCAGCGGCCGGCCGGGCTCTATTAGTTGCCATGAGTACCGTTCAGTCATCGCGGGTCCACCCACTTCCAGTCAGGTTGGTCCGTCTCGTCGTTCACCCCGAGCCTGAGCACGCGATCTGTCATCGATCGTTGTCCTGGCGAGCGATCGCAGTCCTTCGGATGTAGGCGGTCCCCTGGGCCAGGCGGCGCGCTGTGCGGTTGTAGACGGCTTGCTCGACGCTCCAGGTGTTGCCGAGGCGGCGTACCCGCGCCCGCACGGGGAGCACGCCGCTCATGTGCCCGATCCGGATCACGCCTTCTCTGGGCGGTCGGGCGACGGCGTGAACCGTGGTCCCTTCCATCAAGGCGGCCACACCGGTGCACGCGGCCAGCGTCCCCGGGTATGCCTTGTGTGGTACCGGCGGTCGGCCTCCGACCACCCGTGCCACGAGGTCGATGGTCTCGGCGGTGACGGCTTCGCCTGTGCCGAAGGTCGTGTAGTCCAACGGTGGGCCGACGAGAGCGGGGACCGGGGTCAGCCCATCGGCGGCCATTCCCAACAGCTTGGCGGCCGCCTCCTTGACCGCGGCGATCGAGTCGAGGCGCTCTTGATCGAACTGGGCCGGGACCTCCGTCCCGGTCATCCCCACGGCGTCGGCGGAGAAGAAGACCGTGAGGTTGGCCAGGTCGATGATGGTGGCCTCGACCGGCCCGAATGCGGTATCCAAGATGTCCGCAGCCTCGCCCGTCGGCAACAGTGCCCCTGTGATACCCCCGCTGGCCCCGCGGAAGTCGAGGGCGATCGGGGCACCGGTGCCCGGAACGCCTTGAACCTCGCAATCACCTTCCACGGCGGCGTACCCAGCATCGATCGGCACCTCGGCGATGAGGAGTCGCCCGGTGTTGGTGTTGTGGATCCGCACGATGGTGATCGGAGCTTGGGCTTGGACCAGGCCCTCGTCGATCGCAAAAGCACCGACGGCTGCGGAGATATTGCCGCAGTTGATGTCGTAGTCCACCACCGGCTCGGTGATGCTCACCTGGGCGAAGGTGTAGTCGAGATCGGCGTCGGCCCGGCTCGGTGGATCGATGATGGCCAGCTTGCTCGTGAGCAGATCTGCCCCACCTAGCCCGTCGACCTGGCGCCGGTCCGGGCTGCCGAAGAGGGAGAGGATCGTGGCATCACGCAGGCCGGCGTCGTCCGGCAGATCCCTGCCCCACAGGAACACCGCCTTACTGGTCCCACCGCGCATGAGGACGAACGGAATGGCTGTCTGCTCTCGGCTCCCTCCGGTCAGCGAATCAGTATCTGCACGGTGCATGCTGCCCCTTCGATGCCAACGGCCTTGCCGCCCCGGCAATGAGCGAGGCCAACCCGAGCTGATTCGATCTGTCGATCGCCGGCCTCCCCGCGCAGCTGCTTGACCAGCTCGACGACCTGGGCGACACCGGTACCGCCGAGCGGGTGGCCCTTGCCGAGCAGCCCGCCGCTGGGATTGATGGGAAGTCGGCCGCCGATGTCCGCCTCGCCTCTCTCGACCGCAGCCGGATACTCGCCCTGATCGAACAGGCCGAGGCCTTCGACCCTAAGCACCTCGGCGATGCTGAAGCAGTCGTGGACCTCTGCGAAGTCGACCTCATCGGGCCCGATTCCCGCCCGGTCATAGGCGTCCTTGGCCGTGGCCCAGGTGAGGGGCTCGAACGTCATCGACGTGGGCTCCACGTCGACCGTTCCCGTGCGTAGGGCCGACGCAGCGAGACGGACCGCTCTGCCGTCTCCGAACCTCCGGGCGGCCCGGTCGCTCATCAGGATCACCGCCGCGGCGCCGTCGGTGACGGGCGAGCAGTCGTGCAGGTTCAGCGGATCGGCGATCGGACGTGATTGCAGGACATCGTCTACGGTGATCTCCTGGTGGAAGTGGGCGAGGGGATTGCGCGCCGCATTGGTCTTGTTTTTGACCGGGATCAGCGCCAGCTGCCTCCGGGTCATGCCGAACTCCTGCATGTAGCGACGCGCCCGCATCGCGTATACCGCGGGCATCGTCGCTCCCACCGCGGCCTCGGGATCGCTCTCGTCGGGTGTGAGTGCTCCACGGAATCTGCTGGTCAAGTGTTCGGTACCGATGGCGGCGACGACGTCGTGCTCACCGGCGCGGATGGCCAGCGCCGCCTCCCGGATGGCCGTGGCGCCGCTGCTGCAGGCGTTCTCGACGTTGGCCACCGGCAAACCGGCCAGCCCGACGTTGGCGAGGATGCGCTGCCCGGTGACCATGCCCTGGAACACGTGGCCACAGTAGGCGGCCTCGACGTCGCGTCCCCCGATCCCCGCGTCCGCAATGGCATCCCGCAGCGCCTCTGCTCCGAGGTCGGCCGCGTCACGGTCAGGATGCTTGCCGAAATGAGTCATGCCGGCGCCGACCACATGGACATCAGGCAATTGCGGCCTCCACTGGACGGAATCGATAGCCGGTGAGCGTGATGCCGTCATCGTCCTCAGCGAAGGGTTCGAGCGACAGGGTCAGAGGCATCCCGATGCTGATCTCATCGAAGTCACATCCGGATATCTGACCCATGATCCGGACCCCCTCGGGGAGGTCCACATAGCCGAGGGCATATGGGACCTCGAATGCCGGGGTCGACTGTCTGACAATGGAGTAGGTGTAGAGGATTCCTCGTCTCGAGAACCGGACGGTCTCCAGGTCATCGCCGAGACAGCCGGAGCAGATCCCTCGTTGGGGGAAGAAGTGGGCCCCGCATGACTGACAACGGCTGCCCAGCAGGTTCCCTGATCCGTCCTGGTGCACTTCCAACTCGCCGGGGCGGAAGGAGACTCTCGTCGCAGATCTGGTCACGACTCCTCCTGACAACGATCGCCGATCTGTGTTCGGTCCGAGACCGGGTTCCGGCCAACCGTCCGGCCGTTCGGTCGTTTAGGGAAGTCTGCTTTGCCGCACCACGACTAGTCAATGAGGTAGGCGCTCCATTTGTCTGATTCATCGGTGTCACGAGCAGGTGCCGAGCGGGCGGTGAGGACTCCCATGGTGGCGGGCGACTGATGTATCCGCATCAGGAAAATGACACAGCGAACGGATTGTCAAGGGGCGTCTTCCCTCGCAGTCTTGTCACCAGCCAACCGACCGGCCGGACGGTTGGCGACCAGTCAGGTCGAGTCCGGTACGGACATCGAGCCGGTCACGGACAAGGAGGCCATGGTGACTCAGGCAGAGACCGCCCAGAGCAGGCAGAGGCAGTACCTCTACGACTGGAACAAGATCGGTGAGGCTGAGATCAATGCTCCCAGCACCGTCGAGATCGACGACGAGACCCTCCGTGATGGTCTGCAGAGCCCCTCGGTACGCCAACCTGGGCTCGGCGAGAAGATCGAGATCCTTCACTACATGGAAGCGATCGGGATCCATGCCGCCGACATCGGCTATCCAGGCGCCGGCCCCAAGGTGCTCGATCATGTGGTGGCGCTGGCCGAGGAGATCAGCCGGGAAGGCTTCAAGATCGTTCCCAACTGCGCAGGTCGCACCCACCCAAGTGACATCTTGCCCATCGCCGAGGCGCAGCAGCGCTCGGGTGTTCCCATCGAGGCTGCGCTCTTTCTCGGCTCCAGCCCCATCCGCCAGTTCGTGGAAGGATGGGATGTCGACTTCCTGACACGGACCACCGCCGAGGCCGTCACCCTTGCCCTCCGCGAGGGCTTGGATGTGATGTATGTCACGGAGGACACCACCCGCGCAGACGCCGAGGTGTTGCGCAAGGTGTACACCGCGGCCATCGAGGCCGGGGCTCGTCGCATCTGCCTCGCCGACACCGTCGGTCATGCCACTCCCTGGGGGGTGTCGGCCCTCGTCGGCTTCGTCTGTGAAGTCGTTGCCGACACCGGTGAGGATGTCAAGATCGACTGGCACGGTCATCGTGACCGCAATCTCAGCGTCGCCAACTCGCTCGCCGCGCTCTCCGCGGGAGCGCATCGTGTTCACGGCTGCGGGCTGGGAATAGGCGAGCGTGTGGGCAACACGCCGATGGAGATTCTCCTCGTCAACCTGAAGCTCCTCGGCTGGCTCGAACCCGATCTCCGGGTGCTGCCGGCGTATTGCAATGCGATCTCGAAAGCGACGGACACCGAGATACCCAGTAACACTCCGGCGATCGGTAAGGACGCCTTCGAGACCAGCACCGGTGTCCATGCGGCAGCAGTGCTCAAGGCGATGCGAACCGGTGACACGTGGCTGGCCAACCGCATCTACAGCGGCGTGCCGGCCGAAGAGCTTGGCCGCGAGCAGGAGATCACCGTTGGGCCGATGAGCGGGAAGGCCAACGCAGTCGCCTGGCTGACCAAGCGTGGACACGAGTGTGACGAGGCGACAATCGACAAGATCCTGGACATGGCCAAGGCATCCGATCATGTCCTCGCGGAGCACGAGATCCTTGGTGTCCTGAGCTCGACCACTGTCTGATGACTACCGACACCGAAGTCGGGTCGGCGTCGTGATCTCAGGTCTTCTCGAGTCGCGCGTGCTGCTCTCGGGCAATGAGGCCGTGGCCCAGGGGGCAGTCGAAGCGGGCGTCCTGCTCGCAGTCGGGTATCCGGGCACACCCAGCACCGAGATCCTGGAGTCGATCGCCGCCCGGCCCGATATCGATGTGCGCTGGTCGCCAAACGAGAAAGTGGCGTTCGACGTCGGGCTGGGGGCCTCCCTGGGAGGGGCACGGGCACTGGTGACGATGAAGCACGTCGGTCTCAATGTCGCCGCCGACACCCTGATGACCTCGGCGTACACCGGCGTCGGCGCCGGGCTGGTCATCGCCTGTGCCGACGACCCCGGCATGCACAGCTCGCAGAACGAGCAGGACACGAGAGCCTACGCCCGGATGGCGGGGGTACCGCTGCTCGAGCCGTCCAACAGTGCCGAGGCCAAGGAATACACCGTCCTGGCATTCGCCATCTCGGAGGAGTTCGACACACCGGTCATCGTGCGCACCACCACCCGGGTCTCACACAATCGTGGTGTGGTCGAGCTTGGGCCCCGGACGGAGAGACCGGCGACGGGTTTCGAGCGCAACCCGGCCAAGTACGTCATGGTCCCCGGTTATGCCAAGACGCGGCGCCCCGCCCTCCTCGAGCGCCTGAAGAGGCTGGAAGCGTACGTCGAGACGAGCCCTCTGACCGTCGAGAGCGGCACCGCCACCGACTTCGGTGTCGTGACCTGCGGCATAGCCCATCACTATGTGCAAGAGGTCCTCGCCGACGCCCGGACCCTGAAGCTCGGCATCAACCATCCGCTCCCCATGGAGCGGATCAGGGCGTTCGCGGCGTCGGTCGACCGGCTCTTCGTGGTCGAGGAGCTGGATCCCCACGTGGAGATGGCCGTCCGAGCCGCCGGGATCGAGGTCGAGGGAAAGGCGTTCTTCTCCCAGGTTGGTGAGCTCAGCCCGGAGCTCGTGCGTCGCGGCTTCGAGATCGCGGGGTTGCTTCCCCCTTCGGCGAGCGTCGAGCCGGCACCGCCAACCGTGAAGCGCCCGCCGTTGCTGTGCCCTGGATGCCCCCACACTCCGCCGTTCCTCGTGCTCAAGCGTCTCGGGGCGGTGGTCACCGGTGACATCGGCTGCTATACGCTCGCTGCTCTCGAGCCCCTTGCATCAATGGACACATGCGTGGCGATGGGAAGCAGCATCGGGATGGCCGTGGGGATGGCGGCCTCTGGCGGCGCCCAGGGCCCGGTGGTGGCCACGATTGGCGATTCCACCTTCATCCATGGCGGGATCCAAGGCCTGGCCGAGGCCGTCTACAGCCAGGCGAACATCACCGTGATCATCCTCGACAACGGGACCGTGGGGATGACCGGCGGCCAGGAGCATCCCGGCACCGGGGTCACTCTCCAGGGCTCTGAGACGGTCGCGTTGGACCTCGTGGCGTTGTGTGAGGCCCTCGGAGTGCAGGACGTGAAGGTGGTCGATCCCTATGACCTGGCGGCCACCTACTCCGCCATCGAGAACGCCATTGCCCACATCGGGCCGTCGGTGGTCATCACCAATCGACCCTGTGTCGAGGCGCCCGTGAAGGTGAGGGACACCCCATTCAGGGTCATCGCCGAGGCATGCACGGCTTGCCAGTCGTGCATGACGCTCGGGTGCCCTTCGATCGTGTGGTCCGACGAGACCCACGAGGGCAGGCGCAAGGTGGTCATCGACCCGGTCACCTGCACCGGCTGCACGTTGTGTGCCCAGATCTGCCCTCCGGCGGCCATCACATTGGTCGAGGGGAGATGACATCGGCGATGTGTAGCGAAACTCGTGGACTGGTGCTGGCGGGTGTGGGAGGCCAGGGCGTTGTGCTGGCGAGCATGATCGTCGCCGATGCCCTGCTCCGGGCAGGGTTCGACGTCAAGCAGAGCGAGGTCCACGGCATGGCACAACGCGGCGGATCGGTGGTCAGCCACATTCGGTGGGGGCCGGACGTCAGCAGCCCACTGGTGCCACCCGGCACCGCCGAGGTCCTGGCGGCGTTCGAGTGGGCCGAGGCGATCCGGTGGGTCGAGTACGTTCGTGAGGGCGGTGCCGTCGTCGCCGACATACGCACCATCGTCCCTCCCGGCGCCTGCTCTGATCGACGGTCCTGGTCGACTCTGTATCCGGCGATCGACGAGGAGTTGTTCGTCAGCCGTCAACTGAAGTCCAGCCTCGTGGACGCCACCGCCACGGCATCCGGGCTGGGCAACGCCCGGGCAGCCAACAGCGTGATCCTGGGTTCGATTGCGGCGTTTCTCGACATCGAGACTGCCCACTGGGAGGCTGCGATCGAGCGCTTGGTGCCGCGGGGCACGGAGGACGTGAATCTTGCAGCCTTCCGGGCCGGCCGCGAGGTGACCAGGACGCTGCCTCCCCGCCCGTCACCGGCACCTGAGGGCTTCTCCGGCCCGCATCAGATCGACATCAGGCACGACTGGTGCAAGGGCTGCAACATCTGCTCCCGTGTCTGTCCCGAGTATTGCCTGGCAGTGGACATCGACGACCGGCTGATCGTGGTCGACGCCGATGCCTGCACGGGATGCCGGCTGTGTGAGATCCTCTGCCCCGATTTCGCCATTTCCATCGGCCCTCCACTGGAAGCAGCCGTCGCCCGATCGGCAGCAGAGGGGATCGGCCTTCGATGAGCGAAACGCAGCTTCTCCAAGGCAACGAGGCGTGTGCCCGGGGCGCTCTGGCGGCCGGCTGCAGCTTCTACGGCGGCTACCCGATCACGCCCTCCTCGGAGATCGCCGAGTACATGGTGCGGGAGTTGCCGAAGGTCGGTGGCGTCTTCATCCAGATGGAGGACGAGATCTCGTCGCTGGCCGCGGTCATCGGCGCCTCCCTCGCCGGTTCGAAGGCGATGACGGCAACCAGCGGACCGGGGTTCTCGCTGATGCAGGAGCACATCGGGTTTGCCTCCATGGCCGAGGTCCCGTGCGTGATCGTGGACGTCATGCGGGGTGGGCCGAGCACCGGGCTCCCGACCTCGCCGTCCCAGGGGGATGTGATGCAGGCCCGTTGGGGGACCCACGGGGACCATCCCGCCATCGTCCTGGCACCGTCGTCGGTGGGAGAGGTGTTCGATCTGACGGTCAGGGCCTTCAACCTGTCCGAGCGGTTCCGAACTCCGGTCATCCTCATCTACGACGAGATCATCGGCCACACCCGCGAGAGCGTCATCCTGCCCGATGTCGTCGAGACCGTGAATCGCAAGCCGCCCGATGTCGATCCGGCGGCGTTCTGGCCCAAGGAGGCGCCATCGGACGGTGTCCCCCCCTTGCCCGCTTTTGGAGACGGCTACCGCTTCCACGTCACCGGGCTGTCACACGACCATCGCGGTTTGCCGAGCGATGATGCGGCTGTGGCGGGAAGTCTCCTCGCCCGGCTCCATCACAAAGTGGAGCATCACCTTGACGAGGTGCGCCAGGTGGAGGCCTCGATGCTGGAGGATGCCGAGATCGCCATCCTCGCCTACGGAGTCGTGGCGAGGTCGGCGCGCGAAGCGGTGATCCTTGCCCGGGAGGATGGGATCAGGGCCGGTCTGATCAGACCGGTCACCCTGTGGCCGTTTCCTCATCCCCAGGTCGCCGAGCTGACTCGAGGGGTCGACACCGTGATCGTGTCGGAGATGAACCGGGGCCAGATCATCGGTGAGGTGGAGCGTGCCACGGCGGGCCGGGCACACGTCGTCCCGCATCTCAGGGCCGACGGACAGCCCATCACTCCCAACGAGCTCCTGGGCACGGTCCGATCGGTCGTTGGGAGGAGCACATGACCGACGTCAAGGACTACCTGCGGGAATGGGCGATGCCTCACGTCCTCTGTCCTGGATGTGCCCACGGCATCGTGCTCAGGTCTTTCCTCGAGGCGGTCGATCAGCTCCAACTCGACCAGGACAAGGTGGCGCTGGTGGCGGGGATCGGCTGCAGCAGCCGTCTTGCGGGTTATGTGGATTTCTGCACTCTGCACGGCACGCACGGCCGTGCTCCTGCCTTTGCCACCGGGCTCAAGCTGGCCCGCCCGGAGCTGGATGTGGTCGTGATCACGGGGGACGGCGATGGTCTCGCCATCGGCGGCAACCATCTCATCCACGCCGCTCGCAGGAACATCGACATCACCGTGATGCTTCTCAACAACGCGATCTACGGGATGACCGGCGGCCAGGCGGCGCCCACCACACCCGAGGGCGCCCGGTCCTCGACGACACCCGCAGGCAACACCGAGGCGATGTTCGATGCGTGCAAGCTCCTCATCGGGGCCGGCGCCTCGTTTGTGGCGCGGGTGCTCGCGGCGACCCCTACCGAGATGACGAAGGTGATGAAGGACGCCATGACCCATCCCGGGTTCTCATTCGTCGAGGTCATCAGCGATTGCCCCGAGTACTACGGGCGTTACAACAAGCTCGGCGGCGGGGCCGAGATGCTGACCTTGATGGCACGTCGCGACTCCGGGGTGGCGAGCGCGCTGTCCGAGAAGAGGTTCATCAACCATGTTCCCTCTTCGCCGACACCTGCCGGCATCGACACCGGTGTGTTCCAGCGTGAGGTCAGGCCCGTGTTCGCCGGGATCCGGGAGGTGGACGCTGGTGGCTCGTAGCGAGATACGGATCGCGGGAACGGGCGGTCAGGGCATCGTCACGGCGGGCCAAATCCTCGCCGAGGCGGCCGTCCTGTCCGGTCGCAACGCAACGCACTCACAGGCGTACGGGCCGCAGTCGCGTGGTGGCGCCTGCCGCTCCGACGTCGTGATCGCAACCGGGGAGATCGGTTTTCCCCTGGCCAGCGACATCGACGTCCTGGTGGTCTTGAGCGGCCCGGCGTACACCCGCTACCGGCCCGAGCTGGGAGACGACGGGATTCTCGTGGTGGACAGCAGGTGTGCCCCGGTCCCCCTGGCTGGTGCCAAACAGTTCCCGATCGTCGACACGGCGCGGGCGATCTTCGGCAATCGGGTGCTGATCGGCGTAGTCGCCCTCGGGCTTCTCCAGGGTCTCACCGGGGTGGTCGATGCCGACGCGCTGAGGCGGGCGGTCGCAGCCGGGGCACCCGCGGCCTACCGGCTGACGAATCTCGCGGCCTTGAGCGCCGGCATGGAGCTGGTGGATGGGAGGGCGGCATGAGAAGCGGGCCGGGCACTGAGGAGCGCATCCGACGCGAAGCGGCTGCACTGTTCCGCCGGAAGGGCTTCAACGGGACCAGCATGGCCGAGCTGGCGGCCGAGGTGGGGATCACGAAGTCGAGCCTCTATCACCACTT
>Ga0209109_10002362_pt1 | contig 10368 bp, 8 predicted proteins | sample Rifsed10ft2_FD_184004 | JGI IMG/M metagenome (GOLD analysis project Ga0209109, IMG submission 184004) | Soil microbial communities from Rifle, Colorado, USA - sediment 10ft 2 (version 2) | ecosystem: Environmental > Terrestrial > Deep subsurface > Rock core/Sediment | place: Rifle, Colorado... | reverse complement strand
GTTTCAAAGGGCGAGGTGCGGTACGGGACGTGGGGATCCAGGTTCCAGGGGCTGAAAGGGTTCCCGTCCACCTTCACCACCACGCCGTCCCGCAGCTTGGCCTTGATCCCGCACTGGGTGTTGCATTGCTGGCAGACGCTATAAAGGATGTTCTCGGGGATGGCACGATCGTACTCGCCGGTGGGGAGCTCCCGCGCCTCCGCGGCGCGGACTAGGCCTGCCAGCTCGCCCAGCTTTGTGTGGCTAGCCAGAAGGGCAGCACCTCCAAGAAGGGCGCCGCCGGTTAGCAGGTCGCGTCGCTCGATCCCGCGGTGGTTGTCCTGATCATGAAGCTGCTGTGCCATGACGCCCTCCTACGCATGGAAGCCGGCGATGAACTGCGGATCATCGGTCAGGTAGTAGACGCGGGGCTCCGTGCCTCGGTTCTCGCGGATTCGCAGGAGCTTGCTCGGGTTCTTGACCAGGAGTTCGTTCACTAGGCTCTGCGGGTCATTCTTGTCACCGAAATAGAGCGCGCGGCCGATGCAGGTGGTGACGCAGGCGGGAACGAGGCCGGCATTCAATCGCTGGAGGCAGAAGTGGCATTTCCGTCCCCCGCCGGCCGGCGGCTCCCCGGCCTTTCCCGGCTCCCGGACCCAGTGGCGGTTATAGTCATGGCCAACGGTCCGCTCGTAGGCCTGAAGGGCCGGGGTATCCTGGGTATAAAAGCTCCCATCGTCGTAGTAGAGGGCCCGGTACGGGCAGGCTTTGGAGGCTGCCTCGAAGGCAGCCCGCCCCCGGAACTTCGTGTAGTCGATGGCCACGATCCCGTCGGGCCGCTTGCTGATGGATCTCGGCGCGATGGCGTTGGCGGCAGGCAGGCAAGGGGGCTTGTCACACTGCATGCACTGCGTGGGCATCGGATACTTCTTCACGTCGGGGTAACTGCCGTACTCGATCTCCGGAACGGCCCGGTAGGTCACCCCGGGAGGCAGCACATTCTCCGCCACGCAGGCCACGACACAGGCCTGGCAGCCGACACACTTCCGGCCGTCCACGACCATGATCCAGCCGCGCTGCTCCACAGGCTTCTGCAGCGCCCGGCGGATGTCCGCCTGCATCCGGAGGAGCTCAATCGCAGTTCCGTCCGTGGCCGGCAGAGGTGCGAGCCCCGCGGATGGAACCGTGCCGCCTTGGGCCGAGGCCTCGCTCCCTGCCAGGAGCGCCACCCCCACGGCCGCCCCGAGTTCAAACAGCTCCCGTCGCCCGATGGTGACGACCGGGCTTTTCTCGTGCTCTGTGCTCATGACGTCACCTCCTCTGGTTACGCCGTCACCTTGATGGCGAAGATCAGGCCGCCCGGCTCCGGGTCGTCGTTGGTCACGTCCCCTCTTCCTCTGCCACGAACTCGATATCGCAGCGCTCGCCGGGCGCGACATTGACCGTGTCCGTCCTCAGGCACACACCCTCGGGCGCCCCGCGCCTCGCAGAGCCCGGGGCGACTCGATGCGCCGTGCCTGAGGTCACAGCAGCACGCTGCGCGCTTTCATGAAAACTCCTTCGACCACGCGGCAGAAGTCAGGACCACGACCATCGGCCCATCCGCAGGCGTCTGGATGGTCTGGCTCTCGATCCTGGCGATCCCCAGTTTCCCCGACTTCACCAAACAGCCAAGCCAGTAGGCGGCGGATCTACTGGAGAGACAGAAATGCTCAGCGAACTCGGCTGCCATGGTATATCTGCGGCTTATCAGGTAACTCATGAACTCCTGCTCTAAGTCCTCGGAGCCACCGTCGATCATACTCGTCCGCTCCAGCATCTTGCCGTTGATGTGTCCACCTCTTTTCTCCTGCTCATCGCCTGACCGCCGCCCCTTCCGCATCCATTCATGATCTTGAGAGGCGCTGGGCCCAGCGAGGTGGTCCGATGCTCCCCAGCCCTCGGCACCGAAAGAGCTTCATGCGAGGACATCGATCGCCTTCCGGTCAGACGGTCGCCTCGGCTGAGCCCGTTCATAGCGTCAGGGGCTGCCCACGGTCCTCAGAAGGACTGAGAGCTGGCCCCCAGGGAGGCAGCACCCCTCTTGGGCGGGACGGTGCGGGCCCCCCGACGCCGAAGGCCCGCGCCGACCCCTTCTCTCAAGTCCGCGTGCCCGGGATGGGCGTCGCACCCGGCTGGTCATGACAGCCCCGGGAAGCCGGTGCCTCTTGACCGGGCTGCGCTTCGCCCATGGTCATGCCAGACCCCTCAATCAGGGCCCGGAATTGCTCGCGCTGGGCGGGCGTTAGGGTCTCCTTGGCCTGGACGATGGTCCTGATCCTTGCCAGGTTCTCCTCCGCCGCCGTCTGCTGCACCTCCCGGAACTTCGCCTCGATCCGACCCAGATCGGTCTGATCCGCCGCTATGAGGTCATGAAGCTCGGCTTCGCGAGCGCGCAGTATTTCGACTCGCTTCTGCGCCTCTTGCTGATACGCGCTCCGAAGCCCGTCGAGCCGAGTCACCTGCTCGGCGGTGAGGCCCAGCTTCTCCTTGAACTGCAGCATTGCCGTGATGGGCCGGCCGTGGATGAACCCGCCGTGGCCGATCATGCTGCCCGTCCCCATGCCCATGGACCCGTGGCCCGAAGACGCCAAGGGGCGCCCGGGTGCCTCCTGCACGGCCAGCGCATACGCGCCGAAGCTCAGCAGCGCGGCGGGGACGACGGCCGCTAAACCGATCCTGAGTCGCTTCATGTGCTCCTCCTTCGTGGAAATGGGAAATTACTGGCAACCATCTGCAGACTGCCATAGATACGTGAGCTGCGTCTGCTGAACGGCACCACCTCCCCTTTTCCTGAACCGTGCGTCCGGCAGCCTCCGTCAACGCCCACGACGCGCCGCTCCTCAGCCAGAGACCTTGATAGCGAGAATCAGGCCGCCGGGTTCTAGGTCATCATTGGTTACGTGGTGCAGGACATGGCAGTGCATGATCCAGGTCCCCTCCTCCTCGGCCACGAACTCGATATCGTAGCGCTCGCCGGGCGCCACGTTGACCGTGTCCTTGGTGAGCCGCGCGGCCTCGGGCACCGGGAATCCGTCGGTCGCCACGATCTTGAATGGAAACCCGTGCAGATGCATCGGATGGGCGAACTGCCCGGCGCCGATGAATCGGATGCGCACCCGCTGCCCCTTCTTCACCTCGAGGGTTTCCGTCGCGGGGAAGGCCTTGCCGTTCAGGGTGAAGAAGTTGGGCTCCGACATGGCGGGCATGGCCGGCCAGGTCTTGCCCGTCTCCGGCTTCACCCGCCACTCCTGAAGCATCACGGTATAGTCCAGACCCACGCGGGTCCCAGGCCTTCTCGGCTCGACGATGAACGAGCCCGAAAGCCCGGCCGGGATCTGCCGGTCGGTCTCGACGTGGGAGTGGTAAAAGAACGTGCCGGCGTCCTTCGCCGTGAACTCGTAGGTAAAGGTCTCACCCGGCTTCACCGGCTGCTGGGTGATGGCCGGCTCGGCCACCCCATCCATGTTGTTGGGAACGCGCACCCCATGCCAGTGGATGCTGGTCGGATCCGGCAGCTCGTTCTTCAAGATGACCCGGATCCGGTCCCCCTGCGTGACACGGATCATGGGTCCCGGAATCTGCCCGTTGTAGGACCAAGTCGTGGCCCAAATTTCCGGCAGGGACTTGAACTTCGGCAGGATCAGCCACTTCACCGGCTTCGCGGTCAATTCGAACACCTTGACCCTGTTCACCAGCTTGAATGGAAGCGGTTGGCCGCCCTTCGTTTCGGTGGCTCTCGGGACCCCGTCATCCGGGATCGGTCGCTCCATGGGATCGGGCATCTCCATGCCGCCGTGGGATTCCTCCGAAGCTGGTCCCTCCTTCTTTTCCTCCATCTGCATGCCGGGCGTTCCGGGCGTCGACCTGTGGCCTGGTGCCTGGGCGAATGTGCCGGCGGCCGCGCCCAGCATCAAGACTGTTGCCACGAAGATTCCAAGACGAAGTGTGATTCGCATGCTCCTCGGTCCTCTCTCTGGGTGAATCACAGCGGGCTCATTCCCCACGGCTTGCCGCGCCGGTCTCTTTCTGTTCTGGCACCTGATGCCCCGCAGCTTGCTGCGGGGCAGTTCACTCGGGTTGTCGTGTTGCCTGGCCGCCACCGCGGGCACGCTGCTGTTCGCGGTCGGTGAATCGGGACCCCCCCGCCTCCGGAAGCATTCAACCCGCGGTTTCGCCCGTCCCCTCCGGATGGGTCGCCAGGACGCCCGGTGCCCTGATGCCGAGCCGGGCCAGGGCCTTGCGGGCCACCATGAGGATGTCCTCGCGGCGGACTGGCTTGTTCAAGTAATCGACAGCGCCGCTGTCCATGGCGTTCATGTAGGTCGTCCATTCCCCATAGGCCGTGAGGATGACCACGGCCGCCTGCGGGCTGAGGGCGCGGATGTTCCGAAGCAGATCCAGGCCGTTCATGCGGGGCATTTTGAGATCGGTGATGATCAGGTCACAGGCACGTTCCGTCAGGATCATCAGGCCCTCCTGACCATCGCTGGCGGTGCTCACCCGGTAGCCCGCGCGCTCGAAGATCTTTGCCAGCGCTTTGCTATGGTCCCGGTCGTCATCCACAACAAGGACAGTCGGTATCCATTCCGGGCACATTGCCATACGCTCCCCAGCCCGCGCCTCCACAGACATAGTTCCTGTTCACTCGGACTGTTGAATGGCCGTGAGCTGCCAAGATGACCCGGCCGACGGCCGGACGAAGGTCCAGTACTCCTCAAACTTCACCGGGTTCTCCTTGCTCCCAACGACGATACTACCGGTGCGCTCGTCCACCGTGTAGTCCAGGAGGTTCGCGAGGAAGTGGATCGTGAGGAACGCCTTCCCGGCCTCGACCCAGGCCTCCTGAATCTCGCTGCGGCGGACAGCGATATTGTCCAGCCGATTGATCTTCCCTTCGGTCTTCAACACGTCTATGTCCCGCTGGAAATCCTGGCGAACTTCCGGCGCCAGGATGTCGCGTACCGAGTCTAGGTCCCGATTGGCCCAAGCGCCCTGAATCCGGAAGAAGAGGTCCATCGCCTCCTCTGGGAATCGCTCGGCGTCAAAGCTGGATGCGACCGCGCTCACTTCGGCCAGCCCGCGTCGGAGGTCCTTGGGGCCGGGCGCCTCTTCCAGCGCCGTGTCCCCGTGCTCGGCGGGAGACGAGCCACATCCGCCGCCATGACCACTGGAGCCCATGCCGAAGTGGCCGCCGTGCGCTCCGGCGAATCCCTCCTGATTCCTGCGTCGAAGATAGGCCACCACCGCGAACGCGATCCCAGCAAAGAGGAGGATTTCCAGCAGACCAATCCCGCCTCCGAAGCCGCCCAGGCCCCCGAAGCCGGCACCGTACCCCAGGCCGCTGAAGAGCAGAGACCCCAGGAAGCCGCCCGCGATCCCGCCGGCAAGGCTTCTCAGGAAGCCACCACCACCCCACGGCTGGCTCGCCGGGGCGCTCGGTGCAGCCGGCTGGCTCGGCGCCTGGTAGGAACGGTATTCGTTCCGCTGGCTCGGACTGCTGTAACCCCGATACGGCGTCGAGAACGACCGGGAACTTCCACCGCCGAAGGATCGGCCTCCTCCCGCCCGCGCCCAGGCATCCAGCTCCAAGGCCCCAAAGAATAGAAACAGGAACATCACCACCACTGCACCCACCCGCCATCCACCACCTCGTCGCATTTGCTGTCTCCTCAATTCACTTGTCTGTTGAGTGCACCTGAAGGGAGTGTCTGCCAGGGGAGAAAGCAGGAGGAATGCCAAAGGGTCGGGAGAGGCAACCGAAAGGCTTTCTTGCCTGCACGTCCTTATTTTGCCGTGAGTTGCGAATCGCGCCAAGTGAGGCCAAGGTATCCGCAAAGAGGGGAGGAGGCTCGTCTTCTGACAGAATGGCAAAGTGAGCGGCTTTTCATGCCCTGCGGTCGGACGCGATGTCACTGCAACCAGAGGACAGCCTGAGGGCGGTGGATCGAAGTGCTGTGGCTGCTCCCCGGTGTCCCGAAGGAACGGGCGCTCAGGAGTAAGGAGGAGAATCCGCCAAAGATGGCTCGGGTGACCGCCGAACCCATTTGAGGATCCTGTGCTTCGACAGGTATGAGACCAGCGCCAATGCGGCACCCAGGGCGACAAGGAGGAGCAACGGTCCATACTGGTTAGTGCCCGCAACCGCGCCCTGCGCTGACAGGAGCCACGTGCCGGGGACGCGCCCGAGGCTTGACACGAGGAGAAAGCTGCCCCAGGACATCGGGGTAAGACCCAGCAGGTACGAGAGGTAATCCTTGGGGAATCCAGGAATGCTGAAGAGGACGAATGTCACTGCCACACCCTGTGGCCGGGCGACCGCCGACAGCTTCTCGAAGCTGCCGACGGGGAGGATCCGGCGAACGAGGCGCAGGCCGAGCCGCCGCGCCAGGCCGAAGGCGATTGCCGAACCGAAAGTCAGTCCCAGAGTGGAGTAAAGAAGGCCGAGCCAAGTTCCGAAGAGGTAGCCGCCCAAGACACCTGTCGCTTCTCCCGGAATCGGGGAGAGGACCACTTGAAGGACCTGAAGTCCAACGAAGATTAGCGGCGCCCAGATACCGAAGCCGGCCACCAAGTCCCGGATGGCGTCCGGAGTGCCGTACAGCGCGAACAAGGCGCGCGCGCACTTGACCAGCCAATCACCCCAGATCCATCCGACGGCCAGCACCGCCAGGCCGGTCACGACTCCAATGATGACGGTACGTCGGGTGATCATTGTTCAGCCGCTGGAACGCGGCCCGGGACGGCCCCACAGGATTCACACACGAGGCCCCCACCGGGGATCCGCCGCCACCGGTGGGGACGACAGGCGGCCTGCCGGTCACGCCGGGAGGCGAAACTGAGACTCCAATAGGCCTGCACCACGGCCATGCCAACCAAGGCCAGGATGACGGTGAGATCGTTCCAGGTCATAGCCTCAGGTGATCCGCATCGCCCGAAGGCGCGCCACACGCTCTTCCACAGCCGGGTGGGTCGAGAAGAGGCGCAGCAGGCTTCCGCCGGTCAGGGGGTTCACAATGAACAGGTGTGCCGTGCTGGGATGCGCGTCCATGGGCAAGGCCTGGGCAGCCTGCTGGAGCTTCTCCAGCGCATCCGCCAGCGCCCGGGGCTTTCGGCTGATCTGGGCCCCCGCGGCGTCGGCCTGGTACTCGCGCGAGCGGGAGATGGCCATCTGGACCAGTATGGCGGCCAGGGGCGCCAGGATGGCAAGAACGATCAGGCCCAGGATCCCCCCGCCACCCTCGCCCTCTTCACTGTTGCGCCCGCCCCCGAAGAAGGCGCTGAACTGGGCCATCCGCGCCAGGACCATGATCGCCCCCGCTAGCGTGGCCGCGATGGTGGAGATCAGGATGTCCCGGTTCCGCACGTGGCCCAGCTCGTGGGCCATGACACCCTCCAGCTCGTCCGGGGTCAGGATGCGGAGGATCCCCTCCGTGGCTGCCACCGCGGCGTGCTCCGGACTCCGGCCGGTGGCAAAGGCGTTGGGTGTCTCGGTAGGAATGATATACACCCGCGGCATGGGCAGCCGGGCCCGCTGAGCCAGACGCCGGATCAGGCCGACAAACTCCGGCGCCTCCGCCTCTGTGACCTCCTGCGCCCCGTACATCCGGAGGACGATCCGGTCCGACCACCAGTAGGCCACGAAGTTCATCACCCCCGCCAAGAGCAACGCGACCAGCATGCCCTGCTCACCCCCGATCGCCCCGCCGACCAGGACGAACAGGACCGTCAGGGCCACGAGGAGCGCTGTTGTTTTGATCGCATTGGACATGGCGCAGTCCCTCCTGTCATGAGCCCCGGGCGGAAGCACCCGCCCCTGAGAGGCTCTGTGGGCATGGGGGGCAAGTGCTATGCCAGGATCGTCAGTCGGAGGTGTTGGTCATCCGGTACGACAGGAAATGCCGCGATGTCCAAGGGTTGTAGGGGAGGAGGAGGCCGGAGAGGCGGCGGCGGAAAAACCGTACTTCGCTCGGGCGGTTGTCATCCTGACAATGATCAGGCCAGGACCCATCCACGAGCTAGACATTCTGGCAAGGCCCTTGTTCTCACCACGAGGGATGCTGCGCCTGCGGCAGTCCGGGGGTCAGATTTCGCTCGCCGGTCCCATCGGCACGAACCAGGAATAGGCCCATCCGGCGGTCCCTGTGAGACTCGAAGATCACCGACGCGCCGTCGGGTGACCAGGAGGGATGCTTGTCGTCCATGCTGTTCTCGGTCAGGCGCCGCAGGCGGCGACCGTTGGCGAGCATCGTCAGCACCTCGAAGGTCTGCCCGGCCCCCCGGTTCGATTCAAACAGGATCCGGCTTCCGTCCGGGGACCAGTAGGGATGGCCATCCCACCCCAGGTGATCGGTGAGGCGACGGGCATTGGACCCGTCCGCGTCCATTACGTAGATCTCGCGATTGCCATCCCGGTCGGAGGAGAAGGCGATCCGCCGCTGGTCGGGGGAGACGGCCGGATCGCCGTCGTTGAACCGTCCGTCGGTGAGATACCGTACCCGCCCACTCTCGACGTCCAGCAGCGCGATGGCAATGTTGCTCCCGCCGCGGGGGACCGTTTCGATGAGCAGCGTCCGGCCATCGGCAGACCACGACCGGGGGTAGTCCCACACCGTGTTTTCGGTCAGCCGGCGGCGCCCGGTCCCGTCGGCATTCACGAGGAAGATCTCCGCGCTGGCGCCGATGCCGGAGACGTAGGCGATGCGCCGTCCATCCGGCGACCAGAGGGGGGCCCAGTCGGGCGCGTCCGCCTCGGTCAGCCGGCGAAGACCAGCCCCTGAAGGCTCCACCCAGTAGAGATCGCCGTTCCCCGTGGCCGGCGAGACCAGCACCAGCGCATCGCCCCTGGGCGACCAGCCGGCCTCATCCACGGGGAATCCTGGAAGCGGACGGCGCAACCCGGAGCCGTCCGCCTGGATCAGGGCAAGCTCTCCCCGGCCGTCGGTCTCGGAGATGAAGGCGATGGGCGGAAGACGGACCCCGTTGGCGGCAGAGGCCATGCCCTGGTTGCTCAGGGGAAAGCTTTGAATGTAGAAGATGAGAACCGCAAAGATGCCGACACCCGCCGCCGCCGGTGCGACGTGGAGTCGCGGGACCGCGGTCGCATCCACCCGCGGGAGGCGGAGCCGGCGTGCCACGGCCACCGATCCCATGAATCCCGCCAAGAGGACGAAGAGCTGGGCCAGGAAGAGGCCACGGGCGTTCACCGCGATAACAGTGGCACCCGACGAGGGCGCACCGGTGAGGAGGGCCCGAAGGCTCTCGCCCACTCCGCCCCCCTGCTGGACGAAGTGATCCAAGTTGTGTGCCAGGAACATGGCCCACGCCAGGGGGACCAGCGCGTACGCGAAATCCGCTACCCACCACGGCGCCCACCGGCCGCCGCGCCCATCGGAACTCTGCGCGCCGCTCGACAGACGAGAGATCACGGCATAGGCACCCCCAGGGAACAGGACGCTGGCCGCGAGGAAGGCAACGGTGTACTGGGGCAGGCTCCGGAGCCAGCCGTCCGCGAACCCGAACATCACAAGAGTCTGGAACAGGGCGACGCCATACAGGGCCACAATCATCGCCGCCTCATCCGCGCGGCGCACCTGGCTGTGGAGCAGGGAGGTTCCCGGCCAGGTGAGGTCCAGACGGAATCCTGGCCCTCGGGGCCAGCGGGCGCAGGCCAGGCAGTAGTGGCAGTTGACGTTTCGGTCCATCCGGTATGGGTGCTCCAAGAGCGGACAGGGCTCCGCGCGCACCGCGGAAGGACGCAGCTCCTGCGATCCGGCCTTCGCGTTCTGGGAGCCCGCCCTGAGCCGCCACGGGCTCAGCATGCCGAAGAGCCCCAGCATCCCACTGATGGGGCAGACGTACCGGCAGAACGTCCGCCGCTCGAAGACGATGGCGCATGCCACGGCCACCACCGTGAAGCCGAGCAGGAACAGGGCCGTCGCTTTCGCGCTCGTGGCGATGTCCCAGTAGGTGAAGGCCCAGGTGATCGCGAGGAAGATCCCGATTTGCAGCCAGGCATTCTGCAGCGCGCGCGGCAAGCGACGGTGGAGGCCCACCAGCCGCTGGGTCCAATCCCCCAAGGCCGCGGGCGGGCAGGCCAGGCACCAGATCCGTCCGCCCAATAGCGTGAGGAGCGCCAGGGCGGGCCACCACACGCTCCAGGCGAAGCTGGACGCGAGGCCTCCACCCAGGGATGGGGAGGCGGCGAGGCCCGCCACAATCAGGGCAGCGAAGAGGATGGCGGCAGGAACCTGGAGCAGGAGCGGGAAGCCACGCCACAGGAGGAGGCGTCCAATCCCCGGGAGCGCAAGGACGTCCACCCCTCCCTGATTGGAAGGCCTAGTGACGTTC
>Ga0209109_10002360_pt1 | contig 10372 bp, 9 predicted proteins | sample Rifsed10ft2_FD_184004 | JGI IMG/M metagenome (GOLD analysis project Ga0209109, IMG submission 184004) | Soil microbial communities from Rifle, Colorado, USA - sediment 10ft 2 (version 2) | ecosystem: Environmental > Terrestrial > Deep subsurface > Rock core/Sediment | place: Rifle, Colorado... | reverse complement strand
TCGCCGACCGTGATTCGATCGCCGAGCCGGACGGGCTGCGCCGATCCCGACCTCCCCCAGAGCCACGGGCGGCACCGGCCTGACCACCGCCGACCTGGGTTCACTCGACTGGCCGGTCGCGGGCCGGATCCTGTTTCAGTTCGGCCGCGACACGCTCCCGAGCGGAGCCGTGATCCGGCGGAACGGGATCGGGATCGGTGCCGCGGCCGGCACCCCGGTCAAGGCGGTCTCTTCGGGGAGGGTGGAGCTGGTCCAGCGGCTGGGGACCTACGGGCTGACGGTCATTCTGACCCACGGCAACGGCTACTATTCGCTCTACATGCAGCTCGCATCGGCGACCGTGGCGAAGGACTCGACCGTGACGCGGGGTCAGGTGATCGGAACGGTCGGGGGAGAAAACACCGAGCAGGGCGCCCACCTGTACTTCGAGATCCGGGGAGAGAATCAGATCGCGCTGGACCCGGCCGACTGGTTGCGGCGGCGGTAGGCCGGGGGAAGGTAGGGCGGCAGGTCGTCGGACGGCAGGAGCGCGAGAGGGGGCCCGCGACACCAAACCGCCTTACCGCCTTACCGCCGTACCCCCTTCCCGACCTACGCAGCCGCCGCGCCGGCAAAGCCGACTCGATCGCCGTCGTTGTTCTTGCCGCTCTGCAGAGCCGCCTCGGCGGCCGGCAACAGATCCTCGACCCGGGCCAAGCCCTGATGGGGGATTACCACCAGGCCGGCGGCGAGTCGGGGCCGCTCCTTGAGCGCGAAATCGTCGAACGAGCGGCCCGCCAGCCGGGCGGCGATCCGGGCCAGGACCCGGCGGGCTCCCTCGGCGCCGGTCGCCGGCATGAGGAGGGCGAACTCGTCGCTCCCGTAGCGGGCGACGAAGTCCGGGGTCCGAATCTCCTCGACCAGCAGCATTCCGAGCTCCCGTAGGAACCGGTCGCCCGCCTCGCGGCCGAGCCGGTGGTTCAGGTCCCGGAGAGCATCCACATCGAGCAGGGCGAAAGCGCACTGGCCGCCGTAGCGGCGAACCCGCTCCAGCTCCTCGCGAAGCCGATGATCGAGCGCGTCGAGGCTGGCGCAGCCGGTCAGCGGGTCGGTCGTTGCGCTCCGCGACTGCCGGCGGGAGACCTCGGCCTGGCGCTCTTCGCGTTCCAGCAGCGCAGCGGTCGCGTGAACGAGCTGCTCGATCAGAAGGACCTGCTCCGACTCCACCCGGGGCTCACCCCGTCGGGTCCGGACCACGACGACGGCCCGGACCGCTCGGTGGGTCATCAGGGGCACCGCGACCGCGCTTTCGATCTCGTGCACCTCGGGGGAGTCGGGCCACTGAGCCAGGTGGGCCAGGAACAGCCCATCGCGGAGCACCTCGGGCGCATAGACGGTCCGGCCCGCCATGGCGGCTTCGACGGCCTCGGGGTACCGGAAAAGGTCCACCGAGACATCCCTGAGCGTCGGATTCTCGTGGACGGCGACGAGGCGGGCATAGCGGCGATCGGGAGACGGAGCCAGGCAGGCGCAGTGGGCTACCGACAAGGCCGAGCCCAGCCGCCGGATCATCGTTTCCAGCATCTCCTCGGGCCGGCGGGCTTCGGCCAACTCTTCGACCGCGTGGAAGAAATCCGACTGGAGGGCTCCCTCGGCGGCGGCCCGACGGAGGTCGACGCCGGCATTGAGGCGGGCCTCGAGCCGCGCGCAGAGTTCCGCGAAGTGAATCGGAGCCGCCAGGGCATCGGCCGCGCCGAGTGCCAGAGCGCGGGCCACGCCATCGCGGTCGCCGCCCGAGAGGAGGACCACCACCGGGACCCGCTCGCCAACCCCACCCCGAAACTGGGCCAGCAGGCGGTCCAGCGAATCGTCGGGCTCCCGCACCGCGAGGATCGCCAGATCCGGTGGAGTGAGCGGCTCACGGGCGCCGGCTCCCTCGGCCAGGGAGAAGCCGGCCCGCATGAGGGCCCGCTCCAGTCCGTCCGGCCGGGCGGCGGAATCGCCGAAGAGGTAAACTCGGTCCCTCATCGCGCGAGCAGCTCCCGGCTCCCGAAAAAGGTCACGCTATGGCTCTCCAAGAAGGTGGTCACGCCGGCTTGCTGGGGGCGCACGTTTCGACCAGCGGCGGCGTCCAGCGTGCCCCGGAGCGGGGCACCCGGATCGGGGCCACCGCGATTCAGCTTTTCACGAAGCCACCGAGTCAGTGGAAGGAACCCACGCTCCCGGCGGAGACGGTGCAGGCATTCCGGGTCAGTCTTCAGTCCAGCGCCCTTGGCGTCGCGATTTCGCACGATTCGTACCTCATCAACCTCGCCACCCCTGACCCCGTCCTAAGCGCAAGATCCACAAGGGCTTTCACGGCCGAGCTCCGGCGATGCCGAACCCTGGGAATCGGGTTGCTGGTGTCGCACCCGGGCAACTACATCGACAGCCGATCCCGGGGCCTGATTCGGAACGCCAGGCGCTACTCCCAGTGCCTGCGCGAGGTGCCGGATGTGGCAGTGCTGATCGAAAACACCGCCGGTTCTGGCACCGCGTTGGGAAGCCGGTTCGAGGAGCTGGCCAAGCTCCGGGTCCGAATCGCCAGCGACGTCCGGCATCGGGTCGGCTTCTGCCTCGACACCTGTCATTTGTTCAGCGCGGGCTACGATCTGGTGCATGACTACGAGGGCGTCTGGGAGCAGTGGGGACGGGTAGTCGGATTCCTGCACCTCCGATGCCTTCACCTCAACGACTCCAAGACCCCGTTGGGCTCCCGGCGCGACCGGCACGAGCTCATCGGCGAGGGGAGCCTGGGACCGGAGCCGTTTCGGCGGATCATGAAGGACCCGAGATTCGGGCTGGTCCCCAAGATCCTGGAAACCCCGAAGGGAAAGGACCCGGTGGCGAACGATCGGAGAATGCTGAGGAGACTGAGGGCTTATGGGAGGGGTTAGGGGATTCAGAGAGCTAGCTCACTCAGTCTTTCGGCCCCATCTTTACCTGGATGTCAACCGAGATTCTTCAACCCGAAGCGGTGGACCTGGCGGCCCAGGGGATCTCCCCGAACCGAGTCTGGGGCAACCTGAGGTCGGCGGAGCTGGTCGAGCACGCGGTGCGCCGCGCCGAAGGCCAGCTCACCGACTCCGGGGCCTTCACCGCCATCACGGCGCCGCACACGGGCAGGAGCCCGAAGGACAAGTTCCTGGTAGACGAGCCCGGGTCGAGCGGGCACGTCTGGTGGGACCGGAACGACCGGATCTCCGAGACGCACTTCGAGGCGCTGTTCGCGCTCGCTAGGGCTCACTTGAGCGGACAAGCCGAGCTTTTCGTCCAGGATCTGGTCGGCGGCGCCGACCCGGCCTTTCGACTCCCGGTGCGGTTCATCACCCCCAACGCCTGGCACGCGCTGTTCGTGCGAAACATGTTCATCCAGCCGAGCCTGACCGACCTGACCGGGTTCGACCCCGAGTGGGTGGTCTATCACTGTCCCGAGCTCGAAGCGAGCCCCGCCGACCACGGCACCCGCACCGGGACTTTCATCGTGCTGAATCTCTCCCGGCGCACCATTCTGATCGGAGGGACCCGGTACGCCGGGGAGATGAAGAAGAGCATCTTCACGGCCATGAACTACCTGCTGCCCCGGCGCGGGGTGCTGCCGATGCACTGCTCCGCCAATGTCGGCCCGGCGGGTGGCGCGGCGATCTTCTTCGGGCTGTCGGGGACCGGAAAGACGACCCTGTCGGCCGACCCGGCCCGGAATCTGATCGGCGACGATGAGCACGGGTGGAGCGATCAGGGGATCTTCAACTTCGAAGGCGGTTGCTATGCCAAGGTGATCCGGCTGTCGGCAACCGGGGAGCCGGAGATCTACGCCGCCACCCGGAGGTTCGGCACGGTTCTGGAGAACGTCGTGCTGGACCCGGCCAGCCGGGCTCCGGATTTCGAGAGCGACCGGATCACCGAGAACACCCGGGCCAGCTATCCGATCCACTTCATCCCCAATCATGTTCCCGAGGGACGGAGCGGGCACCCCCGGGACGTCGTGTTCCTCACCGCCGACGCGTTCGGGGTGCTGCCGCCGATCGCGCGGCTATCTCCCGAACAGGCGATGTACCACTTCCTCTCGGGGTACACCGCGAAGGTCGCCGGAACCGAGCGGGGCGTTACCGAGCCCTCGGTCACTTTCTCGGCCTGCTTCGGGGCGCCTTTCCTGCCGCTGCATCCCGGGGTGTACGCCACCATGCTCGGAGAACGGATCGCCCGGCACGGGGCCCGGGTCTGGCTGATCAACACCGGCTGGACCGGCGGGGCCTACGGAACGGGCTCGCGCATCAAGCTGGGTTACACCAGGGCGATGGTGTCGGCGGCTCTGTCGGGACGGCTGGACGGGGTGAGCTGCGTTCGCGACCGCACCTTCGGGGTGGAGGTTCCGGTGGCGGTGCCCGAGGTGCCGAGCGAGCTACTCACCCCCCGGTCCACCTGGCGGGACCCGGGAGCCTACGACGCCCAGGCCGACAGGCTGGCGGGGATGTTCCGGAAGAACTTCGCCGGGTTCGCCTCCGGCGTTGCGGCCGCAGTGGCCGGGGCCGGGCCGACCGCAGGGTGAGACACTTCGAGGTCATCCGCGACCCGCTCTGGGACAACATCACACTGGACGGCCCGGCCTTGGCGCTGGTGGATACACCGGCGGTCCAGCGGCTCCGCTACGTCCGGCAACTGGGTCACGCCTTCCTGGTTTATCCGGGGGCGACCCACTCCCGATTCGAGCACGCCCTCGGGGCATACCACCTGACCCGGAGGGCACTGCAGACCCTCGAGGCCCGGGGCGAGCTAGAGGGGGTGACGGCCGAGGATCGGGCCGCGGTAGCCTTCTCGGCCTTGCTCCACGACATCGGGCATTACCCGTTCTCGCACGCCCTCGAGGAAGCCGGGTTCGTCTCCCACGAAGCCCAGGGCGCCGCCCGGCTCCCGGCCGGGGAGCTGGGCCGGCGGCTCACCGAGCTGGGCGGCCAGCAGCTCCTCGAAGCGATCGCCGCGCTGATGCGGGGCCGGAGCCGAAGCCCGCTGCAGGGGCTCATCTCCGGCTCGCTCGACCTCGACAAGATTGACTACCTCTGCCGCGATTCCCTGATGTGCGGGGTTCCCTACGGCACCGTTGACGTGGACCGGCTGTTGGCCTCGCTCACCCTGGTCGAATCGGCGGGTGGCCGGGAGATCGGGGTCCACGAAAAGGGAGCCAGCGCCCTCGAATCGCTCCTCTTTTCCAAGTATCAGATGTACCGGAACGTGTACTGGCACCACGCGGTGCGGAGCGCCACCTGCATGTTCAAGCGCGCGGCGCGAGAGGCCGTTCGGCGAGGCACCGTGACGGCCGAGGCGGTCGCCGACCTGACCGACGACGCGTTCATGCAACTCCTGGTGGAGCGAGACCGGAGCCGGCTCGGGCAGGCGATCCAGGCCCGGCGGCTCTTCAAGCGGGCCCTCGATCTCCCGGCCACGGAAGTCACGCCCCAGCCCGCGGCATGGATCGCGACCGACCCCGGACTCACCGAGCGGGTCGAGGATCGGCTGGCGCGGGAATGCGGGCTCGATCCGGGTGAGCTGCTCCTCGACTTCCCGGCGCGGGACGACCTCCTCTCGGTGGACCTGCCACTGCGCCTTCGGGACGGCACCGTCATCCGGCTGACCGACGAGGGCCGGGCCGGGCACATCGGGCTTCCCCGGATCGCGGCCGAACTCTACCGAAGCGCGCGCCGGCTGCGGGTATTCGTGGCCGGCCCCCCCCCCGTCGGGCGGCCGCTCGACCGGGTCGCGGAGTTGATCGAGATGCCGGCCGAGGAGGTCGAGAGGCGACTGGCGGGGAGCGGCGGGCTACAACGAGGCCTCCGACCTCGCGGCGCGCAACAACCCCACCGCAGCATAGAGCACGACGACAATCACGAGCCAGCGAACCCAGACCAGCGGCAGCGCCCGGACCAGGAAGGCGGCGATCAGAACCGCCGGCACTCCCCCTAGAGCGAGCCCGAGGGCGGGGCGGGCGGAGTAGGCCGCGGCCTTGAGGAACCGGAGGCTCGCGAGCGGCATCAGGAAAGAGCAGGACCCCATCATGATCGGGAAGGCGGCCTTGGGATTCATGCCGAGGAGGCTGATCATGATGAGGCAAGGCGCATACATCCCGATCCCGAGGGTCATCAGCGCGCCCAAGCCGAAATTGCCGACCAGGGCTGCCGCGAGCAAAGTGCCGCTCAGGCCCAGGGCGTCTCCACCCGGCACCACCGGCGCACCCCGCAGCTCATCGAGATTCTTGAGGGTGAAGAGGATCGCGGCGGCCAGCAGGGCGAACCCCATCCCGACCTGGATCTTCCGCCGCGGCCACCGCGACACCACCCCGGCTCCGAGCCAGGACCCCACGACCGCCGCCAGAATCAGGAGCACCAGGGTCCGCATCTCGACCTCGATGATCGAGATGTAGATGAAGGCCTGGGCCATCGTGGGCAGGGTATGCCCGATGGTGAGAGTTCCGGGAATTCGCTCGTCCGGGACCAGGCGGAAGAACCGGAACAGGGCCGTCGTGGGAGCGTAGGAGCCGATTCCCAGGGTGTCGAAGAAGTTGGTACCGAACCCGATTGCCGCCTCGCGGGGCTCGGGGAGCTCGGCCCGGGGCCGACCGCCCCCACCCGAGAGGTCGCGGACCCAGGCGGTCAGGTAGGCCACTCCGATGACCCCGAGGGTCGTGAAGAGTACGGGTATCACCCGGGCCGCTGGACCGCCGGGACCTCGCCGGTCGGCGGCTCGGCCGAGTCAATCCGAATCACGATCGCGGTGATGTTGTCGAGGCCGCCTCGCCGGTTGGCGTCCGCGATCATGCGGTTGACGCAGTGCTCGGGGTTGTCCTCCGAGCCGAGGATCGTCTGGAGCTGCTGATCTTCCAGCATGCCGGTCAGGCCGTCGGTGGCCAGGAGGATGACGTCGCCCGGCTCCAGGTTTCCGAAGTAGATGTCGGGGGCGACCTCTTCGTTGGCGCCGACGCAGCGGGTGATCACATTGCTGTAGGGGTGGGTTCGGGCCTGATCCGGCGTCAGCAGGCCGGCGTCCACCTGCTCCTGGACGTAGCTGTGGTCCTTGGTCAGCTGGAGGAGCTCGCCCCGGCGGAGCAGGTAGGCCCGGCTGTCGCCGACCTGTCCGATGAGGTACCGGCGCGAAAAGAGCGCCATGACGGTAGTGGTGGTCCCCATTCCCCGTTTGTCCTGCTCGGCGAGGGTGCGCTCGAATATCGCGTCATTGGCCAACTGGATCGCAGTCCGCATCCGGGCCGCGGCATCGCGGTCCGTGAGGCCACGCACCGCTCCCAGCTCGTTCTGGATGATCTGGACCGCCATTTCGCTGGCCACCTCGCCGGCCGCGTGCCCGCCCATGCCGTCGGCCACGATAAACAGGCCCCGCGGGCAATCCAGCAGAAAAGTGTCCTCGTTGCCGGCTCGGACGACACCGACGTCGGTGTTGCCGGCGCACGAGATTCTCATCGGATGGATCCCGCCGCGTCGCCGGAGAGGAGGAGCAGCGCGCCGAGCAGCACCGCGATGGTCACCGCGACCCGGAGGAGGAACCGGCCGGCGGCTCGGGCCCGGCTCCGGCGCCCGAGGCCCGGGCGATGCTCGGGGCCGTCCCGCGGCTCGAAGAGAAGCGCCACCTGCCCGAGGTGGATCGTGCTGCCGGGTGAGAGCGGCTCCTCCCCACTCGCGATCACTCCATCAACCCGGGTCCCGGGAGTGTCGGCCAGCGGGGTCAGGAGCCAGACGCCTTCCCTTAGTTCGAGCCGGGCGTGCGTTTGAGCCACGCTCGGGTCGGGGAGCCGGACCTGGTTGTGTTCGCCGCCACCGAGAGTGGACCGGGTGCCCGTCAGGATGAAGCGCTGGCCGGCGAGGATCCCGGTCCGGACCAGCATCGCGGCGAGCGGCATCGGGTAGGATGGCCGAGCCGACCCCCGTCGCCGAAGCGCCGGCTCCCGGGTTTCGCGGCGAGGGAGGATGAGGGAGGGTCCGTTCACGAGGGTCTCTGCCCAAACGTAGGTGCCGGAAAGAGGGGAGGCAAGCAATCACCCCGGCCGGCTTTCCACGGCCAGGGCCGGCTCCGACTCGATGCCCTTGAGGCCCTTCCGGACCCAGGAGGCGAACACGAGTCCCCCGAAACCGACGGTGTAGTACGTGGTGGTGAGCCGCCAGAGCAGGATGTACAGCGGTGTGAGCGGCCGGGGAACGTAGATGGACATCACCGCGGCGGAAAGCAGCTCGGCGATCCCGGAGCTGCCCGGGGTGGGCGCGAAGAAATAGAGCAGGAAGGTGATCAAGGTCTGGAGCAGCAGGACGTCCATGAAGGGAGCCTCGATGCCGAGGGCCCGGAGGGCGACATAACCCGAGAGGAGCTTGTTGGTGTGGGAGGGCCCCGACACGATCGTGGCGAGCACCAGCGCCACCCAGCCGCGGGGAGAATTGAACTTCTGCATCGCCCCGTGGATCTGGTCAATCCCGGATTCGATCTGTTCCAGGCGGCCGGCAACCCGGCGGGACCGCCGGCCGATAAACCTGATAATGCCGCGAAGCAGAAGGTGCAGGCCCCGGGGCCAGACCACGGTCATGATCATCAGCCCGAAACCGACCACGAATACGCCGAGGCTGGCCAGAAAGAGATCGAACAGCGACACCCCGAGCACGATGCCGTGCTGGCCGAGGGACCGGCCGGCCCCGAAGGCGATGGCCAGGGGACCGGCGATCCCGAAGAAAGCGGCGGTGCCGACGAAGCTCATCAGGACGAGGGTGAACGCGATCGGGAGCGGGATCCCGTGGCGGCGCATCGTGTACACCGTCATCGGAGCATTCCCGGACTGAAGCGGGGTGATGTAGGCGGCCCAGGCTCCCATCCCGCCCGCCAGGAGGAGGCCCTTCAGGGGCGGGTTCGGAAATACCGCCCGGGACAGGACCCAGAAGCGCAACCCGCCCCCGATCCAGTCGAGTGAAGCCAGCCCGAGCCCGGCCAGGACCCAGATCCAGTGAATCCGCGGAATTGCCCGGAGCAGCTCGTCGAAGTTCCGGCCATAGAGCAACAGGGCCCCGAACCCGACGAGCGAGGCCAGCACGAAAACCTCGAAGCCGCGCCGAAGGACCCGTGGGGTCAGGAGTTTGACCATGGAGGCTCTAACTTACACTCCCGTGCCCGACCCCGTCCTGCGCATCGTCAACGCCCGCCAGCACAACCTCAAGGGCATCACGGTTGACCTCCCGCGCCGGCGCCTGGTAGTGGTCACCGGCCCCTCGGGGTCGGGCAAGAGCAGCCTCGCCTTCGACACGCTCTACGCGGAGGGGCAGCGCCGCTACATCGAGTCCCTCTCGACCTATGCCAAGCAGTTCCTCGATCGGATGCCCAAGCCGCTGGTGGACCGCCTCGAAGGGATCGCGCCCGCCGTGGCCATCCAGCAGAAGAACCCGGTCGTATCGAGCCGGTCAACCGTCGGCACCGCCACCGAGATCTACGATTTCCTGCGGCTGCTCTGGGCCCGGGCCGGCACCTCCTACTGCCGCCGGTGCGGCCATCCGGTAGTGAAGGACACTCCGGCCGATGCGGCTGCCCGCGCCGCCCAGCTGGGCGAGGAGGCCGTGAAGGTCTGTTTCCCCGTCCCCCCCTCAGCCCGGGTTACGACCGCCGCACTGGTCGAGAACCTCAGGGCCCTGGGGTTCCTGAGGGTGGTCGCCGGGGGAACCGAGCACCACCTCGACGATCTGGCTCCCGACGCCGACCTGATCGGGTCGGCCGAAATCCTGGTGGTCGTGGACCGGCTCAAGGCCACCGCCGGGGAAAGGCTCACCGAGGCGGTGGCCCTCGCGTTCGCGGAGGGCGAGGGGATCTGCGTCCTGCTCCACCCGTCCGGGCGGCTCCGATTCACCGAGCACCCCGCCTGCAGCGTCTGCGATACCCCCGCCCGGCCCCAGACTCCGCTTCTGTTCTCGTTCAACAACGCCCGGGGCGCGTGCGGCGGCTGCAACGGCTTCGGGGCGGTGCTGGAATACGACGAATCGCTGATAGTCCCGGATCCGCGCCGGAGTCTCCTCGAAGGGGCGATTGACCCCTGGACCAAGCCGCGTTACGAGGGCCGGCGCCGGCTTCTCCTCGACGCCGCCCGGCGGCTCCGGGCCGATCCCGCCGCGCCCTGGCGCTCTCTCGGAACCGCGGCGCGCCGGGAGCTCCTCTACGGCAAAGCCGGCCGGTACCTCGGGATCTTTCCCTTTCTCAAGGACCTCGAGAGGAAGCGTTACAAGCAGTACATCCGGGTGTTCCTGCGCCAGTACCAGTTGGCAAAGACGTGCCCCGCCTGCGACGGAACCCGCCTGAACGAGCACGCCCGCGCGGTGCGGCTCCC
>Ga0209109_10002359_pt1 | contig 10374 bp, 5 predicted proteins | sample Rifsed10ft2_FD_184004 | JGI IMG/M metagenome (GOLD analysis project Ga0209109, IMG submission 184004) | Soil microbial communities from Rifle, Colorado, USA - sediment 10ft 2 (version 2) | ecosystem: Environmental > Terrestrial > Deep subsurface > Rock core/Sediment | place: Rifle, Colorado... | reverse complement strand
TCGATGAAGTCTTTCAACCGCTTGGAGCGGCTGGGGTGGCGCAGCTTGCGCAGCGCCTTGGCCTCGATCTGGCGGATGCGCTCGCGGGTGACGCCGAACTCCCGGCCGACCTCCTCCAGCGTGCGGGGCCGGCCGTCGTCCAGGCCGAAGCGCAGCTTCAGCACCTTGCGCTCCCGTGGCGTGAGGGTCTCCAGCACGCCCTCCAGTTGTTCCTTCAGCATGGTGAAGGAGGCGGCCTCCGCCGGGGCGAGGGCGTCGTGGTCCTCGATGAAGTCCCCGAGGTGGCTGTCCTCCTCCTCGCCGATCGGCGTCTCCAGGGAGATCGGTTCCTGGGCGATCTTCATGATCTCGCGCACCCGCTCGGCCGGCAGAGCCATGACCTCCCCGATCTCCTCCGGCGCGGGCTCCCGCCCCAGTTCCTGCAGCAGCTGGCGGGAGATGCGCACGAGCTTGTTGATCGTCTCCACCATGTGCACGGGGATGCGGATCGTGCGCGCCTGGTCGGCCAGCGCCCGGGTGATGGCCTGCCGGATCCACCAGGTGGCGTAGGTGCTGAACTTGTAGCCCTTGCGCCAGTCAAACTTCTCCACGGCGCGGATCAGCCCAAGGTTGCCCTCCTGGATCAGGTCGAGGAAGAGCATGCCCCGGCCCACGTACTTCTTGGCGATACTGACGACCAGGCGGAGGTTGGCCTCGATGAGCCGGCGCTTGGCCTCCTCATCGCCCTTCTCCATCCGCTGGGCCAGGTCGACCTCCTGCTCCGGCGTAAGCAGGGCGACCTTGCCGATCTCCTTGAGGTACATGCGGACGGGATCGTCGATGGAGATCCCGTCCACGCCGGCCTCCTCCTGTTCCTCCTCCTTGGGCTTCTCCTCCGCCTCCTTGGCCTCTTCGACGATCTCGATGCCCTGGCCGGAGAGAATGCTGTAGATGCGGTCGATCTCGTCGACGTTCTGCTCCGCCTCGGGGAACTGCTCCAGGATCTCGTCCTGGGTGAGGTAGCCCCGCTTGCGGCCGAGTTCGATCAGGCCGCGCAGTTCGGCCGTGAGCGGCCCCTTGTCCGCCGCCACCCCTTCCTCAGTTGTCGTCGCCGGCACCTGGGCCTTCTTCTTCGCCATGCTCCTCGGGCCGCGCTTAGCGCGGCGCCTCCTGTGGTCGCGGCTCCTGGCTGCGCAGCGCCCAAATCGCCCGCTGCAGGTTCGCGACCTCTTCTTCGTTCCCCGCCGCCTCCGCCTCGGCCAAACGCTGCCGCAGTTCGCGGAGTCTCTCCTCCACCTCCACCCGGCGGAGGGTGGCGATGTTGCCGAGCAAGACCTTCTCCTCGTCCTTCTCCGCGACCCCCAGCGGCTCGAAGAGCAGCCGCGTCAGCAAGGCCACGCTCTCCTGGTCGGCCAGGCGGTCCTTCAGCGCCTCCGCCGGCGCATCCGCGTCCAGCAAGACCTGCGCCAGATTGCGGTGGAGGGGATCGAGGAAATCCTCGACCGAGAGGTCTCGGCGAACGACCTTCCGGGCCTCCGGCGCCTGCACCATCATGTGCACCAGCAGCCGCTCCGCCCGGTGGCGTTTGGTGCCCTGGACGGCCGACGGCTCTGGCGGCTTCGCCGCGCCCCGGCCCGACCGTCTGAGAGCGACGAGGCGCTGGCGCAGCGCATCCTCGGAAACTTTGAACCGCTCCGCGAGGGTCCGCAGGTATTCGGACTGGCGGACCGGGTTTGCCACCGACCCTAGAACAGGCAGCAATTCGTCGACGAACGCGATCTTTCCTTCTAAGGTGCGGGGGTCGTGGCGGGAGAGGGCCTGGGCGACCTGATAGTCGAACATGGAGAGGGCAGTGGCCAGAATCGTCCGGAATTTCTCCGGGCCTTCCTGGCGGAGGAAGGAGTCGGGATCTCGCCCCTGGGGCAGCGCCGCCACCCGCACCGGCAGTTCCGCCTCCTCGAAGAGGTGTAGCCCCCGTTCGCTGGCGGCCATGCCCGCCGCGTCGGGGTCATAGACCACCACCGCCCGTGGCGCGAAGCGCTTCAGCAGCAGGACGTGATCGGGGGTAAGCGCCGTCCCCAGCGACGCCACGGCGTGGCGGATGCCGAACTGGTGGCAGGTCACAACATCCATGTACCCTTCCACGATGACGACCTCGCCCGCCTCCCGGATCGCCTCCCGCGCCCAGTTGAGGGCGTAGAGCATCCTCCCTTTGTTGAACGCGGGCGACTCGCGGGAGTTCAGGTACTTGGGCGTGGCGTCGTCCAGTGCCCGGCCGCCGAACGCGACGGTGCGGTCCTGCAGGTCCTGGATCGGGAAGATCAGGCGGTGGCGCAGGAAGTCGAAGTGCCCCTCTCCCCCGCTGCGCGCCTGCACCAGGCCGGCGCGCTCCAGCAGCGCGACCGGGTACCCGCGGCCGCGCAGGTGGCGCAACAACGCATCCCAAGCCTGCGGCGCGGCGCCGAGGCCGAACCGCTCTCGCGTCTGCGCGTCCACGCCACGCTGCTCTAAGTACGCGCGGGCCACCTGCCCGGCGTCGCCGGCCAGCTGCTCCCGGTAGAACGCCGCCGCCGCGTCCAGCGCCCGCAGCATCTGCTCCCGCTCCGAGCGGTCCTGCGCCTCCTCCGGGCTACGCTCCAACCGCACGCCGGTGCGCGCGGCCAGCTGCTCCAGCGCCTCGGGGAAGGAGAGGTTGCCGGTGCGCATGACAAAGTCGAAGGCGTCGCCGCCCTGACCGCAGTTCGCAACGGCGATGTGGGACACAATATAGGAGTGATCTTTTTCCACCGTCAGGTTGTACACAGGACCGCGATATCTCAATTTCCCTAACCGTTCTATGGGCAGGAGCCAATATCGTGTCCCATTATCCGTACGGTAGACGAGGTCATATCGCGCACGCGCGTCCTCCGACCATTGAATCGTGTAAGCCTCCCTGTGGACCACCCCCTGCCGGTCGCGCCTCGGCTCTCTCAGTTGGACGCTAGGGAAACGACCTAATGCAAGAAGGAAGTCGACCACCTGTTCCGCAAGCACGGGGGAGACGGTCGTAATCGAACGGCGTGTATGGCTAGACTGGTTTGCGACTGACTGCGTGCCATCACCCCGGGCAATGGCCTCGACTAGGATGCGCTTCTGGGAAGGGGGCAATTCCTGGAAAACGAAGGGAATATGCTTCTCCTCTGCACCACGGCCGCACAGGTTGGCGAAGGCATTGGCTAGTGCGGCATGGCATGCTGTGATCTCCAGTCCCGAGCTTGGGCTTCGCCGCCGGTGAACACCCGAGCGAATCCCCAGGAGAGATTTGATCAGTCTGATGATCTCGCTGGCGAACACCTCCTCGTGATTCCCTAGGCTGAACCGGACATAGGCTCGATGGGTGCTTCCTTCTGCGATGAAATAGCCGATCAGACGGAGGAAGTCTTCGCTGACCGGAACGACTGGGAGACGCGCCGGTCGCTTCCCACGGGTTCCTCGCGCTGACACGTAGTCTTCCAGGTCAATTTGCTCAACTCGGCTTACCCGATCATTGATTGGATAAAGAAGCAAATCGCCTACTCGTAGTTCCGTGGCCTCCATCTTTCGGATGGGGAGCCATTTCGCGATTTTGCGGAAGTAGTAACCGGGGTCATCCTCGTATCGCCTCAAGTACGCCCGGAATCGCCTGGCAAAGTACTTGAAACGCGTTTCGTGACGCGCCGTGGGGCGGACGACAAAGACCTCGTGGTCGGCGGTCAACCTGACGGGCCTTCGGATCTTTCGGGTAACGATCTCGATCAAGTCACCGTTGTAATCTCGCGCGTGGGTTGCAAGCACACGTTGGTAGTTCCCCTGCCCGGAAACTATGGGGTGCTCATCAGTGAGTGTCTCAATGGGGTGGTAGCCAAAAGGGGTCTTCACCAGCTGGCCTGGGGGGAAGCAACCAAAACAGTACCAAAGGCCTCTCTCCCGGTCGACGTGGAACGAGGGCGTCTTCTCCTGATGGAAGGGACAGAGGCCTTTGTACTGGCGCCCCGCCTTCTTCAGGGCAACATGCTGCGAAACAAGTTCCACCAGATTGATCCGCTGGCGGATCTCGTCCCTCGCCGCCCCCAGCCTTTCACGCATCGCACACCGTCAATGGCCCGCGGCCGCCGCCTTCTGCTTCTTCGCCTCCGCCACGACCCGCTCCGCGACGTGGGCGGGGACCTCCTCATAGTGGGAGGACTCCAGCTCAAAAGTCCCACGGCCGCCGGTGATGGAGCGCAGGTCGCTGGCGTAGCGCAGCGTCTCCGCCTGCGGCACCTGGGCCTTCACCACCGTCGTCCCGTCCCCCTGGGGCTCCATGCCGGAAATCCGCGCCCGCTTGGCGTTCAGGTCGCCGATGATGTCGCCCATGAACTCCTCGGGGACGCGCACGGAGACGTTCATCACCGGCTCCAGCAGCACCAGCTGCGCCTCCGCGGCCGCCTCCTTGAAGCCCATCGAGCCGGCGATCTGGAAGGCGATGTCCGAGGAGTCCACCGGGTGGTACTTGCCGTCCACCAGGCGCACCCGCACATCCACCACCGGATATCCGGCCAGCACCCCCTCTTCCAGCGCCTTGCGCACGCCCTTCTCCACCGAGGTGATGAACTGGTTGGGGATGGCCCCACCGAAGATCTCGTCCACGAACTCGAACCCGCCGCCGCGCGGCTGCGGCTCGAGCTCCAGGCTGCAGACCCCGTACTGCCCCCGGCCGCCGGTCTGCTTGACGTAGCGTCCCTGCGCCGCGGCCTTCTTCCTGATCGTCTCCCGGTAGGCCACGCGCGGCACCGTGAGGGTCACTTCGACGCCGAACTTGCGCTTCAAGCGGTCGGCGATGATCTCCAGGTGAGACTCCCCCATCCCGGAGATCACGGTCTGCTTCATCTCGCCGTCGCGGTGCACCCGGACGGTGGGATCCTCCTCGGCCAGGCGGTGCAGGGCGTTCGCCAGTTTGTCCTCGTCGGCGCGCGTCTTCGGCTCGATCGCCAGCGTGATCGCCGGCTTGGGGAACTGCACCGGCGGCAGCACGACCGGCGCCTCCTTGGCGCAGAGGGTGTTGCCCGTAGCCGTCTCCGCGAGCTTCGCCACCGCGCCCATGTCCCCGGCGGCGATCTGGCCCACCGCCTCCTGCTGCTTCCCGCGCAGATAGTAGAGCGTGCCCACCCGCTCCAACTTGTCACGCGTGGCGTTGTACACCGGGGTGTCGCTGGAAAAGCGCCCGGTGTAGACGCGGAAGTAGGAGAGCTTGCCTACATAGGGGTCGGCCATGGTCTTGAAGACGAGCGCGGCGAGCGGCGCATCCGCGCTGGGCTCACGCCGCACCTCCTCGCCGCTCCCCGGCTTCTGCCCCACCACCGGGCCCGCCTCCGGCGGCGTGGGCAGCAGGGTGACGACGGCGTCGAGAATCGGGGCGATACCGATGGTGCGCAGGCCGGCAGCGCAGAGGACGGGAACGAGTGTGCCCGCCCGCACCCCCAGGTGCAGCCCGCGCTCCAGGTCCTCCTGCGATAGCGTCCCTTCCTCTAGATACTTCTCTGTCAGCGCATCGTCGCTCTCGGCCGCCGCCTCCACCAGACGCTCCCGGGCCGCCTCGGCTTCCGCGTTCAGGTCGGCCGGGATCTCGCCGACCGCGGGCTCGCCGTCCGCCCAGGTATAGGCCGTCATGTGCAGCAGGTCGACCGCGCCCCGGAACTGTGCCTCCGCGCCGATAGGGATCTGCAGGGGGACGACGCGGGTGCCGAACTTCGCCGCCAGCCCTTCCACCGTGCGGGCGAAGACGGCGTTCTCCCGATCGAGGCGGTTGACCACGACGAGACGGCTGGTGCGGCTCTCATCGGCGTTGCTCCACGCCTTCTCCGTCTGCACCTCCACCCCGGCCACCGCGTCCACCACGATGAGCGCCCCTTCGCAGACCCGCAGCGGGGCGACCATCTCGGCGATGAAGTCGGGATAGCCGGGTGTGTCGATCAGGTTGACCTTCCGCTCCCGCCACTCCAGCGGCGCCAGCGAGGCGTTGATCGTGTGCTTGCGCCGCACCTCTTCGGCGTCGAAGTCGGTGGCCGTCGTGCCCTCGTCCACGCGCCCCAGGCGGTCGATCGCCTTGGCCACGAAGAGCATCGCTTCGACAAGCGAGGTCTTGCCTGTGCCGCCGTGTCCCACCACGGCGACGTTGTGGATCTTGTCCGCTGGATACGGCTTCACACACGCACCTCAATAGCCCTGGCGTTTGTCCACCATGTTGAGCAGCGGCGCCCCGGTGAGGAAGCGGCGCAGGTTCTCGCAGAACAGCGGCAGCGCCCGGTCGTAGTAGTCGGGCACGGCCCCGGAGACGTGCGGGGTGAGGATGACCTGTTCCATCTCCCACAGGGGGCTGTCCTGCGGCAGGGGCTCCCGCTCGAAGACGTCCAGCCCCGCCCCGCGCAGCCGGCCGGTGCGCAGCGCCGCGATCAGGGCCGCCTCCTGCACGATCGCCCCCCGCGCCACGTTGATCAGGTAGGCGGTCGGCTTCATCAACCCCAACTCCCGCGCGCCGATCAACCCCCGGGTCTGCTCCGTCAGCGGCAGAATGATCACCAGGTAGTCGGCCGCACGCAGCACCTCGTCCAGCCCGTCGGGCGGCAGCACCTGGTCCACGTGCGGCACCGCCGCCGGCGTGCGCTTGGTGCCGATCACCCGCATGCCGAAGGCCTGGCAGCGCGCGGCCACCTCCCGGCCGATGCTGCCCAGGCCGAGGATGCCCACCGTCTTGCCCCACAATTCCTCGCCGATGACCGAGGCGCGGTCCCAGCGGTGCGTCATCTGGTTGCGGGTGGCCACCGGCAGCCGGCGGGCGAAGGCCAGCATCACGGCCAGCACGTGCTCCGTGATCGGCTCGGCGTGGATGCCGCTGCTGTCCGTCACGATGATGTCCCGCTGCACCACTTCCGGATGGAGCAACTGGTCCACCCCCGCCGCGGTGGAGTGGATCCAGCGTAGGTGTTTGGCCTGCTGCACCGCCTCGCGCGGCACGTTCCACCCCACGATCACGTCCGCCTTCTCGGCCTGGCGCACCACGCGCCCCCGATCCACGGTCTGCTCGATCTGCGCCTGCGGCGCCGCCTCGCGGATCATCGACAGGTGGCGCTCGGCCACGTCGGCCACGACCAGGATGCGCAGGGGGTCCGCGTTCATGACGCCGTCCTGGTCCCCGCCGCCTCGCGCAGGCGGCGCAGTGCGAAGTCGCGGTCCAGGGCGGCGAGCAGCCATCCCGCCTGCGGACCGGAGTCCTTGCCCAGAAACGCCCGGTAGATGGCGCTGAACGCCTCCTGCGGCGGCAGGCCCATCGTGGCTTTGAGATCGTGCATCCGGCTGTGCAGCACGTCCCCCCGCCAGGCTTCCGCCTGCTCCGCCACCTCCGCCAGCCGGGCCAGGAACTCCTGTTGCCCCGGCGAGAGCGCATTCACCGCCGCCGGGAGGGCGCGCTGCACCTCGAACTTGTAGGCATCCGGGGCGTAGTGCACCAGCCAGCGCCGGGCGTCGGCGATCCGCTGCGCCAACTCCTCGCGGTCCTCCGCCGAAAGCGCCTCGCCCTTGTCCTCCGCGATCGCCTCCTCCACGTCCGCCGACGGAATCTGCACCAGGTAGACCACCTTGCTGAAGCGGGGGCGGGCGACGTCCAGTCGCGCGCCGTCGATGCGCGCGTACCAGTAGGTGCGGGCCAGTTCCGGATCTTCCACCTCTCCCCGGAACGCACGTGCCGCCCGGTCGTACTCGTCGTAGAGGCGCGGGATGGTTTCGCCGCCGGGATCGAAGTTCTTCTGCTCCCGGTAGTGCAGGCGGACCATGAGGAAGCGCGCCAGTTCGGGACGGAGGATCTCCAGGAACTCATGCGCCAGGACGCCCCGTCCCGCGGAGCCGCTCATCTTCTTGCCGCCGACCAGCAGGAACTCATAGGGAATCGGGAAGGGCGGGGGGTAGGTGAAGATGCGGTCCACGATGGCGCTGGCGGTGTCGTGTGACCCGCCGCGGGTGAAGTGGTCCTTGCCCGCGCCCTCCACGGTCACCCCCAGCACCCACCACTTCGCCGCCCACTCCACACGGTAGATCAGTTTGGCCGCACCGTCGAAGGGGGACCGCCGACCGCGGTGCCCGCAGCCGGGCGTCCAGGTCACCTTCTCCGGCAGGCACTCGTAGGTCACCTCCTGCCCGTCCCACCCCGTGACCAGCGTGGTGGCGATCTTGCCGCAGTGCTCGCAGATCACCTGCAGCGGGTGGCGCTCCGCCCGCTGGCTGCCGCTGATCTCGCGGTCGATCTCCAGGATCTCGGCCGCCCGGTCCAGCACGCGGCGGATCGCTTCGTTCATCCGGCCGCTGCGGTAGAGGTCGCTGCCCCAGTACGCGGACGGCGCGCACCCCAACCGCTCGTAGATCTCGATGCAGCGGCGGCTGAAGTACTCGCCGAAGCTGGCACTGCCGGGCTCGGGCGACGGCACGTTCACGAGCGGCATCCCCAGGTACGGGGCGAAGCGCTCCCGGTCGAGATACGGGGGCACGGCGTCGAACGGATCGTAGTCGTCGAAGCCGTAGAGGAACTGCACCGGCACCCCGCGGTCGCGCAGGGCGCGGGTGATCGCGTCGTGCAGCACCACGCCCTTCAGCGAGCCGATGTGCGCATAGCCGGAGGGGCTCCAGGCGTCGTTGACCACGTGCCCCTGCCGGCCGCGCGACTTCAGGATCTCTTCAACCAGGAGATCCACCCACACGCACGCACACCTCTACAGGCCTGAATCCGGGGATGAGCCTGTGTTGAGGGAAGATGCAGCGCTAGGCTCCTTCGCCCCGGGAACCGCCACTTCCTGTGATGCCAGCAGCCGGGCCCGCGCCTCGCCGGCCAGGTAAAACGACCCGGTGACACAGACCACGTCCGCGGGGCCGGCGGCATCCAGCGCCCGGGCCACCGCCGCGGCGCGGTCCTCCTCCACCTCCACCTGCGGGGCGTACGGCCGCACCGCATCTGCCAGGACCGTCGGCGGCAGCGGGTGGACGTGCTCCGGCCGTGTAATGATGACGACGTCGGCGAGCGGCGCGATCACCGCGGCCGGCCCCTCGTGGTCGTGGGTGGCCACCATCCCGAAGACCAGGATGAGGCGGCGCCCCGGCCACACCTCCAGCAGGGCGTCGCGCAGCGCCTGCATCGAGGCGACGTTGTGCGCCACGTCCACGACGACGGTCGGACGCTGCCGCACCACCTCCACCCGACCCGGCCAGCGCAGTCCTTCCAGGCCCCGCCGCACGGCCTCGGGCGGCAGCGGGAATCCCGCGGCGGCCAGTTCCTCGGCGGCCACCACGGCCGTGGCCGCGTTGAGCGCCTGGTGCCGGCCCACCAGCGGAAGGTGAATGGCGCCGTAGTCGCGCGCACCCCGCAGGTGCAGTGTCTGCCCTTGGGCGTTCATCGCCCGGGAATCCCACCGCGCCCGACCGGCCACACGGACGAGGGACGCTCCGACCCGCGCACACGCGAGACGCAGCGCCTCCTCCGCCTCCGGAGGCTGCGGGGCGATGACGAGGGGACGGCCGGCGCGGATGATCCCCACCTTCTCCTGGGCGATGGCGCCCAGCGTCCGTCCGAGCACCTCCATATGGTCGTAGCTGATCGGAGTGATCACGGAGAGCAGCGGGTCGCAGACGTTCGTGGCGTCGAGCCGGCCGCCGAGTCCCACCTCCAGCACCGCTAGGTCGACGCGGCGGCGGTGAAAGTGCAACAGCGCCAGCGCCACCGAGGCCTCGAAGTAGGTGGCGGCCCCTTCGGGATCACCCGTGCCCGCCTCGACCGCGGGGCGGACCTGCGCGACGAGAGCGGCCAGCTCGTCTTCGCCGATCACTCGGCCGCCCACGCGGACGCGCTCCCGGTACTCTACCAGATGGGGTTTGGTGTAGACGCCCACGTGCCGGCCGGCCGCCTCCTCGATCGCCGCCAGCATGGCCGCGGTGGACCCCTTCCCCTTCGTCCCGGCCACGAGCACGGTGGCGAGGTCGCGCTCCGGGTGGCCGAGCCGCGCCAGCAGGCGTCCCACGCGGATCAGGTTGGCTTCGCGGCCCGGCGGACGAGGGTACCGTGTCCCGTCGAGGAGGTCCAGCAAGAAGCGGAGCGCCTCCGCGTAGGTCATAGGGCTATCCTAACAGAACCGCGCGCGATCAGGCCTCCACCGCCCGGCACCTAGAAAGGCGAAGGCAGGCCGCTCCCGGCCCGCCTTCAGTGGTCCGTCGTCCCGGTCCCGCTTACTTGATCGCAGCTTTGAGCTCCTTCCCGGCGGTGAAGGCCGGAACCTTCCGGGCGGGGATCCTGATGCGCGCGCCGGTCTGCGGGTTGCGTCCCTCCCGCGCGGCGCGCCGCCGCACCAGGAACGTCCCGAA
>Ga0209109_10002355_pt1 | contig 10384 bp, 9 predicted proteins | sample Rifsed10ft2_FD_184004 | JGI IMG/M metagenome (GOLD analysis project Ga0209109, IMG submission 184004) | Soil microbial communities from Rifle, Colorado, USA - sediment 10ft 2 (version 2) | ecosystem: Environmental > Terrestrial > Deep subsurface > Rock core/Sediment | place: Rifle, Colorado... | reverse complement strand
GCCCCATCCTCCGGTTTCACATAACTATCATGTATTTGGGAGGAAACGAGAGAGGTGTGCGATGTTTGAGGCAGTGGAGTTCATCGAGGCACCGGGACAGCCGGGGCCCAGCGAGACCGTCCTAGGTCAATACCCCGACGAGACCGAGGCGGTCCAAGCGGCGAGGACTGCCAAGGTGGCGTTCGCCGGCACCGCCTCCAAGGCTTACGCCTGGTGGGTGGTTCGTCAGCAGGGTGCCCAGCTCGCACATTTCATCGCCGACTCGAAGAGCGACAAGGAATTCGTACTCGACCTGACCTCCGGTCAACTGGTCGAAGTCTGATCCTCAGCCGACGTTTCTCCTTCGGCTAGAAGTTCTGCGTGGGAAAGATCGCGGACCATCGCGTCGCACTGGCGCAACTGAGCGACTGGACCGACTATCTCAACGCCAACAGCGGATTGCCCGGGCCCCGAGGCAATCTCGAGCTGGTCGCTGCCTGCGGCGAAGAGGCCGACATCACACGAGCCCGCGCCTTGGTGGACACCGATGATGAGTTCAGCACCGTGTGTGGGCTGGTTGCACTGGGGCGTCTCTTTGGGGAGGGGAACAAAGGGCAAACGGAACTCTTCCACCGGTATGCCTCCGATCCGAGATGGAGGGTTCGTGAGGGGGTGGCGATGGCCCTGCAACGAGCTGCCGACGACGATCCGGAGGCCAGTTTTGACCTGGCGGCACAGTGGGCCGAGGATCCTGACCCACTGGTTCGGCGTGCTGCCGTGGCCGCGGTCGCCGAACCGAGGCTGATACGGGACCCTGCCCGCGCCCATCAGGCGCTGCAGCTTCTCGACCTCGTCACGGCCGGCTTCCACAGAATCCCCACCGTCCAGCGTCCAACATCCTCGGTGCGGACCCTGCGCCAGGCCCTTGGCTACGCCTGGAGCGTCGTCATCGTCGCGCAGCCCGAGGAGGGATTGCCCTTGTTCCAAGGGCTCGAGACGAGCGCCGACCCCGACATCGAGTGGATCGTCCGTGAGAACCACAAGAAGTCCCGGCTGAAGAGGCTGTTGGGCGACCAGGGCGAGGCCTCGCCCTCCCCTTCGGGAATCACCTAGCCGTCCTCCATCAACAGGTCGGCGTACTGGTCCCTGACCACTTTCTTGTCGAACTTGCCCGTACCCGTCTTCGGGATCTGATCGATGAACACGATCCGGTCGGGTATCCACCAGGCGGCCACCTTCTCCTCGAGGAAGGTGCGAATCGCATCCTCATCGGTGTCGGCCCCCTCCCGTAAGACCACGAAAGCCGCCGGCCGCTCCTGCCATTTCACGTGTTTGAGCCCGACCACGGTTGCCTCGGCCACATCGGGGTTGGCCATGATCGCGTTCTCGAGATCGATCGATGAGATCCACTCCCCACCGGACTTGATCACGTCCTTGGCCCGGTCCGTGATCCGGATGTAGCCCTCAGGGGTGATCTTGGCGACGTCACCGGTCCGCAGCCACCCATCCTCGAACGACTGGGCCGATCTCGGATCCTTGTAGTACTCGGCGGCGATCCAGGGCCCCCTGATCAGCAACTCCCCAAAGGCCTCCCCGTCCTGGGGCAACTCGTCGCCGATCTCGTCGACGATCTTCACCTGGAGGCCTGCGATCGGGATCCCGGCCGTCTCCAGGAAATCGAGCTGACGCTGCAGGTCCCAACTCTCCATGTCTGGTTTCAACAATGCGGTGGAGGCGACAGGGTTGGTCTCGGTCATTCCCCAGCCCTGGACCACCCTGATCCCGCGTTCGGTGAGGAACCACTCGATCATCGCCCTCGGAACCGCCGACCCCCCGCAGAGAAAGGCGCGTATCGAGGACACGTCGGCCTCGGGGTGGGCCTCCAGGTATTGCCTGATGCCAAGCCACACCGTGGGGACGCCGGCGCTGAAGGTCACCTTCTCGTTCTCGAAGAGCCGCACCAGACCCTCCGGGGACAGGTCAGGGCCCGGATAGGGGAGCTTGGCTCCCTGGGCGACGGCCATGAACGGGTATCCCCAAGCCGAGGCATGGAACATCGGCACCACGGGCAGCACGTTGTCGGTGGCGCCCATCGGGTAGTTGGCCAGGTTGGAGATGGTGTGGAGGTAGGTGGAGCGCTGGGTGTAGGCGACGCCCTTTGGGTTCCCGGTCGTGCCCGACGTGTAACAGAGCATCATCGGCGATCGCTCGTCGAGCTCGGGCCACTGGCCATGCTCCGGCGCGTCCGCGATCAGGTCCTCGTATGCGATGGAACCGGGGATGCGCAGGTCGGCCTCAGCTCCCATCACCACATAGGTCGTGACCGCGTCGAGTCGGGGAACCACCGGCGCCAGAAGTGGGACCAGGTCGGGATCGACGAAGAGGACACGGTCTCCGGCATGGTTGACGATGTAGGCCACCTGGTCGGCGAAGAGCCGGATGTTGACGGTGTGACAGATCAGACCAGTGTTGGCGGTCGCCCAATACAGCTCGTGATGGCGTCGGTTGTTCCAGGCAAAGGTGGCGACCGCGTCACCGGCGGCCAGACCCAGCCCTCCCAGTGCCGAAGCCAAACGCCGGACCCTGGCGTCCGTCTCCCCATAGTTGGTGCGGGTCAGCGACCGGTCGGCCTCCACCGACAGGATCTGCTGGTCGGGGTAGAGCCGAACCGATCGGTCATAGAGCGTCGACAGATTGAGCTGGAAGTCGTCCTGCATATGTGGCATCAGCCTTCACCCAGCAACTTCCTCTTCTGGGCCTCGAACTCCTCGGTGGTCAGTTTCCCTTCGTCATGGAGCCGGGACAGGGTCTCCAACTCCGTCACCGAGCTGGCGCTGGGCGCCGATGGGGCGCCGCCAGACCGCATCTCCGCCATCCGAGTCTCACGCGCCTCGTAGATCAGCTTCTGAACCCCTTCCGGATGCGGGATGTTGGTGTACGCAGACTGCCCATGGGTGCCGGCAGATTCGATCAGGAGGTCGCCAGATCCGAAGATTCGCTCGATCATCGATTGCTTGAAGGTGACGTCATTGATGACCTCGAGCGGGATCTCGGTCCCCTTCTTGGAGATCAGACCGGTCCGATAGATGAGCCGCTCGTTGGTTATCACGTGCTGGGTGGTCCACCAGCGAACGAACTCGGCCACCACGACCACGAACCAGAGCACGATCAGGGCGGCGATCACCCACGTCTTGGCGTCGAAACTCAAAGTGGCGACGAGGATGATGAGCGCCGCGACCATTACGGTGAGCAGGCCCTCCTTCAGGATCTGAGACCAGTGCGGTCGGAACTCGATCTTGATCTCCTCCCCGGCACTCAGCAGCTTTTGCGGATAACCCATCTCTTTCCTTCCGTTCTTCAGCCGAGCAGCTTTCGCTTCTCGGTGTCGTACTCACTCTGGGTCAGCTTTCCCTGATCGAAGAGCCGGCCCAGGATCTCCAGTTGCTCCGCCGACGACTTGCCCGACGAGGTGACGGTGACCGGAGCGGGGGCGAATGCGGGACTTGGAGCGGGGTTGGGCCTCGCGACCGACATCGAATTGGTTCGGTTTCTCCGGGCCTGATCAATGAGCGACTTCAGTTTCTCGGGCTCGGGGAGGTCGGACATCCTGCTTTGGCCCCTGGAGCCGGCGAACTCGATGATGAGGTCAGCGACACCGATTGCCCGCTGGATCAGATTCTGACGGAAGGTGACCTCGTTGATGACCTCCAGTGGAATCTCGTACCCGATCTTGCGCACCAGGCCGCCACGGTCGATGAGGCGTTCGGTCGTGATCACATGCTCGCTGGCACGCCATCCAATGTATCCGCCGACTGCGATCCACAGCCAGAGCAAGGTGATGATCGTGAACCCCCACCCGTTGACGCCGTCGGGCACCAGGAGGATCAAGAGCAGAAGGTAGGCGACGGTGCCGAGCGCCTCCTTCCAAAGCACCGACCAGTGCGACCCGACCTCGTGAATGACCGACTCCCCCGGAGACAGCAGTTCCTGAGGGTAGGCCATTCCGTGGAGGCTACAGATCAGGGGTCGAACGGGGCCCGTTGATCGATTGGTTTGTCAGCCCGAGAAACGAGAAGGCCCCGAGGGAGCCTTGGCCGAAGCCTCAACCCTCTCGGGGCTCTCGTTCCGATCGGTGTCGGGCCGGGGACCCAACTCCGCTCGGAAGTCGTCGATGACCGAAGTCTTCGACGGGCGTTCACTGGAGAGCCTCGATCCGAAGATCGCTGCGATCCGGTGACCGCTCTCCCCGTTTCCAGGGAGGGGCGGATCCGAAGACCCGCCGGTCGGTGGGCCGCCCGACGATCCCTAGAGATCCCCGTTCGGTCTCCCAACCACCTCAGGGTCTCCCCCGTGGCGTTCGGGAAAAGTAGACCACCGCCCTGCCCACCGCAAACCCAGGGCCGGATTGATTTTCGCGATCTCTAATTCACTTTTCGCGAGGGGTTCACACCGCGTTCTTCATCGGGATACCGATGAACAGATGAAGCATCGACCCGTCACTCAAATCCCTGGGCCGGAGCTCCGCGTCGAAGCCCGCCGTGGATAGCGCCGCCAACCAGTCAGAAGTTGAGAACAGTCCCTGCGGATGTCGATCATGCACCACCGACACCTGGTCGCCTTCCCTGAGCAGATAGACCATGTCCGTCTCGAATGTCGTGTCGCCTGGGTCGGGGTCCCAGACCCATTCCAGATACCGAAGACCCCGGGTGCCCTCGTCGTGACCTCCGTGCTCGGTGCCCGGCTCAAACGTCTCGGTGACGTAGTCGGGAACGAAAAGGACCACCCCCTCAGGGGAGCAGTGCTCGCGGGCAGTCCTCGCCGCTGCGATCACATCTTCGATGTCGCTGAGATAGGAGAGCGCATCGTGGAGGAACACCGCGTCGAAGGACTCACCGAGACGGACGGTCCGCATGTCTCCATGGATGTGAGCGCACTCCGGGTTCAGAGCCCGGCTCACTGCCAGCATCGGCTCGGAACGATCGACGAGGGTCATCGAGAAGTGGGCCTTGAGATGGGAGGCGTTGTTTCCACCGCCAGATCCGAGCTCGAGCACCCGCCTCACCTCCGACGCCGCGGACTCGACAAAGACCTGCCGATACACCTCAGCCTCTTCGGCATACTCATCCGGCGGGGAGAGCAGCGGCCACCAGCCGGCAAGGTCACCGTAGAGACGGGGGGTGTCCTCCAAGCCCGTAAGGCTACGCCCCCGGACGCGAGAAACCCCGAGGGAGCTTTGGCCGAAGCCTCAGCCCTCTCGGGGCTCTCGATGCCACCCTGCCAGGAAAGCGGGCCCCCGGCATGGTGGCGATCCGGAAAAACCGAAGTCTCTCCTTCCCCGACCCGAGGTTTCCCCCGTTTCGGTAGTCGGGAAAGTAGGTATTGCCTTCAGGGGCGTCAAGCGATAGGGCGGGTTTCTTTTCGCGCCCTATGGCTCGATTTCGCGGTGCCCGGACAGGCTCCACGTTCCTGTCACAGGGGGCCCTTACACTCGCCTCCATGACCGTCGAAGCACTCGATCGACAACTGACGACGCTCTCCCCGAGCCGGGCGGGTGACTTCAAGACGTGCCCTCAGCTGTTCAAGTTTCGTGCGGTCGATCGCCTCCCCGAGCCGACATCGGTCTATCAGGCCAGGGGGACCACGGCCCATCTCGCCCTGCAGCGCCTCTTCGATCATCCGGCCGTGGACCGCTCGCCCGATCTCCTCTACAACCTGTTCCGGGAGGCGTGGACCGAGTTGAGGGGAGACGAGGAGTTCGAGAGTCTCTTCGAGGACACAGAAGCCGAGCGGACCTGGGGTCTGGAATCGATGGAGCTCCTCGCCAACTATTTCGGCATCGAAGACCCCACCAGTTTCGACCCGGTCGACCGTGAGCTCGACATGCTCGAGGATCTGGACGGGATCGTGATCCGCGGCATCCTCGACAGGATGGATCGTGACGAGGACGGCCGTCTGGTCATCACCGACTACAAGACGGGGTCCGCTCCCCCAGAGCGATACGCCCTCCCTGCCTTCTTCGCTCTCAAGATCTACGCCCTGCTCATCAGACGCCGAAGCGGGGAGACGCCGAAGGAGATCAGGCTGCTCTATCTGAACGGGCCGACCGAATACCGCCTCGGCATCGACGACCGCCAACTCGACGCCATGGACGGTCAGCTACGCGCCCTGTGGAATGCGATCGAGAGGGCAATGACTTCGGGGCGGTTTCCGACCAGACCGGGCAGGTTGTGCGACTGGTGCTCGTTCAGGGGCATCTGCCCGGCTTTCGTCCCAGACGCGCACCGCGATTAAGGGAAGATACCTCGGACCAGTTTGGCGTCTGCCACCTTGCGAATCCCCTTGATGAGGGCGGCGGTCCGCAGGTCCACGTTCTCACTCAGGGCGATGTTGTGCACGTCGCTGAAGGCCCGGGTCATGATCTCCCGGAGACGGGCCACGACTTCGTTCTCCGTCCAGAAGTACTTCTGCACGTCCTGCACCCATTCGAAGTAGGAAACGGTGACACCACCGGCATTGGCGAGGATGTCGGGAACCATGAGCACCTCGCGGGCACGGAGCAGGTCATCCGCCTCGATGGTGGTCGGGCCGTTGGCGCCCTCGAGGATGATCTTGGCCTGAATGCTGTCGGCGTTGTCGGCGCGGATCACGTTCTGGACCGCCGCGGGCACCAGCACATCGACCGGCAGGGAGAAGACAACGTCGCCATCGATGTGGTCGGCGTCGGGGTATCCCTCGAGAAAGCGGCTCTCGTCGACCCATTTCGCCAGCGCCTCGATGTCGAGCCCATCGGGGTTGTAGACGCCTCCCGAGATGTCGGACACCGCCACGACTCTGGCGCCCATTTGGTGACCGGCGATCGCCGCGTATCTACCCACATTGCCAAACCCATGGATGGCGACCGTGGCGTCCTTGGGGTCGAGGCCCCGAATCGCCGCCGCCTGTGGCAGCAGGAACATGATGCCTCGACCGGTGGCCTCCCTCCGGGCAATACTCCCACCCAGGGCGGGAGGCTTGCCGGTGACGACGGCCGGCACGGAGTGACCGACATGCTGGGAGTAGGTGTCCATCATCCATGCCATCACCTGCTCGTTGGTCCCGAGATCGGGGGCGGGGATGTCGGTATCCGGGCCGATCACATTGATGATCTCCATCGTGAACCGTCGGGTCACCCTTTGCAGCTCGGCCCGGGAGACCTGCAACGGGTCGAGACGCACCCCGCCCTTGGCCCCACCGAACGGCAGCCCCACGATCGAGCACTTCCACGTCATCAGCATGGCTAGGGCGGCGATCTCGCCGAGGTCGACATCCGGCGCGAACCGGATCCCGCCCTTGGTCGGCCCCATAGTGGTCAGATGCTGCACCCGATAGCCGAACAGTGTCTCGACTTCGGAGTAGTTGTCGTGGCGGAAGGGAAAGCTGACGACAGTGGCCTTCTGGGGAACCCGGAGCCGGTCTGTCACGTTGTCGTCGAGGCCCATCAGACGGGCCACCCGGTCGAATTGGCCGACGGCCTCGTGATACATGGGAGAGTCGAATTCGTGGCCGATCGGCTTGAGCACCGGTGTGACGGCGTTGGCCATACGCCGCTCATCCTATGCCGAACTTCGCCCGATTCGATTTTCTGTCACAGGCCGCCCGTAGCGTTGTGCTCATGAGAAAGTCGACGAACGAAGACCCAGACGGGTTGAACCACGAATTCGACCCCTACTCGGACCCGGTTCTCTTTCTGCGGGGTCTTGGCATCGAGGCCGAACTGGTAGAGACTCGAGGCGCCGATCTCCCCTCTGCGGCCTGATATCTACGATCGCGAGGTGACAGTTCGGGAGATCCGGGTCGATCCCGGAGCCTGGGATCCGGTGGTGTCGGATCCCGATGGCGCCCAGCTGATCGTCGCCGGCCCCGGGACCGGCAAAACCGAGTTTCTGGTCCAGCGGGTAGCGCACATTGTCAAGAGCGGTCGTGCCCGCCGTGATCAGATCTCCCTCCTCACATTCTCGCGACGCGCCTCCAGCGACATGAGACGACGGGTGGGGATCGCCCTCGGTGGGTCGGGGGTGCCTGTCGATGCCTCCACCTTCCATTCCTTGGCGCTCAGATTCCTCGAAGCCGCCAACGAAGGCGAGCGCCCGGTCCCCCTGACCCCGCCGGAGCAGGTGGCGCTGGTAGGAGAGCTCCTGGCGAAAGAGGACCCGACTCACTGGCCTCTGACCTATCGCGGGATCCTCAACACCCGAGCCTTCGCATCCGAGATCGCCGACTTCCTCACTCGGTGCTCGGAGCGGCTCCTCTCCCCTGCCGATCTGGAACAACGCGCCGAGGAGCGCGCCGACTGGCGAGGGATCCCCGGTCTGTTCCGCCGCTATCGGGAAACCCTCGAGAAGCTGGAAAGGACCGATTACGGCACGCTGCTGGTCTCGGCGGTCGAGCTACTGGCCACAGCCCGGGGTCAGGACCTGGCCGCAGGGTTTCGCTATGTGATAGTGGACGAATACCAGGACACGTCATCGGCCCAGGCAGAGCTGGCGGGGTTGCTTTCCAGGAGTCACGGCAACCTCACAGTTGCCGGGGACCCCTATCAATCGATTTACTCGTTTCGCGGGGCGGAGCTGAGGAACATCGCGCAGTTCGCCAACCGATACCAGGACGTGACCCGCATCGTCCTCGATCAGAGCCTTCGAGTGCCGGCCGAGATCCTCGAAGCCGCGGTGCGAGTGGTGTCGTCGGGTGAATTGCCCGGATCGGCGGGGCCGGTGCGGCCGGCGGAGCATCGGGGCCGGGTCGAGGCCTATGTCTTCGACCAGGAGACCGCAGAGGCCGATTGGATCGCCCGCGAAGTCGAGCACGTGATCCGCGTCGAGGGTACGAGGCCCTCGGCGGTGGCGGTGTTGGTCCGTTCCAAACGTGAGCTCATCAATGAGCTGAGCCGAGCCCTCGACCGAAGGTCGATACCCCACGACTCCCCGGACTCGCGCCTGGTCGATCATCCGGCGGTTCGGGTCTTCGACGATCTCGCCCGGGTCGCGGTCCTGGAGGGGGATTCTCGGGAGGCAACACCAGGCGAGAGAGCCGACGCCGACCGGGCCATGCGCCGCATCCTGCTCGGACCGCTGGTATCGCTCGGGTTGGGTCAGGAAAGGGCGCTGCTGCGCCAACGGCGGAGATCCGATGCCTCATGGGCCGAAGTGGTCGCCACCGAACTGCCCGGTCGAACCGACCTCGCCGAGCTGCTCGCCGACCCGACGTGGGCCGGGACCAAACCTGCCACCGATGGTTTCTGGCAAGCGTGGAACCGCATGCTGGGCGTGGAGCGCCTGGTGGCAGATCCGGATCGTCGGCTTTGGCGTCTCGCCATCGCCGCCTTCGCCCAGGTCCTCACTCGCCAGGCGGAGCGAGACGAGAAAGTCACTCTCTCCCGCTTCTTCGAGATGACCCAGGACGAGGGCTTCGAGTCTGAGCCCCTGCTGGTCTTCAGGCCCCAGGAGGATCGGGTCACACTGACCACACTCCACCAGTCCAAGGGGCTCGAGTACGACGTCGTCTTCATAGCCAATGCTGTCGAAGGTGTGTTCCCCGACCTGAGACGGAGTCGCCGGATGCTGCGGCCAGAGTTGTTGTCACCGGAGCGAACGACGGATGCCTCAGCTCAGCATCTGTTCCAGGTGCAGGAGGAGATGCGTCTCGCCTACACCGCCATGACCCGCGCCAGGTTCCGCGTGGTGTGGACGGCCACCGGCGCCGGGGTCGACCAAGGCGAGCATCGCCCTTCGCGGTTTCTGATTGCGGCATCCGGTGTCGACTCCATCTCCGATCTCGGGCGCCCCGCTGACGACGACCGGGATCCGGTGACCTTGATCGAGGCCGAAGTGAGTATGCGCCGAACCTTGTTCGACCCGGAGCAGAAGCCGGCCCACCGCCTGGCTGCCGCCCGGGTCCTCGGCTCACCACCTGAGAGCTGGTGGGAGGCATCGGCATTCGCCGGAGTCAGAGAGCCCGGGCCGGACCAGCCGATCATCGGAGGCGAGCTTCGGCTATCCCCCAGCCAGGCTGACGCCTACGCCACCTGTCCCCGCCGCTACGCCCTGGAACGGAGGCTTCGACTGGGCGACGCCGGATCGCCGTACGCCCGATTCGGCACGCTGGTCCATTCGGCCATGGAAAGGGCCGAAGCCGAGGTCGTGGGCACCGGAGAGACCCATGCCGATTTGGACGACGCGCTGGGTCATCTCCGCCGGGTGTGGGATGAGGACGCCGACTTCGGCACCCCCGAGTTGAATGCGGCGTGGTTGAGACAGGCGGAGACTGCGCTCACCAAGCTCTACACCCGATGGCCGAGCCCCGGAGGCGAGCCCGTGGGGCTGGAGATGAGAGTCGAATCGGTGATCGCCGGCACCCCTTGGATTGGCTT
>Ga0209109_10002354_pt1 | contig 10385 bp, 7 predicted proteins | sample Rifsed10ft2_FD_184004 | JGI IMG/M metagenome (GOLD analysis project Ga0209109, IMG submission 184004) | Soil microbial communities from Rifle, Colorado, USA - sediment 10ft 2 (version 2) | ecosystem: Environmental > Terrestrial > Deep subsurface > Rock core/Sediment | place: Rifle, Colorado... | reverse complement strand
CCGGCGCCGACGCTCGAAGAGCAGTCGACCGAGCTGCAGATGTTCGAGACCGGGATCAAGGTCATCGACCTGCTCGAACCGTATCTGCGGGGCGGCAAGATCGGGCTGTTTGGCGGCGCAGGTGTCGGCAAGACCGTCATCATCATGGAGCTGATCAACAACATTGCCACGAAGCATGGAGGTGTGTCCGTGTTCGGGGGTGTTGGCGAGCGCACGCGCGAAGGCAACGACCTCTGGCTCGACTTCCAGGAATCAGGCGTCATTGACACCAAGGACATGTCGAAGTCGCGCGCGGCGCTCGTCTACGGACAGATGACGGAGCCGCCCGGCGCACGGCTGCGCGTGGGACTGTCTGCGCTGACGATTGCCGAGTACTTCCGTGACTCCGAGGGAAAGGACATTCTCCTGTTCATCGACAACATTTTCCGGTTCACGCAAGCCGGGTCGGAAGTGTCGGCGCTGCTGGGACGAATGCCATCAGCCGTCGGCTACCAGCCCACCCTGCTGACCGAGATGGGTGAGCTGCAGGAGCGCATCACGTCGACGAAGAAGGGCTCGATCACGTCGGTGCAGGCCATCTACGTCCCCGCCGACGACTATACCGACCCGGCGCCGGCGACGACGTTCGCGCATCTCGACGCGACCACGAACCTCTCGCGCCAAATCGCCGAGTTGGGTATCTATCCCGCTGTCGATCCCCTGGCGTCGACCTCGCGTATTCTCGACCCCAGGGTCCTCGGCGACGAGCACTACTCGGTTGCCCGAGCCGTCAAGCAGATTCTCCAGCGGTACAAGGACCTTCAGGACATCATCGCGATTCTCGGCATCGACGAGCTGTCGGAAGACGACAAGATCACGGTAGCTCGTGCGCGCAAGATTCAGAAGTTCCTGTCGCAACCGTTCTTTGTCGCCGAACAGTTCACCGGCTTCAAGGGCAAGTACGTGCCGATTGCCGAGACGGTCAAGGGATTCAAGGAGATTGTCGAGGGCAAGCACGACGAGCTGCCCGAACAGGCCTTCTACATGGTGGGCACCATTGAGGAGGCCATCGACAAAGCAAAGGCCATGAAGGTCGCCTAACCAGCCATGGCTCTGCCAACCAGGCTCGCGCTCGAAATCGTCACGCCCGATCGCGCCCTCGTCAACGAGCAGGTGGACGAAGTCCAGTTGCCGGGATCAGAGGGATACTTCGGCGTGCTTCCCGGCCACGCACCGCTTCTCACGATGATGCAAGTGGGCGAAATGTGGTACCGAACAGGGCAGGAGAAGCATCATCTGGCGGTCGCGTTCGGTTTCGTGGAAGTGTTGCCCGATCGGGTGACAGTCTTGGCGCACGTGGCCGAACGAGCGCAGGACATCGACGTCGCCCGGGCCGAAGCGGCGAAGAAACGCGCAGAGGAGAGGGTCGCGGCACCACGTTCCGACATGGACTTCGAGCGCGCACGGATTGCACTGATGAAGTCACTGATTCGGTTGCAGGTCGCTTCTCGCACACGCACCCGCGTGTGACCGGTGACGGGAGCCGGCCAACCGGGCCTGTTTCGCAGTGGACGACGCTTTCTGCAAGTCACGCCTTTGAGAACCGCGAGCCTCAGACGTCTGTCGCGCGAAGAGGGGCGCGCCTTCGCGCGCGAGGTGCAAAGCCGCGGCGGCGTGGTGGTGTTCACGAACGGCGTCTTCGATCTGCTGCACCCCGGGCACGTTCGGTACCTCAGGGAGGCGAGAGGCCTTGGTGACGCGCTGATTGTCGGGGTGAACTCCGACCGATCGGTTCGGGCGAACAAAGGGCCTGACCGCCCGATCAATCGGGCCGAGGATCGCGTCGAGATTCTGCTTGCGCTCGCCGTCGTGGATGCCGTGGTGGTGTTCGACGAAGACACTCCGCTCGACACCATTACCAGCATCGAGCCGGATATCCTGGTGAAAGGCGCCGACTGGGCCCCCGACAACATCGTTGGACGCGACGTGGTAGAAGCCAGAGGGGGCCGTGTCGTGCGGCTCGAACTAGCCCAGGGGTTTTCTACAACCAGCCTGATCCCGAGAGCGCGTCGGAAATAGACTCAAGCCCATGGGGACCGCCACTCCCTCACTCACGCTGCGCTCGATCTTCGGTCGGGCTGTCGTGCAGGCCAGGCTGAACCGCGCCGTGCCAGTGGTCGCGGGGCTGACGGCGGCCGCAAAGGCCCTGACCGCGGCGGGGCTCATGAGAAGCCAGGGAGCAGTGACCCTGGTCGTGGTGCCCACGGAAGCGGACGTCGAACAGTTCACCGCCGACCTCCGGTTCTTCTACAGCAGCCTGGAAGGTGCGTCGGGCGCCACCGTCAACCACGTCATCCTGCCCCTGCCCGGGATCCAGGTGGATCCCTATCGCGGCATGATGCCGCACTTCCGGGTGGCGGCGGCGCGTGCGCGCGCACTGCATGCCGCGGCATCCGGGACTGCTCGTGCGATTGTCGCATCGGCTGCGGCCCTCTTGCCGCGGGTCAGCCCTCCGGCGCGGCTGCTCGAAGCCTCGGTCGACCTCCGAGTGGGGACCGAGCTCGAGCCGCACCGTCTGGCGGATCTGCTGATCGACGGCGGGTTCACGCGCGAGGACCCCGTTGACGAGCATGGCACGTTCACTCTTCGGGGGGGCATCCTGGACGTCTTTCCGCCGGCAGACAGCGAGCCGGCGCGCATCGAGTTCGTTGGTGATTTGGTCGAAGCGCTGCGCCGATTCGATCCGTCAACGCAACGGTCGACGAGCACCACCGATCACGTCCAGATTGTCCCGGCACGAGAGCGCTTCGATGACGAGCCGTTGATGTCGGTGGTGGACTTCCTGGCCGCGACGCCAGCGGGCGTACAGCTGGTCGTCTCGGAGTTCGAACATGTTCGCCAGCAAGCCGTCAAGCTTCGCGAGCAACTGCAGCGCAGTTATGAGGAAACATCCGAGCGCGGCCGCGGACGGGCTCTGCCGCCGCCGCAGGCATTTGCCGGCTGGGAGGAGCTCGAAGCACGAGCCGTGTCGGCACTCCGACTGGACGAGCTGGCGGTTGAAGACGAGACAGGGGCTCACCACGTCTCTTGTCAGCCAAACATGGAGTTTCGTGGCCGGATCGCCGACTGGGTTTCGGACATCAGGCGCGCCTCCGACCGCGGTGCCACCGTCGTGATCGTTGCCGGAAGCGCCGGTCGTGCGGAGCGGAGTGCCGAAATCCTGCGCGACTACGGCGTCATCGCAGCGCTTCTGGATCGCTCAGAAGAGGTGCATCCGGGTTCGGTTCTCATCACGTTCGGGAGTCTGTCGAAGGGATTCCGGCTCGAGGACGCCGCTCTCCAGGTCTACTCGGAGACGGACGTCTTCGAAGAAGAGCGTCGAACACCGGAGCCACGACGAAGCCTTGCCAAGACGTTTCTCTCAGACCTCCGCGACCTCAAGGTCGGCGACCTCGTCGTGCACGTCGACCACGGGATTGGGGAGTTTGTGGGGCTGAAGCAGCTCGCGACGGGAAGCCGTCCGGCGACGGTCTCTGGCGCCGACGTACAGGAGTTCCTGGAGCTGCGGTATCACGGGGACGACAAGTTGTTCGTCCCCGTCGAACGACTGGATCTGATCCAGAAGTACACGGGCGGGTCGCGTCCGGCCCTTGATCGGCTGGGCGGAACGTCATGGGAAAAAGCCAAGACGCGCGTCAAGAAGGCCATGCGCGACATGGCCGAAGAGCTCCTCAAACTGTACGCGCAGCGCAAAGCCGTGCCGGGCCATGCCTTCTCCCCGGATACACACTGGCAGGAGGAGTTCGAAGGCGCGTTTCCATACGAGCCGACGCCAGACCAGGCGACGGCCATCGCGGACGTCAAGCGCGACATGGAGACTGCGACCCCCATGGACCGTCTGCTGTGCGGCGACGTCGGGTATGGCAAGACGGAGGTGGCCATGCGGGCCGCCTTCAAAGCCGTCATGGACGGCAAGCAAGTGGCGTTTCTCGCTCCCACGACGGTCCTGGCTTTTCAGCATCTGAAGACGCTTCGCGATCGGTTCGCCGCCTTTCCGGTCTCCATCGACATGGTCAGCAGGTTCCGGACCAAGCAGGAGACGAAAGAGATTCTCGCGCGTCTCGCCGAAGGCAAAGTGGACATCATCGTGGGTACGCACCGACTGCTGTCGAAGGACGTTCTCTTCAAGGACCTCGGCCTCCTCGTTGTCGACGAGGAGCAGCGCTTCGGGGTCGTTCACAAAGAGCGCATCAAACAGATGCGCAAGCGAGTCGATGTGCTGACGATGACCGCGACGCCCATCCCTCGGACGCTGAACATGTCCCTGGTCGGCATCCGTGACATGTCGATCATCGAAACCCCACCCAAGGATCGATTGTCCATCCAGACCAACGTCGTCAAGTTCGACGCGGCCGTGATTGAACGGGCGATCCGCAATGAGATTGCCAGGGGAGGGCAGGTCTACTTCGTCCACAATCGCGTCGAATCGATCTTTTCCATTGGGAACCTGCTGCAGCGACTTGTGCCGGAGGCGCGGATCGCAGTTGGCCACGGACAGTTGGGGGAGGAAGAGCTGGAGCGGGCGATGCTGGCATTCGTCGAGCGGCGCTGCGACATTCTGCTGGCGACCACGATTGTCGAGAACGGACTCGACATTCCCAACGCGAACACCATCATCATCAATCGGGCGGACCGGTACGGCCTCGCTCAGCTGTACCAGCTGCGAGGTCGTGTCGGGCGGTCGGATCGGCCGGCGTATGCGTATCTGCTGATCCCACCGCCGGACTCCTTGTCTCCTGTGGCGCGCAAGCGGCTCGCCGCAATCAAGGAGTTCAGCGACCTTGGCAGCGGATTCCGGGTCGCGGCGCTCGATCTGGAGATCCGCGGCGCCGGTAACCTGCTCGGAGGGGAACAGAGCGGTCACATCGACGCCGTCGGGTTCGAGATGTACGTGAAACTGCTGGAGGAGACGATCCGCCAGCTCCGTGGCGAGGAGCTCGAGGACGAGGCGCGAGCGACGGTCAACCTCCGCATCGATCTGAAGATTGACGAGGGATACATCAGCGACATGAACCAGCGACTGATGGTCTACCGAAAGGTGGCTTCGACCAGGACGGAGCCCGAGCTGAAGGCGATATTGGCCGAGCTCGGCGATCGCTTTGGGACGCCCCCGGAATCGGTGCTCAACCTGGTCGAGTACGGACGGACGCGGATCATGGCGGACCGGCTCGACATCGACTCAATCGACCGAGAGGGCCGCCTCATCGTCATAAGGTTCAGACCGAAGGCACGACTTGATGGACGTCGCCTCGTGAACGTCGTCAGCACCTGGCCGGGGGCAACACTTGTTCCCCCGGTGTCGCTCAAGCTCGACCTCGAAGCGCCGGTCGGGCCTGGGAGGGGCCAGGCGGACCGACCGGCGATGCGGGGGGGCAGGCCGCCAGGGACGGTTTCCACGTCGGGAAGTAGCTGGTGGACGGCGCGGGCGACGGCAGGCGAGGTGAAAGCGGGCTTTACGAAGGACGAGATGCTCCGTACACCTGAACTCAGCCCACGGGCCGAAGGAGGTCTGTTCTCTCGCCTCACGTCGCTGCTCGAAGCCCTCGATGCCCGGTGACGCTTTCCGGCGCCGTTCACGTCGTGTAAGATGCTGATGTTGAAGGAATTGTGATGCTCAAGTACGTGGCCGTTGCCATCCCGATCCTTGTCGCCTTCTTCGGAGCACCCCGACTGGGCGCCGAGATCCTGGAGCAGGTCCTCGTCAAGGTGAACGGCGAGATCATTACCAAGACTGAGTTCGAAGCCCGCCAAGTGGCCGAGCTTCGAAGTCGGCCTGAACTGGCAACTGCCTCGCCGGCCAGCGCCGAATTGCGGAAAGCCATCGCTGAAATCACGCCCGACCTCATTTTGTCGGCCGTCGATGAGTTGCTGCTCGTGCAGCGCGGACGCGAGTCCGGGTATGTCCTTGGCGACCAGCAGTTCGCGCAGATTCTCGAAAACATCAAGGCCTCGAACGATCTGCAGGATGAGGCCAAGTTTCGGGAAGCCTTGAGACAAGAAGGTTTGACGCTGGCCGACCTCCGACGCAACCTCGAGCGCCAGATGCTCGTCCAGCAGGTCCAACGAGCTGAAATCCTAGACAAGATCAGCATCACGGACGAAGAAGCAAGGACGTACTACGAGTCACATCTGGCGGAATTCACATCACCCACCGAGATTACGCTTCGCGAGATTCTCTTTGAAGTCCCCGCCACCGAGCGCGGTGTGAACGTCGCCGAAGACGACGCTGCCCGCGAGCGGGCGCAAGGCGTCCGGAAGCGATTGGCCGCCGGCGAACCGTTTGCGCGTCTTGCTGGTGAGCATTCGGCAGCTGCGTCCAAAGCCAACGGCGGTCTCATCGGCCCGCTGAACGCGCAGGAGCTGGCGCCAAACCTGCGGGACCTGCTGGCGGGTATGCAGGTGGGCGATCTCACTGAACCGATTCGGACGGCGCGCGGATACCAGCTCCTCAAGCTCGAGTCTCGGACGGACGCGAAGGTCCGGCCGTTTGCGGATGCGCGCGGCGAGATCGGCAACAAGATCGGCGAGCAGAAACTGCGCGGCGAGCGAGAAAAGTACCTCGATCGCCTGCGGGCTCAGGCCACCATCACCTGGCGGAACGACGAGCTCAAGAAGGCCTACGACAGCGCGCTCGCCCGCCGGCAGGCGGGGAGCCAGACCCAGACGACGGCGCGCGTGAACTGAGGGTCGTTCGCGAGATCTTCGATGGACCGTGACGAATCAATTCAACCGCCCCCGGAGATCCTTCCCTGGCGTGACGCCGAAGAGAACTGGTTCGCGCTGTGGACACGATCGCGCCACGAGCAGGTTGTCCGGGAGCAGCTCGAACAGAAGCGAATCGAGACATTCCTGCCCACCGTGACCCGCTGGAGCCGGTGGAAGGATCGCAAGAAAAGGATCGACTGGCCGTTGTTCCCTGGTTACTGCTTTGCGCGGTTCGATCCTCGCGACCGCTTACCGGTGTTGAAATGCGCCGGCGTCGTGAGCATCATCTCGTTCGAGGGGGAGCCCGCGCCCATCCCCGAGCAGGAGATCGAAGGCATTCGAAGGCTGGTTCAGAGCGATCTCGCGTTCGATCCGTGCCCGATGATTCGCGAGGGCATGATGGTCGAAGTCGTTCATGGGCCCCTCACCGGTGTCGTCGGACGTCTCGTCCGAAAGAACGAGAAGGCACGTCTCGTGCTCTCGGTCGATCTGATCGGGCAGGCAGTGAGTGTCGAAGTCGATGCCGCCGACGTCCGGCCGTACTGACTCTCCGTGAAGATCGGTTCGATCGAACTCTTATCCCCGTTCGTCGTCGCGCCGATGGCCGGCATGACGGATACCGCTTTCCGCCGCCTCGTCAAGCGACACGGCGGGTGCGGGTTGGTCGTCACCGAGATGGTTTCCTCGGAGGGACTCGTACGCGGAATCGATCGCACGCTGGAGTATGCCGAGTACACCGAGGAGGAACGCCCCGTCTCGATCCAGATCTTCGGCGGAGATCCCGGCAAGATGGCAGCGGCGGCCCAGATCGTCGAGGCCATGGGTGCCGACATGGTCGACGTCAACATGGGTTGCCCGGTACCGAAGATCGCCAAGCACAGCGCAGGTTGCAGTCTGATGCGGGAGCCCGAGCACGCGGCGCGGGTCGTGGAGGCGATGACGACCGCCGTCAGAATTCCCGTGACGGTGAAGATGCGTGCCGGGTGGAACGACACGGATCGCAACGCTCCGACACTGGCCAGAATGGTCCAGGACGCCGGGGCCGCAGCCGTCATGATTCACGGTCGGACTGCCGAGCAGTCCTACCGCGGGTTGGCGGACTGGGAGCTGGTCAGCCGTGTGGCCCATGACTTGACCGTTCCCGTGCTGGGCAGCGGGGACTGCCTCGAGCCCGACGACATCGTCGACCGGTTGCGGTCAGGCGTCGCCGGCGTGCTCGTCGGACGCGGCGTGCTCCGAAATCCATGGATCCTCGCTCAGGCCGCAGACGCGGTCGCCGGGCGGGCTCCGCGGGAGGTGACCATGCAGGACCGGGGCCGGTTTCTTCTCGACTACATCGATCTCCTGCTCGATGAGCGCGAGAAGGAGGGGAGCGGATTCCGGCATGTCGCACCTGGCGCCACACAGGCATTGGCTCCCTCGTCGGGCCATGAACGCTGGGTCATCAACAAACTACGTGCGCTCTGCGCGTGGTACTCGAAGGGCCTGGACGCTGGGTCGCACTTTCGGATCCGCGTCAATACCGCTGAGCGCCTGACCCACGTTCGTGCAGCCATAGAAGAGTACTTCCTGACGGCCGCTTCGACGGCGTCAGTCTAGCTGAAGTTCAGCTACTGAAAGAGGACGTCGAATGGACTCCGACGTTGCACGTCTGCTCTGCGAAACCGCTGAGAACCTTCGCACGATCAGCGAAGGGAACTATCCCGCGAAAGTGGAGCAGGCGCTGGACGTGTTGGAAGCCGCTGTCCGGGGCGGCGGGACGCTGCTGGTGTTCGGCAACGGGGGATCGGCGGCCGACGCGCAGCACCTGTGCGCGGAACTGGTTGGCCGCTTCTTGATCGATCGCCGCCCGCTGCCGGCTATCGCGTTGACGACCAATGAGGCGCTTCTGACCGCGTGGAGCAATGACCATCGTTTTGATGATGTGTTCGCCCGGCAGGTTGAAGGTCTTGGCCGACGGGGAGATGTCGCGTGGGGCATCTCAACGAGCGGGAATTCGGCCAACGTCGTCAACGGGTTGTGCCGTGCCCGTGAGCTTGGCCTGAAGACGTTGGGGTTGACCGGAGCCGAAGGCGGGAGGATGGCCGAGTACTGCGACGTTCTGATGGCCGTTCCACTTCGTGAGACACCGCGAGTCCAGGAGGTGCACCTGGTCACCTACCACGCGATCTGTGGCGCACTCGAGCGGCGACTGTTCAGCGCAGATTCAGGGTTTTGAGAACCGGCTGGCCTCTCTCGTTCCTGCCCCGATTGCCGCGGCCCTGTGCGCGAACGAGCGCGACCATGTGGCGACGATCGATCGCCTGAGCAGCGGCCTCCCTCAGCGTGACGAGGCGCCGTGTGACGGCGCGCGCGAGGGACTCGTCGACCGACCGCATCCCTGGTGCGCCATCCTGTTGGGTTCGCGCGAGCAAGTCGAAGTCGCCCGCCTCGAGCAGGCCGCAGACGCCGCTGGTAGCGAGCACAACGTCCTGGACCAAGGTTCGACCGCCACCAATCCGTCGGAGGCTGCGATAGCCGATGGCCGCTCGGAACGACGCGGCCATTGCGCGGCGAACGTGTGTATCGGCACCGGCCAGGAGACGAAGCGCCTCCACCGTAGTCGAGGCGACGACGCCGACGATGACGAGTCGTCCGCCGGCAGCTGCCAGAACGGCTGACTGCAGGGGCTGCTCAGTCTGGAGCCCTGTGACGAGCAGGATATCAGGGGCCTCCTGGGCGGCGCGCCGGATCGCTGTGGCGAAGTCGCGCTCGCTCCCGCCGATCGTCCGCCGGCTTACGAATGCGCCCGCGACGTCCTCATGCGAACGACTGCGTCGCTGAAGTGAAATGAGGTATCCGCCCCGGTTGCGGCTGGTCCAGTCTGCCACGGCGGCCGCCAGCGTCTCGACATCTGCCTCATTCGACGCAGCCACGACGATGAGGCCGTGCCCCTCACAAGCGGAACGAACCTGTCGCGGAATGTGCCTGTGCAGAAGGCGGAGTGAGGTCGACGGTCGAAGCTGGACGATCAGGCCAGAGCCCTGCAGGTCTGCAAAGGCGCGACAGCTGACATAACCGATGTCGTCGTCCTCGCGAACCCACTCTCCGTCCGGACGCGGCTGCCACAGACCGTCACCGCCGCGAGTGAATACGGCCGTCGCTTCTTCGACGACAGAAACATCCACCAGGTCGTCGCCAACCGGCTGGATGCGATCGTCGACACGGGCAGCCGCCTGAGAACCTGCACGCAGGTAAAGCGTCGTGGCCCCAAGTTCGGCCGCCCGACGGATCCAGGCAAGGAGGTCCGCCGGAGCCTGACTGCGCGGCTGCGATGGAAGAACGGGTCGCTGCACGCGGGTCACGATGGTCACATCCGGCTGCCGCACAGGTTCGGGCTGCTCGGCCTGATGCGTCTGAATCGTGACGTCTGGGACTGGCGACGGTTCAATCGCGTGCGCCCAAACCGAATCTGGTGCTGCCGGAACAGAAGGAGGAGTGACAGCGGGCGGATCAGTGATGGTGGCCCCGTGGTGTTCCTGTTCAGTCAGATGCGGTCGGTCCGATGGCAGCGCGACGATCAGCTCGATGCAGAAGTCATCACCGACACGTTCCGCTCTTGCCATGAGTGGATGTGGGAAGGACGCTGACTGCACCGGCTC
>Ga0209109_10002353_pt1 | contig 10389 bp, 11 predicted proteins | sample Rifsed10ft2_FD_184004 | JGI IMG/M metagenome (GOLD analysis project Ga0209109, IMG submission 184004) | Soil microbial communities from Rifle, Colorado, USA - sediment 10ft 2 (version 2) | ecosystem: Environmental > Terrestrial > Deep subsurface > Rock core/Sediment | place: Rifle, Colorado... | reverse complement strand
CCGATGGCCGAGAGCGGGTGGGCCCAGTCCTCCGAGGCGAGAACCAGAACACCCATCCCCCCCAGCGTGAGGAGGACCGCCACGGTCGTCACCAGGAGTTCCGGACGGCTGCCCCGTCTCAGCCCCTCCGCCAGGATCATGGCCGGAAGCCCGAACTCCAGCAGGAATGCCACCCCCTGCATGCCCGAGGAGAGTCCGGCCAGCGTGAGGGCCGTGAGGGCCAGGGCCAGCGACAGGGCAGGAAACCCGTGCCGCAGCCGGAGCAACACGAAGGGCAGGGGGGACAGAAGGCTCAGGAACACCCCCAGGACGGGGAGGAGACTCCCCGAGGCCAGGAGGCCAACGGCCACGAGGGCGGCCAGCAGGATCTCGGCCACCATGGCGAACCAGCGTGTGTGTTGCACCAACGACCTCCGACGCCACCGATCCCGTTTCGAGCGGGATCAGGCCATCTCGGCCGCAAAGGAGAGGAGTGCGATGCTCCGCGCCCGCTTGATGGCCGTGGTGAGCTGGCGCTGGTGCCGGGCACAGTTGCCCGAGATGCGCCGCGGGATGATCTTGCCGCGGTCGCTGACAAAATTGCGGAGGCGTTTCACGTCCTTGAAGTCCACCTGCATGACCTTATCCAGGCAGAACTTGCAGATCTTCTGGCGCCGATACGTTCGCCGTTTCTTCAGCACGGACATCACTCCTTCCCGCCGGGCATCCGCCTGCGGGTGCTGCCGATCATTTCCCCCGGTCCTCGCCGGGGCGGGACGATCCGGGTCCGGGGGAGCGACCGGTCGGGATCAGAACGGGACGTCGTCCTCGGCCGGAGCCCGTGGGGTCTCCGCCTCGCCCTCGCCGGCGGTCGGCCCGGCCGGTGGGCCCGGGGCGCCTTTGCGGGGGCCGAGGAACTGGACGCGCTCCGCCACGACCTCGTGCTTGGAGCGCTTCTGGCCCTCGGGCGTCTCCCAGGATCGCTGCTGCAGGTGCCCATCGACCAGGACCGAGCGGCCCTTGCCCAGGTACTCGCCGCAGCTCTCCGCCTGCTTCCCCCAGACGACGATGGTGATGTAGCAGACCTCGTCCCGCCGCTCGCCTCCCTGGGTGGTGTAGGAGCGGTTCACCGCCAGGTCGAAGTTGCAGACCGGCGCCCCGCTGGGGGTATAGCGCAGCTCGGGATCCCGGGTCAGGTTCCCCATGAGAATGACTTTGTTGAAGCTGGACACGCTCAGGCCTCCTGGGCCTCCGCTGCCGCGGCGGCGGGCGTCTTGACCTTGCCGACCTTGCGTCGGGGCGCCTGCATGAGTACGGTGAGGAACTTCAGGACCGGTTCGGCGATGTTCAGGTGGCGCTCCAGCTCCATCACGGCCCGGGGTGGCCCCTGGAGGCGGAGGTAGACATAGTGCCCCTCGCGGCGTTTCTTGATTCCGTAGGCGAGACGCTTCTTCCCCCACTTCTGGACTTCGGCCACCTCGCCGCTTTCCCGGGTGAGCACACCGGTGGCGGCGGTGATAGCGGCCTCCACGCCGTCATCGCCCAGGGCGGGGTCCAGAATAAGGATTACCTCGTACGACCGCACGCTGTTCCCTCCTTTCCCATACCCTACACGAAGTCATGAAATCAAGCACTCAGGCCGGCGCATCGCCGGCCGGAACCTGCACATTGTAATTGTATCGGTTCATGGCGCGGGCGAGCCCCTCGGCGATCAGCGTCCGCACCGCCTCGGCCGCCCGGTCGAGAACGGCCCCGACCACCGGCAGCTCCTCCGGCGCAAAGGTCTCCAGCACCTTATTGGCGGCCTCCTGGCCTTCCCGGGGGCGTCCAATTCCCACCCGCACCCGCGGGAACGCCCGGGTCCCCAGGACCGTCTGGATCGAGTCCACGCCCAGGTGCCCCCCCGGGCCGGCGCGCGCGGAGATCCGAAGCCGTCCCAGGGGAAGGTCCAGGTCGTCGTGAATCGCCACCAGGTGCGCCGCCGACAGTCCCAGCTTCTCCAGCCAGGCGGCCACCGGCGGCCCGCTCAGGTTCATGAAGGCCTGGGGCTTCAATAAGAGGATGGGCACACCCGAGAGATCCATCCAGGCGCGTTCGGTCCGGGAGCGGTCCGGTCGAAACCGGACCCGCGCCGCGCCCGCCAGCCGGTCCACGACCGCGAATCCCACGTTGTGCCGGGTCTGTGCGTACTCTGGGCCGGGATTTCCCAACCCCACCACCAGCCAGTGCGTCTCCGCAATCGCCCCCACCTACTTCGTCTTGGCCTCGGCCTTAACCTTCCCCTCGGGCTTGGTCTTTGCCTCAATCTTGGCTTTCGCCTCGGGCTTGGCCTTTGCCTCGGCCTCGGGCTCCCCCTCCTCCACTTTCTCCTTCTCCTTCCTGCCCACCACCTCCGGCTCGGCCGGCTTCTCCTCCACCGGGGCCGCGACCTCTTCCGCGGCCGGCGTTGTCACCGAGGCCACCACGCGGCCGGCGTCCTCCAGGATCCGGATCCCTTCCCCGGCGGTCAGGTCGCGCACGTGGATGGCGTCCCCGATATCCAGGGCCGAGACGTCCACCGCGATCCGCTCTGGGATATTGAGGGGGAGACACTCCACGGCCAGCTGACGCAGCGGTCGCTCCAGAATGCCCCCTTTGCCCTTCACGCCGACGGAGTCGCCGGTGAGGACCACGGGGATCTCCACCCGGATCTTCCGCTCCAGGGAGATCTCGAGGAAATCGGCGTGGAGCGGACGCCCCTTGACCGGGTCCAGCTGCAGTTCTTTCAGGATCACCGTGCGGGTCTGCCCCTCCCCGCCCCCCGCCAGGGAGAGGTTGATCAGCACGTTCCCCCCGGCGCCGAGGGCCGTGAAGAGATCCTTGGGCTTGACCGCGATGGGGATCGAGCCCCTGGGGCCGCCGTAGACCACCCCGGGGATGCGCTGCGCCTGGCGTAACCGCCGCGCCGCCGCCTTCCCCACCGCCGTTCGAATTTCGCCTGTCAGGTCCACCGTTGCCATGCTTGCCTCCACCTCCTCCGGCTCATGGATTGTCGCGGGTCAGGCCGCCTGCACTCTGAGACCTTGTTGGATCTTTTCGAAAGACGGGATCGAACGCATTCACCCAGGGCGATCCATATCGGGTGAAACCCGATACGGAGGCATGAAATCAAGCACTCAGACGAACAGGGAGCTGACCGAGGTCTCGGTATGGATGCGGTGAATCGCCTCCGCCAGGAGGGGCGCCACCGACAGCACCGTGAGCTTCTTGCTCTGCGGGTCCTCCCGCAGGGGAATGGTGTTGGTGACCACCACTTCCGCGATCTCGGATTTCTCCAGCCGCTCGACCGCCTGACCCGAGAGGACCGCATGGGTACAGCTGGCCAGGATGCGGCGGGCGCCCTCCGCCTTCAGGGCGGAGACGGCCTGGATGATGGTGCCGGCCGTGTCGATGATGTCGTCCAGCAGGATCACCTCGCGGTTCCGCACGTCGCCGATGACGTGCATGATCTTGGCCTCGTTGGCGCCGGTGCGGCGCTTGTCCATGATGGCCAGCGACGTCCCCAGCCGCTTGGCGAAGGCCCGGGATCGCTCCACTCCCCCGGCGTCGGGGGCGACCACCACCAGGTCCTCCCAGGCATGCTCGGCCAGGCGCTCTTGGAAGTATTGCAGCAAGACCGGGGCCGCGAAGAGGTGATCCACCGGGATGTTGAAGAACCCCTGGATCTGGCCGGCGTGCAGGTCCATGGTCAGGACCCGGTGCGCCCCGGCGGCGGTGATCAGATCCGCAACCAGTTTCGCGGTGATGGGGACGCGGGGCTGGACCTTCCGGTCCTGCCGGGCGTAGCCGAAATAGGGAATGACCGCGGTGATGCGGAACGCCGAGGCGCGCCGCAGGGCGTCGATCATGATCAGGAGTTCCATGAGGTTCTGGTTCACCGGCGGGCAGGTGGGCTGGATGACGAAGACGTCGGCGCCCCGGACGTTCTCGTTCACCTGGACGAACACCTCGCCGTCGGAGAACTGGGACACCTCGGCTTCGACCAGGCGTGTGGCCAGGGCTTCCGCGATCTCCTGCGCCAGCTTCGGGTTCGCATTGCCTGCGGTCAGCACCAAGTTGGCGGGCATGGGGTCTCCCTTTCTTCCTATTCTGTGTCCAGTCGTCGCCCGTCAGAGGCAATGTAAAACTGACAACCGACAACTGAAAACCGATCAAGTCCGATCATTGACCGGTTGTCGGTTGTCAGTTTGAAATTTTGCATTTTCCTTCCGGCAATTCTTCCGGCCCACGCGCCGGAGTGGCTGGGGCGGGAGGATTCGAACCTCCGAATGCGGGATCCAAAGTCCCGAGCCTTACCGCTTGGCCACGCCCCAATCGCGATCCGCGCGGCAGACAGGGCTGCCGCCCTGCGGGCCACCTCGTCCCCGTCGCGGGATCGGTACCTGGGGCCTCACGACGGGGGGGTCAGGATCGGATTCGCCGGCAGCGTGGTGGCCGCCACCGCGAAGGCCCCCTGGGCCTGCACGCGGGCCGCCAGCCCCTCCGCGGTGGGCGCATCCGGAACCACCGCAAACACCGATGCGCCGCTGCCCGACATGAGGACCGGGAATGCCCCGCCCTCCACGAGCATTGCCTTCAGGGCCCGTACCTCGGCCCGGTGGGGCAATACCACGGTTTCCAGGCGATTGAAAGCCCACGACGGCGGCCAGGCGAGACGCCCGTCGGCGATCAAAGTTTGGATAGTACTCCGTGGCTGCCACTCTGTCAATTTTGAACTCGCCTCCCGGTACGCCCATGCGGTGGAGATGGGGAAACCCGGATTCGCCACCACCAGCCACTGGCGCGGCCACGGGCGCAGGGGCCGGAGCACCTCGCCCCGCCCGGTGGCCAGCGCCAGGCCGTCGCTGAGGAAGAACGGGACGTCGCTTCCCAGGCGGGCGCCGAGTTCCTGCAGCCGTTCCCGGGTCAACCCCAGCGCGCCCATCCGGTTCAGGCCGGCCAGCACGGCCGCGGCATTGCTCGAGCCGCCGCCCAGACCCGCGGCCACCGGGATGCGCTTCTCCAGGTGGATGTGCACCCCGCCGTGAAATCCCGCCGTCTCCGAGAGGAGCGCGGCCGCTTTGTACGCCAGGTTCCCCCGGCCCGGCGGCAGGTCGGCGCCGAGGACGCTGACCCGGATGCCCCGCGGGCTTCGGCAAATGCGGACCTGGTCGCACAGGTCCACGAGCTGCATCACGGACTCGATCTCGTGGTAGCCGTCGGGGCGGCGACCGACGATCTCCAGAAAGAGGTTGATCTTGGCCGGCGAGGAGAGGACTAGCTCGTCCACCGGTGCGGCGCTCCTCCGCCCGATCCGAAATTCCTCGCGGGGCCAGTGCCTTGCGGAGGCCCCTGCGGCACGCCCGCAGGGATCGGGGCTGGCACAAATCCGCGGCCCAGATCGAGGATCCGCGTGCCGGGATCCGCGGGGCGGGGCAGGTCAAACAGCTCGGCCTCCACCGGCCCGTTGAGCCGCACGGTCTCGTACCGGATGGTCAGGCGCGTTCCCGCGCCCACCCCTTCCACCGCCACCAGAAAGGGGAACGGCGCGGCGTCGAGGAGTCGACGGTCGTCGAACTGGAACCGCAGCAGGAGGGTGTCGGCCTCCCCCAGTTCGCCACGGGTCACCCACGCCCCGTCCGGACCTGTCCACAGCCGCTGCCAGAACGGCCCGTCCACGGACTCCACCCGGACGGCCCGCTCCTCGCGGACCACCTGCACCCGCGGGTCCCCTGGCCGGACCGGAAGCGGGGGGAGTCCGGCGAGGAGGCGCAGCAACGGTCCCGGCGGGACCGGCATCCGGATGAGGCGCCCCAGCGTGTCCGGCGTGGCCCGGCCCACCCCGTACTCGCGTCGCGCCGGCGCATGCAGCGTCAAGCCGTCTCCCCGGATCGCCAGGAGCAGGACCGCCGTCCCCACGGGACTCAACACTTCCAGGCGGGCACGATCCGGCAGCGCCACCACGATCACCTGACTGGCCGACCCGCTGCCTGTCGGACCCTCATACCGGACGGTGGCCAAGGCCCGCAGGGTCGTCACCGCGGCCTCCCCGGCCGCGAGACGCTCCAGGAGGACCTCCGGGCGGACGGAGGGTGCCGGCAGTTCCGGGACCTCCGGCGTCACCGCGCAGGCCGCGGCCAGGAACACCCCCGGCAGCAGGAGCCGCGGGGCTGCCCCTGCCAGCGCGCGGGCCGGACGGATCATTGCGGATTGCGGGGAGCGTCGCGGGAGATGCGGAGGCGGGCGTCTTCGAGTTTCTTGCGCACGGCGTCGTTGCTGCCGTCCAGTTCCAGGGAGCGTTCCCACTCCCGGATCGCATCCTGGATCTTGCCCTTGGTCAACAAGGCGTCCCCCAGGTGTTCCCGGATGGTGGCATCATCCCGGCGGGAGAATCGCACCGCCCGGAGCAGCTCGACCAGGGCCTCGTCGATCCGCCCCAGCTTGAAATAGGCCCAGCCGAGGCTGTCGATGAAGGCGCCGTTCTCGGGTTCCAGCTCCAGCGCCTGCTTGACCAGGGCCACCGATTCCTCCAGCTTGACCCCTTCCTCGGCAAACATGTAGCCGAGGTAGTTGTAGGCGTCGGCATGTTTCGGATCCAGCTCCAGCACCTTGCGGAACGACGTCTCGGCCCGATCCAATCGCCGGTTCCGCTCCAGGGCGGCGCCGAGCTGATAGTGGTACTGCGGGTTGCTGGGGTCGAGGGCCACCGCCTTTTCGAGCTGGAGGACGGCCTGGGGGTAGTCCTTCTTCTGCAGGTAGGTGAGGCCCAGCAGGTAGGGGACGTTCCCCTCGCGCGGGCGCAGGCGTTCCGCCTCGGTGAAGACCGCCGTGGCCTGGTCGAACTTCTCCTGCTGGCCGTAGATGTAGCCGCGGTGCAGGAGCCCATCCACGTACCGGGAATCCTGGGGCAAGAGCTTCCCCAGGACCTCCAGCGCCTCGTCGTACCGCTTCAGCTCCTCGAGCGTCAGGCCCAGGGCGAAACGCGCCTCGCCGTTCGCCGGCTCTTTCGCCAGGACCTGCTGGAAGATGGCCAGGGCCCGATCGTAGTCCTTCTTCTCGGCATAGATCTGGCCGACCCGCGTCAGGAGCATCAGGTTGGTCGGGTCCACCCGACGGAGTTCTTCGTAGGCCGCCAGGGCGGCGCTCAGGTCGCCGCGGCGCAGGTGGATCTGGGCCAATCGTTCGCGGAACTCCCGGTTCTGGGGATCATCCGCCAGGGCGCGCTCGTACACCCGGGCTGCCTCTTCGTACCGGCCCTGGACCTCGAACGTCGCCGCCAGGCCCACCCAGGCCGGATCGAAATCCTCGTTCCGCTCGATGGCCGCCTGGAAGTGCTGCCGGGCCTTCTCCGGTTCCTTCAGCTCCAGATAGATGCGACCCAGGCTGTAGCGCGCCAGGTGACCGTTCGGGTCCGCCTGGGCCAGGGCCTCGAAGACCTGGATGGCCTCGGGGAGGTTCCGCGCTTCGAGGTACAGGTTCCCCAGGAACAGGTAGGCCTCGGATCGTCGTGGCTCCAGGCGGATGACTTCCCGGTAGTGCTTCTCGGCCCCCCGGACGTTCCGCAGCCCCTGGTAGGCCGCCGCCATTACCAGGTGCGCCTGGATGTGGTTCGGGGCGAGGTTCAGGACTTCCTCCCCCTCCAGCAGGGCGGCGCGGAAATCCCCCTTCTTCAGGTAGAGCGATGCGAGATGGATCCGGAGGTTTACGGAGGTGGGATCCGCCTTCAGCGCCTGCTGCCCCCAGCGCACCGCCGCGTCCGGGTCCCCCTGAAGCTCAGCCCAGACGCTCATGGAATAGGCATAATAGGCCCGCTGGTCCACGCGGGGATCGATTCGCACGGCCGAGGGGACCAGTGTCGATTGCCCCGCCTCCGACAGCCTGCCCTCAGCCCGCGGCAGCAGCCCCTGCGCACACCCGCCCAGCAGGCCGCCAGCCACCACGATGGCACAAGTCTGCCTTCGCATGTACCACTGTCTTGTCACGGCCGGTCCTCAACCGGAGAAATTAACGGCCGGGAAAATCCCGGCCGTTTCTCCGTCCTCACAGCGACGTCACTGTAGCAGGCGACATGCCCAGCGTCAACGCCAATATCGAATATCGCGCCTCTTCCACACGCCTTCTGCCTCCCATCCGGCCCCGGCGGACTTCGTGTCTGTCAGCGGCTTCGCCGACCAAGGCGGTCGGGGGTCTCAGGAGCGCCCGGGCTCACAAACACCACGGGCGCCGGAGAGCACCCGGCGCCCGTGGTGTGGGTGAAGGCGTTCGATCAGCCCTCAAGAGGCACTTGAACCTGGCTCGTTGCGGGTCCCTCCGGGTTGGCTCTCCCCGTGCGAGAGCGGCGAGAGAAGGAGCTGGAACAGCCGCAACCGGTCCTCGAGTCGGAGTCCTGGCCCGGATTATCCACGAATCCCTGATCCCACCCCCTCCCGGGGACCCGTTGCGCTTCCCAATGCAACGGGTGAGGGAAGGGTGAGGGGGCTATTCCGACGTGCGAAGCGACTTCACGAATTATCCGGGCTAGCGTGGGCGGCGTCGTCTCCAGTTCACGCCCGCCAGCCCGGCAATGCCACTCCCGACCAGGAGGAGCGTGGCAGGCTCGGGCACCGCGGCAGCGGCAACCGCATCAATCTCGACGCTCCCGCTGAGACCGGTGATCCTCAGAGCCGAGAACGAAAACTCCTGATTGAAATCCAGGACCAGGCCGCCCCAGCCGGAGCCCGCGGTGGCACCGGCCAGCGTCCCGGCATAGCTGGCCACGACGGAGGCGGCGTCATCCAAGAACTCAAACCGGGCCTGCCCTCCACCTGCGGTGTTCGTGAACACGATGAAGTCACTGCTGCCGCCCCCGATCGTCCTGGGGCCGCCAAAGCCCAGGACGACGTAATTGCCGGCGAGGAACTGGATGCTCCCATCTCCGCCGTTCCCATCAGGCCCCCCGGGACCTGGGCTGGTGAAGGTGAGATCCGTGGGCCCGCTCAGGAGGTGTAGGGCGGTGTTCCCAGGCTCCGAGTCCGTGGGAAACGATCCCTGGTTGAGGATCTCGGAAGCCCAGAGGAAACCTGGGAGTTGCGCGACGTGAACCCCCGTCAGGTTCGTCGGGGACCCAACGAAGTCCGCGGACTTGAGCAGTTGTTTGCCGGCTCCCGCCCCCCCCACCTGGAAGACGGTTCCCCCCAGGTCGTTCAGCAGCTTGATTTGATCATTTGGGCCTGTCGTGGCTGCGACAGGCAGCGCGTACGCCGGGCCCGAGCCCATCAGGAGAAGAACGGCCACCCAACCCGCAAGTACTGAGGTCGCATATCGATTCGCCATCTGGCTGTCGCTCCTTGAGTGTCGGGTTCGGTGCCATCGGAATCCACAACCCATCGCGTGGCTCGAATAGCAAGATCCGTTCCCACGCCCGATGAAAACCATGGCTCCTCTCTGGCTACCTCGAAGGCCCGTCAATTTCACGGGATACCCACGGCATGGACCGCAGTGGACCACAGGTGTCACCGGAACAGCATGAAAGACCGTAACTATAGTGTGAAAGACTTTCCACCTCGGGGGATAGCGGCGGGCGCGGCCAATCACTCCGCCGAGACGCAGGGGCGATGGGAGGACAATGAGCGCTGATTCGACACCCGGGTTACATTCCTGGGTTGCCACCTCTCCGGAGCATGCCCATCTGGGCCAACGCTGCCGCCGACCCGACTTTATCCTTGCATCTGTCCGAGTGTGGATACCGGCGAAAGTGATCCAGCATCCTACACGAGACCTGCGGGGGGTCGGGCCGGATACCCGTTGCATCCATGCACCGCACCCCGGAATACACTCGCCTCACCTCTGGGAACGATTCCCCCGTCACGCGGCGATTTGTGATCGAGAGTTTCGGGATGTCGTAATGCAGGGGTGCAAGACCTGCAGCCCTTCCCCACTTCGCCAGAGCCCCTGTATTTTCGCCACCGCATTTCGTTCTCTCCTCCCCCGGAAATGCTCTCGCGCTGCCTGCCAGGGACGCCAGTCCATCATTGCCGGCAGCCGACCCGGGTTTCATACCCGGCCTCCTCGCGATCGGTTGACCGGGACTGTTCACGACAATCAGGGAGAGGGGGTACCCCGCGGCGCTCTGAGGATGTCCCGAGCATGAGAGAAGGAAAGAGGGTGCGGCCGACCCCCTGCCGTCAGGGCCGCCGCCGACTCCGAGTCCCATGCCTGATGGGTCCTTCGCGCCCAACCGCACTGGTTTGAGGCTGGGCGGAGAGTCGCTCCATGATGGCCCGCCAGAGCGCCGGCACGCCCTCACCGGTCTCGGCCGAGAAGCAGAGCACCGCGTCCGGGGAGCGGAGGCTCAGGCTCTCCGCCGCCGCGAGTTGGACCGCCCGCCGCCCGCCCCGGCCCACCTTGTCCGCC
>Ga0209109_10002346_pt1 | contig 10403 bp, 8 predicted proteins | sample Rifsed10ft2_FD_184004 | JGI IMG/M metagenome (GOLD analysis project Ga0209109, IMG submission 184004) | Soil microbial communities from Rifle, Colorado, USA - sediment 10ft 2 (version 2) | ecosystem: Environmental > Terrestrial > Deep subsurface > Rock core/Sediment | place: Rifle, Colorado... | reverse complement strand
CAGGGACGGCTCCAAAGAAGCCCAAGTCCTTAACTTGGGAGTCAAGGATGCGGTAGCCGAAAGTGCGGGACCCCTAAGGGACAGGCCCACCAAGGTCTCCGGGGTAACTTATAAGCTCATGACTCCGGTGGGGAGCGCTTTTGTAACTATTAACCAGGACATTGGGGGAGACCCTTTGGAGGTATTTATCAATGTGGGCAAGGCCGGAAGCGACGTTGCGGCGATGGCCGAGGCCTTGGGCAGAACAATTTCAACCGCCTTGCGTTTTCGGGGGAACCTTTCCCCCAGAGAAAAAGCCCAGGAAATTGCCCACCAGCTGGCCGGTATTGGGGGTAGACGCTCAGTGGGCTTTGGCCCGAACAAAATCCGTTCACTCCCCGATGCCATCAGCGTTGCCCTTTCGACCCACTACGGATTTAAGATTAACGGAAACGGGAATCACCCTGAAGCCACGTCACACGTGGCCGGAGCTGTTATGGCGGCGAGAAGTTCTGCCCCTGCGGAACGAGCCCAAACGGGTTTATCCGACCCCACAATGGCTTCGGCTACGTATGAGGCGGCTTCAGGCAACGGCAACGGGAACCACACCAACGGGGTCACAAACGGTAAGGCCAAGGTGGGGATTGATTTGATTAAGTCCCTTATCCCCGAAACCTCCGGAGAACAGAATTATTCGGCCGATACGGTCGAGGAACATGGCGACATTTGCCCGTCCTGCGGTGCTTCTGCCCTTGTCTATGAAGAGGGCTGCTCCAAGTGTTATGCCTGCGGCCATTCAGAGTGCTAGTATGAACAAAGTCAAAAAACTAGAAGGCGGCGAGGAGATCTTCTCCAAGGAAAAAATTGCCAACAGTATCTTTATGGCTGCCCAAAACGTGGGCGGAACGGACAGGACCCTTGCCAAGGTTCTGGGCAACCAGGTAAGCTCATACATTAAAACAAAATATCCCAACGGAGAAGTTGTGCAAACTTCCGAGATAGGGGAGACGGTGGAGAAACTTCTGATAGAAAACGGCCACGCCCGAACCGCCAAGGCGTTCATCCTTTATCGGGAAAACAAGAAACACCTCCACCAGGATAAGTCCTCCTTGGGAATTGAGGATGACATCGGACTTCCCTATAACACCCTTTATATTCTTAAACAAAGATACTTAAGAAGAACCGAGGACGGCAAGGTGGTGGAGACCCCGGCGGGAATGATTGACAGGGTTGCCAAATTTTTGGCCAAGGCGGAAAAGGGCAAAAAGAAACAAGAGGAATGGTATGCAAAGTTTAAGGAAATAATGACCTCTTTTGATTTCCTGCCGGGCTCCAGAACCCTGACAAACGCGGGCAAGGCCTCGCCCCAGCTGGCAAATTGTTTTGTCTGGCCGGTGGTTGATGATATTAACGAGGTTTTCTCGATACTCCACAAGTCCACTCTCATCAAAAAACACGGAGGGGGCTGCGGCTATAACTTTTCCAACATCCGCCCCGAAGGCGATGTTGTCGGAGGAGTCCCGGACTTGGCGGCGGGGCCGGTAAAGATGATTGAGATGTTTAACCTGATGACCTCTCTTTTCCGGCAGGAAGGCAAGTACGAAAGCGGGAATATGGCCATAGTTAATGCCAGCCACCCCGATATCTTTAACTTCATCTCCGCCAAGCAGTCCGACGGATATCTTTCAAAAACCAATATCTCGGTCGGAATCACGGATGGGTTTATGAATGCGGCAACAAAAGGAAAGAGTTGGGATTTGGTAAATCCCAGAACCGGGAAGGTAGTCAACACGGTGAACGCCAAATCCATCCTCGACCTGATGGCGACAATGGCCTGGCAAACAGGCGACCCGGGGATAATCAACCTCTCGGCGATGAATCGAGGCACTGCCCAGGCAAACCCGCTTCTAAAAAAGAGGGGTCCGATTGTAGCCACCAACCCCTGCGGGGAAGTACCTTTGTATCCTTATGAATCCTGCAACCTGGGATATGTTAACTTCGCCAATTTCGTTAAAGGCAAGAGGTTTGATTTTGAAAGACTAGCCAAAGTTATGAGGGTTGCGGTGCGGCTGATGGATAATGTTATCGAGGCTTCCTGGTTCCCTGTTCCCGAGGTGACAAAAGCGGTAAAGGACCACAGAAGAATTGGCATTGGGGCGGTGGGCTGGGCAGAAGCTCTCACCAGGCTCGAGATCCCATATGATTCTCCCAAAGCTTTTGCTTTGGCAAAGAAAGTGGTTAGAAAGATGTACCGAAGTGCCTTTGATGAATCCTGCCGCCTTGCCAAGGAGAAAGGGCCCTTTCCTTTGGTTAAACACTCCATTTGGGCGGACAAGGCGCGAAAGCCCAGAAATGTTGCCCTTCTGACCTTCCCCCCGAGCTCTTCAAATGCGGTTATTTGTGATACCTCCTTCGGAATTGAGCCTTACTTTGCCGTCGCATATGAGCAAAACGTCTTGGAAGGAGTAAGGCTCAAAACCGTAATCCCTCTGTTTGTGGAGAAGCTCAAAGAGAAAGGAATCTACTCCGACGGGCTTATCCAGAAGATAATAGAAAACCACGGTAGCGTTCAGGGGGTTAAGGGAGTTCCCTTGCCCCTCCAGAAGATTTTCAAGGTTGCCCACGATATTTCCTGGCAGGACCATATCAAGATGCAGGCCGCATTCCAGAGCGCAACGGATAACGCCATTACCAAAACCATCAACATGGCCTCAAACGTGACTCCGAAAGACATCGAAGAAGCCTATGTTCTGGCCTGGAGGTTGGGCTGCAAAGGCTTGACTGTTTACAGGGACCATACCAAGGCAAACCAGGTATTTGAATTCGGAGGAAGTCAGAACTATTCGGAAAAGAAAATGTTCTGCCCGAATGACAATCTGGAATTAATCAAAGACGGAAAGTGCTACAAGTGCGAAACTTGCGGATTTTCGGCTTGTGAACTCTGATTAAAATGACTGAACAGAAAACCCCACCCTTAAAATTTAAATACAAGAACTGGCAAGGTGAAGTGGCTACAAGAAGCATTATCCCGATTAAAATCTGGTATGGACATACGGAGTTTCATTCGCAAGACCAATGGTTACTAAAAGCATTTGATGTGGACAAGAAAGCCGAAAGAGACTTCGCAGTCAATGACATATTAGAATTTCTTAGATAGCCCTTCACAATTTATATATAATAGCGGCATGGCAATTTATACCAAGAAGGGGGACAGGGGCGAAACCTCGATATTTTCCGGCAAGCACCTCTTAAAATCATCTCTTAAGATAAGAGCGATAGGGGCAATTGATGAGGCCAACAGTTTCCTGGGAATTGTTATCTCCGAAGCCCCCCAGCTCAAAGAATTAAAAGTTGTTCAAAGAAATCTTTTTGCGATAGGCTCAATTTTGGCAGGTGCTCCTTTAAGATTCCCCAAATCCCGCACCCGAGCCCTTGAAAAGGAACTCGACAGGATGGAAGGGGAGCTTCCGGTTCTTAAGAATTTCATCCTCCCGGGGGGAGGGCAGACGGGGGCAAAACTCTTTTTTGCTAGAACTTTGGCCAGAAAGGCGGAGAGGGCACTGGTATCTCTGAACAACAAGGAGCCCTTAAGGTCGGAAATCTTGGTATATATAAACCGACTCTCCGACTATTTATTTATGGTCGGGCGGGAGGTTAACCACAAAGAGGGGATAAAAGAGGAAGTATGGAGAGGCAAAAGGAAATGAGGCTGACATTTAGGAAGTGATGTTCACACTTGGTAAGTGATAGAATTAATCTGTTATGGGCAAGTCTCCAGAGACGGAATCTTTACCGTTCGAAAAAAGGGCAGAGGATTTTTCCGAAATTCCTCTAACCGTCGAGAACAAGGGGGTTGTTAACCCAGTTACCGCTATTCCCAGCCAATTTACGGCCCAGGTTACGGATGATAAGGGCAATCCCCTGATTCAAACCCCTTCCCGGGAGGAAATCACAATTGAGATTCCGGGAACAAAAGAAGAGTTAACCGCTCTTTCTAAGGGAACTCCGGATGAGGCCATTGCCTGGTTTGGTACTTTTTGGCTCAGGACCTTTAAGAAGGCCGTTCATTTCGGCTGGAGGGTAATATCGGGAGGAAGGCAAAGTGCTACCTAATCTAAATACAATCTTGACCGCCTTGGTACTTTTGGGACTGTTTTCCCTGCTTACCGCTTTTTTGGGATATGTAGTCTTTACCGTTTTTCGCCACAGAGGCAGGGAAGAGCGCTCCCTGGACTCCGTACTTCTTTCGGTGGCGGTACCCCGCGGAAACGAAATCAAAATCGACGCCATGGAACAGCTTTTTGCCTCCCTTTATTCGATTAAAAAGGGAGGATTCAAGCAGAAGTTTACAGCCCAGCCAACTGTTTCTTTCGAGATAGTGGGGAAAAAGGAGGATATCCGCTTCTATGTCTGGACCCCGACCAAACTTAAGGATTTGGTGGAAAAGCAGATTCACGGAGCCTACCCCGAGGCCGAAGTTGCGGAGGTGGAGGAATATAACATCTTTTCCCAAGAGGGCAAAGTTGCCTATAAAAGCTTTCAACTTTCGAGGGGCAACTTCTATCCGATTAAAACTTTTAAGGACCTGCCAACCGACGCTCTGGCATCCCTTACATCCGCTCTTGCAAAAATGGGGGAGGGGGAAGCAGCTGCCATCCAGATACTTATTTCCCCGGCAAACTCTGCCTGGCAGAGTGAGGGCAGAAAATATATCTCCGACACCAAAAAACAGGAAGCCGACCCCGAAAAAGCCAAATTCTCAACCTCCGCCAAAACACTTGAGGCGGTAGAGGCAAAGATCGGCAAGCCCGGGTTTGAAATATCAGTTAGGATAGTGGCGGTTGCGGCGACCTCCGAAGCCGCAAAGACGAACCTTGATAATATCGCTTCCACCTTCGAGCAGTTTAGCTCGGAGACAAACGGACTTAAGAGGCGAAAGATAAGAAGTAAGGGCGCCTTTATGGAAGATTTCCTCTACCGTTACCAGCCGATGTTCCATGTTATGGGAAGCCGCCCCTCAATCCTAAATTCGGAGGAGTTGGCAACCCTCTACCATTTCCCAAATAAACAGGTAACCACGCCACATATCTTTTGGCTTTATTCAAAAACAGCCCCCGCCCCTTCCGAAATTCCCGCCGAAGGTCTTTATTTGGGGACCAGCTCCTACCGGGGGATAAAAAGGCAGGTTTATATCGGGGATGACGACAGGCGCCGCCACGTCTATATTATTGGTAAAACCGGAACCGGCAAAACCGAGCTTCTCAAGAGTCTGATTATGCAGGATATCAGGGCGGGCAAGGGAATCTGCTTCATGGATCCCCACGGAGACGCCATTGAAGACCTTTTAAAGATTATTCCTCCCGAGCGGGCCGAGGATATTGTTTACTTTAACCCCGGCGATACCGAGCGGCCCATGGGTTTAAACCTCTTGGAGGCCACAACCGAGGACGAGAAGCATTTCGTGGCCACATCGGTAATCAACATGATGTACAAGCTTTTTGACCCGTATAAAACGGGAATTGTCGGTCCCAGATTCGAGCACGCCGTCAGAAACGCCATGCTTACCGCCATGAGCGATGAAGGCTCGACCTTCGTTGAGGTGATGAGAATTCTCACCGATGCGGGCTTTGTCCAGGAAATTCTGCCAAAGGTGACCGATCCCATTGTCAGGCGCTACTGGACGGACCAGATTGCCCAGACTGCGGACTTCCATAAATCCGAGGTTTTGGACTACATTGTTTCCAAATTCGGAAGGTTTGTGACCAACAAGATGATCAGAAATATCATCGGACAGTCCAAATCTTCATTTTCATTCCGGAAAGTAATGGATGAGGGCAAAATCCTTTTAATTAATCTGGCTAAGGGTGAGATAGGGGAGGAAAACTCCAATTTCCTGGGGCTGGTTCTTGTGCCCAGGATACTTATGGCGGCCATGAGCCGACAGGACGTACCCGAGGACCAAAGAAGAGATTTCTATCTTTATGTCGACGAGTTTCAGAATTTTGCCACCCCGGACTTTGCCCAGATACTCTCCGAGGCCAGGAAATACAGACTCAACCTTTGCGTGGCCAACCAGTTTATCGGCCAGGTGGAGGAAGAGGTTAAAAATGCGGTCTTCGGCAATGTGGGAACGATAATTGCCTACAGGGTCGGGGTCACCGACGCCTCCTATCTTTCCCACGAGTTTACGCCGACATTCGCGGAGGATGACCTTTTAAACATCGAGCGCTACCATGTCTACATCAAAACCATAGTCAATAACGAACCCGTTCCTCCCTTTTCAATGGATTTGACTCGGGACCTAGCTAAAGAAAAAGAAACCGAGAACGAGCGGGTTTCGGAGATAATAAAAGAGATGAGCAGGCTAAGATACGGCAGAGATATGCGGCTGGTTGAGGCGGAAATCACCCGTAGGGCCAAACTTTAATCTTCAAACCCAAAATGATATAATCTGGCCTCAGGGCTCTTCGTTCATCGGCTAGGACGGGACTCTTATAAAGTCCAGAGGATAGTTCGACTCTATCAGAGCCCACTTAAGAAGTTTAAAGCTCGATGAGGGATTGACGTTTGCCAGGCTCCGTTACTTTTGCCAGCTCCAGATAGCGCTCGGTTGTTGAAAGCCTTTTATGCCCCGCAACTTGGGAAAGAAGTACCAAATCAACCCCGGACTTGATGTTCTCCACCATAAAGGTGGTTCTTAAATCGTTTACCGAATAGTTGGGGACCTCGGCCCTTTGCATGTATCTGTCAATTGCGGCTCTGATATTTCTGACCGCCAGGGGTTTGCCGTTCTTGCTGATAAAGACATAAGGGGAAGGAACCTTGGGCCTGTTGGCCATGTAGGCCTCGAGCGAATCCTTGGCCGGCTTATTGAGGGGAATTGTTCTTTCGGGTTGGGTAGCATAGGCTTCGATTTTAAGGGTAGAATCCTTAACATTGTCTGTCTTTAAGGCCGCGACCTCGGAAATTCTCAAGCCGGTCTGCAGAATAATCTCGACAATTGCCGCAATTCTGATATCTGCCCTGACCACATCCCTTAAGGCCCGGTATTCGATCTGGGAAAGAAACTTAGGCAGAGACGATTCAATCTTGGGATGGGCAACGTTAATTGAGGGGTCTTTGGCCAAATGGTTTTCGGCAATAAGCCATCTGAAAAAGGTTTTGACGGCATTTAGCTTCCTGGAAACGCTCTTGGGGGTGTATTTCTCTGCAAGCAGGGTATCCCTGAAAGATTCCAAATCCGCAGAGGCAATATCCTCCGGCATGGCTTTATTCTTGCCACGCAAAAAGGCGACAAGCTGTTCAAGGTCTGCCCTGTAGGCAAGTACAGTAGAGGGCGAGCGGCCTTTTTCTTTTAGGCTGTCTACAAATTTCGGGAGCAGTAATTTTAGTGCTTCTTGAGCCATTCTAGTTTATGGGGCAGTCGGCGGACTATAATAATAACACAAATACTCTTATAGTCAACGTATTATAGGCGGATAACATCAATAAGGCAAATATGTATAAAAAAGACAGGAAAACGCTTACCACCAAGCTGGGAAAATATTGGCGGTATTTGATATTGGGCTTGGTGGCCCTGTTCTTTATTTCTCTTATAAGAAATGTTTTTAGGATACTGGCTGCCTCCAAAAGGATAGACGAGGCAAAAGGGAGGGTAGAGAGGCTGGCGGACGAAAACGAAGAGCTCAAAAGGCAGCTCGCCCTGACCCAGTCGGAGGCATTTATTGAGACTCAATTTAGGGACAGGCTGGGGCTTTCCAAAGAGGGAGAAATAATAGTCGTCCTGCCCGACGAGGAGACCTTAAGAAAGATTGCCCCCATCGCCCCGGAGGAGGAAGAAACCCTGCCCGACCCCCCCTGGGAAAAGTGGCTGAAATTGTTTCTTTAGGCTATAATATAACCCGTTCGTTTACATGCGGGGTAGTGTACGGCTGCACGGAAGGCTAGTAGGAATGGGCCCTTTAAGAAGTAATTCTTAAAGAGAACTTGGCTGTATCGGTGGACATCCTTTTGGACAACACCGAGGGAACCCGAAAGGGACTCCGTAGAGACTATACGCCAAGCCCCAGAATTTCTGGGTGATGAGATAGTCCGACACTCGCAGTAATGCGAGAAACAGTGCATAATCTTCCAGGCTGGGTTCAACTCCCAGCCCCGCAACACGAGGCAGGGTAGCTCAATGGTGGAGCAAACCTTTCATAAGGGTGAGGATGTGGGTTCGAACCCCACCCCTGCCACACAAGACATTTAACCGCATATGGCTGGGATGCGGGAGTCTATCAAAACAAGCCCCGCGCTTCTTGCGGGGGAAGAAAGGTGGCACCACGGTACCCCCGTCCTTTCAAAGTAAATCCTTATTTCTGTTAAACTAGGCTATGGCAAAAAAGAGAGTCTTATCCGGAATTCGGGCAACGGGCCGCCTACACATAGGCAACTATCTAGGTGCGGTCAAGGGCATGCTGGCCCTACAGGATAACCCCGAATACGAAACCTTCTATATGGTGGCCGACCTTCACACACTGACTACTCCCTATGATGCGACAACGCTGAAGGATAACATCCGCGAGGTGGTCCTGGATTATCTGGCAGCGGGGCTCGACCCGGCCAAATCTACCCTTTTTGTCCAGTCCCACGTTCCCGAGCACGTCGAGCTTTCTTACCTTTTTGCCACCACCACCTCATTGGCCAAAATGATGCACCTGCCGACTTATAAGGAGAAGTTGAAATTGCATCCTCATGATTCCACGGTTGCCCTTTTGTATTACCCGATTCTCATGGCCGCAGATATCTTGATTTATAAAGCAGATTCTGTTCCCACAGGCATCGACCAGGAGCCTCATCTTGAGGTTTCCCGAGAAATTGCCAGAAAGATGAATTCCGAATACAAAACAAACTTCCCGGAACCCAAAAGATTCGTTACCGAAGGGGAGTATATACCGTCTCTTGCCGGGGAGGGAAAGATGAGCAAGACAGTGGAGGGAAGCTACATTAATCTGACGGACGACCTGGATACTATTAAACAAAGACTCGCTGGGGCCCCCACCGATTCGGGAAAGGGAGAAAAACTCCCCGAAGAGGGGGGAGTAGGCAATCTCTTGAAATTGGTGGAACTTTTCGAAGGCAAAGAGGCGGAAGAAAAGTACGAATCCCTCTACACAGGGGAGGGGATAAGATATTCGGAGTTGAAAGAAGAGCTGGCGAAGGCAATTTACGAGGAGCTAAAACCCATTCAAGACAGGAGAAAGGTGTACGAGAATGACCCCTCTCTGGTGAACAGGATTCTTGATGAAGGTGCCCAAAAAGCGAGAAAAGTAGCTGCCGAGACGCTTCTGGAGACAAAGAAAGCGATGGGACTTATCTGATGGACCCTATTAACTTTGGGGATTTTACCAAGATAGACTTCAGGGTGGGAAAGGTTATTAAAGCGGAAAACATCGAAGGGGCAGAGACTCTGATGCGCCTTTCGGTAGATTTCGGGCCTTTGGGGGAGAGAGTTATTCTTTCGGGGATCAAGAAATGGTATAAACCCAAGGACTTAAAGGGAAGGAATTACATTTTTGTATATAACCTAGAACCTAAAAAGATGATGGGCGAGGATTCCCAGGGTATGATCATGGCTGCCGAGGACGAGGACGGGGAAAACTGCGTTTTGCTTGTTCCCGATGACGACATCGCCCCTGGGACAAGAGTGCATTAGTGGTATAATTTCGAAACTTGCTTATGAAGAAAAACCCTAAAAAGTTTGGTTTGAAGCTGAAGATAAACCTTTGGACGGTAATTTTCGGCATTTTCCTTTTTCTTTTCGTTGCCCCCTTTATTCTTTCCTTTTTCGATACCCAGTCCTCTAAAAGTAGGGTCGAGCTTTCCCAGGCCCTAACCGATATTAAACAGGAGAAGGTAGACAAGGTAGTTGTTGAGAATGATAACGTAGTCTTAACTTACAAGGACGGCTCGACAAAGCTGACCAGCAAGGAACCCAACGAGACCTTCACCGACCTTTTGGAAAAATACGAAATTGCCCCCTCAAGCGTAAACTACACCATCTCCGACCAAACCCTGACCAAGGCCATCGGCAGCGTATTGGGAATAGTCTTGCCGATTATCCTCATGGCCGCCTTCTTCTTTTTCATCATCCGTGCCCAAAATAGGGGTGCCCAGGATATATTTTCCTTCGGCCGCTCCAGGGCCAAACTTTTTGACAAAGGTAAGCAGCCCGTAACCTTTGCCGACGTGGCCGGAGTTGACGATGCCAAAAAGGAACTCGAGGAGATAGTCGACTTTTTGAAAAACCCCGGTAAATACCGAAAGATTGGAGCCCGTACTCCCAAAGGGGTGCTTCTTTTCGGGCCGGCAGGGGTCGGCAAAACCCTTCTGGCCAGAGCAGTTGCCGGAGAGGCGGATGTGCCGTTTTTCTCCATGGCGGG
>Ga0209109_10002343_pt1 | contig 10409 bp, 12 predicted proteins | sample Rifsed10ft2_FD_184004 | JGI IMG/M metagenome (GOLD analysis project Ga0209109, IMG submission 184004) | Soil microbial communities from Rifle, Colorado, USA - sediment 10ft 2 (version 2) | ecosystem: Environmental > Terrestrial > Deep subsurface > Rock core/Sediment | place: Rifle, Colorado... | reverse complement strand
CGCCATGGGTTTGGTCGGTGCCCCGCGGATCGTCTTCCTCGACGAGCCGACCGCGGGTCTCGATCCTCGCGGCCGCCAGGTCATGTGGCAGATCATCCGCGACCTGGTGGCCGGCGGGGTGACGATCTTCCTCACCACCCAGTACCTGGAAGAGGCAGACAAGCTCGCCGACCGGGTCGCTGTGCTGGACCGCGGGCAGCTGGTTGCCGAAGGCACCCCTGACGAGCTCAAGAAGCTCGCCCCCGGTGGTCACATCAGTCTTCGGTTCAACGATCCAACGGAGCTCGAGGCGGCGGCGAGCGCCCTCGGTGAGGTGGGCCATGACGTTGACAATCTCATCCTCCAGATCCCCACTGACGGCGACGTCAAGTCGCTCCGAGCCCTACTCGACCGACTCGATCATCTGTCGATCGAGGTCGAGACTCTCACCGTGCACACCCCTGATCTCGACGACGTCTTCTTCGCCCTAACCGGCCACTCCAAAACAGAAAAGGAAACCGCCTCATGAGCACCTCCTATGCGGTGCGCGACTCGATGACGATGCTTCGGCGCCAGTTCCGACACATGCAGCGCTACCCGGTAACGATCTTCTTGGTCGTGGTGATACCGATCGTCATGCTGTTGCTGTTCGTCTACGTCCTCGGTGGCACCCTCGGTGCTGGACTGGACACCGGTTTGGGAGGTCGCGCCGAGTACGTCAATTACGTCGTTCCCGGAATCCTCTTGGTCGCGGTGGCCCTCTCGGCCCAGGGGCCGGCGATAGCGGTCGCCATGGACATGAGCGAAGGCATCATTGCCCGGTTCAAGACCATGGCCATAGCCCGGGTCTCGGTACTCACCGGACACGTCCTCGGCAACGTGATCTCGACCATGCTCGGCCTGGTGGTCCTCCTCGGTGTCGCCTTGCTCGTCGGATTCCGGCCCAATGCGAGCCCGGCCGAATGGATTGCGGCCATCGGAGTCCTCGCCATGATCAGTTTCGCTGTCACCTGGTTTTCGGTCGGGTGCGGTCTGGTGGCCAAGAGTGTCGAGTCCGCAAGCAATCTCCCGACCCCGCTAATACTGCTGCCCTTCCTCGGCAGCGCGTTCGTACCAACCGAGTCGATGCCTCCCGCACTCGGCTGGTTCGCCGAGTTCCAACCGTTTACCCCTTGGATCGAGACCGTGCGAGGTCTGCTCATGGGAACCCCGATCGGCAACAGCGGCCTGATCTCCGTCGCCTGGTGTGTCGTGATCACCCTGGTCTGCTATGTGTGGTCGAAAAGGCTCTACAACCGCGGGCCTGTGCGGTGACGAGACACACTCCCCGATCAGGGTTGCGGGAATCTAGCCCCGACGTCACCAAGGAGGCGCCACGAGTGCAGCGCCTCCTTGGGTCAGGTCGTAGTGGCCCTAGATCCCCGGGATGCGGATCAGCAGCAGCTGCCCCCCTTCCCGCTTGTAGGTGAAGTCGGGCCCGGCCGGGGCGAAGTTGTCCTCACCGTCTGCCTTCTCCACCCAGAGAGTGTGCGCCTGGACGTCGATTAGGAAGGCGCCGCGCCCGAAGGCGCCCGCCGCGATGGAGCTGCTTCGCTCCTTCCAGACCCGTGACCCCCTCATTGCGACCGAGACAGGGCATTGATCGCCCACATCCGCTTCTGGGCTTTGAGAACCCGAGCGGCTATTTACGACTCGATCGTAACCGTGCCTCGCATCCCCTCAATCCCGTCGGAGTGGAGTGAGCAGAAGTAGTCATATGTCCCGGGCGCGGCGTCACTCAGGTCTACCAGGGCTTCGCTTCCCGGTCCGACAGTCAATTTGATGTCGAGAGCATCGAGGGTGAAATCGTGAACAAAAGCGTCAGAGTTGTGGATTAACAGCTTCCCTTCTGCTGCTACCGATGATGAAGAGGGCTCGAACTCGAAGTTTGTCATTTCGAGCGCGACCGCCCCGGCCGCTTCAGCATCGCTGACGCCTCCCTTCGTGAAGAAGAACCCGACGATCGAGACCACCGCTGCGGCACCGATGACCGCCAACACCCGGGTGCGAAGACGAACTTCTCCTTCCGTCGGCCCGTTTTCACCCCTTCGAGCAGCCATGATGGCTCTGATACCCCCGATCAGCGCAAGGAGCACACCGAGCACGAACACCAGGCCGACGATGAACTCGACCGGACTGAAGACTCGGAACAAGCCCAAAGCTAGGAAGAAAAGGAACCCAGCAGCGGTCAGGGTAAATACGAGACCGAGCACCCTCGCCCAGGTTTTGTCAAAGCGCCACACGACGAAAGTCACCACGACCAAGATCGCCACGACCGGCGCAAAAGAAACCGCATCCTCTCCGCCGAACAACACAATGTCCAGGGTCATCAAAGTCAGTAGCGCCGCCGAGATGAGGGCCAGACCAAATACCTGGGTCGCTGAATTTGCTGTGCGTGCCCTACCCGCCATGAAACCCTCCTGCCTCGCCCCGGGCATGCTGTTTGACATGTCTCGACAATCCTATATACGACCGCTCAACCGATCGCGGCCGCTTCCTCACGGTGCCTCGCCATTCGGGAAGTGCCGACCGGGATGTGCGGCTGGAACCCTGATGGGCACCCTGGGTCGGCGTCGAGTCGAGAGTGGAGCTGACGGGACACTATTTGAACTTTTTGAACTCGGTGCTGGAGCGAAGAACCGAGGAGCTACAACGAAAAACGGCCAATCTCGAGAAGCTCCTACGTCGCACAACATGAGCAGATCGGGCCACGCGGAGCCACCCCACCTAGTAATCACGGCAAACTGGAGACTCATCGTCGCAGGTGGAGCAATGTCACCATCCCATGCTCGCCGACCAGACTGTCCACCGTCCCCTTCGACACACCCCCAATCAGCGCTGCTTCCCTATAAGTGGCACCCCAGCCACCGCTCCCAAGACAACACGGGCTCTCGCCCACGCGGACGTCCCACAGACCCTCCTCAGTCATGACTCGCGACCACCAGTTGAACCAGCCGGTCGGATCCGATCGTTGACGTCCCGCTTATGGATAGACTCGCCTGGATGTGAACGAGTCCGAGGCCTGATGGCCAAGATCTCGACGACCCTGGAGATCAATCGCCCGATCGACGAGGTCTTCGAGTACCTGAGCAATGTCGACAACGCCCAGGAGTGGTCGACGGGTTTGGTCGAGGTGACTCGTGACGGGCCGATCAGACTCGGCGCGACAGGGACCGACGTTCGCATGATGGGACGAAAGCGGCTCGAGTTGCCTTGGACGATCACTGTATTCGAGCCGCACCACCGGGTATTGGTCGAGTACACGAAGCCGTTCCCGATGAGCGCCGGCTTCACCTTCGAGGCCACCGAGGCCGGAACCCAGGTCAGCTGTGAAACGACGATGAAGCCGACCGGGTTCTGGCGCTTGCTGGTACCGCTCATGGCGCGGATGGCGGCCAACACCGACCGCGCCCAGTTCGAGAAGGCGAAGCAGATACTGGAAGCTCGGGCCGTCTGAATCGGCTGGTTGAATCGGTTGGTTGTGAAGTCTCTGTACCCGTGTCTCGTTTCGGCTCCGGTTGCTATGCGATATTCTGAGCCCTTCGTAGTTTCCCGTGGGGTCTGGATAGTGCGCCGAACTCTTTGCTCTTGTCGTGTCGTGCCCGGTGGGTGCGCAGAAGCATCCCGCCCTGGGTGATCTGAACCGTGTCGCCAACGACACGGACTCCTACGGTCTGACCGATGTGTCGGTTACCGATCCGGTACCCCGGTCCCGACGCAACGACACGATCATCGCCTCCACCTCAGGAGAAATCTGATGCGGGCAACGATCCGGCCTAGAACTGCGGTCGGCCAAAGCGGCCAGACCCCCGTTGGCGTAGCGGACCAGCCAACGGTGGATGGTGCGGCGGTCGACCCCATAGCGGGCACCCACGTCACCGATTTTGGCACCCGAATCCAACACCTCCCTCACCGCTAGATAACGCTGCTCAACCACAGTCACCTCCGCAAGCATCTCCGAGACCTCCTTGGGCGCGTTCAACCCAAGTGAAGATCAGAACGGGACCCCAGACGTGGAGCGAATAGGACACAGGTACCGGAGCCAATGTCGCCCAGCAGCCGAAGCCGGGCCACAAAACGAGACACACGTCCCGGAGCTAAGGTGGTACAGACCCACCGGACTTTCACATTTGGTGAGGAGTGGAGCTGACGGGATTTGAACCCGTGACCCCCTCGTTGCGAAAGATGCGGTCAAAACGCTGTGACCAGGGGGAACGGTTACGGATCGGACCGTTGTGGAGCGGCTCTGGGGCAAGGCGGCGTCTCGATCCGTTCATCCTCACTATCCCCCGAGGTGGTCACTCCCTCTCGTCATCTAAGAGCCCTGTTTCATGAGCGAGGACCACCGCTTGGACCCGGTCCCGAAGATGGAGTTTTTGCAGGATGTGGGTGATGTGTGTCTTGACCGTGGTCCCGCTGATGAAGAGCTGGTGACCTATCTCGGCGTTGGAGAAGCCCCGTGCCATGAGACGAAACACATCGAGTTCGCGCTCGGTGAGGTCCTTGAATCCCGCAGGCGGGGCCCGTCGCGGGAGGCGGGTGAATCTGGCGATCACGCGTTGTGTCACGGCCGGCGATAGAAGGGCATCCCCGGCGGCGACGATGCGAATGGCCGAGATCAGTTGCTCAGGAGGATCGTCCTTGAGGACGAACCCACTGGCTCCCGCCCGCAAGGCCTCGTATATGTACTCGTCGAGGTCGAAGGTCGTCAGGACCAGAACCCGGATTCTCTCGTCGACGGCGAGGATGCGTCGCGTGGCTTCGAGTCCGTTTAGTTCGGGCATGCGTATGTCCATCAGCATCACGGTGGGATGCAGGCGGGCAGCCTGTTCGACCGCCTCGACCCCATTGCTCGCCTCGGCAACGACTTCGATGTCGGGCTCGCCGGCCAGCAGCATGCGAAAGCCGGCCCGGACCATCGACTGGTCGTCGGCGACGACGACACGGATCGTCATTGTTTGTATCCCTGGACCGGAAGTCGCGCCTCGAGCCGAAAGCCACCATCGGGACCGGCGCCGGCCGCCATTTCGCCGCCATAGATCTTCACCCGCTCCCGGATGCCCATGATGCCCCGGCCGAACCCGTCACTCGTCGTAGGCCCGACGCCATCGTCGAGGACTTCGATCTGGAGTTCGTCGAGGGCATACCGGAGCGTGACATCCGCCCTTGTGGCATCGGCATGCTTGAGGCAGTTGGTCAGCCCCTCCTGCACGATCCGATAAGCCGACAGGTCGATGGCGCGGGGAAGCGAGAGTGGTTGCCCCTCTCGACGCACCCTGACCTCGAGCCCGGCGAGGCGGACCTCCTCCACCAGGGAGTCGAGCCGATCGAGTCCGGGTTGTGGCGCGAGCTCCGCCTCCTCGTCGCCATCGTGTATCACGCCTAGTAGACGGCGCATCTCGTTGAGGGCAGAACGTCCCGTGTCCTCCACCGCCCTGAGCGCGTCCCTATCCCCCCGCAGCGAGTCCGGGAGCCGGTGGCGGACAGCCCCCACCTGGAGGACCATGACGCTCACCGCGTGCGCCACTACGTCGTGGAGCTCGCGGGTGATCCGGGACCGCTCCTCGGCCACGGCAACCCGAGCCGCCGACTCTCGCTCCCGTTCGGCGGTCGCCGCGCGCTCTTCCGCCTCTTCGGCCCGGTCAGCCCGAGAGCGCAAGGCGAGTCCGGCAAGCCAGGCGATCGCGAAGGTGGCGGGAATCGTGACGAAATCCGACATGTCCCGGGTCGGGTCGTTATAGACCACCACGCTTGCGCCGATGAGGACGACGAACAGGCCGATCCGTGCCCGCGATGGTTCTGGAAGGTTGCCCAGCAGATAGGCGGCTGCGGCACCAGCGACATAGACGCTGAAACTGGTGACGACCAGTTGTCCGTCGACAAAGGAGACGGCCGTTCCGAGGAGCCAGACTGCGATCGGTGCGGCAAACGGATAGCGGCGACGGGCAAAGAGGGGGAGCACGACAAGGATTACGGCCGCGCCCGCCCACAGTGGCGAGAGCATTGTCTGCGCGTCGGTGTCCTGACGGGACACCTCGACGACACCTGCGATGACGAGCAGCACGAGGACCAGGTCGAACCCGTGCCGTTGCAAGATGGGGCCGACGCGCTGCACATACGCAACGTAGTTCATTGGCCTCCGGCCCGCCTCCTACCGAGGTAGGAACGCCAATCGTCGGAAGGTCAGAGACCGAAAGCGGCCTGCGGAGGATGCCAACCGTTGCGTCCACTCGTACCTTCGTCATCGTGTGAAGGAAGACATAAGGAGTGCGATATGACACACGACATCAAGAAGAGATCGTCACGGACGGCAGCCGAAAGCGTGCCATCACGCGAGCTAACCCAGTACTCGGCCGGCAAGACCCTCGCGGTCTGGGCTGCAGCAGCGGTGCCGATGGGGATCCTTTCCTGGGTTGTCGCGCCAATTCTGGCGACGATGCTGGACGGACCGGCCCCCCTGGGCGAAGCCCTGCTCATCTTGCTCTCCATCGGGCTCGCTTGGCAGTTCGTCCTGGTGATGTGGCTGGTCTGGCGTGAACAGGGCAGCCTCCGCTGGGGAGTGCTGCGAGAAGCTCTCTGGCTCAATCCCCCGAGAAGTCCACGCACTGGCCGTTTCGGCGGCCGAGTCTGGCTGATCCTGATCCCGTTGGGATTGCTCTTCTTCCTCGAAGGCTTCATCCCCCGAATCGCCCCACCGGCAGGCCGTGACTTCGGAGCCTTCCTCGGATCGCAAGCCGGGGAAGCCTTCTTCGACGGCGCCTGGGGCTGGTACGGGCTGATGATCGCCCTCTGGGTCTTCAACACCGTCCTCGGAGAAGAGCTGCTGTTCCGAGGGCTGCTGCTCCCGCGGATGAACCGTGCCTTCGGCCGCTTCGACTGGTTGGTGAACGGCGTCCTCTTCGCCGCCTACCACCTGCACATGCCTTGGGCCATCCCGACGATCCTGACTGATGCGTTGGTGCTCGCCTACCCGACCAAGCGCTACCGCAGCGCCTGGATCGGCATCGCGGTCCACTCGACGCAGAGTGTCTTCTTGGCGGTGATCGTCCTCACACTCGTCCTTTGACGAGACAGAGAGAACGCATCCTCGATGGCCATGCAAGACGGCCTGAACAATCAGAAGGCCCCCGGTTAATGGGGGCCTTCACGTTGTGCAGATGATACAGGTGACATTCCGTCAGCTGACCAGCTCCACAGGCGCCCCCGTGGTCAGATGACGAATTCGACCGTTGCCCGGGTAACCGACGGATAAGGGATGGCGGCGTTGTTATGCGGGACCACCTCGCCTCCAGGGTGTGGTACGCGGAGGATCATCCAATGCCTCTGGACGAGCACTTGCGGCGCGCAAGATCCGAGACGCCGCCTCCGGCGGAACGAGGAGCGGACACTTCGCCAACTACTACTTGAGGATCAGTGGAGCTGACGGGATTTGAACCCGTGACCCCCTCGTTGCGAACGAGGTGCTCTGCCAGGCTGAGCTACAGCCCCTTGCGGGAAGCAGGGATTGTACCGGCGGGGGGTTGGTGGGCCAGAGCGGCTGGGTTCTCTGTTGGCCTGGCGCCATATGTGGCGCCAGGTACCTCAGGTAAGCCGTGCCAGGTCTTCTCGGAGGCGTTCCTGCACCACGGTGGCGGTGAGGTCGGAGCGGGAGCGCTCGACGAGGGACCGTGCCACATCCGTCGTCCGGCGCAGGCCCGATGTCATCCCGTCGGGATAGTCCATCGACGCCAACAGGTCCACGATCTCGTCCATCGCTTCGAGCGCCTTCTCGGCTGTGGCCAGGTCACCGTCACGCAGCAGATCGAGCATCCGGCGCCGCATCTCGCCAACCGCCTCCCCCAGGCCGTTGAGATAGGGCACCGGGTCGATCCCGAGCTCGGAGAATCCGGGCACAGGTTCTTGCTTGAAGAGGGCTTCTGTGATCCGCGCTTCCGCGTATTCCTTGGCCGCGGCCCACACGAACCCGGCATGGAGGACGTCGGGATGGCCGGAAAGAGTCTCTGTGATCTCGTCGAGGAGGGCTCCCGCTTGCTGGATCAGCCGGCTTGCCTCGTCCCACTCGTTGCGATGCAAGGCGCGGATGGCGTTCGCCGAGGCCCGAGTCACCTGGCGGGAACCGGAGAAGCCCTTCTCCCTGGCTACGAAACGCTCATCGAGAATCGATCGGGCGTCGTCTGCAAAGTCGAATTCCATCGCGTCAGTTGGCGATGACCCGGATCCTGGGTTCCTCCCACTCGGGTTCCGTCACGTGGCTGACCTTGAGTCGCCACTGCCGACGCTGCTTCATCTGCGCCAGAGCTGCCACGTAGAGGGCGATGAGTGAGTCGACGAAGAGCTGCAACAACAAAAGGGCCAACGAGTTCTGCCACCAGGCAAGGGCGGCAATGGCCAGTGCCAGGCCGACCAGGATTGCCATCGCCCTTCGCCTGCGGAGCCGAATGACGTCACGCTGACCGACCTCGCCCTTGCTGTAGGGCCGTTTCTGCACATCGGCGATGAGATTTGTCCAGCGGTCGAACTCCTCGGTGGAGTTCAGGGGGGCGTTTCGGCGGTCACCAAAGACCGAAGGCAAGAGATACACACTCCAGATTGCGGCTATTACGAGCAAGCCGATGATGACGCTTGTTGACATGCCCTGTGATCACTCCGTCCAGGTACGAGCGTAGTGGGGTGACCCACGCCCGATCAACGATTCAAATCCCTCTCCCACCGACCGGACCTCCCTCCGGACTTCTGCAGCAGTCTCACCGACTCGATAGTCACTTCGCGCTCGACACCTTTGACCATGTCGTAGATGGTGAGAGCCGCGACCGACACCGCAGTCATCGCTTCCATCTCGACACCGGTGCGCCCGGTGGTGCGAACCGTAGCAAGCACCCGAATCCCATGCCCACTCCGCTCGAGCTCGATCTCCACCCCGGTCAACGGGATCGGGTGACACAAAGGGATGAGGTCAGCGGTCTTCTTGGCGGCGGCGATCCCGGCCACCCGGGCCACAGCGGCGGCCTCACCCTTGGGGAGATCACCGGAGAAGAAGCGCGAAACCAAGCCTTCGGACATGGCGACGTGAGCCTCGGCCACCGCCTCACGATCGGTGACGTCTTTGCTCCCCACGTCGACCATATGGACCTCGCCCCCCTCGTTGAGATGAGTCAGGTCGGGTTCAGATTCCATCGGTCCACTCCCTCGTCTCGGGGGCCTTGAACTTCTCGATCACCACATCCTCACCGGCCTCGACAACCGAGACCCCTCTCGGGACCACCGCGAAAGCATCAGCCGCGGCCGCGGCGGAGAGGACATTCGAATATTGACCTCCCGATGTCACCACAGCCGGGCGGCCTGACTGCTCGCCGCTGATTCTCACCCTGAGGAACACCGTCTTTCCGGGATCGGTCACCATTCGCTCCCCAGCCACCGCCAGGGTCTGCTCGCGGAGAATCCGGGTTGCCCCCTGCATCCTCAACAGCGCCGGGCGCAGGAATTGCTCGAAGGAGACCAGCACCGACACCGGGTTGCCGGGGAGACCGAAGAAATGAGCATCACTCACCTTGCCGAAGGCAAACGGTTTGGCCGGCTGGATCGCCACCTGCCAGAACCCAACCGAGGCGTCGCCTCCGAGCACCATCTTGGTGACGTCATAGTCCCCCATGGACACTCCACCGGTGGAGACGATCACATCGGCAGGCGAGCCGGCCTCCAGGGCCGCGCTCAGGGCCGCCTCGTTGTCGGGGACGATCCCGAGGTCGATCAAGTCAGCCCCCGCGTCCTCCAGAAGCGCCTTCAGCATCGGGCGGTTCGAATCTCGAATCATCCCGGGCCCCAGTGGTCCACTTCCAGGAGGTGTGAGCTCGTCACCGGTCGACATGAAGGCGACCAGGGGGCGCCGATGCACCAGCGGGGCGGCAACGCCAATCGTCGCCAGGACTCCGACATGCATCGGGGTCAGCCGGGTGCCCGCCTCGAAAACGAGGCTGCCCCGCTCCACGTCGCCCCCGGCTGCCCGCACCGAGGTTCCCAAAGCCACCGCCGGGCCCACCGTCACCCGCTCGACGCCACCATCGGTGTCCTCGACCCGCACCACGGTGTCGGCTCCTTCGGGCATCGGAGCGCCGGTCATGATCTTCAGTGCCTGACCCGGGCCCACATGAGAACCGGCCACGAACCCTGCGGCTAGATCCCCGATGACTTCGAGCACCGCCCCCGGCTCGATCACGTCGGCGCCATGCACTGCGTATCCGTCCATTGCCGAGTTCTCGAACGGGGGGACGCTCTCCTCGGCAACCACATCCAAGGCGAGCACCCGCCCTGACGATTCCCAGATCGAAACTGGCTCGGCCCCCAGCACCTCGACCGTCCGTAGGACCTCGGAGCGGGCTTCCTCGAGCGATATC
>Ga0209109_10002341_pt1 | contig 10413 bp, 8 predicted proteins | sample Rifsed10ft2_FD_184004 | JGI IMG/M metagenome (GOLD analysis project Ga0209109, IMG submission 184004) | Soil microbial communities from Rifle, Colorado, USA - sediment 10ft 2 (version 2) | ecosystem: Environmental > Terrestrial > Deep subsurface > Rock core/Sediment | place: Rifle, Colorado... | reverse complement strand
CGGCGGCCTCCAGGACCTTCGGGTGGGCCATGAGCATGCTCTCCATGTCGATCGACGAGATCCATTCGCCACCGGACTTGATCAGGTCCTTGGTGCGGTCGGCGATCTGGATGTATCCCTCCGGGTCGATGGTCACGACATCGCCCGTCCGGAACCAGCCGTCCGGCGTGAACTGCTTGGCGCCCTCAGGGTTGTTGTAGTACGCCTTGACGATCCAGGGGCCGCGCACCTGGAGCTCGCCCATGGACTTGCCGTCCCAGGGCACCTCCTGGCCGGCCTCATCCACGGCGCGGAGCTCCACGCCGACGCTGGCGTAGCCCTGCTTGGCCCGCACGGCGAAGCGCTGGTCGTCGGGCCACGCCTCCATGTAGGACTTGAGCCGGGAGATGGTCCCGAGCGGGCTCATCTCGGTCATCCCCCACGCGTGCGTCATGCGGACCCCGAATTTCTTCTCGTAGAGCTCGAGCAGGCTCCGCGGTGCCGCCGAGCCGCCGATAGGGACGCAGCGGATGGAGGAAAGGTCGAACCCCTCCTTCTCCACCAGCTCCTTGATGGCGATCCAGACCGTGGGGACGGCTCCGACGAAGGTGACCTTCTCGCGCTGGACGATCTCGGCGATGTCGCGAGGCTGGGGGTTGGGGCCGCCGAAGATCTGGGTGGCGCCCGCCATGACGCCGGCGAAGGGGACGCACCAGGCGTTGGCGTGGAACATGGGGACGATGTGGAGGATCACGTCGCGCTCTGAGATGCCAAAGGAATCGGTCATCGCCTGGGCCAGGCAGTGGAGGAAGATGGCGCGGTGGCTGTAGACGACGCCCTTCGGGTGGCCCGTCGTGCCGGAGGTGTAGCACATCCCGCAGGCGTCGGTCTCGTCGAGTTGGGGCCAAGTCGTCACGGGCCGCGCCTCCCGCAGGAGCGCCTCGTAGTCGAGGACTCCCGCCGGCGCGGGGCCCGCGGTGTCGGGCATGATGATGTAGCGCCGGACCGTTTTGAGCTCTTTCCGGATCGGCTCGATGATGGGCCAGAGGCTCGCGTCCACCAGGAGGACCGAGTCCCCCGCGTGGTTGATGATGTAGGTGAGGTCCTGGGGCGAGAGCCGGATGTTGACCGTGTGGAGCACCCCGCCCAGGAGCGGCGCGGCCCAGTAGATCTCGAGGTGGCGGTGGGAGTTCCAGGCGAAGGTCCCCACGCGATCGCCCTTTTTGATCCCCAAGGCTTGCAGGGCTCCGGCTAGCCGCGTGGTGCGCTCGCAGAAGTCGCCGTAGGTGTAGCGGAAGAGCGGGGCGCCGGGAATTCGTGTCGCCAGGGTCTTCTGCGCAAACAGCCGCCGGCACCGCTCGAAGAAGTGGGTCAGGGTGAGCGGGTAGTCCATCATCAGGCCTTTCATCTCATCTCCCTCCAAGGTCCTCGGACGTCGAGCAGCGGAAGCCGACGTGGTGGTGCCCCCGGGCGGTGCCCCGGTGCTCGTAGTAGCGGCGGATGGTGACCCGGAGCGCGTCGGCCCCGTCGTCGTGGCTGGCGCCTCGGACGACGCGCGTCGCCGTTCGGTCCGGGGCCTCGCGCCCGTCGTCCTTCCTGTACGGGTAGGGGCGGTACTGGCTCGCGGTCCACTCGCGGAGGTTGCCGACCATGTCGTGGACGCCGTGGGGGCTCGCCCCCGCCGGCTTCAGGCCGACGGGCTCGGTCGCGTTATACCCCCGACCGTAGACGGCACGATCGGGAGTCGGCGGGTCGTTGCCCCAGGGATAGCGCCGGCCGTCATTCCCGCGCGCGGCCTTTTCCCACTCAGCCTCGGTCGGCAGGCGCTTGCCCTTCCAGAGGCAGTAGTCACGGGCGCCGAACCAGGACACCTCCACCGCGGGGTGGTTCTCGAACATGGGGTCAGGCCTGAATATCTGAGCGCCGCGGCGGATCCTCGCGTCCTCGTCGTCCCGGTCGAAGTAGTCCTCACCCTCGGGGCTCTTGAGCCCCTTGGCGTTCAAAAAGGCCGCGAATTCGCCGTTGGTCACCTTGTGGCGGTCGATGTAGAACTGGCCGAGGTAGAGCCCGTGCTGGGGCGCCTCGCCGGGCGCGTCCCGGTCGCTCCCCATGAGGAAGGGGCCCCCGTCCACGAGCATCACGCCGTCGGCTGCCGCCGGCGCCACAGGAAGGAACACGAAGAGCGGGAGTAAACCCAACCCCGCCGTGCTCCGCATCGCTCAGGCGCCGGGGCCCTGGAGGGGGGACCCCCGGAGCTCGTCCCCCACGAATTCGCCCCGGAAGGCGGGATCCCGGAGCCGCTCGAACGTCTCCCGCTCGATGATGAGGCGCATCATTTCGGTGGACCCGGCGGTGAGGCGCGAGGCGCGGACGTCGCGGAGGATGCGCTCGATCGGGTACTTCTTGGTGTAGCCGATCCCGCCGAGGATCTGGAGCGACTGGTCGATGACCTCCCAGGCCGCTTCGACGCCCTCGAGCTTGGCCATGGCCACCTCCAGCCGGGCCGCCTTGCCGAGCCCCTGGTCGAGGAGGCGGGCCGCCCGGGTGTTGAGCAGGTACGCCGCGTCGAGACGGGTGGCGAGGCCGGCCACCGTGAAGGCGATCCACTGGTGGTCGCGGAGGCGCTTTCCAAACGCTTTGCGATGTTCCGCGTAATTCGTGGCGATCTGGAGGGCGCGGAGCGCCTGGCCCAGCTGGGCGCGGGTGGCCACGACGCGCTCGATGGCGAGCTCCTCCATCAGGATCTTCCAGCCCTGGGACTCCTCGCCGATCAGGTTGGCCGCGGGGATCTCCAGATTCTCGAAGGCGATCCAGGCTGAGCCGAGCCCCCGGAACCCCATCCAATCTGTTTGCACCTCCTTGATGTGGTAACCGGGGCGGTCAGTGTCCACGCAGAACATGGCGATGGCGTCGTGGCCGCCCCGGCGCACCTTGGCCGCGACGATGATATAGTCCACCGACTGGGCGCCGTCGATGAAGCGCTTCTGGCCGTTGAGGACGTAGGTCTTCCCCCGTCGCTCCGCCGTGGTCTGGATGGCCGCCGCGTCGGAGCCCGCCCCCGGCTCGGTCAGCGCCTGGCAGACGAACTTCTCCCCGGCGAGGGTGGGGCGGAGGTAATGATCGTGGAGGTAGGGCGAGCCGTACTTCCAGAGGATCACCCCGCCGTGGCTCGTGAAGGAGCGGCAGCAGGCCAGCGCCGCCGACCCCCAGTAGCCCGCCTGCTCGTTCACCAGCGCGTCGGAGAGGATGTCGCGCCCGCCGCCGTTCAGCGCCGCCGGCACCGGCACCCCCAGGTAGCGGCGCTTGGCCATCTCCTTGAGGTACTCCTTCGGGTAGAGGATCTCGTTCCGGTCCATCCGCTCCGGCAGGTCCGGCGGGATGAGGGCGCTGATCGCCTGGGAAGCCTGGTCCCGATAGGCGCGCTCTTCGGCCGAGAGCAGGGGGTCGCCGATCATGGCGGTCTCCTCTACTTGGCTTCGCGGAACGCGGCCACCGCCTCGGCCAGACGATCCACCTGCTCCGGATCCCGGGTGACGGGCACCACGACCAGGGTGTCCACGTCGAGTGCGGCGTACTCCTTCAGGCGGGCGACGCCCTCGGCCACTCCCCCGCAGATGGACCCCTTGCGGGGGTCGAAAATGAGCCGCCCATAATAGCCCTGGATGTAGTCTGACATGGTCTGCACGGCGCGCTCGGCGCTCGAGCCGAAGCAGCCGTAGCAGAGGGCGGCGATGGAGAAGCTCTTGACGTCGCGGCCGGCCTCGGCGGCCGCCTTCCGCACCTGCGGGACTGTCTCGCGGGCGTACTCGGGCCCGCGGCCGCCTAGGATGAAGCCGTCCCCGAGTCGCACCGCGCGCCGGACCGCGTCCGCCACGAACCCGCCGAGCCAGATGGGCGGCGCGGGGGTGGCCGGCAGCGCCACCGGCCCTACCCGGACCTGGAAGACTTGGCCCTGGTGGTCCACGGCCTGCCCGGCCGCCGCCTGCCTGACGAGCGCCACCGTCTCCTCGAGCCGTCGGCGCCGCTGCTTCATGGAGACCCCCACCGCCTGGAAGTCGGACTCGCGCGCACCCACCGCCATGCCCAGGATCAGCCGCCCATCGCTCAGGCGCTGGATGGACGCCACCTCCTTGGCGAGGAGCATCGGGTTCCAGAGCGTGGCGAGCAGGATCGACGTGCCGAGGCGGACCCGCTCGGTCACGGCCGCCGCAGCAGCGAGGAGCGGCAGCGGCGCCAGGCTCTCGTAAACCAGCCGGTCCAGCACCCACACCGAGTCGAGCCCACGGCGCTCGGCCCGCTCGGCGAAGCCCAGCACATCCTTCCGCGTCACACCCGCCACCTGGGCGGGTAAAGCCACCCCGATCTTCATGATCCTCTCTCCCGGCGCCGCTCAGCGCCCGCCGCCCAGCCCCGGCTCGAGCTCTCGAGTCGAGGGCAGCGGCCCCGTGCCTGTCCAGTAGGGCGCGCCGGCGACCAGCAGGGTCTCCGCCGGGAAGCGCGTGATCACCTCGTGGCCGGTCTCGGTGACGAGCACCTCCTCCTCGATGCGCGCGGCCGACCAGCCGTCCGAGGCGGGCCAGAAGGTCTCCAGCGCGACCACCATGCCCGCCTCGATGCTCACGGGGTGGTCCAGCGACACCAGCCGACTGATCACGGGCTGCTCCCAGACCGACAGCCCGACCCCGTGGCCGTACTGCAGGCCGAAGCAGGCCTCCTCGTTGGGGAAGCCGAACTCCTGGGCCCGCGGCCAGATACCGGCGATGTCAGCCGTGGTGATCCCAGGCTTCATCATGGCGATGGCCATGTCGAGGTACTCCCGGCACCGCTTGTAAGCGTCCCCCAACGCGGGCGAGGCGCTCCCCACGGCGAACGACCGGTAGTAGCAGGTCCGGTAGCCCATGTAGGAGTGGATGATGTCGAAGTAGGCGGGATCGCCCGGCCGGAGCGCACGGTCCGAAAAGATGTGCGGGTGCGGGCTGCAGCGCTCGCCGCCGATGGCGTTGACCCCCTCCACGTCCTCGGAGCCCAGCGTGTAGAGCGTGTTGGCCGCCAGCGCTACCAGCTCGTTCTCCCGCGCCCCGGGGCGCATGGCACGGTAGAGCTTCTCGTAGGTCGCATCCACCATCATGCAGGCCGTGTTCATCAGGATGATCTCGTCGCGCATCTTGATTCGGCGCGCCGCTTGCATCACCTGCTGGCCGTCCACGACCTTGATCCCCTCCTTCTGGAGGGCGTGGAGGATCGGCAGCTCGATCACGTCCACGCCGAGCGGGGCTTTGTGCAGGCCGCGCGCTTCGAGCTCGCGTCTGATCTTGAGCGCCACGTCCTCCGCCTGCCCCGTATCGGGCGTCATCGCGCCGCGGAGCAAGGAGATGCCCGCCCGCGAGCGCCCGCCGCCGAGCCACGGGCAGTAGAGCTCGTGGTGCCGGGCAGCCGAGCCGAAGTCCCACATGATGGGCTCGTCCCCGCGCGGGAGCAGGGTGAAGCGCGAGAGCTTGTCCCGCGCCCACTCGCCGATGTTGGTGCTGGTGATGTAGCGGATGTTGTACATATCGAAGCAGAGGAGCCCGCCGAGCTCCGTGGCCGCGAGCGCCGCCTTGGCCCGCCCCAGGCGCTCCCCGCGCAGCCGGTCGAAGTTGACGCGCTCCTCCCAGTCCACCCCCATGAGGCCGTACGTGTGCACGCCCATGTCATTGTCCTCCCTTGGCCTTGCGGCTCTCGGGTGCGCCGCTCATCTTGGCCAGCACGTCGAAGACGGCCGCGCAGTCCTGACCGGCGAGCCCCATCGCCCGCGCGGCCGAGAGGAGCTCGTTGGCGACCGCCGTCGTCAGCAGCGGCACCTTCGCCTCCCGGCCCAACTCCAGCGCCAGCCGCACGTCCTTCTGCATCATCGCCACGTTGAACCAGGCCTCGTCCGGCATGCCGAGCACGAAGGGGCCCCGGTACTTCAGCATCGGCGAGGCGGCCACGCTCCGGAGGATCGCCTCCACCGCCGCCGCCCGGTCGATCCCCGCCCGCTCGGCTAGGAGGACCGACTCGCTGAATGCCACCATCTGGACCGCCAGCCCGAGGTTGATGGCGATCTTCATGGTCGCCGCCGACCCCACGGGACCGACGCGCGTGATCGTGGGACCGAGGGCCGAGAGATACGGCCGCACGCGCTCGACCCCCGCCTCGTCCCCGCCCACGTAGATAGAGAGCTGACCCTGCTCGACCGTGCCCACGCTGCCTGAGACCGGCGCATCTAGGAGCGTGGCGCCCCTGGCCGCCGCGACCGCGGCTAGTTCCTGGATGGCGGCCGGGCTGACCGTGCTCATCTCCACCCAGACCGCGCCGGCCTCGAGACCGGCGACGATCCCGTCGGGCCCCTCCGCCACTGCGCGGAGGGCCGCTGTATCGGCAACGCTGCTGAAGACGGCCGGGGCACCCTGCGCGGCCGCCCGGGGGGAATCGGCCGGCAGCATGCCCGCCCGGAGAAGGGCCTCGGCCTTGGCGCGGGTACGGTTCCAGCCTCGGACGGCGTGGCCCGCGCCGAGCAGCCGCTTCACCATGCGGCTGCCCATCGCCCCGAGGCCGACGAACCCGACTGCGGCCATCAGCAGTCCTCGGCCACCGCGATGGCGCTGATCTCGAGCTTGCAGCGGTGGATGATTGCGATCTCCTTCGCCATGTTTGTCAGCCCTGGCGGGAGTTTAGGCGTGGGGAGCGAGGCTGTCAAGGGGTCTTGGCGCGTCCCCCCGGGTGAACGAGTACACCCCCTTGCCAGATCGCGCCTTTTCGACTATGATCCCGGCACCGGACGGCTGGACGGGCGAGTCTGCCCCTCTTCTAACGTCCCCATCAAAAGGAGGTACCTCTTATGAAGCTTCTGGCGAGAGTGGCGTGCTGCACCCTAGTCCTCATCGGGATGATCCTCGCACCCGTGCCGAACGCGCCGGATCCCGCGGCGGCCCAGGAGCGGGTCGTGAAGATCGCCGGCGTGGGCGCCATGACCGGGGTCATCCGGGGCTTCGGTATCAACTCCAAGGCCGTCTTCGACATGGTCGTGGACGAGATGAACGCGGCCGGCGGCATCAAGCTGGCCGACGGGACGCGCGCCAAGATCGTGACCACCTTCTTGGACGAGCGGTGCAACGCGGAGGAAGGAATCTCTGTGATCCGGAAGCTGGCGAGCGAGGACTGGCTGGTGGTGATCGGCCCCACCTGCTCGAACGTCGCCGAGCCGCTCTTCGGCATCCTCCAGCGCAAGATGGGCGACACCGGCGACTCGGGGCTCCAGTTCCCGATCTTCACCGACACGGCCATCAAGCCCGGGCTCGCGAAGATCTCGGAGTGGGCGTTCCGCAACGTGCCCCACGAGCCCACCATGTACACCCACCTCTTCAAGTGGCTCAAGGAAAAGCACCCCGACCTCAAGACCGTGTACGGCGGGGTCGAGACGGACTTCGCCCACTCCAACTCCAACTCCGGCACGATGGACGCCGCCGCCAAGGCGGCCGGCTTCGAGGTCCTGGGCTGGGAGAAGTGGCTGCTGGCCGACACCGAGTTCTCGACCCAGGTCGGCAAGTGGCGCCGGGCCAAGCCGGACATCATCGCGATCTCGTCCCACCCCTTCACGACCTGCGGAGCGCTGCGGGAGATGAAGCGGCAGGGCGTCAAGCCCAAGCTCCTGGTGGGGCTCACCTCCACGGCGACCCTCGAGACCATGGCCGGCTGCGGCCCCGAGGCCGAGGGCCTGATCATCCCGACCGGCTTCGCCCCGGTGACCCCGGAGGCCAAGCGCGTCGCCAAGATCGTGGCGGAGAAGTACAAGGGCAACGTGGATATCCACTCGGCGGCGGTCTTCGAGAACATGCAGGTCCTCAAGAAGGTCATCGAGGCGTCGGGGGTGGAAGCCAAGCCCACGACGGTGGCCCAGGACCGCAAGCGCCTCCGCGACGGCCTGGCCAAGGTGAAGGAGTTCGACGGGCTGCTCGGCAAGGTGACGCGGCTGGACGACCGGGAGTCGCAGAAGCCCTACGTGTTCGCCATCGCCAAGACATCGGACTGGGCAGTCCTCTACGATCCGCGCTAGTCGCGGTTTCTCGGGGCACACCTGCCCTTGGCCCCCTCACCTTCATCCTCTCCCCCGCCGGGGGAGAGGGTAGGGTGAGGGGGAGCAGGGTGGGGTGAGGGGATCTTGCTCTTCTCTGTCCACGAATGAGCGACCTCGTCCTGGATGTCGTTCAGCAGTTGCTGAACGGCTTCCTCTTCGGCTCCTCCTACGCCCTCATCGGCATCGGCTTCACCATGATCTTCGGCGTCATGGACAAACTCAACCTCGCCTTCGCCGTCACCGGGCTCGCCGGCGCCTACACCGGGCTCCTCGTCTTCCACCTCACGGGCGGCCCCTTCGTGGTGGTGTTCCTGACCGCGGTAGTCTCGGCGGGGCTCATCGGCCTCGTAATGGAGCTGGCCTGCTTTCGCTGGATGCCCCGCGACTATCCGCTGGCGTCCCTGATGGCCACCATGGGCATGCTCTTCTTCATCGACGAGGTCTTCTCCCACGTCACCCACGGCCGGCCGATGGCCTTCCCGGCCCCCATGGGTCAGGTCGTGATGGACGTGGGCCCCTGGCTCCTCCGTGGCGACTTCGGCTTCATGTTCCTGGTGAGCCTGGCCGTCATGGGGGCCCTCTGGGCGCTCGTCTATAAGACCCGGCTGGGTCTCGCAACGCGCGCGGTCTCCCAGCAGCCGGTGGCGGCCCAGCTCTGCGGGATCCGCCTGAGGCGCGTCAACGCCGCCGTGTTCGTCATCACGGGGATGATCGGCGGCGTCGCCGGCGCCCTCATCGGCTCGGCGGTGGGCAATCTCTCGCCGCTGTTGTCCCTTCCCCTCACGGTCAAGGGGCTCGTCACTGCGGTCCTCGGGGGCCTGGGCTCCATCCCGGGCGCCATCGCGGCGGGGCTGCTCCTCGGGATCGTCGAGTACGAGGCGCTCTTCTTCTTCGGGATCGGCTACCGCGACATGGTGACGTACCTCCTGCTGTTCGCCTTCCTGGTGTTCCGCCCCGGCGGCCTCTTCGGCCAGTCGCGCCACTGAGGGCGTTGTGGAATTCTACCTGAGTCTGCTCACGCTCTTCGGCTTCAGGATCCTCCTCGGGCTCTCCGCCTATGTCGTCATCCTGACGGGCCAGATCTCCCTGGCCCAGGCCGGGTTTTACGCCTTGGGCGCCTACACCGCCGGGGCCGCGAGCTCAATGTGGGGGTGGCCGATCTTTCCCGCCATCCTGCTCGGCGGGCTGGTGGGCGGGCTCTTCGGCTTACTCGTCGGCTTCCCCGCGCTCCGCGTGCGGGGCCTGTTCCTCGTCATCGCCACGCTCGCTTTCACCGAGATCGTGCGGATGGTCTTTCTGAATCTCAAATACACGATCCGCGTGGGCGACCGCACTATCGGCCCCGCGGCCGCCGAGGGGTTCCGGGGCATCACCTACTACTTCCAGAACGGCTGGTCCTCGCTCCAGATCGTGGGCTTCACCTGGATCTTCGTGCTCGCCGTGCTCCTCATCTTCTGGCTCATGGACCGCTCGCGCGCCGGGGCGGTGCTGCGCGCCGTCGGCGAGGATGAGCTCGCGGCCTCGAGCGTCGGCATCAACCTCACGGCGGCGAAGGTGACGGCGATGACCGCGGGGGGATTTGTCGCGGGGCTCGCCGGCGCGCTCTACGCCCACTACGCCACGTACGTCTCCCAGGAGGATTTCGGTGTCCTGCTGGCGACCTTCGCCATCGCCTACGCGCTCATCGGCGGGACGGGGAGCGTGCTCGGGCCGATCGCCGGCGTCCTCTTCTTCTCGCTCCTGATCGACGGCCTCCGCTTCCTCGGCGACTGGCGGAATCTCCTCTTCGGGGTCCTGATCGTCGCCATGATGAACCTGCGCCCCCACGGGATCATCGACGTCGGTCTCGTGCGCCGCGTGGCCTCGCTCCTCCGCCCCGGCGGCGGGAGGGCCTATGCTGGCGATTGAGGGGCTCAGCAAGCATTTCGGCGGCGTCCAGGCCGTTCACCGCGTGGACCTCCAAGTCCGGGGGAACGAGATCCTCGGGCTGATCGGCCCCAACGGCTCGGGCAAGAGCACCATCGTCAACGTGGTCACCGGCGTCTTTCCCCCGACCGAAGGCCGGGTCCGCCTCAGGGACCGGGACATCACCGGCTGGCAGCCCCACCGGGTGCTCGCGGCCGGGATGGGGCGGACGTTCCAGAGTATCCGGATCTTCGGCGGTCTGACGGTCTGGCAGAACCTCTGGGTGGCCCAGAACGCCCAGTCCGAGGGAGGCCGGGGAGTCCTCCGGCGCTGGCTGGCCGTGGACCGCGCCTCCATGAAGAAGATCGAGGCGACGCTCGAGTTCTGCCGTCTCCGGGACAAGAAGGACGAGCTGGCCCGGAACCTGGCCTTCG
>Ga0209109_10002339_pt1 | contig 10416 bp, 5 predicted proteins | sample Rifsed10ft2_FD_184004 | JGI IMG/M metagenome (GOLD analysis project Ga0209109, IMG submission 184004) | Soil microbial communities from Rifle, Colorado, USA - sediment 10ft 2 (version 2) | ecosystem: Environmental > Terrestrial > Deep subsurface > Rock core/Sediment | place: Rifle, Colorado... | reverse complement strand
GCGACCCTCGCCCAGAGACGAGGCCGGGCGGGCCTGTGGTTCGTGATGCCCTGGGTCATCGGGTTCTTCCTGTGGTACGCCATCCCGATGGGCGCTTCCCTCTACTTCTCCTTCACCGACTTCGACCTGGTCAGCGCCGAGCCGGTGCAGCTCATCGGGCTCGACAACTGGCAGAAGCTCCTGGTTGACCCCGAGGTTCGCAATTCGGCCCTGGTCACCTTGAAGTTCGGGGCCTTCGCCTTGCCGTTCGCCATCATCGTTCCGATGGGTCTCGCCTACCTGCTCGTCTCCAAGAACCTCAGGTGGCGGCAGGGTTTTCGCACGCTCTTCTTCATGCCCTCGATCATCCCGTTTGTGGCGGCGGTGCTCATCTTCGGAGGGGTGATGAACGGGCAGATCGGTTGGGTCAACAAGATCCTGGGCCTGGTTGGGATCGACGGGCCCGAATGGTTCCTCGACAGGACCTGGATCTATCCGTCATTGGTATTCATCGGTCTCTGGGGGGTGGGCAACGCGATGATCATCTTCATCGCCTCGATGAACTCGGTCCCCGCGACGCTCTACGACGCGGCGAAGATCGACGGGGCCTCTGAGTGGCAATCATTCCGTCATATCACCATCCCGGTGATCTCCCCCATCATCTTCTACAACCTGGTGATTGCCTTGATCGGGCTCTTCAACTACTTCCTGGTGCCGTTCGTTCTCAACAACGGGAGTGGGGCCCCCGGGGGGGCGACCAACTTCTATGCACTCAATTTCTTCAAGGTCGGGTTCCAGTTCTTCGACATGGGTTATGCGGCGACCCTGGCCTGGGCGCTCTTCATCGCCGCGGTGGCCATAACCGGATTGCTCTTCTGGTCGGCGAAGTTCTGGGTCCACTACGAGTACTCGGGAGACTGAGCAATGGCTATCGAAGTAGGCGAGCCGGTCGAGACCGTTCGACGGAGGCCCGAGGTCCCCTTCGAGGAGGCTTCGATGCCTCCCAAGCCCCGTTTCCGGGGCTGGTTGACCACCGGTATCACCGGCCTGGTGCTCTTCGTCTTCTTGATGCCCCTGGGTTACATGCTGGTGACCTCGGTCAAGTCGGAACAGATGATCGGCAACCTGACCGGGCCGATCCTCCCCAGGTCTCCGGCCACCTTCGAGTATGAGGGCGAGCAACTCGACATGCTGACCGTCCCCATGCCGGACGGCTCGGAACGAGAGCTGGGGATGCTCCAGCCCGGGCGCCAGGTGTCCCAGTTCATAGATCCCAACGACCCTGGGGCGGGCCCCATCGAGTGGGAGGGGAACTGGCGGGTGCTCGAGCCCTCTTACCAACTCGATCCGCAGTGGGAGAACTTCCCACGGGCCTGGGACCTGATGGACTTCCCGATCCTGCTTCGCAACACGTTGATCATCGCCGGGGTCGGCACCATTGGCGCGGTGGCTTCGTCGATCCTGGTCGCCTACGGTCTCGCCAGATTCCGGATCCCATTCCTCAAGACGATCATGGTGATCCTGATCGCCACCATCATCCTTCCCCGATTCGTGACCCTGGTGCCCACCTATGCGCTCTTCTACCGGATCGGCTGGGTGGGTACCTTCCTGCCCCTCATCGTGCCCCATTTCTTCGCCAACGCCTTCAATGTGTTTCTCCTCCGCCAGTACTTCATGACCATTCCCAAGGAGCTCGATGAGGCGGCGACCATCGACGGTGCGGGCTCGTTCCGGACGCTGTGGTCGGTGATCCTGCCCCAGCTGAAGCCGGCAATCGTCGCGGTATCGCTCTTTCATTTCTACTTCGCCTGGAACGACTTCTTCGAGCCGATGATCTATCTGTCGACACGGACCGACCTGCAACCGCTCTCGGTCGGTCTGCGCTTCTTCAACACGTTGTACGACTCTCAGCCCAACCTGATCCAGTCAGGCGCCTTGCTGGCCCTGATCATCCCGGTGTTGGTCTTTCTCTTCGCCCAGAAGGTGTTCTTGCAGGGCATCGATCTGTCTGGTGTCCAGAAATAGGTTCGAAGCTAGAGGGGAACTGGAGAGGATGACCGACCAATGACAGCTGCATCGGAGTTTCCGCCGAGCTTCCTATGGGGAGTGGCGACCGCCTCTTATCAGATCGAGGGGGCCGTTGCCGAAGACGGTCGCGGGCCCTCGATCTGGGACACCTTCAGCCACACCCCGGGGCGCACTCGCAACGGCGATAACGGCGATCTTGCCGTCGACCACTACCACCGATATGCCGACGACGTGGCGCTCATGGCGAATCTCGGAATCAACGCCTACCGATTCTCGATCGCCTGGTCCCGAATCCTGCCCGAAGGCACCGGCCGGGTGAACGAAGCCGGCATCGACTTCTACCGGCGGTTGTGCAGTGAGCTGGTGGGGGCGGGGATAACGCCGGTCGTCACCCTCTATCACTGGGATCTCCCTCAGGCCCTGCAGGACCGCGGGGGTTGGCTGAACCGAGAGTCGGTCGATTGGTTCGCGGAGTACGCCGCGGTCACCAAAGAGGGGCTCGGAGACCACATCAGGATCTGGGCCACCCTCAACGAGCCCTGGTGCTCCGCCTTTCTGGGCTACAGCTCCGGCGAGCACGCCCCAGGTATCACCGATCCGGCCCAGTCGTTCGTCGCCGCTCATCATCTGATGCTCGCCCACCATGCCGGGATCCGTGTCCTGAGGAACACCAACTCACACGACGACGATCAGCTGGGGATCGTCCTCAATCTGATCCCGGCCTGGCCGGCTTCCGACTCGGCCGAGGACGCCTTCGCTGCCGCGTCGGTGGACGCGGTCAACAATCGGCTGTTCACCGAGGCGGTTTTCCATGGTCGCTACCCCGACGAAATCCTCGGGTACATCGATCGCTATGGAGTGGCGAGCGAGATCGACACCGCGGAGCTGGCTCGAGCCCTCGAACCGCTGGATTATCTTGGTGTCAACTATTACAACCTCAACCGGGTGCAACACGTGCCCGGGGCCCCTGCGATGGCCAACTGGCCCGGGTCGTGGGAGGCGCAGATGATCACTCCTCCGGGTCGTCTGACCGAGATGGGCTGGGGTGTGGAGCCTGCGGGCTTGACCTGGATTCTGGAGCGGGTCGCCAGGGAGCATCCGGGCGTTCCCCTCTACATCTGCGAGAACGGCGCCGCCTACCCGGATCTCGTGTCTCCGGACGGAACAGTCGACGATCCCGACCGGATCGCCTATCTGGCGGACCACATCCAAGCCACGCACAAAGCGCTGGAGCGGGGGGTCGACATCCGTGGCTATTTCGTCTGGTCGCTCATCGACAATTTCGAGTGGGCCCGGGGCTTCGACAAGCGTTTTGGGATCGTCTGGGTCGATTTGGAGACTATGCAACGGACGGTCAAGGCGAGCGGTCATTGGTATCGGGACTTCATCGGCGGTCGAGTCGCCGCCCCAATATGACCCTTCCGCACGAAGGTGGCATTTCTTCAGATAGTCTCTGTGGTACATGAGCACCGAAACCATCGTATGGAAAGGGCGTTGCGGCCCGTTTGAACTGCAAGTGGCGCCGGACACGTTCCGTCCCTCGACGATTTCAACCCTTCTCGCCGACTCCATGGTGATCGAGGAGGGTTCGGTTGTGATCGACGCCGGGTGTGGTTCGGGTGTCCTCTCGATCGTGGCCGCCAAACTCGGCGCCAAGATGGTCTACGGGGTCGATGCCGCCGCAGAGACGGTCGAGATCGCCACGGCCAACGCCAAGGCCCAGGCTGTGCAGGACCGGACCGCCTTCTACGAAGGTGACATGTTCGAGCCCATCCCTGAGGGCGTCGAGGCCGATGTCGTGATTGGTGACGTTTCTGGCATTCCCGACGACCTGGCGACGGTTTCCGGGTGGTTTCCCTCAGGGCTCTCCGGGGGGCCGAGCGGGGCCGAGCTTCCCATGAGAATGTTGGAAGAAGCCAAGCGCATCCTCCGCCGCGGCGGCAAGCTGCTCCTTCCCACCGGCACCCTCCAGGACGAGAACTCGATTCTGGACAAGGCGAAATCCGTGTTTGGCTCGATCCGCCAACTCTCGGAGCGCAGCATCCCACTTCCCTCTTCCCTTGCAGAGCAACCGGCGGTCCTGGGCCTGCTTCGGGAGAAGGTGATCCAACTGACCGAGCGGGGGAGCCGCCTGCTCTGGACAGCCAGGGTGTGGGAGGTGACCCGTTGATGGCCGGGTTGGCCGTCGCCAGTCTCCAGACCTGACCTTTATCCTTGCGTGATGTCGGTCTCGGATCGTCTTGCGCCGTTCGGTGTCACCATCTTCAGTGAGATGACCGCTCTTGCCCAGGAGTATGGGGCGATCAATCTCGGCCAGGGCTTCCCCAACTGGGACGGGGCCGAGTTCGTGAAGGCAGCAGCCGCCAAGGCGATGACCGACGGCGGTCACGACCAGTACCCGCCGAGCCCCGGAGTGCCCGAGTTGCGGGAGGCGATCGCCCGTCGCTACGGCCCACTTCTCGAGAGGGAGCTCGACCCGGTCAACGAGATCACGGTCACCTGCGGTTGCACCGAGGCGCTCGCTGCGAGCTTTCTGGGTCTGATCAACCCGGGCGAGGAGGTGATCCTGATCGAGCCCTATTACGACGCCTATCCCGTGGACGTGGTGTTGACCGGTGCCGTGCCCAGATACGTCACGTTGCGGCCACCGGATTTCGCGATCGACCTCCAGGAGTTGGAGGCTGCCTTTTCCTCCAAGACACGGGCGATCGTCGTCAACAACCCGCACAACCCGACCGGTCGCGTTTTCGACATCGACGAGTTGAGCGCCATAGCCGGCCTGTGCCAGGAGCACGACGCAATCGCGATCACCGATGAGGTCTACGAGGAGATGGTTTTCGGGCGAACACATGTCAGGCTCGCCGGCCTCCCTGGCATGTGGGATCGAACTCTGACGCTTTCTTCTCTCGGCAAGACTTTCTCGCTGACCGGATGGAAAGTGGGATGGGGAATCGGCCCTCCGGAACTGACGGCGGGAATACGGGCGGCCCATCAGTTCATGACGTTCACCACCCCGACTCCCGTCCAGCATGGGGCCATCGCCGCCCTCGGCGCCCCCGACTCATTCTTTGATGACCTGCGCTCGAGCTATGCCCGCAAGCGAGACCTTCTCGCCGGTGGTCTCAACCGGGCGGGGTTCGAGGTCTACCCACCTCAGGGGACCTATTTCATGATGGCGGGGCACGAACGATTCGGCATTCCCGACGACCGAGCCTTCTGCCGTCATCTGGCGGAGACCGCTCGGGTGGTTGCCATTCCGCCGAGTGTCTTCTATCACCGCCCCGAGGACGGGGCCTCGCTGGTCAGATTCGCGTTTTGCAAGGATGAGGAGACCCTCGAACGAGCTCTCGATCGAATGAAGGCCTTGAACCTCTAGGTCACAAGTCACAGGTCTCAACTCCCAAGCCAGAGCCCGAGACCTGAGACCTGAGACTCGGGGCCTGCGACGTTTTGGGTGGCTTTGCCAGGCAAAACAGTGTTTAGACTCTCTCGCTCCCCCAATTCGAGGGAGTGATGACGGCACCTTTCTTTGATCCTGGCCCTCCGCGTGACGCTTGTGGCGTCGGGTTCATTGCCGCCCTCGACCGGGTTCCCACCTATCGGATAACCCGCCTCGCCGTGGAGTGTCTCGAGCGGCTGGATCATCGTGGGGCCCGTGCCGCGGATGGCACCGGTGACGGAGCCGGATTGCTCACCCAGATCCCTCTGCGTCTGATCAGCCGGGAATTGAGCACCCATGGCCACCAGGTTTCCGCGGAGCAGCTCGGGGTGGTCATGTGCTTCCTCTCGCCCACCGAAGCCGCTGCCTCACGGGCGGTGGTCACCCAGGCGATCGAAGCCGAGGGGATGCGAGTCCTTTTCTGGAGATCGGTGCCCATCGACCCTTCGATGCTGGGCGACCACGCCAGACTCGTCCTACCGCTCATCGAGCAGGCTTTCGTCACCGGTGCCGAGGAGGGAGCCGACTTCGAGCGCAGCCTGTACCTGGCGAGAAAGGGAATCGAGAGCGCGGCGACACCGGGTCTGTCCATCCCCTCCGCTTCCAGCCGCACCATCGTCTACAAGGGCCTGTTCACCGCGTCACACATCTCCAACTTCTACTCGGACCTGAAGGACCCTGACTACGAGACCGCCTTTGCCATCTTCCACCAGAGGTACTCGACCAACACCTTCCCCTCCTGGGACAACGCACAACCGTTCCGTGCCTTGGCTCACAACGGGGAGATCAACACCATCCAGTCCAACCGCTCTTGGATGGTGGCCAGAGAGAAGGGCGCCACCCCTGGGGTGTGGGGTGATCGGCTCCCGGATGTCTTTCCGTTTCTCCAGCCGGGCATCTCCGACTCGGGAAGCCTGGACAACGTGTTCGAACTGCTGATGCAAAGCGGCCGGTCGCTGACTCATGTCAAAGAGATGCTGATGCCGGCGGCGTGGGAGAACGTGCCCGACCTCGACCCCGATCTCGCCTCGTTCTATGCCTACCACGCCTTCCTCACCGAGCCCTGGGACGGCCCGGCGGCGATTGCTGCCACCGATGGGTCGTCCTTGCTGGTGGGGATGGACCGCAACGGGCTGCGCCCTGCCCGATGGGCGATCACACCGGAAGTGGTCCTGGTGGCGTCTGAGGCCGGGGTCTGCCCCGAGGAGGAGGCCAGGGCCACCGCCACCGGGCAGCTCGGGCCCGGCGAGCTGATCGTCTTCGACGGCGAAACAGGAGAGGTGCAGCAGTCCCACCAGGTCAAGGCGGCATTGGCGGCCGCCCAGCCCTACGGCGACTGGGTTAACACCGAGACACTTCGGATCCAGGCCCCCTTCGACAACCTGGCCGATACCCGATTCGACGCTGCCGCCTTGAGCAGGGTGTTCGGCTACACCGCCGAGGAGCGGAGGCTGATCATCGCCGACATGGCACGCGGCGACAATCCACTGGGCTCGATGGGAGACGACACCGGTTTGGCGGTTCTCTCCAACAGGCCCCGTCGGTTGACCCAGTTCTTCCATGAGATGTTTGCCCAAGTCACCAACCCTCCGATGGACCCGATCCGGGAGAAGCTGGTCATGTCGCTTCGGATCCAGCTCGGGCGCCGCGGCCCGTTGCTCGAGGACACGCCCCAACAGGCCCACCTCATCGAGCTCTCCAGCCCGATTCTCTCCGACGCCGAGCTGGAGGCCATCGTCCGCTCCGGCGATCCCCGGTTCTTCTCCCATTGGATCGCCACCACCTGGCCGGTCTCATCCGGGCCTGAGGGCATGGAGGGGCGTCTCGACGAGATCTGCGACGAGGCGGCTCAGGCGGTCAAGCTCGGGGCGACCATTCTCGTGCTCTCCGACCGTGAGACCGATGCCGGCAGGGCGCCGATTCCGATGCTCCTCGCCCTGGGTGCCGTCCATCACCATTTGATCGACCAGGGGGTTCGCGGCTCGGTCTCGTTGGTGGTCGTGTCCGGTGAGCCACGAGACCCCCATGACCTCGCGTGCCTGGTGGGTTTTGGGGCCTCTGCCGTCAACCCCTATCTGGCGATCGAACACGCCCGCGACCTTGCGGCTTCGGGCGCGATCGATGTCGACCCGGTGCCGGCCCAGGAGAACTACCGGCTGGCAATGGAGAACGGCCTGCTCAAGATCATGTCCAAGATGGGGATTTGCACCCTGTCCGCCTATCGCGGCTCAGAGTTGTTCGAGGTGATCGGTCTCTCCGAGGGAGTCTGTCGCAAGGCGTTCGGCAATGCACCGCGCCGGTTGCGGGGGATCGGGCTCAAGGAGCTGGCGCGCCAGGCACTTCAGCGTCATGAGGCCTACGCCGGCGGCTCCACCGAGTCGGGCGGGTTCTACAAGCACCGTCGTGGATCCGACACTCACGTCACGAGCCCCATGGTGGTTCTCGCGGTCCAGAAGGCGGTGCGCTCCGGTGACCCGGAAGACTGGGATCGCTACATCGAGATGATCTCGGATCGCGAGCCGGCCCTGGTGCGCGATCTCCTGACGTTTGTGCAGCGGGAGGCGGTGCCACTCGATGAGGTGGAGCCGGTGGAGCAGATAATGCGTCGCTTCACCACGGCGGCGATGTCACTCGGCGCTCTGTCGGCTGAGGCGCATGTTGCGTTGGCCGAGGCCATGAACCTGATCGGCGGCCACTCCAACTCTGGTGAGGGTGGTGAAGATCCGGAGCGTTTCGACACACCGAAGAACTCGGCGATAAAGCAGGTCGCATCGGGGCGGTTCGGGGTGACCCCGGCCTACCTGCAGTCGGCGGACGAGCTTCAGATCAAGATGGCACAGGGCTCCAAGCCCGGCGAAGGTGGCCAGCTTCCGGGTCACAAGGTCTCACCCGAGATCGCCCGTCTCCGGTACACCGAGCCGGGTGTGACCCTGATCTCGCCGCCGCCGCATCACGACATCTATTCCATCGAGGACCTGGCACAGTTGATCTACGACCTGAAGGCGTTCAAGCCAACTGCACGGGTATCGGTCAAGCTCGTCAGTGAGCCGGGTGTGGGCACCATCGCGGTTGGTGTGGCCAAGGCGGACGCCGATGTCATCACGATCTCAGGTTCCGAGGGCGGTACCGGCGCCTCGCCGCTGGTCTCCATCAAACATGCCGGCTCGCCTTGGGAGCTGGGACTTGCGGAGGCGCACCAGGTGCTGACCGCCAACGGGCAGAGGCATCGGGTCCTGTTGGAGACTGATGGCGGGCTTCGGACCGGGCGCGACATCGTGGTCGCGGCCCTGCTTGGCGCAGAACGGTTCGGCTTCGGGACCCTCCCGTTGCTGGCCCTTGGCTGCAAGATGGTGCGGCAATGCCACTTGAACACCTGCCCGGTGGGCATCGCCACTCAGAACGAGGATCTCCGGGCCAAATTCACCGGTTCGGCCGACCAGGTCGTCCTCCTCTTCCGCCGCCTTGCCGAGGACGCGCGTCGCCATATCGCCGCTCTCGGAGCTCGCTCCATGGCAGAGCTGGTGGGCCGGGCCGACCTGTTGCGACCAATCGATCCCGGGCATCCCCTCTCGGCTGACCTCTCGGCGATGCTGATCGCCTCGAAAGGCGGGAAGAAGCACGAGGGATATCGCAAGATCGGTCTGTCCAGTCTGTCAGTGAGGCTGGTCGCCGACTGCCGTGAAGCCATCGCCAACGCGGAGCCGGTGAAGCTTGCCTATCCCATCCGAAACATCGACCGGGCCATTGGGGCACGACTCTCGGGCGAGGTGACAGCCCACCACGGGGCGGCCGGCCTCCCTCACGGCACCATCGTCGTCGAGCTTTCCGGTACTGCAGGTCAGAGTTTTGGAGCGTGGTTGTGCCGCGGCGTCGACCTGCACCTCGAAGGGACCTCAAACGACTACCTCGGCAAGGGGATGGGAGGGGGCCTGATCTCGGTCTCACCGCGCCGACCCGGGGATTCGGTCCCGCACGCAGCAGGCAATGCCGTCCTCTATGGCGCCACCGGTGGCCGGGTCTTTCTTGCGGGCAGGGTCGGCCAGCGGTTTGCAGTCCGCAACTCGGGTGCTACCGCCGTGATCGAGGGATGCTCCGACCACGGTGGCGAGTACATGACCGGTGGCAAGGTGCTTGTGATCGGCGAGGTCGGGCGCAACTTCGCCGCCGGTATGACCGGAGGCATTGCATATGTATGGGACCCCGGCCTCAGTCTCAAGGCGATGCTCGCTGACACTGCACCCTCGGCCCGACGCCCCTCCGATTCCCAGCTGGACGACATTCGAGGGCTCATCGAAGCCCATCGGGACAACACGGGCAGCCCGGTTGCCGCCCGGATCCTCGAGGAGTGGTCTCAGGAGCAGGGCTCGTTTTGGGTGATCTCGGCGAGTGGTGACAACCGACCGATCCCGGTTGTAGAGCAGGTCGAGGTTCCTGTCTCGCCCTGACCTTCTCTCCAATTCCGCTCCGCGCCAGAACAGAAGGAGGGGGCCGCCACGTCTCGGGTCGACCACCTATTACCGCGCACCGCGCCGATACAGTGACCCGTCACGCCTATGACATCGGCAACTGACCGGTCCCGGTCACCTCGTTACCTTCTCCTGCTCTCAGTTGGCGCGCTCGGCGTGGTTTACGGGGACATCGGAACCAGCCCTTTGTACGCGATGCGCGAGGCCTTTCACGCGGCCAGCGACCTTTCCGTGACCAGAGCCAACGTCTTCGGGGTCCTCTCGCTCATGTTCTGGGCCCTGGTGATCATCGTGTCCATCAAGTATCTGATCTTCGTCCTGCGTGCCGACAACTCGGGTGAGGGTGGGATCATGGCGCTGACCGCGCTGATTCTCCCGCCCAACCGCCGGATCAAGGTCCGCGGTGTACATCGGGCGCTCATCCTCCTCGGGCTGTTCGGAACCGCTCTGCTCTATGGGGACGGCATGATCACCCCCGCCATCTCGGTGCTGAGCGCCGTCGAG
>Ga0209109_10002338_pt1 | contig 10418 bp, 13 predicted proteins | sample Rifsed10ft2_FD_184004 | JGI IMG/M metagenome (GOLD analysis project Ga0209109, IMG submission 184004) | Soil microbial communities from Rifle, Colorado, USA - sediment 10ft 2 (version 2) | ecosystem: Environmental > Terrestrial > Deep subsurface > Rock core/Sediment | place: Rifle, Colorado... | reverse complement strand
TGGCGCGCCTAGCGACTAACACTATGCACATTACTCACTACGTCAAAGCAAGCGCACAGGTCCACGGGTTCCACCGCTGGCCTGATGCTCCACCCGCATACCAGTACTTGAGTGAGCGTCACTACCATGTGTTCCACATCCACGCCCGTATGACTGTACCCCATGCTCAGCGGGCGGTGGAGATCAACAAGCTGGCGTGGGAGCTGGAAGACCTCACTCACCAGGCGGGTACACACGACCTCTACAACAATCTAGAACTCTCAACCTGGTCGTGCGAGCAGCTTGCTTTGCACTTAGCCACCCACCTAATAGACCGTTACGATCCAGACTGGGTGCAAGTAGAGGTACTAGAGGATGGTATCAACGGAGGAGGCGTACGCATTGAACGACCCTACCCCAACCCGAGCAGTGGATCAGACGATAGCAACTAACTTGCTCAAGCAGGTTGCCAAGCGTGCGCGCGCAAGCGCCCAGCGTACTGCGGCTGTGCTTGACGATCTGTACGCCACCCAACCCACTCCGGACCAGTTACCATCTAGCACCCTGATCGCACTCAAGGTCCTCCAAGACCGTCTCAACCGCTACCTTACCACCCACCTACCCCCTGAGCATGAAGGCGAGTAACCATGTTCTTCCAACTGTGCGTCATCTGCCAACTACATACCCTCTGGGTATTCGTCCGCCGCATCACCACCAAACAAGGAGATACCGGCTATGACTACTACCACTGCTCCCGCTGTGAACGTCTCGGCAGCGCCCGCCCCCGCACCCACTAGGCTGCATCCAGACCTAGCATTCGCTGCCGTCAAGCGTACCGTCGAGCCCCAGCCCGACCGCCTGACTGTCCAAGAATGGGCTGCTATGGAGAAGTACATCCGCATTCTGCTCAGCGCCTACCTCGGCGTCCCTACACTCGAGCTCAACTGCCGCACCTACGGAGTCCGCTATGTGGCGCATTAACCCTGGTCCTCAACCCGTCAAAGATGCAGGTCTAATCAAGGCTGCTCGCCGCCGTACACCCACCGGCTTCCGCATGTTGGCTACCCTAGCCGGCGCTGTGCCTGGGCTCTACATCATGTTCCAGTTCCCGCACGAGCCTGTAGCCTATGCCGGACCGTTCGTCTCGCTGGCCTGTCTGGCAGCAGCTAAGCCTGTGTGTCGTGCTCTGTTCGAGACCATGCGCGGGCGCGGCGCCACCCACTACGAGTCCATCCAGCATCCCGAGCCTAAGTGACCACCACCGCACCACCTGGCACCCGGCAGTATGTTGTGGCCTTTGACCCCGGTGTAACTACCGGGGTCGCTGCCATTCTATACATACCACCAGAGTGGCCACCCCACATAGTGTGGCATGGCGTGTTCACCACACTACCACAACTAGTAAGCATCTGGAACGACCTCACCGCAAGCGCCCATCCACAACCCACCATCATCATAGAGTCCTTCCAACTATTCCCTGGTGCAGCCCAGCAGAAGGTTGGTAGTGACTTCCCGGAGATACAAGTCATTGGACAGCTCAAGCTTCTGTGCTACTTACACCCCTCGCCGCATGGCCCACTCACATGGGTGATGCAACCACCTTCCACCCAGGCAGTCAGTCATTGGTCTTCAACTATGTTAAAGCGGTATGGGATGCCAGTCAAATGGCCAACACCACATCAACGGTCGGCAGCGTGCCACGGGATGCACTACTTGATCTCGATGCGCAACCGCTCACGCCAAGACCGTACCAACTAGATGCCATCCAACACCTAGCTCAGGGCAACTTGTTACTGGGTGATGAGCCGCGCATGGGCAAGACCTTAGAGGTCATTGAGGCCGCCCATCAGGTGCAGCAAGGCCCAGCCCTAGTCATCTGTAACAAGCCTGCCATGGCAGACTGGGCTGACACTATCGAGCGTCAGATCCCAACTGCTACCCCCCGCATTGCTGGTACTGCCGGACGGGTCAACCTCACTAACCTACAACGTGCCTTCCGCCCTAAGCGTGACCCTAACATCTGGTACATAGTACACTGGGAGGGACTGCGACTCAACTGGCAGACTCTAGCCCGCCCATTCTGGGACATCATCATAGCTGATGAAGCACACCGCATCTGCAACCGTAAGTCACAGACTGCACTCAAACTCAAGCTCATTACAGCACGCCGCAAGTGGGCGGTCACTGCCTCATACCAAGAGCAGTCCATTGCTGATGCTTGGTCCATCCTCAACTGGCTGTACCCTACACGTTACCGAAGCTACTGGCAGTTCGCCGAGACTCTTACTGACATGGCCATTGAAGGGTTCGGGCGCCGTACTCTAGGCACCAAGTCTGATCCTACCACCATCCAACAGATTCAACAACTACCCATCCTAGCACGGCGGCGACAAGATGTCATGCACGACTTACCTCCTCAAACAGTCTCACGGCGCGTAGTTGATCTGTACCCTGAACAGCGTGCCCTATACACCAAGCTGATCCAAGGCCAGCTCACTCTGCCTAACGAGCCGAATGAATATCTCAGCCCATCCAATGCTATCGCTAAGCTCATACGTCTGCAACAGCTAGCATCTGATCCCAGCATCCTAGGGTATGACGTACCAAGCATCAAGGTAGACTGGGTACTGGATTGGTGCCTCAACAACCCACACGAGCCTGTTGTTATCCTTACCAAGTTCCGCCACACTGCCATCCGTCTTGCTCAACAACTAGATGCTGCACTCATCATTGGCTCTATGCCCACTAGTGCGCCTGGTGTTGCTGAATTCAAGACGGGCAAGCGTCTTAGGCTAGTCGGTACCATTGATGCAGCCGGTGAGTCTATCACGTTAGACCGCTCTGATGTACTCATTCTAATGGACCGCCACTGGTCAGCTAAGAAGATGGCACAGGCCACTGACCGCATCTATAGCATGACTGCAACTGAGCCTAAAGATGTGTACTATCTTTACGCTAAGCAGACTGTAGACGTTCTCATCCATTCCGCCATCCAGAACAAGTGGGATGATGCTACCATGGTCCGCAAGTTTCTAGACGGAGGCCCTGACACCAATGACTAATGACCATACCGTCCACGTTACCGACGTCTTGAGTTTCTTAAACTGTCGGCAGCAGTGGGACTTCAGCTCCCACCTACGCCAGTACTTAGAACGCAAGACCCCAGTCATTCCGTTCTTCGTAGGTAAGGGTGTGCATGATGCGCTCGATGTCAAGTACGAGCGTGGTGCAGACCCCGCCGCCTTCTTCCACCAGTACGCACAGGATGAGCTCGTTGCTCTACACCGCACCGAAGGGGAACTATGGGATACCGAACTAGACAAACTCAAGGACGGCATAGACCTGGCAAAGAACATGCTCTGGCACTATGAACTGTGGCAACGCTACGACACATCCACTAACTCTGACCAGAACCTAAAGTTCATCGCTACCGAACTGCCAGATGATACCCCGCTCATGATCCCAGCCCCACCCGACTTCGCTGGTAGTGAGGAGTGGGGGGTAGGCTTTGGCTTGAGATTGGATGGTGTGGTACAGCGCACTACGGACAACACCTACTGGGTGTTCGAGACTAAGACCTGTCGGTCTATCGGTGAGCGCAAGACCATGCTCGCTAACGATCTCCAAGCTGCCATGTACTGTTGGGCTGCTGAGCAGATGCTTGGCGTCACCATCAGTGGTGTAATCTATAACCTGATGCGCAAAAAGATCCCATCCATCCCATCCCAACTGAACGCCACCATCTCTACCCCACATGGCAACCTGCCCACATTCAGTGTGGCCAAATCTACTGACACCACCTTCGAAGTCTATAAGCATATATTGGACGGGCTTGCCGATAAACGCGCCAGTGAACGGGGCGGCGAAGCCACAGTTCGGGATCAACTGCGGAACATTCTTTACGACCATCACCGCGCCCGACTAGAGGACCTATGGGCGCAGGGCAACACCTACTTTGAGCGGTATGAACTGGTTAAGTCACGCCCCCAGATCCGACGCGCACTGCATACTGTGTGGCATGCCGCACAAGATATGCTTGACCCCAATGTCCCCATCTACCCTAGACCGGGCGGCCTCCAGTGTAACTATTGCCACTTCCGGGCGCCCTGCCTCACTATTGATAACGGTGGGGACCCATCCCGCATCCTTGAAGAAGAGTATCAGCCGCGCCGCCCCTGGACGCCTAGTGTGGAGGGACTATAACATGACACTGTTTACACCTGAAGAGCGTGACCAGGCCTACCGCAAGGTGGTTCTAGGTAAGGCTGCTAGTGCTAGCATGCATGAAGGGCACATGACCATCCTGCGTAAACATCAAGCCGGCTCCATTGGCGCACCGCAAGCGGGCGGATCCCCCACAGGCCGTGCTAATGCCCTTGCGCCCTTGGTGTTCTACCTGTTGTGGGGGTTCAGCGTTGGCGTACTGGTAGGCATGATGGTGATGCGATGGCTAAGCTAGTTAAGGACCTCAACAAGTTCTATCTCAAGATGATGTTCTATGGGCGGCCGGGCTCGCTCAAGACTAGGACGGTGGGTTCGGCAGCTATGGACCCCCGGCTGTCACCATGTCTCATGCTGAGTATGCACGGCAACCCCATTTCGTTACGCGGCAACGACCAGCTGCCCACCATCATCGAGATCACCGAGATGCGGGACTTCAACGACATCTACACCTTCCTTGCCAACGGCCAGCAGAAGGTTCACCCACTGTGGTCTGCACTGGGCCTGACTGAGCCCTTCAAGTCGTTGGTGATTGATGGTGCTACCAACGTGAACTACAAGGCGTTCGATCTTATCACTGGCTGGGAAGGTGATGACAACTTCGAGCGCCTCAGTGCGAACACAGAACCAGGCCACTACAAGCAGAACATGGACACCATGATGCACTGGGCTGGTAAGTTCGTGTCGCTAGCTGACCTTGATGCCAAGCTACCAGTGCATGTGCTGATGACTGCGCTTGAGCGTGAGCCTGCCATTGACTTCCGCTCACGACAGGGCAAGGCCGAAGGCCAGCGTGGTCCATCACCAGCCAGCATGTTGTACCGTCCATCATTCCTCGGACAGGCTGGCGTGCTGATTGAAGGCCTGGTTGAGGCTATCGCACGGATGGTGCCAGTGTCGAGGTTTGATACTGAAGACCGTGCCCAACTAAAGCCACGACCAGGTGCTAAGTTCGCTGCCATCTGGCTGCCTGGTGATGACTTCGTGGCGAAGGACCAAGTTAGCCGGCACCAGCTAGGTGCTGTAACTTATGACCCAACGATGACTACCATCATGGATGTCATCTATGGTACGGTGGGCGAACCGTTACCAACCACCCAAGGAGCAAAGTAGCATGCCAATCGTAGCAGACTTTAGTGAGGCGAAGAACCGGCCGCTGCCGCGCAAGGGCTACCACGAGGCGGTGATCCATACCGCCGAAGTGGGCCAGTCCAAGGCCGGCAATCGCCAGATCAACATTCAGTGGAAGCTGGATGGTGAGGGCGATGAGGATGCCGGCAGCATTGTGTTCGACCAGTTCATGTTGGAGACCGCTGGCGCTCGCCGCACTGGTGAGATCATGGCCAACGTCTTCGGCCTGGCCGACAAGGTTGAGACCGGCGAGTACGACCGGGATGGTCGCCCTGAGTACACCTACAACCTGCACGAGTTCGAGGCTGATGATCTGATCGGCCTGCGCGCACAGGTTCGGGTGGACCACTGGACCACCAACACCGGCAACCCCGCCGCTCAGGTGAAGGGTGTGAAGCCGCTCGGTAGCAGCATGGCCGAGGCTCTCACCAAGGACTAACCGCCCACCCCCACCACCCCCACCTAGCGGCAGGCGTTAGGTGATAGGTAGCGAGGCAGGGTGTTTAGCCCACCGGCACCCTGCCTCCTACGGTCCCTACTATGAGCCTATTCGACATCATCTTCAAGGACGCACCGCCGGATACATTGGTAGAGGTAGGACCAATTGGACACACACAGTTCTGGGCCCCAGCCAAACTCCTCAGCATTGGAGAGTGGCCGCAAGATCAAGACATCTATTTCGGACCTGCCCTCCGTGATACTTCTGAGCGTGGCACTAAGGAAGCTGTTAGTGCAACTCGGACCCTGTGGGTTGATGTTGACCTGGACGACAAGGCGAGAGTACCTGACTACAATGATAGACGTATTAGTGTCCTCACACCCCTGGCACTCCTTCCACCCAGTATTGTCGTTTGGAGTGGGTGGGGTTACCATCTCTATTGGGTCCTGGACGGGTGGTTAGCTGACGTAGCTAGGTTAGAAGAAGCTAACAAGGTACTGCGCGATGACATCAAAGCTGACCACACCTGGAATGCCAACCGGCTACTTAGAGTCCCTGGCACAACTAACCATAGACACGGACAGCCTCTGGTCTGCCGAATTATACAGGCCAATCCGTTTACCTACAGTATTGAAGATGTGCTGGCTGTCGGAGAGGTTAGCTCAGCCACAAGGCACAAGATCAGCACAGGTGATAGGCGAGGCTATCGGAGCCGGAGTGAGCGTGATTTTGCCGTGCTACGAGAACTGGGCCAGCTGGACCTCTCCGATACAGCTATTGAAAATATCTTTCAGTATCACAAGGTTGGAGACCGTTACCAAGATCCTGAGAAAGGAGGCCGAGCCTATCTGGATCGTACCCTGGAGCGAGCTCGCAATATCGGGCCACGGCCTGGTAGCGCCGGACGGGGTCGTGGGCACGAGCCGGCCGAGCTTGATAAGAGAGATGATGGATACTACCTTGTGCGAGGTAAGTCCAGCCGAAGGCTCAGTACTTTCACGCTGGATCCCAAGCTACTCTTAGAAGGTGATGACCATGATGCCCTGCTCTGTGACGTCCACGCCAGCGACTACACCTGGACCAATATCACCTTCACTCGTAATGCATTCACTGGCCGGAATGCCCTGGACAAAGAAGCACGTTTGGCATCTTGGCAGTGGCTGGGTAAAGATGACGACGTCCGCTCATTGCTACCTTTCCTCATGGCCCAACTCGAAGAGGTTGGACTGCCCAGAGTTAGAGCAAGCTCCACACTTGGTCTTCACCAGCTTGGTCCCAACCGTTATGCCTACCTGGCCATCGACAGTTTACTATCCGTCCATGGAGTCCAAGGTAAGACCACCGCACCTCTGGTATATCTCCCAACCGGACGTGAGTCGCCCAATGTTCATTACACTGACACAGCCGATCCCCTCACTATGGAGCAGCGAACCACCATCGGAACCCTTCTGTCTGGTATCAACATGGCTGACGTTATCTGGCCCTGTATTGGGTGGTATTTCGCAAGTCCTTTCAAGCCTGCCCTCGAGCAGCTTACTCCCAGCGTCCGCTTCCCTATCCTTAACGTATTCGGCACTCGAGGATCTGGCAAGACTACTACCATCCAACGAGTGATGTTACCGCTATTAGGTGTGACTGATCCCAAGAGCTATGATGCCAAAACCAGTGCGTTCGTTACGTTGGCGCTGCTTGGTGGTACAAATACTACCCCAATTGCGTTTAGTGAGTTCCGGCAGGGCAGCGTCGAGGCGTTCATCCGCTACATATTACTGTCTTATGACACAGGACACATCCCCAAGGGACGAGCTGATCAGACTACTCTCGACTATCCCCTCAGTGCGCCTTTCAGCATTGATGGTGAGGACCAGGTGGATGACGCCGCCGCCAAAGAGCGGATCATTGCAATCAACTTTAGGCCAGATACGATCAGCGAGGAGAGTGCAGCGTGGCGGAACTTCAACCAGTTGATCTTAAGGAACGACTCATTCAACTCCTTCGCGACACTGTACTTACAGCACTGCCTCCAGATATTAGAACGTGGTTCTCTACATACACAGTTCGAGAGTGCACGCCAGATGATGCTGAACGCTTTTCCAAGTACACTTCCGGACCGGATACGGAACAATTTGTCTGTGTCGTGGTTAGGGATTGTGACCTTCTGCGAGTTCTGCGGGTTGACTATACCACCAGCCCAGGTCTTGGCCGGCTCTTTAGCGTTGGTGTTCAACCAAAAGATGGGCCGGACACTGACTCTAGCGGACGAGTTCATGACGGACCTACTGAACCATCTGGCTAGCCACCGATCGAGCCTACCATGGATGGCTGATGAGGAGGGTGTGTGGTTCCAACTGACCCCAGCCTACAATTGGTGGTTGGGCTCACGTAAGCGGGCTGGCCTGGGTGCCTTGGGTCGTGATGCAGTACGTATACAGCTGACCGAGTGCGGCTATGTTGGTACGCCAGCACAGCGTAGCGGACTGTGGATGTACCCTATCAATGTTAAAGCTGCCAGCGCTGCTGGCTTAGATGTACCGCTCCACTACGAGCGGCGTATCCTGGAAGGAGTTGAGTACTAATGGTTATCACACGGGAGTACCACTTTAGTGCAGCCCACCTGCTGCCCAACCACGACGGCCAGTGCCGCCGCCTACACGGCCATAACTACCGTCTGCTAGTCACCATTGGTGGCCCAGTGTATGTGGGAGATGGCGATACCGAAGAGGGGATGGTAATGGACTTCGTACAGGTGGACAACATTGTCCGTCCCATCATTGATGAGCTAGACCACCGCTTCATCGCTAAGGGTGATGAATGGCCGTACCTACTGGGTCAGGAGTATGCCGCTGCTACACCTGACAACTTCGTAGTGATCGGCGCCCGTAGTACCGTAGAGAACATTCTCACATGGCTGGCAGCTACCATCCGTCTAAGTCTGCGTGGCACAGACCGCGAGCTCGCCCGGATTACACTGTACGAGACAGAAAGGAACTCCGCCACATGGGAGATCCAGTAGCTCAGCCGGACCATTACACCAAGGGGCAACTAGAGCTAAAGTGGGTCATCGCCGACCAGGGTTTCAACTGGATGGCTGGTAACATCATCAAGTACATCTGGCGTTATCGCCACAAGGGTACCCCACTCCAAGATCTACTCAAGGCGCGGGAGTACCTCAACATGCTGATTGAGCTAGAAGAGGAGCGAGCATGACAGACGAACACCAGTATCCTATATCGGAATGCTTTGGGCCTACCATCCAGGGTGAAGGACCATTGGTTGGTGCCCATACGTTCTTTGTGCGGTTCGCCGGGTGTGACTTTGACTGTGAGTGGTGTGACACCAAGTACGCCGTGCGACCATCCTACCCTGGGTGGACTAAGACCATGATGACCGCACCAACCATCCTGCACACACTCAGCACGCTGGGTGCGTTCCCTGGTGACTGGGTGGCGCTCAGTGGTGGCAACCCGGCGCTGTTCGTTGATCACGCCCTGCTGCATCAGATGGCGCAGTTCCGTACTCTGCTCGAAACTCAAGGTAGCATAGCGATTGAAGATGAGGTCAACACCAAACTGCACGCACTCATCATCAGTCCCAAGCCACCATCCTCAGGGATGGCTGACAGGTTCGATCCTACACCAATCCGTAAGATGTTAGCTGTGCGTAGTATGTGGAGTGGGTCCCGGATCACCGCACTGAAGTATGTGGTGTTCAATGCGGAAGACATAGCCTGGGTCAAACAGGCGGACCAGGAGTTCAAGAAGTACTGGACCGTGCCACGATACCTGAGCATAGGTACTAACCTGGTCAACCCCGACCCTACCACCCAGATCATTGACAGCGCCCGCAAGGTGGCCGAGCTCATCGTCAGCGACCACGACCTGCGGCGGTTCACTCTTGGTATCCAACTGCACGTCCTACTGTACGGCCAAAGGAGAGGAGTCTAACATGGCTAAGTCTAAGAGAAAACCAACTGGTAAGGTCCACGTACCAGGGCACGGATGGGTGCAGCCTAACACTAAAGCTGCCCGTGCGTGGCGAGCTGAGCGGGCGCAGAATGAAGTACTATTCCGTTACGCTACCAAGATTGAGGCCGCCGAGGTTGCTGAGCTGGCAAAGTACAACCCTACTAAGGAGTTGGCGGATATACTGGATCTCACCTACGGACCAACTGGATGGTACACTACTGCGGGTCGGTTCCTCAACTACCTTAAGGAGTTTGTGCCTGGTCCTAAGCCCACCTTCACAGAGTTTGAGTTTGGTGCTAACCAGCTCATCGTGGCCTCGCCCATCGAGTTCGCGTCTATGTGCTCACACCACCTGCTGCCGTTCCTAGGCTATGCCCACGTGGGCTACATCAGCGATGGCAAGGTGCTGGGCTTGAGCAAGATCCCTCGCTTGGTTGAGTGGGTAGCCCACCGCCCACAGATGCAGGAGGCGATGACTTCCCAGATCGCTGATGAGCTCAAGTCGCTCTTGAAGCCTAAGGGCGTGCATGTGGTGGTTGAAGCCATCCACACCTGCGCCTGTGCTAGGGGTGTCCGCAAGGTCGGGATGTACATGCGTACTAGCTTACCAACTGGTGTGTTCCGAGACAACGCTGTAACCCGTGAAGAGTTCTTCCACATGTGCTCACTGCAAGGCGGCCGGA
>Ga0209109_10002337_pt1 | contig 10420 bp, 9 predicted proteins | sample Rifsed10ft2_FD_184004 | JGI IMG/M metagenome (GOLD analysis project Ga0209109, IMG submission 184004) | Soil microbial communities from Rifle, Colorado, USA - sediment 10ft 2 (version 2) | ecosystem: Environmental > Terrestrial > Deep subsurface > Rock core/Sediment | place: Rifle, Colorado... | reverse complement strand
CCGCCAGGACGAGGACGGCTACTTCTGGTTCGTCGGCCGCGCTGACGACGTGATCAAGAGCTCCGGCCACCTCATCGGCCCCTTCGAGGTCGAGAGCACCCTCATGGAGCACGCCGCCGTGGCCGAGGCGGCCGTCATCGGCAAGCCCGACCCCGTCGCCCTGGAGGTCGTCAAGGCCTTCGTGGCCCTCAAGGACGGCTTCGAGGCGAGCGAGGCGCTGCGCCGGGAGCTGCTCGGCTTCGCGCGCTCTCGGCTGGGCGCCGTCGTCGCGCCGAAGGAGATCGACTTCCTGCCGGGGCTGCCGAAGACGCGCAGCGGTAAGATCATGCGGCGCCTCCTCAAGGCGCGCGAGTTGGGCCTGCCGGAAGGCGACATCTCAGCCCTGGAGAGCACGACGTGACTACGCGACCGGCCCGCGGCCGCAAGGCCGCCGGCCAGAGCCACGACCTCGACCTGCTGCGCGGGATGCTCCGCATCCGGCGCTTCGAGGAGCGCTGCTCCGACCTCTACCAGCTGGGCAAGATCCGCGGCTTCCTCCACCTCTACATCGGCGAGGAGGCCGTGGCGGTCGGCGCCATGCAGGCGCTGACGCCGGACGACAACATCGTGTCGACCTACCGCGAGCACGGCCACGCCCTGGCGCGCGGCATGCCGCCGACGAGCCTGATGGCCGAGCTGTTCGGCAAGGCGACGGGCTGCAGCCGCGGCCGCGGCGGCTCCATGCACTTCTTCGACGCCGAGCGCCGCTTCTACGGCGGCTACGCCATCGTTGGCGGCGGGCTGCCCGTCGCCGTCGGCCTCGCCCTCGCCGACAAGATGACGGGCCGCGCGCGCGTCACCGCCTGCTTCTTCGGTGACGGCGCCGTCGCCGAAGGCGAGTTCCACGAGTCGATGAACCTGGCGAAGCTCTGGGAGCTGCCCGTGCTCTTCCTCTGCGAGAACAACCTTTACGCCATGGGCACCGCCCTCGACATCTCCCAGTCCGTGACAGACATCGCCTCCAAAGCCCAGGCCTACGGCGTCCCCAGCCGCGCCGTCGACGGCATGGACGTCCTCGCCGTCGAGGCCGCTACGCAGGAGGCGGCCGCCAGCGTGCGCGCCGGTGGCGGGCCCCAGCTGCTCGAGCTCCGCACCTACCGCTTCCGCGGCCACTCCCTCGCCGACCCGGAGCTCTACCGCTCGAAGGAGGAGGTCGAGCGCTGGATGGAGCGCGACCCCATAGCGACCTTCACAGAACGCCTGCGGGACCTCGAGCTGCTCAGCGACGCCGGCCTGCAGAAGCTGGAAGAGGGCGTGAAGGGGGAGATCGAGGGCGCCGTCGCCTTCGCCGAGGAGTCGCCCTGGGAGCCCGTCGACGACCTGCTGAAGGACGTGACCGCCCCGTGACGACGATGACCTACCGCGAGTCCATCCGCTCCGCCCTGCGCGATGCCCTGCGCGGCGACCAGCGCGTGTTCCTCATGGGCGAGGACGTCGGCCGCTACGGCGGCGCCTTCGCCGTCAGCCGCGGCCTGCTGCAGGAGTTCGGCCCGGACCGCGTCCGCGACACGCCCCTCATGGAGTCGACCTTCCTGGGCGCCGGCATCGGCGCCGCGCTCAACGGCATGCGGCCCATCGTCGAGATCATGACGATCAACTTCAGCATGCTCGCCATGGACCAGGTGCTGAACAACGCCGCGACCCTGCGCTACATGTCGGGCGGCCAGCTTAATGTGCCCCTCGTCGTCCGCATGGCGACCGGCGGCGGCCGCCAGATGGGGGCGCAGCACTCGCACAGCCTGGAGGGCTGGTACGCCCACATCCCCGGCATCTCCGTCCTCGCTCCCGCCACCGTCGCCGACGGGCGCGGCATGCTCCTGGCCGCGCTGCAGGAGCCCGACCCCGTCTTCATCATGGAGCACGCCACTCTATACCCTATGGAGGGCGAGGTGGACGAGGCCAGCGGCCCGTGCGACATCCGCAAGGCAGCCGTGCGCCGCGAGGGCACCCACGTGTCGCTCATCACCTACGGGGCCTGCCTGTGGAAGGCCCTGGCCGCGGCGGAGCAGCTAGCCAAGAAGGGCATCGAGGCCGAGGTGGTCGACCTGCGCGTGCTGCGGCCGCTCGACAGCGCGACCTTCCTCGCCTCCGTCGCCAAGACGCGCGGCGCCGTCGTCATCGAGGAGGCGTGGCGCACCGGCGGCCTCGCGGCCGAGGTCTCGGCGCAGATAATGGAGAACGCCTTCGACGTGCTCGACTGGCCGGTGCAGCGCGTCGGCGGCGCCGAGGTGCCGGCGCCCTACGCCAAGCAGATGGAGGACGCCTCGCTGCCCCAGATCGAGGACATCGTCGCGGTCGTGGAGGCGAACCTGGTCTGATGGCCGACCTCGTGATGCCCGTCCTCGGCGCCGACATGAAGGCCGGCGAGCTCGTCGCCTGGCTCAAGCGGCCCGGCGACCGCGTCCAGAAGGGCGACGTCTTCGCCGAGGTCGACACCGAGAAGGCGGTCGTCGAGGTCGAGTCGATGTTCAGCGGCGTCATCGAGCGGCTGCTGCTCAGCCCCGGCGACAAGGTCCCGGTCGGCGCGGTCATGGCCGTCGTCCGCGCCGAGGGCCCGGAGGCGGCCGCTGCAGCGGCGCCGGCAGTCGCGCCTCCGGCCGCTGCGCAGCGCCTCGCCGGCCCGCGCCCGACCATCGCGCCGGCGGCGGCCGCGGGACGCCTGCGCGTCTCGCCCGTGGCGCAGAAGCTCGCCGAGGAGAAGGGCATCGACCTCTCGACCGTCGCCGGCACGGGGCCCGGCGGCCGCGTCATGCTCCGCGACGTGGAGGAAGCGGCCACCCGCGTCGTCGCCAGGCCGGCCGCGGCCGCTCCTGCGCCCGCAGACCGTGCCCTGCGCATGCGCCAGAGCATCGCCGCCGCGATGAGCCGCTCCCACCGCGAGATCCCTCACTTCCACGTCGAAAGCGTCATCGACATGAGCCGCGCCATCGCCTGGTTGACGGCGGAGAACGCCCGCCGGCCCGTGGCGGAGCGCCTGCTCTACGGCGTGCTCCTCATCAAGGCGGCGGCGCTGGCTCTGCGCAAGGTGCCGGAGGCGAACGCCGTCTGGGCCGGCGACCACGTTGAGCCGAAGGCCGCGGTCCACGTCGGCGTCGCCATTGCCCTGCCGGGCGGCGGCCTCGTCGCGCCTGCCATCCACGACACGGACAAGCTCTCGCTGGGCGAGCTGATGGCGAAGCTGCGCGACCTCGTACAGCGGGCGCGCGCCGGCCGCCTGCGCAGCTCTGAAGTGTCGGACCCGACGATCACCGTGACCAGCCTCGGCGAGCAGGGGGCGGAGAGCGTCTTCGGCCTCATCTACCCGCCGCAGGTCGCCCTCGTCGGCTTCGGCAGGCTGACGGAGCGGCCCTGGGTCGTCGAAGGGCGCCCCGAACTGCGCAAAGTCATCCACGCCTCGCTCGCCGCCGACCACCGCGCCCTGGACGGCTACCGCGGCAGCGTCTACCTGGCCGAGGTCGAGCGGCTGCTGCAGGAGCCCGAAAGCCTATGAGCGAGGACGCGGTGCGGGAGAAGGTGCTCGCCATCCTCGCCGAGCTGGCGCCGGAGGTCGACGTCCACGCCCTCAGGCCCGACGTCCGCCTGCGCGACCAGATGGACATCGACTCGATGGACTTCCTCAACTTCCTCATCGGCGTCGACGAGCAGCTGGGCGTCGACATCCCGGAGGCGGACTACCCCCGTCTGGCGACGCTCGATGCCATCTACCGCTACCTCCAGGAGAAGCTGGCGCGGAAGGCCTGAGCCGTCGGCTAGCCCAGGACGCGGCGGATCTCGCTCGCCAGGGCGTCGAGGTCGACGCCGTTCTCCTCGCGCAGAACGCGCCGGAGGACGGGCGGGATGGCGTCCAGCGTCTTGATGGCCTGCTGGAGGATGCTGCGCTGCTGGCGCAGGCGCGCCGCCTCGTCGGCGGGCGTCACGAGGTCGTCGAGGATGGCCTCCTCGGAGCGGGAGGCGACGATGGGCTCCGGGAGGCCGCGCACCCATACGGTGGCCCTGCGCCCGGGCCCGCGGCCCTCCGTGATCGGCTGAACGGCGACGACCTCGTCGCTCAAGACGTACTTGCCGTAGCCCAACGCCACCATCTGGCCGGCTTGCACCCTCATCGGCGGCCTCCTTCGGTCCGAGAGCCGCTGCGATGTTACCTCAGACGCTGCACGAATAGTGAGGGCCTGGCGCGCCTGCCGGCAGACAAGCACACCTGTAGCCTCTCTCGAGGACTTACTTCCAGCTCTTCGCGTCTTCTGCGTCGGGAGGGGATTCCACGTCCTGCTCTCTCAGCAGGGCGGCGTAGCGCTCCAGCTTCTCCAGCGCGGCGGCCGCGGCTGCGATGTCCGCTGGCGCCGGCTCGACGGCTTCCTTGGCAGGCGGCGCGGGCTCGGCGACGGCCTCGTGTCCATCGAGGGCGCCGTCCGGCTCGGCGACGGCCTCGTGTCCATCGAGGGCGCGGTCCGGCTCGGCGGCCAGCCCCATCGCCTCATCGATGCGCTCCTCGTAGGGCGCAGGGAGGCGCTCCTCCGAAGGCTTTTCCAGGAAGTCGTCCAGCGTCAGGCGGAGATTGCCGCGGTCAGCCGCGGCGCGGTCGCGGGCCGCCTGAAGACGCTGGCGCAGCTGCTCGGCGTCGTCGCGCTGCTTCGGCTTGAACCAACCCATACATTCTCATTCTCGGCAGATTGGCGGCCTTCCTTGCGTCTCGAGCGAGCTGCCCGCCTCGGCGCGCAGCTCTCCCAGCACGCCACGCAGGCTAGTACGCCCCACTGATTGGGGCGTTTGGATTCCTAAGCCGCTGCGCAGCGCTCTCGCGCTACTCCGCTCAAGTGAGAGCGGGCGCATGGGGGACACCCCCATGCCCCCGCGCATGGGCTGCGCCCCCGCTACCCCTGCTCCTGGCTCATCGAATTCATGCGACTGAACTAGTGGCCGCTGCGCTGGTGGTGCTGGCGCAGCAGGTCCTTGCCGTAGTCGTTGCCGTTGGGCGTCCGCACCACCGTGTGGATGTGGTCGCGCGTCGGCACGTCGTTGGCCAGCGCCACGCCGCGCAGGTGCTCGAACTCGATGAGGATGACGGGGCTGTGCACGCGGTAGTAGAAGACGTCCTCGTCGCCGGTGCCGCCGATCCAGGCGAAGTACGTCTCGTCCAGGTGGGCCTGCGCCTCCGCCAGCCAGGCCTGCGCGTGGCCGGCCCGCAGCCGCCCCACGTAGGCGTCGATTAGCCGCGTCGCCAGCTCCCTCTGCCCGGCCGAGGCCTCGGTTAAGCAGAAGCCTTCCCGTCTCATCTCGAAGTTGTCGCGGAAGGCGGCGGCGTAGATCTCGTCCGGCATCGTCTCGGAGATGACGGCCTTGCTCCTCTGCGCCGGCGTCAGGGACTGGGCGAGGGCGAGGCCTCGCCTGTCCTCCTCGTCGAAGACGTGGACGCCGGCGTACTTGCTGCCGCTCGGCCCGACCGTGGGCTCCGAGCCCATGAACATCGGCGTCGCGACGACCTGGTCGCCCAGGACGAAGCAGTTGATGATGAGGTGGTGCCCGTCCATCTGCCAGCCCCAGGGCGTCTCCTCCGAGGGCGTGCCCAGGACGCTGACCCAGTAGAGCCAGTCGCCGTACTCCAGGTCGCTGCCCGTGAGCTCGCGCAGCGTCTCGTTGAGCTTCATGATGCCGCGCGCCGTCTCGTAGCCGGCCGGGCTCAGGGTCTGGCGCAGCAGCTCCAGGCCCTTCTCGCGCTGGTCGTCGCGCAGCTTCTCCAGGAGGGCGCCGTGACGCATGAGGAACATGTGGACGTTGCTCCACCGGCGCCAGGCGTCGCTCTCCACCCGGAATGTGGCGGCGTTGCGCCCGGCCTCGTCCAGGCAGGCGAGGAAGGCCTCCGCCGCGGCCTTGATCGGCAGCGTCGAGACGCCCGTGCGCCGCAGCGCGAAGAGGCCGGGCGTCACCTTCCCGTCGTCGGTGACGCCCTTGAACGCCTCGACGACCGCGGCCTCGCCGGCGTCCCGCATCGCCTTCGTCCGCTCGTTCTGCATGGATGAGAGGTCCCGCGCCGAGATCGGCGGCCGCTGCCGCGGCCGGAGGGTTGACGTGGTGGTCATGGCGGTCGGCTCCGTTTCTGCAATGGACTCTGCGCCGCAGGCACGCCGATTCTACGGCACGACGGCCCGCCTCGCCACGGTCGATGGCTCAGCCCGTCTCTGCTACGTTTAGTGCGTCAGGAGCGCGAAGATCGATCTCGCCGAAGCCGTCACAGAGCAGGGGAGGCTGACCTGGCCGGGGTGATCCGCCGCGCTCTCGCGTCCGGCGCGCTCCTCGCGCTCGTCGTCAACCTCCTGCTGGCGGCGACGCGCCTCTGGAGCGCCGGCGGCCAGACGACGACGGTGCAGATCGAGGCCATCGGCGGCAGCTACCGCGTCTTCGTCGACGGCAGCCAGATGATCCCGAAGCCGGGCCCGGCCGCGCCGGATCGCGCCAAGCTCGACGCGCCGGCGCGGGGCGCCATCGCCCTGGGCCTCCTCGCCGGTGTGCCCACCCTGCCCGACCCCCAGGGCATCGACTCCGTCGTCGTCACGGACCCGGCCGGCCGCGAGATCTTCCGCGACGACTTCTACTTCCTCGAAGAGGAACGCTGGCAGGTAGTCTCCGGCGCGTTCCAGGTCCAGGACGGCGTCCTGGTCGCGAGGGAGAAGGGCGTTGCGAACGTTCTGCAGCTCAGGGGCCCGGGCTGGAGCGACTACGTCGTGACGGTGACCTATCGTAACGCCATGGCGGGCGGCCTTGAGGCGCGGCGCCAGGGCGCCGGCCGCGTCGCCTACGGCTTCAACCTCATCCGCGACTTCCCCAACTACCTGGAGGCCTTCGACGAAAGCGGGGAGTGGACGGGCACCGAGTTTGGCGGCTTCCTCCACACCCGGAAGCCGGAAATCCTCAGGTCCCTCGGTGCGATGGCCGTTGGCGCCTACCCGCTGCCGCTGCTGGGCGTCGCGACCGGCGCCGTGGCCGCGCTGGCGCTGGCGCTCCTGCAAGCCGTCCTCTCGCGGTGGCTGCGGCTGCCGGCCTTCGGGCCCGTGTCCGCGCTCGCGTCGAAGCTCCGCCCTTACGCCTGGCCGGCGCTTGTCGTCGTGGCCGCAATCGTTGCCTTTGGCGGCACACTGCACATAATCTCGGAGTACTACGACCGCGTGCCCCATCTCCCTGACGAGGACAGCTACGTCTTCCAGGCAAAGCTCTTCGCCGCCGGCCAGATCACGGGCGCCGTCCCGCCCGTCCGGGAGGCCTTCTACTTCTGGCTCCCCAACTTCCTCTACGAGAACGGCGACCGCTGGTCGAGCGTCTATCCCTTCGGCCACCCGCTCATCCTGGCGCCCGGCGCGCTGCTGGGCGTCACCTGGCTCGTGCCGCCGCTCGTCGGCGCGGGCTGCGTAGGGCTCATCTACCTTGTCGGCCGGCGCCTCTACGACGCGCGCACGGGGGCTGTAGCCGCCGTCCTCCTCATCGCCTCGCCCTTCTTCCTCATGCAGGCGAGCAACTTCATGTCGCACAACACCTGGACGCTCTACGTCCTGCTCTCCCTCCTCTTCCTCCTCCAGCGCGAGAGGCCGCTTCTCTACGGCGCGCTCTCCGGCCTCTTCTTCGGCCTGGCGCTGAACACTCGCACGGTCGAGACGGCGATGCTCATCCCGCCCTTCGCAGCCGTTCTCGGCGGCTACCTGGCGCCGAAAGAGGGGCGCGGGACTGCGCTCCGCTACCTCGGCGCTTTCCTCGCCGGCGGCGGGCTCATGGCCCTGGCGATGCTCGGCTACAACGCCGCCGCCACCGGCGACCCGCTGACCGCGCCCTACACGCGCGACACCGGCGCCGACAACGTCCTCGGCTTCGACTCCGAGTTCACGCTGGACGTCGGGCTGCGCAACGTGCAGGCCCTGCTCATGTCGCTACTCCTGGTCTTCAACGCCTGGCCTGCCTGGGTCGGGCTCGCCTTCGTGCTGCTGCCCTTCGTTCTTGGCACGCGCAACCGCTGGGACTACTTCTGCCTGGCGAGCGTCTTGCTCGTGGCCGGCGTCTACGTCCTCTACCGCTGGAGCGGCCTCTACGAAGGCCCGCGCTACTGGTACCAGGCCGTGCCCTTCCTCATCCTGCTCACGGCGCGAGGCGCCGAGTGCGCCGCGCGCCTCATTGGCGACGCCGCGGCGCAGGTGCGGGGCCGCCTCCTGCGCGACCTCCGGCCGGCGCGCTGGGCGGGCCTCCTCGTCGTCTACGCCTTCGTCGCCTACCTGGTCGTGGCCGGGACGGGCGGCTGGCTTTTCGGCTGGAACAAGACGTGGCTGGAGGCGGACGTGCCCCAGGTGCAGGCCGAGCTCGCGGACGTGCGCGACTTCTTCGACATCGACGACCGCCTCGTCAAGCTCGGGAGGGAGCTAGATCTCGAGAACGCTCTCGTCCTCGTGCAGCCGTGCGGCTTCTTCCAGAGCCTCGCCTGCTACGGCACCGTCTTTCTCGAGAACTCCGTCGCCTTCGACGGCGATGTCGTCTGGGCGCGCTATATCACGGGCCGCAACGCCGAGATCGTCGCCGCCTTCCCCGGCCGCGCCGTCTACGTCGCCGACTGGGAGGGCGGGCCCTCCATTGCGCCCTACAACCCAGCGGAGGACCCCTGAGTAAGGCGGAGTAGGCCCGATGGCCTACGCTGGGTATCAACTTCCGGCCGATGTGGGCGAACATCACTGCAAGGAGAGCCACCCAGCGCGGAGGAGGGATGACCGTTGCTCGACCTCCGGAACATAAAGGCCCACGTAGCAGACTTCTTCGATTCCGTCCTCAGGCTGTCGAACGGCTCTGACCGCTCCGGCCCCACATTCGACCCGCTGACGAACCTGCCGGCGCGCGCCGCCGTCATCGCCGAGGTCGGCCGCTCCCTCGCCCGGGCGCGCCGCAGGCAGCCCACCGCCCTCGTCATACTCGACTTCAGCAACACGCAGGGGCTGACCGAGCCCAACGTCCCGGCCGACCGACAGCTGCAACGCGACCTCGGCCGCGTGCTGCGGGCGTGGATTCCCGGCGAGCACTTGGTGGGCCACCTGCGCGACCGGGAGTTCGCCGTCCTCCTGCGCAACCTCCCGATCAGCGACGTCGAGCACATCGTCGACCAGGTCGTCGACAACCTCCGCGCGGACCCGCTGCTGGCCGGCCGGCAGAAGTACATCGCCACCATCGTCGGCGTCGGCTTCAGCAGCCGTTCCGACTGCCAGGCGTCGCAGCTGATGAGCCTGGCCGACATCGCCCTCTACTACGCGAGAGCGACCGGCCGCAGCTGGCACGCGATCGTCGACGAGGTGCCGGTCACCAAGGCCGCCTGAGCGCGAAGCGAAGGAGCGAGGGCCGCGGCCCTCGCTCCTCAGCGTTCGCGAAACCGTTACGCCCGGTGGTGCCTCAGAGTGAGCCCGGCGCCCGCGGCCAGAACCGCGAGACCACCTGCCCCCGCGAGCCAAAGCAGCCACGAGGCGTTGCCCGCGTCGCCTTCGGCGAGGCCGGCCTCGCCCGTCGCCGGTGCCCCCAGCGCCGGCGCTTGCTTGGCTGCCAGCGCAGCGCCTGCTTTGGCTTCCGCCACTATCCCGGCGAACTCCTGGCTCACCATGATCTGTCCGTTTAGCATGACCGTGAGGCCGGTCGGCGAGACCAGGGGTGCCGCGACCACCTCGCTGATCTTGCCGTTCCTAACGCGCACCAGGCGGCCCGGGGCCTGGTTCAGAAAGTCGGTGCTGAACTCGGACACAAGCAGCGAACCATCTCGGTCGAAGGCGAGGTTGGTGGCAGTAGTGAGCCCGTCCGCGTAGACGGTCGCCTCGCCGGCGTCTAGGGCGTCGCCGTCAGCGTTCGAGTCCTTGAGACGGTACACGAGCGCCGCGTTCGTCGGGAACGGGAAGCCCGTGAGCGTTGAGACGTAGAGCGCGCCGTCCGGCCCGATCTCAATGCCTGTCGGCACCTGGTCCATCGTCGGCCCGCCTGCTTTCGGGAACAAGGGATTAGGGCGATTCGGGAAGATCGCGAAGGGCTTGATTTGACCTGTGAACGAGACGCGGAAGATCGCGTTCGCGCCCGAGTCGACGACGTAAAGGCCGCCCGCCCCGTCCGAGACCAGGTCGAACGGGTTTGATAGCAGTTCCGGTTTGCCTGTCCGGTCCACGTCGCCGTCGGTGTTGTTCGCCTCCTCGTAGGCGCCCAGGTCAGCGATCAGGGTGGGCTTCTCACCTTCCCTCAGGCGGTAGACGGCCTGAAAGCCGGCGTCCGGCGCCTCCCCGACCGTGAAGTAGTAGTAGCCGTCAGCGTAGATGACCGAGTTGGCGCCGACCGGCAGAGGCCCCTCCGGCGTGTTGGCGATGACGGACGGCAGGCCGGAGGCCAC
>Ga0209109_10002333_pt1 | contig 10429 bp, 9 predicted proteins | sample Rifsed10ft2_FD_184004 | JGI IMG/M metagenome (GOLD analysis project Ga0209109, IMG submission 184004) | Soil microbial communities from Rifle, Colorado, USA - sediment 10ft 2 (version 2) | ecosystem: Environmental > Terrestrial > Deep subsurface > Rock core/Sediment | place: Rifle, Colorado... | reverse complement strand
CGGCGGCGGCTCGCTAGGTCAGAATCGGGAGCGCCCCGGCAGGACGGACCTGACCCAGCTGCGCACGGCGAGCCACATGAGGGGCAGCCGCAGGCGCGTCCAGGCGCGTTCCAGGCGGGCGATCGCCACGGACGAGATGGATCGGCCCGAGTAGCTCTGCCAGACCTTGCCGTCGGCGATCTCGTGGATCTCGACGGTCCGGCGCGGCAGCTGCTCCTGCAGCCAGCCGGCGTACTCGTAGACCGTCTCCGAGGGACGCTGGGCCACGCCGGCGCGATCGGCCGCGAAGGCCAGGCGCTGCCACTGCCGGTCGCCCGGCGCCAGGAACCGGAAGCGGTGCCTGCCCTGCAGCAGGCGCCAGGCCGCGACCAGCAGCAGGAGGGCGAGGAGCGCCACCACCACCAGCGCGTTGCCGCTTCGCGACTCGTCGGCCGGCGGCTGGCCGCCCGGCTGGAAGCCGCCCGCCACCGGCTCGAAGGACGGGAGGTTGCGGACGGTGCCGAGGTCGTCCCCCTCCAGGAACTGCTGGCCGGGGTCGACGCCGGCGACCGGGTTGGGGATGGGCGGGACGAATCCCTCGCCCTGCAGCCTGACCACCGGCGCCAGGGTCTTGGTCGCCTCGAAGCTCTGCCAGCCGTAGCCGGGGAAGAAGACCTCGACCCAGGCATGAGCGTTCTTCTCGCGGTACTGGTAGATGCCGTCCTCCAGCCGCTCGCCGGGCGCATAGCCGACCGCCACCCGCGAGGGGAGGCCCAGGCTGCGGGCCATGACCGCCATGGCGCTGGCGAAGTACTCGCAGTAGCCGATCTGCCCGGCCGGATCGAACAGGAAGAAGTCGACCAGGTCGCGGTCCGGGTCGGCCGGCAGCGGCGCCCTGGTCTTGTAGCTGAAGCGGGCGTTGGTCTGGAGGTAGGCCGCCAGTGCCTTGGCCTGGTGGTACGGATCGGTCGCGCCGGCGGCCTGGACCACCGACCGCGCCAGTTCGGCCGTGCGGCTCGTCACCCCTTCCGTACTGGTGTAGGTGGCCACGATCTCGTCGGGGTAGGCGGTCCCGGCGCCGGTCAGCATCGCCTCGGTCGCCCTCGAGATGGCGGCCGTGATCTGGTAGCCCCTCCCCTCCTCCAGGGTCGAGCCGGCCTTCAGCGCCCCGAGCAGTGGCAGCCCGCCGGGCTCGGCGATGATGAGCGGTGCGAAGGCGGTGGTCGGGTAGCCTGGCGTGAAGACGTTGCGCCCGCCGCCGCGCTGCATCACCACGGCCACCGTCTCGAGCTCGAAGGCGTCAGGGTTGAGGGGTCGCTCCGGCGTGTAGCCGGGGAAGATGCGATCTCCGGCGGCCACCCGTCGATCCGCGCCGGCGCTGCTCGACCAGCCGTGCCCGGTGTAGGTGTCGTAGGTGATGGTGCGCATGTAGTAGCCGCGGGTGGAGGCCACCGTCATGACCGGCGCGTCGGAGCTGACCCAGCTGCCGCGCACGGCGAACGACTGGCCGAAGCCCGAGCCGCGGATGCGCGAATCGGAGCTGCTCAGCCCGCCGAAGATGCCCTCGAACTGGCCGCGCACGCCGATCCACAGGTCGTCGAGGTTGGACCAGACCGTGGTCAGCGGGGCGGCCACGGCCACGGTGGTCAAAATCCAGGCCAGCGCCACGCTGCCGGCGATGAAGGTCATCCCGCTGCGCATGATCTGGGCCGGGACCTCGACGTTCTCGGTCACCCGGCGCAGGCGCCAGCTCTCCTCGCGGCTGATCAGCGCGACCCGCAGCCACAGCAGCAGGGCTGCCAGCGAGAAGAGGACGATATAGCCGAACAGGTCGGCGAAGGTGGCGGCCATGTTGGCCACCAGCGCGACCCCGACCAGCAGGATCGAGTCCAGGACCCGATGGTGCCGGTACAGCGTGTAGGCGGCGATGAAGGAGGTCACCCACATGAGCACCGCCAGCCCGACGGCGTACGGCGACAGCTGCGGCGCGAAGCCGCCGTCGACCACGATCCGTGTCCACGCCAGCACCTCGTCGCGCAGGGCCAGCAGCCGCCCGCCCTGGTCGAGCCCGGTGAAGAACTCGCCGCCCACGGTCCACAGCACGATCCCCGTGCCGAGGATGGCGCTGGCCGGGAGGATCAGGGTGACGCTCACCCGGGTCAGCCCCAGCAGCGCGCCGGCGATGGCCGCGTAGAAGGCGATCGGGACCAGGAAGTCGAGCTTGTCGAACCAGTCCGCGCCCTGCAGCGACCAGCCGAGGGCGAGGAGCATCACGAGGACCAGCGCCAGGCTCAGCCAGCCCTCGCGGGGGTGCAGGAAACGCCGCAGCAGGTCACGCACGCGAGCGCTCCCTGACCTGCTTGGTGCGGGCGCCCATCGCTCGCCGGCCGAGCACCTCGGAGAGCTCGTCGCCGGCGTGGAGCAGGTGGTGCGCGATGCCGTATTCGGCCAGGGCGTGGCGCACCGCGCGCAGCTCCGCGCGGCTCTCGTCGTCGTCACGCCCCTCGAAGCTGAAGCGGTCGAGGAGCACCACGATGGTGCCGATTCCCCGCCGCCGCAGGGAGGCGAGGGCGCGAACCCACTCGCGATCGGTGGAGCCGGTGACGATGCAGAGCGTCATGCCGCGACGCAGCTGGGGCAGGGTCGCCATCACCACCTCGGCCAGCGGCTGGGAGCCATCGGCCTGAACGTTGGCCAGCAGGTTCAGGATCTTCTGCTCGACGCGCGTCCCGCGGTCGGGGGTCAGCTGCTGCTGCCGCCGCGCCGAGACGGTGATGCCGACTGCGCGGTTCTCGCCCAGGGTGTGGATCGCGATCGACGCAGCGGCACTGACCGCCAGCTCGACCGATGCGTTCTCCGGCGGCCCGCCGTGCGCGGCGCGCTCGAGGTCGAGGAGGAGCCACAGGTCGGCGGCCTGCTCGAGGTCGAACTCCTTCACGTGCAGCTCCCCGTGTCGCACCGAGCTGAGCCAGTGGATGCGGTTGATGGCATCGCCATAGACGTACGGACGCACGGTGCTGACCAACGGTGTCGCCGCCTCGTAGCGGCGACGAGACGGCGTGCTGCCGTCGACCGGCGAGGGCGGCAGCCGCCAGTGGGGCAGCGCGTGCACCTTCGGGAAGACGACGACCCAGGTCGGACGCCCGACCACCATCTCGCTGGTGAAGAGGCCGAAGGGATCGCCGGTGCGCACCCGCAGCGCACCGAGCCGGAAGCTCCCGCGGCGCATCATCGTCACCTTGGCCAGCCACTGCCGGCTGCCCTTTGCATGGACGCCGATGACCCGGCCCGGCAGCGGCGTCGGCAGGGTCGACTCGTTCGAGAGCTCCACCCACGGCTTGCTCCAGGCGGTGTCGTTGTCGACCCGGTAGACCGCCTCGAGCACCTCCCCCACCTGGCTGCGAGGGTTCAGCACGAAGTAGCCGGCCCGCAGGCCGCGCAGGCCGCGGCGCGCGTACCAGCGCGACGCGAGCAGCAGCGTGGCGAGCAGGTAGACGAGGAAGAAGAGGAAGCTGATTCCCGTGCTGAAGGCAGCCACCACCAGGGCGGTGCCGAAGAAGACGAGGCGCAGCTGCCGGGTGAGGGCCATCGCCGCGGGCTAGTGCGTGCCGGCGGGGGCGCTGCTGCTGGGCTCCGCGATCGGCACCTGGGAGAGGATCTCGCGCACGATCCCGTCCGGGTCGACCTCGCGCAGCGATGCCTGGCTCTTGACGATGAGCCGATGCCCCAGCACCGCCACGGCGAGCTGCTTGACGTCGTCGGGGATGACGAAGTCGCGCCCATCGAGCGCCGCCAGCGCCTGGCCGGCGCGGTACAGGTTGATCGACCCGCGCGGCGAGGCGCCGAGGTAGACATCCGGATGCTCGCGGGTGGCGCCGGTCAACCGCACGATGTACTCGGCCACCGCCTGGTCGACGTAGATCTCCTTGACCGCGGCCTGCATGAGGCGCAGCTCCTCGAGATCGAGCACCTGGTGCAGGTCGTCGATCGGGTGCGTGCGCTTCTGCTCATCGAGGATGACGATCTCTTCCATCGCCTTGGGGTAGCCGAGGCGGAGGCGCAGCATGAAGCGATCGAGCTGCGCCTCGGGCAGCGCGAAGGTGCCCTCGTATTCGATCGGGTTCTGGGTGGCGATCACCAGGAACGGCGACGGCATCGGGTGGCTGACGCCGTCGATCGTTGCCTGTCGCTCCTCCATGCACTCGAGCAGCGCACTCTGCGTCTTGGGCGTGGCACGGTTGATCTCGTCGGCCAGGACCACCTGGGCCATGATCGGCCCCGGGCGGAACTCGAACTCCTGCGTCTTCTGGTTGAAGATCGAGAGGCCGGTGACGTCGGACGGCAGCAGATCGGGGGTGAACTGGATCCGCCGGAAGGAGCAGCCGATGCTGCGGCTGATGGCCTTGGCCAGCATCGTCTTGCCGACCCCTGGGACGTCCTCGATGAGGATGTGGCCCTCGCACAGGAGCGCCACCAGCGCCATGCGCACCTCGACGTGCTTGCCGACGATGACTCGCTCGACGTTGGCGACGACGCGCTCCGCCGACTCCTGGACGCTCTTCACGGTTGGCTTCCCCTGCACGGTTGGGACGGGGGGGGTTCACTCCCCTCCGCCCACAATACCCCAGCCGCGGCGCGCATGGTTCACGGCCCGCCCCGTCAGCCGCCCTCCCCGGAGAGCCGCAGCCACTCGGCCATGACCGCCCCGCCGATGGGAGCCGCGCGGCCGGATCCGGTGCCGCCGCCCTCGATGATGACCGCGATGGCGATGGACGGCGCCGCCCCGACCTGCGCCGGCGCGAAGCCGATGAACCACGAGTGCGGCGCCAGCCCCGGCCCGCGCTCGGCGGTGCCGGTCTTGCCGGCGGTCGAGATGCCGCTCAGGCCGAAGCGGGCGATGTCCGCGGCGCCGGCGTAGAGGCGCCCGATCGGTCCGTGCACGGCGTCGACCATGGCGGCGCGCAGCTGGCTGGCCGCCTGGCCGGAGATGACGCGTCGCCCCCCGCCGCCATACGTCTCGAGGACCAGGCTGGTCGGGCCGGCGGCCGCGTCCGCGGCGTGGCTGCGCAGGTCGCGCACCACGTACGGCTCGGGCACCACGCCGTCGTTCGCGACGGCCGCGGCCAGCAGCGCCATCTGGAGGGGTGTCACCGCCACGCGTGCCTGCCCGAACGCTGCGTTGGCCAGCTCGACGGCGTCGAGGAACGGGGCACAGCCGGCATCGGCGCGGCCGGAGACGTAGGACGGGTCGACCGGCAGGCCCCGCTCATCGCTGCCGATGCGCAGCCCGGAGCAGAAGCCGAAGCGACGCGCGTACTCCAGGAAGCGTTCCGGCCCCAGCTCCAGGCCGACGTGGGCGAAGAAGATGTTGCTCGACACCTGGAGCGCCGGCGAGAGCGGCCACAGCGCGGGGGTGACCGAGCCGAGGTCGTGCTCCCTGATGGTGAAGCCGCTGACCACGAAGCCGTCGACCTCCTGCTGCGGCTGGTCGGGGTAGGTCGTCTCGGGCGTGATCGTCCCCGAGTCGAGCGCGGCCGCCGCGGTGAGCACCTTCAGCGTCGAGCCTGGGGTGTAGTGGCCCAGCCGGACGCGGTCGAGGAACGGGTTGCCCGCCGCGCCGAGGACCGCGTCCCAGGGACCCTGGGCGCTGGCGGGGTCACCCGAGAAGCCGGTCGCGTCGTAGGTCGGGCTGGAGACCGTGGCCAGGATCGCGCCGGTGCGCGGATCGATGGCCACCACCGCGCCGACGTTGCCGGCCAGCTGCGCGGCGGCGAAGTCCTGCAGGCGGCGGTCGATCGTCAGCGTCACGTCGCGCGACGGCGCGGCCCGGTCGAGGATGTCGTTCAGCACGTCGCCCAGCGGGTTCGGGTCGCTGCGCCCGGTGAGCAGGTCGTCCCAGGCGCGCTCCACGCCGGTCGCGCCGAATCGGAGGCTGGCATAGCCGATGACGTGCGTGAACGCCGTGTCCACGTAGGTGCGCCGGCTGATGCCGTCGACCACCACGCTCGAGGCGAGGAGCTGCCCGCGTGCGTCGAAGATCGAGCCGCGCGGCGCGCTGCGGCGAGCGGCGATGACCTGCGGGTTGTCCTGCCGCGCGGCGAGAGTGTGGGCGTCGAGGACCTGCCACCAGGCCAGCGCGCCGGAGACGGCCGCGAAGCTGAGGACCAGGTAGACGGAGAGGCGTCGGACGTTGGTGGCGATCACGGGCCGCGCCCCTCGACCGCGGCGTCGACCGCAGAGCGGTGGCTGATCGCCAGCAGCAGGCCGACCACCACGAACGAGGCCAGCAGGCTCGAGCCCCCGTAGCTCACGAACGGGAAGGTGATCCCGGTCAGCGGCACGAGCTTCACGTTTCCGGCGGCGATGATCAGGGTCTGCAGCCCGAGGCTGACGGTGAGCCCCACCGCCAGCATGGCGCTGAAGTCGTCGCGCGCCAGCATGGCGGTGCGCAGGCCGCGGAAGACGAGCACCATGGCCAGGGCCAGCAGCGCGAAGGCGCCGATCAGCCCCAGCTCCTCCGCCACCGCCGCAAAGATGAAGTCGGTCGGCAGGGCCGGGATGGGGAGCCTGCCGGAGATGCTTGGCAAGCCCTGCCCGAGCCCCTCCCCGAAGAGCCCGCCACGACCGAAGGCATACAGCGCCTGGACGGTCTGATAGCCCGTCCCGCTCGGGTCGGCGAACGGATCGATCCAGTTGTCGACGCGCACGCGGACGTGGCCGAACAGGTTGTAGGCCACGAACGAGCCGACCACGAACAGGAGGAGGCCGAGCAGCACGTAGCTGCGCCGCCCGGTCGCCACGAAGAGCATCGTCAGGAAGATGCCCAGGAAGAGCAGCGCGGTGCCCAGGTCGCGGCTGACCACCACGATCAGCATCACGATCACGAAGATCGCGACCATCGGCAGCAGGTACGGCAGCGGCGGGATGCGGATCGGCCCGATGCGTGCGCTCGCCTCCGACAGGAGCGCCCGCTTCTCGGCCAGGTAGGCGGCGATGAAGACGACCAGCACGATCTTGATCGCCTCGCCCGGCTGGAATCCGACCGGGCCGATGTAGATCCACAGGCGCGCCCCGTTGACCTCGCGCCCGAAGAGGAAGGTGATCACCAGCAGGAGCGCTCCGGCCAGCGCCCAGCTGTACTTGTAGTGGCGCAGGATCCCATCGTCGCGGTACAGGGTCGCCACGGCCACCATGGCGGTCAGCCCCACCGCGAACCAGAGCAGCTGGGTGGTGGCCATCCCCAGCTCGACGCCGAAGACATCGGTGCCGAACAGCGATTGCGGCAGCCGGTTGAGCATGACGATGCCGACGGCCCCGATCGCGGCCGCAGCCGGCAGCAGCAGCTGGTCGCCGCGGTTGCCAACCAGCCGCAGGGCGAGGTGCGCGCCGATGACGAGGGCCACGTACCCGATGGCCAGGCCCATCGGCCCGGGGTCGAGCACGTCGGTCCTGGCGATGTTCGTCACCGCGAAGCCGAGCGGCACGAGCACGACCAGCGGGAGGAGCATGCGCAGCTCCACCGGGCGCGAGACCGCCTGCATCAGCGCTCCAGCCGCATCCGCACCCGACCGATGGTCAGCTCGTCCCCGAATGAGAGCGCCACCGGGCGATCGATGCGGTGCCCGTTGACGTACGTCCCGTTGGTGCTGCCCTGGTCCTCGATGAACCAGCTCCGGCCGCGGAAGGTGAGCATCGCGTGGCTGCCGCTGACGAAGTCGTCCTCGACGAAGATGGTGCTGTTCACGTTGCGGCCGATGGAGTTGATGGGTCCCAGCGCGATGGAGCTGCCGGCCGGTGGCTCGTCGTCGGGCGACTCCAGCACGGCCAGGCGCCCGATGCCCGACTGGCTGGCCATCTGCGTCACCTCGGCGCTGCGCAGGTCGCGCAGCAGCGAGCGCGCGAAGCCGAACAGGATCACGTACAGGAGCGCCAGGAAGCCGAGCTGCAGGGCGAGGAGCAGGAGGCGCAGGACCTCGCCCGTCACCCGCGCACCTCGAACACGATCTCGGTGCTCCCGATCTGGATCACGTCGCCGGGGCCGAGCGCCACCTCGCTGACCTGGTGCCCGTTGACGAACGACCCGTTGCGGCTGCCCAGGTCGGCGAAGCTGTATGCGCCGTGCTGCAGCTTCAGCTGGCAGTGGTGGCGGCTGACCTGCGGGTCGTCGACGATCACGTCGTTGTCACTCGCGCGGCCGATGCTGATCAGCGCGTCGCCCAGGTCGAACTGCACCGGCGCCGCCCCGTCGGTGCGGACCAGGAGCAGGGCCCGGGCGGCGGAGTCCGGCGCCGCAACCTCGTGGCCCGGGCGGGCCAGGACCATCGTGTGCGGGGAGGCTGCCGGCGGCGGCGCGTCGCGGACCTGCCGGCCGGCGTCATCCACCACGTTGGCCGCCACCCGCACGTCGCCACGCGGCACGGCCGGATCGGCCACCAGCCGAACCGTCGGCCGAGCCACGAGGTGGTAGCGCTCACGTCGTGCGCGCGCCATGGCGCCGTGGGCCAGGTCGTCCTCGAGCGAGCCGCGGTATGGCTCGAAGGCCGCGAAATCGGCCGGGTGGAGGTGAAGGTCGTAGCGGTTCGGCACGATGACGCCGGCCTCGCTGAAGGACTTACCGGTGTCCATCGCCCGCTCGATGCGCTTGGTCAGGAGGACCGGCTGGAGCGTCGCCCCCAGGCGCCCCGCCGGCGCCTCGAAGAGCCGCTCGAGGAAGGCCTCGAGCCGCGCGAAGATGCCCACGCGCCCGATCCTAGCACGGGTCGGCGGCCGATCCGACGGGCGGGACGGCCGGGGTACCAACGGCGCTGAGCGGGGTACCAATGTGCCTGTGGGGAGCTTGCGCGAGAGCCCGGTATACTCACGCCCCTGCAGGTGTGATCTCAGCGGATGCCGATGCCAAGATGCCTGACGCGTTGACCGAATCCTTCTGCGAGCGGTGCGGAACTCGCTACGAGTTCGCCGCTCCCACGAAGCTGACCAGAATCGGCCGCACCCGAGGCGTGCTCTCCGGGCTCAAGAACTACATCCTGAGCCAGGACACCCTGTCCGACGCCGTCGGTGACGGCATCCGCGCGCAGGAGGAGGTCCTGGCCGCCGCGCAGCTGGACGCCTTCCACTCGTCGTTCAACTTCTGCATCGACTGCCGGCAGTACGCCTGCACCAACTGCTGGAACGAGGACGCCGGCCGCTGCCAGAGCTGCCAGCCGCTGCCGGAGACGGCGCCGCTGGCGGATCAGTTCGCCGCGAGGCTTGGACACGTCCATACCGATGTCGGCGCGCAATTCGAGCTCGGCGACGGAGCCTGGCCCGCGTCAGATCTGACGGAACCGGCACCCGAGCCGATGTTGACCGCCGCAGAGGCCGAGCCGGTCCGGGCTCCCGAACCCGAGCCGATGCTTGCCGAGGCCGAGGCCGCGCCGGAGGGAGTGTGGGTCACCCCGGTCACCGAGCCCGAGCCGGTGATGGCCGCCGCGGAGCCCGAGCCGGAGGCCGAGCCGGTGATGGCCGCCGCGGAGCCCGAGCCGGAGGCCGAGCCGGTCGCCCCGCCCGAGCCCGAGCCGATCCCGTATCGCCCGCTCCGCCCGATCTCCGACACCTTCCTGCACCTGCCTCGCACGCAGCCTGACGCCGGCAACGGCATCCCCGCCGCTGCCGCGGCCGACCAGGAGTCGCTGGCCGCGCGCCGCGCACAGCTGGACCTGCTCGGCCTGGGTGATTCCGAGGAAGGGCCCATCGAGCGCACACGGCCGGTGGCGCTGCCCTATCGCTCCAGCGGCGCGGCGCCGCATCCGGCGGAGGCGCAGGCGGCCGTGGCGGATGCCGCCACCGGGCGTGCCTTCTGGGACGCCTCGGCGCGCGAAGTCGCGGGCGCGATCAGCCAGATCGGCGTGCGAAGCTGCGGCCACTGCGAACTCTCGCTGTCGGCGAGCGCTCGCTTCTGCCGCCGCTGCGGCCAGCCCCAGGCCCAGTCGGCCTAGTCCCCTCCGGATCCGCCGGAGGCGGCGCCCTTGCGGTCGTGCCCGGCGCTGCCGCTCGACTGCCTGGTGCCCGATCCCTTGCCGGCTGAGCCACCGTCCGAGGTCGTCGACGGGGCCGCGCCTTCGCCGGTGGCAGCGGTGGCCTTGGTGGCGGGGGCCACGCTGCCGGACGACGTCGAGCGTGAGTCGTTCTTGTAGAACCCACTCCCCCGGAAGATGATGCCCGTCGGATGGACGACCCGACGCAACTGGCCCCCGCAGCGTTCGCACGCCTCGGGTCCATCCTCGAGCATCGAGTGAACCACTTCGCGGATGAAGCCGCAGCTGCGGCACTGGTAGTCGTAGGTCGGCACGGCTCACGCTCCGCGTCGGCGGAGCCTCCCTCGGGTCAGGCGCGATGCGAACGCGCGGACCGGTCGGTCCGCGCGGGCATGATGGCAGGGGCTCCCCTGCGGCGCAACGCCGCCAGGGGC